>CABEAI010000106.1_pt1 | contig 19229 bp, 14 predicted proteins | sample 3132431 | NCBI WGS metagenome assembly CABEAI01 (sample SAMEA5534343, study PRJEB31848) | metagenome | biome: tundra; feature: field; material: soil | place: USA | collected 2013-05 | depth 0.45 m | reverse complement strand
TGCTCGTGATGGGGTGAGATGAGCACCATGCCCGGAGCCGCGCGAAGGACCTTGGTGGAGACGCTTCCCAGAGCCATCCGGCGAACAGCGCCCAGGCCTCGCGAGCCGACAGCGATCAGCGCCGGACCCAGAGGCTGGTTCGCCGTCTTGATGAGCGTGGAGGCCGGCTCGCCAGCCTCCACGTCCACGTAGACGTCGATGTCGTTTTGCTTTCCCAGGCGGTCAGCCTTCTGACGGAGCTGAGCTTCGACCCTGTGCTTGCGGTCTTGAAACCGCCGGACTTCTCCGGCCGACTCTGCGTCTTGCCAGGCAACGGGCTGGCACCACAGCAACCGCAACCGGCGAACACCGGCACTGCGGGCCAGGATCGCGGCAGTCTCGGCGGCGCCGGCTGCCTCCGGGGAACCGTCGTCGCCGGCCACCATCTCAACCGGCGGCCAGGCACGCTGTCCGCCTCGGCATACGAGTACAGGGCAGGGGGCGTCGTGCACCACACCTTCGGAGACGCTCCCGACGATCACTCGAGGCAGGCGCCCGAGCCCCCTGCTTCCGATCACGATCATCGATGCGTTGAGCTCCCGAGCCAGGTCGCAGATGCTGTCGGCCGGTCGGCCCTGCAGGAGGTGGGTCTTGCTGACAGGGACGCCCTTCCGCCGTAGCTGTTTTGCGACGCGATCCAGAACTGACTGCGCGGCGTCCCGGAAGATGGGGACGGGATGGTACCCGATCGAGGAGATCGGGCCGAGCTCGTACGCGGGGAGAAACCATGCGTGCGCAACATGGAGATCCGGGCCTGTTGCGACGGTCAGCTGGGCGGCCACCTGTGCTGCGTTGGCAGCGTCCGGCGACCCGTCGGTTGCCAGGAGGACCGGTCCGCGCAGACCACTGCGGGAGCGTTCTGGTGACATGCGCTACTCCATGCCCGCGTGGTTGTCGCTGTGGGCCTCGTGGACATGCTCGAAGCCCAGCTCAGTGTGGGCCACGTGGAGGTGGCTGAGCGCGCTGTGGTGATGCGCGTGCTCGTGGGTGGTCTTCCCGGTCAGCTGGTCTAGAACCGGGCGGATGTGGTGGGTGTCGGCCATGTCTGTCCTCCTGAAGAGGTCACCTGTCTCCATCTTTCATTCTCGGCGGTCACGAAGCGGCGATGCGGAGGAACGCGGCCAGGTGCGCGAGCTCGCCTGGGTGGGGTGGCGCAAAGCGCAGGAAGCGAACTGGTGGCGTCCCCGGCACTCGGCCGCTTCGCGGCCGCGCGCCCACAGGGAGGCGGTGGGTCACGGGAGGCCTAATCGCCGCGTGGCTCAGATCCTCGCTCTCGACCAAGACTTCCATGTGGGCGGTCCTCCGTGTTCGGTGACGGTTCTCACTATGGAGCACATCGGAAGTCGTTCCAAGGGACGGAGGACCCGCGCTGGGCAGGTCCAAGGAACGGGGCTTACGCCGGCGACAAACCGGGAGCCGTGATCCCCGTCAGACGGGGTGGCGGAGCTTTTACATCGCCCACGCCGACCCTGCGTATCCGTCCAGCACGTCCGAGCGCGACGGTGAGCCCGATACCGCTGGGCCGGTACCGGCGACGAGGTGATGGTCCAGGCCGCGCAGCGGCCCATCCAGGGTCACAGGGCCCGAGAACCCCGGGCCAATCGGCCCTCCCGGTCGCGGTCGGATGCGCGGAGGATGTGGTCGTGCACGCAGATGCGGCGGTCCTGGCCGGGATGGTGGTGTGCACCGGAGCATGCCATCTCGGCTTCCACATGGCGTGTGATGCGGATTGGGATCCTGACAGGCGGCGGTGATGCTCCCGGACTGAACGCTGCGGTTCGCGCGGTAGTGCGCTCGGCCACCGCGGCCGGCAACCCCGTCGTCGGGGTGCGCAATGGCTGGTCGGGGCTGCTTGGTGACGGCGACGTGGTCGAGGTGGGGCGCCCCGAGGTTGCCGGCATCCTCCAGCTTGGAGGCACGATCCTGGGCACCAGCTCCCGCCACAGCCCCCTCAAGAGCGATGGCGGTTGCGACCAGGTGGTCGGGAACCTGCGGCGCCACGCGATCGACACCTTGGTGGTGATCGGTGGCGACGGCACGCTCGGGATTGCGGCCCATTTCGTCGAACGCGGCGAAGCCGTGATCGGTCTTCCCAAGACCATCGACAACGACCTGTCGGTCACCGAGTACTGCATCGGCTTCGACAGCGCCGTGGCCATTGTCGCCGAGGCCCTCGACCGTCTCCACACCACCGCCGCCTCTCACCACCGGGTGATGGTGGTGGAGGTGATGGGTCGAGCCACGGGCTGGCTGGGCGTGGTCGGCGGCATGGCCGGTGGCGCCGACATGATCGTGATCCCCGAGGTTCCCGTCGGCCCCGACGAGGTGGTGGCTCACCTGGAGGCTCGGCGTGCAGCTGGCAGCGACTTCAGCATCGTGGTGGTGTCGGAGGGAGCCCAGCTGCCCGGGCTTCTGCCGTCAGCCGCCGAGGTCGGCATCACCGACGAGCTGGGCCGCGCCCAGATGAGCAAACGCGGCGTTGGAGAAAGACTGGCCGCGCTGATCGAATCCCGCACCGGGTGGGAGACGCGCGCGACCGTCCTTGGGCATACCCAGCGCGGCGGTTCGCCCTCCGCGTACGACCGGGTCTGGGCCACCCGGCTGGGCGCCGCCGCGTACACGATGGCGGTGGAGGGGGACCTTGGCATGGTCGCAGTGGTGCGCAACGGCGCGATCGCGCGGGCGCCGATCGCCGACGTTGCCCGGCAGCAACCCGTCAGCCTCGACCTCTATCGTCTCGCGCAGCTCTTCTTCTAAATGGAGGAACGAAAATGCAAGCATCTGGTCCCATGCCGCGGATGACCCTCGAAGAGCTGTTGGGCGCGGACGCTGATAGCCTGCTTCACCACCGCTGCGAGACATTCCCGGCGGCTGACCTCCACCTCCCCGGCCCGGACTTCGTCAACCGGGTGTGGACTCAGAGCGACCGGTCGGCGCGCGTCCTGCGCAGCCTGCAGACGCTCTTCGACACCGGCCGCCTGGCGGGCACGGGCTACCTCTCAATCCTCCCCGTCGACCAGGGCGTGGAACACTCCGCCGGGGCGTCTTTCGCGCCCAACCCGCGGTACTTCGACAGCGAGAACATCGTGCGCCTCGCGATAGATGCGGGCTGCAACGCGGTGGTGTCGACCTTCGGCGTCCTGGGCTCGGTAGCGCGCCAGTACGCCCATCGCATCCCCTTCATCGTCAAGATCAACCACAACGAGCTCCTGAGCTATCCCAACAGCTACGACCAGATCCTGTTCGGCACCGTCAAACAGGCCTGGGAGATGGGCGCCCTGGCGGTGGGGGCAACGATCTACTTCGGCTCACTTGAATCGCGCCGCGAGCTCGAGCAGATCGCGGTTGCCTTCCATGAGGCCCACGAGCTGGGCATGGCCACGGTGCTGTGGTGCTACCTGCGAAATAGCGCCTTCAAGATGGAGGGGACCGACTACCACGTTGCTGCAGACCTCACCGGCCAGGCCAACCACCTGGGCGCCACCATCGAGGCCGACATCATCAAGCAGAAGCTGCCAACCACCAACGGCGGCTACCAGGCCCTGGACTTCGGCAAGACGTCACCCGAGGTCTACAGCAGGCTGACCAGCGACCACCCAATCGACCTCTGCCGCTACCAGGTAATCAACTGCTACGCAGGTCGCATCGGGCTGATCAACTCCGGAGGGGCCTCGCGCCACACCGGCCATGACGATGGCACTGACCTGCACGAACTGGTGCGGACTGCGGTGATCAACAAGCGCGCCGGCGGGATGGGGCTGATCGTGGGCCGCAAGGCCTTCCAGCACCCCGAGGATGAGGGCATCCGCCTGCTGCACTCCGTTCAGGATGTCTACCTCGACCCGCGTGTGACCTTGGCCTGAACCCGGGAAGCGCCCCAACCAGCCACGCGCCACCCACGAGTCCCCCCCCAGCACCAGGGCGGTGCGTGGTTGTTCTGCCATGGATCCAGACTGACCCACTCGGCCAGGGCCGGCCACGGCCAGTCGGCCCAGATTCATGGGACCTGTGGCCCCGGCGGAGAGCGGTGCTGGTTGATGGAGCCGGTCACCGCGATGGCCTGGTTTACGGTCGACCACGCTCAGCCCGTTGACCTGACCGGTACGACTCAACGTGCCCTCTCGGCTCCCTCTCGGCTCCCTCTCGGGCGGCCGACGCCGAGCACCGAGTCGGCCACCTTCCCGGGTCGCCCTGGGTTGTACTTCGCAGGTCGGCGCCGGAATCGGGTTCGGGGCGGTCAGACGGCCTCGGACTGGGGCCGCGACCCGTGCGTGGCGGGGACCAGGAGGAGCAGCCCGGCGGCGATCACCGCCAGGACCGCGCCGAGGTAGAAGGGCGCCACCGGCGAGATCGCATATAGAGCACCGGCGATGATGCTCGCCAGGAGCGCGCTGGCACCCAGCGCGCCGTGGTAGACGCCGTAGGCGATACCGCGGCTGCCCGAGGGCACCATGTCCGCGACCAGCGCCCGCCCGATACCCTCGGTCATGGCGTAGTAGAACCCGTACGGGATAAGTAGCAGCGCTACCTGCCAGATCCCCTGCGCCTGGGCAAACCCGAGGTATACGGCGGCGTACAGCAACCACCCGAGCACGATGATGCGGCGTTTACCAACACGGTCTGACAGCCCGCCGATCGGTCGGGAGGCGACCGCGTAGATGAGATTGAAGCCGGTCATGAGGGCGACGATGACCAGGGTGGTGCCGCCCAGTCCCTGGGATCGAAGGATCAGGAAGGCGTCCGAGGAGTTGGCGAGGGTGAAGACCGCGGTGACGGCGGTGAAGGCGAAGAAGCTCCCTCTGAGCCCTTCACGCGCGTTCAGGTCGAGGCCGGTCTTTTTGCGCACGGGGACCTCGCGGGCCAGGAAAATGACCACGGCCACAGCGGCAAGACCGGGCACCGTGGCGATCGCGACCAGGATCTTGAAGGTGTTTTCGTGCAGCTTGACGGCGTCGCCCTGGGCCAGCCAGATAACCAGCATGCCCAAAAAGAGGCTGCCGAAGGCCCCCAGGGAGTCCATCGCCCGTAGCAGGCCGAATCCGCGTCCCATCTCGCCCTCGCTCAGGGAATCCGCCATCAGGGCGTCGCGCGCGGATGTGCGCAGGCCCTTGCCAACCCGCTCGATGAAACGGATCGCCACGATCGCCGGCCAGGCGCCGCTGATGAAGAAGAACGGACGGGCCAGGTTGGCCAGCAGATAGCCGCCCGCCGTGATCCGTTTGCGCTCGCCGGTTCGGTCGGCCAGGATGCCGGAGAAGATCTTGCTCACGGTGCCGGTGGCGTCGGCCACGCCCTCAACCACGCCTACCGCTATCGGCCCGGCGTTGAGGACGTTGACGACAAACAGAGGCAGCAGGAGTACCGGCAGTTCCCAGGCCAGGTCGTTGAGGAAGCTGGCCAGGGGCAGCGCTAGACGGTTCCGGCTCGAGTGTTCCCCCGATCCGCCCATGCCGGGCACAGGCAACTTCATGGCCCTATAATGGCGCGCCGCTTCGCGGCGCCCCCCGACGTCCCCCTGGCCGTGGCGGACAAGCCGTTGGAGCCTTCGGGACAACACGATCGAAGCCATTCATCTGATCGGCGAGGTGGCTGGCCGCAACACCGTCCTGGTCGATGACTTCACCCTGGCCACGAGCACCTTGGCCGAGGCGGCGGACCGGGTTATGGCAGCCGGTGCCGGCTCGGTGATGGCGACGGTCACGCTCGGCGTCTTCGCCGAGTGCTCGATGGAACGTCTCGATGCAAGCCCGATCGACAAGCTCCTGGTCACGGATACGGTTGAGAACTCGCGGGTCCCCCTCTCGTCCAAGGTGCAGACCATCTCTGCCGCCCCGCTGTTCGCGCAGGCGATCCGCCGTCTACATGAGCCTGAGCATCAGCGAGCTGTTCGCTGAGGGCGCCCGGCGAGCGGTCGTAAGAGCAGGTGCGGCCCCGCGCCAAGCCTGAGGATCTCAGGCTGCGGCTCCGCTTCCAGCGGCCAGGTCCTGATTGACCCCCGGCTCAAGGAACGATCACAAGCCGACTTTCAACTTTGGAGACACCAGGAGCACCCGTCGCCGCCTTTCGGGCCGACTCGGCTTCGCTCCAAGAGCTCACCTGTCCGTGGAGCACGACGGTGCCACCTTGGGCCGTAAGCCAAATTCGGCGAGCGTCGATCTGAGCCTGCCTATGCAATGCCTCAGTGATTCTGTCCTTGACCTCCTTGTTGCGCACCCGGCCCTTGACGACGACGAAATTGGAGACGCCCATCACCCCGGTTAGGCCTCTCACCAGCTTGCTCGCGGCTTCCGACTGATAGTCCCAATCGACCTTGCCTTCTAGAGTCACCCACCCCTTGCTGACCTTCGCCGTCACGGCGCCCTTGGGCACCTTCACACTCCAATCGAGCATGCGGGTGACGGTCTCGGCAATATCGGTATCGTCGTGAAGGTGATGGTGTGGTAGCTCAATGACGAGCTCGTCCGCCACTGCCCGAACCCCGTACACTCGCTTGGCAGCCTTGTCGGCCGCGACCTTCTCCGCGTAGCTCTTGACGTGGCCGGTAAGCGTTATCGCCCCTTCGTTGGCTGCGACGCCAATGCTGGCAGAGTCGACACTTGGCTCCCACTTTAGTTCTTGCATCACATCCGCCTGAAGATCCTTGTCTAGACGCATCGCCAAACCTCCCTGAATCGGAACCAACTTGGGGTCGGAACGCATTGTCCGACCCAAACGCGCATGCGTCTCTACTGAGCCTGAACGACAAATGCGGCAGCGGACAGGGCTGATGGTCCCGCCCGTCAGGGGTCCACAGTCTCTCTCGCGCAAAACTGCGAAGTGGCACCGTCAGGTCGGTGCCGGCGGCGAGGCCTCGGTGCTGAAGTGGCGTACCACTGAGTTCGACTGCCGCGATCAGGCCGTGAACCGCTCGGAACGCGTTCGCCCCTGGCTCCGCCGCTACAAAGAAGGCGGCGCCGCGGCTCTCGAAGACGCCTCTTCCCGACCCCGGATCTCGCCGAGGACTCTGTCGAACGAATCCTTCGCGTCCGCCGGCGTTGGCGCAAAGGACCCCACCAGATCGGGCCCCTGCTCAATGTTCCTCGCTCGACGGTCTACAACGTCCACGTTGCCGTCGACGACGCCGAGGACGATGCGCTTGATATGCGGAGTGGCTTGTGCCATGGGGGGATCTCCTGCAATCAGTTGACGACCTCAGAGTAGGCCGCCCGGGAGCTGTGCGCCCCGGCAGTTGGGCCCCCCGAGCGGAGGCCGAATGGTACTGGAGTTCGGGCGCTAAACTGACCTTATGGCCGCGGACGCCGAGCGCTGCTCGAACCCCCGCAACGGCACCCGTCCGCCGACCGAGGTGATGGTCGACGGCAACGAGGCCGCGGCCTACGTCGCCCACCGCCTCAGCGAGGTGATCGCGATCTACCCGATCACTCCGTCGACGGCGATGGGAGAGTTGGCCGACGCTTGGTCCGTTGCGGGCCGGCCCAACCTCTGGGGTCAGGTGCCCGAGGTGATCGAGATGCAGAGCGAGGCGGGCGTCGCCGGGGCCATCCACGGGGCGCTGATGACCGGCGCGCTGGCGACCACCTTCACCTCCTCCCAGGGGCTGCTGCTGATGCTGCCCAACATGTTCAAGATTGCGGGCGAGCTGACGCCATTCGTGATGCACGTCGCGGCGCGCGCGGTGGCCACTCACGCGCTCTCCATCTTCGGCGACCACAGCGACGTGATGGCCGCCCGCCCCACCGGCTTCGGCATGCTCTGCTCCTCCTCGGTGCAGGAGGCTCAGGACCTGGCGCTGGTGGCGCACGCGGCGACACTGGAGTCGAGGGTCCCGTTCCTGCACTTCTTCGACGGCTTCCGCACCTCCATGGAGCTGAACAAGATCGTGCGTGTCGACGACGAGGAGATCCGCGCCATGATCCCGCAGCAGTGCGTGGAGGCCCACCGCGGCCGTGGCCTCGACCCCGACCGCCCGGTGCTGCGCGGCTCGGCCCAGAACCCCGATGTCTTCTTCCAGGCGCGCGAGGCGGTCAACCCCGCCTATCTGACAACCCCCTGGATGGTGCAGCGGGCAATGGAGCGGCTGGCGATGCTCACCGGCCGCGCCTATCAGCTCTTCGACTACGTGGGCGCGTCCGACGCGGAGCGCGTGATCGTGATGATGGGCTCGGGCAGCGGCGCGGCCGAGGAGGCAGTCGAGAGGCTGAACCGCGATGGCGAACGGGTGGGCCTGGTCAAGGTCCGGCTCTTCCGTCCTTTCGACGTGCAGGCGTTCGTCGGGGCCCTGCCGAGGTCCGTGACCCGGATCGCGGTGCTGGACCGAACCAAGGAGCCGGGTGCGATCGGCGAGCCGCTGTACCAGGACGTGGTCACCGCGCTGGCGGAGGCGGGCGCGCCGCGGATGGTGATCGGCGGGCGCTACGGCCTCTCGTCGAAGGAGTTCACCCCGGCGATGGGTGCGGGCGTCTTCGCCGAGCTGGCCAGGCAGGAGTCCCGGCGGCACTTCACGGTCGGCATCCGCGACGACGTCACCAACCTCAGCCTCGACTACGACCCGAGCTTCAGCACCGAGCCCGCCGACATGGTGCGCGCGGTCTTCTATGGCCTCGGCAGCGACGGCACCGTGGGCGCCAACCACAACTCGATCAAGATCATCGGCGAGCAGACAGACCTCTACGCCCAGGGCTACTTCGTCTACGACTCCAAGAAGTCGGGGTCGGTGACGGTCTCGCACCTGCGCTTCGGGCCGCGGCCGATCAGGTCGACGTACCTCATCCAGCGGGCGGGGTTCGTGGCCTGCCACCACTTCGGGCTGCTGGAGCGGATCCCAGTGCTGGACATCGCTGCCGAGGGCGCGACCTTCCTGCTCAACAGCCCGTACGGACCGGACGAGGTCTGGGACCGGATCCCGGCCGAGGTGCAGCAGGCGATTCTGGACAAGGGGCTACGCTTCTACGTGGTCGACGCCACCGTCGCGGCGCGGGAGTCCGGCCTGGGGGCGACTAGAGTCAACACCGTTCTCCAGACCTGCTTCTTCGCGCTGTCGGGGGTGCTGCTGCCCCAGGAGCGGGCGATCGCGGCGATCAAGAAGGCGATCCGGGCCAGCTACGCCAAGCGGGGAGAGGCGGTGGTGCAGCAGAACGAGCGGGCGGTGGACATCGCGCTTGAGGGCCTGCACCAAGTGATCCCACCGGCGAAGGCGAGCGGCGACCTGCACCTGCGCCGTGCGGTCCCGGTCGAGGCGCCCGACTTCGTGCAGCGGGTGACAGCGCTGATGATCGGGGGCCACGGCGACCGCCTTCCGGTCAGCGCCCTGCCCATCGACGGCACCTTCCCCACCGGGACCTCGCGCTGGGAGAAGCGCGGCATCGCCGAGGAGATCCCGGTGTGGGACCCCGAGATCTGCATCGACTGCGCCAAGTGCGCCCTGATCTGCCCCCACGCCGCGATCCGGATGAAGGTCTACCCCGCCGAGCAGCTGGCGGGCGCCCCGGCGGGCTTCAAGGACAAGCAGTGGAAGTCCAAGGACCAGCCCGGGCTGCGGATGACGATCCAGGTGGCACCCGACGACTGCACCGGCTGTGGGAGCTGCGTCGACTACTGCCCGGTGATCTCGAAGACCGAGGCGGGGCACAGGGCGATCGACATGGCGCCGCTCCTGCCGATCCTGGAGCGCGAGCGCGCCAGCTGGGACTTCTTCCTCGACATTCCCGAGTTCGACCGCAGCCAGGTCAACGTCGCCAGCATCAAGGGCTCCCAGATGCTGCAGCCGCTTTTCGAGTTCTCGGCGGCGTGCTCGGGGTGCGGCGAGACGCCATATCTCAAGCTGTTGACCCAGATGTACGGCGACCGCATCCTGGTGGCCAACGCCACCGGGTGCTCGTCGATCTACGGCGGCAACCTCCCGACCACGCCGTGGTCGGTCGATGCGGCGGGGCGCGGGCCGGCGTGGGCGAACTCCCTGTTCGAGGACAACGCCGAGTTCGGGCTCGGGATGCGGGTGGCGCTGGACATGCGGCTGGAGATGGCGCGGACGCTGCTTGCGGAGCTGGCCGTGCAGGTCGGCGAGGAGCTGGCCAAGGAGCTGCGGGAGGGCGAGGACGATCAGTCAGAGGCGGGCGTGGCGGCCCAGCGCGAGCGGGTGGCGCTGCTGCGCCACGGGCTACTGCGGGTGGAGGGCGACGCCGCGGTGCGGCTGGCGTCGATCGCCGACGCATTCGTGCACCGGGCGGTGTGGATCGTGGGCGGCGACGGGTGGGCCTACGACATCGGCTTCGGCGGGCTGGACCACGTGCTGGCCAGCGGTCGCGACGTCAACGTGCTGGTGCTCGACACCGAGGTCTATTCCAACACCGGCGGCCAGGCGTCGAAGGCCACGCCGCGCGGGGCGGTGGCCAACTTCGCCGCGGCGGGCAAGCGTACGCGGAAGAAGGACTTGGGGATGATGGCCAGCCAGTACGACAACGTCTACGTGGCCCAGGTCGCGATCGGAGCGGACAACCAGCAGGCCATCACCGCGTTCGCCGAGGCCCAGGCGCACAACGGGCCGTCGCTGATCATCGCCTACGGCACCTGCATCGCCCACGGCATCGACATGCGCACCGGGGCCACTCACCAGAAGGGTGCAGTCGCGAGCGGGTACTGGCCGCTGTACCGCTACGACCCGCGCCGGGCTGAGGCAGGGGAGAAGCCGATGCGACTCGACTCGCACCAGCCGACCATCGCGGTGCGCGAGTTTACCGACAAGGAGTCCCGCTTCACCTCCCTGGCCCAGTCGCACCCGAGCGAGGCCGAGGAGCTGATGGAGCTGGAGCAGCGGGATGTCGACGAGCGCTGGCGCCGGTACGCCGAGATGGCCAGGTCGGGGTCTGACTAGTGTCCTGAGTCACTGGAATCTTTCGGTTTGGCCTTGGCCATGGTGTCGTCTGCGGCACACTGGGACCGGGCACCCACTTCCTCGAGGACCCGCGCCACGGTGAGCTCGATGGCCTCGAGGACCGCTGGCGAGGGCGTAGACCACGAGCTGCTCTGGCAGCCGTCCCAACGCGGTGGCCAGGGCCAGGGTCTCGCCCAGGCCCAGCCCGTGGCTGCTGGTCACCGCCGGCCGGGTGCCGATCAGGGCGACGTCCGTCAGCCGGTGGATGCGGCCGGGGCTCGTCGCCGCCCGGGCCGCGTCGACGATGACCGCCAGGCGCGCCCCGTCCCAGGCCTCGATCAGCTCGCCCAGGTCACCGCGGCTCTCGACGACGCAAACGCCGGTCCCGGCCGCGCGCACCCCTCTTGCTACCAGGAGGCCGGCGGCGTCGTCACCCCGGTCGGGATGCCCGATGCCCGCAACGAGCACGTCGTTCAGCCGCGGTCGATGCTCAGGTCGAGGAAGTGGGTGGCGCACGATATGCAGGGGCCGTGGTTGCGGATGGCCTGCTCGGAGCGCACGCGTAGGGGAGGGCGAGGGCTTGCTGGACGATGGCGCGCAGGTCGTCCTCGATGACAGCCTGGTTCTGCGCCGTCGGGGCACGATCCGGGCCGTCCGGACCAGCCCGTCGGCGCCGATCTGGTAGCGCTGCCAGAGAATCCCACGGGGCGCCTCGCCCTGCTCGTCGGTCCAGCCCGCCGGCAGGTCCTCGACTCCGCTGAGTCGGTCGTACACGATCGCGCCGGTCGTGCACGACCGGGCCAACCAGCTGGTAGCCGCGTCGCTCCAGCGCCTCGAACAGGGCGTGTAGTTCGTGCCGCTCCACCAGCAGGGCGCCGGCGGCCACGGGTCGATCCTCCGACATCTGCTGGACGGCTTCTGCGCGCCGCATTACCAACGTAGTCACGCCCGCGAACAGGACGTGCCGTTCGGCACCCGGCGGCCGGGACGTTGGTCCGTCGCCGCAATGGGACGATGGGGCCGGCTACGCTGCGGCGCTGCGCGAGAGCTCGCCCACCAGGTCCGCCGCCACCGTCCGCGCGTCGCCGAAGAGCATCGTCGTCTTCTCGTTGTAGTAGAGGTCGTTGTCGATCCCGGCGAAGCCGGGCGCCATGCTCCGCTTGATGACCATGATGGCGCGCGCTTGGTCCACGTCGAGGATGGGCATGCCGTAGATGGGGCTGCCCTGGTCGGTGCGCGCCGCGGGGTTGGTGATGTCGTTGGCGCCGATGACGAGGGCCACGTCGGCCTGGGGGAACTCGGGGTTGATCGTCTCCATCTCATAGAGCGCTTCGTAGGGGATGTTGGCCTCCGCCAGGAGCACGTTCATGTGGCCGGGCATGCGCCCCGCTACCGGGTGGATCGCGAACTTCACCTCGGTGCCGCCGCGGCGCAGCGCGTCGTAGAGCTCGCGCACCTTGTGCTGCGCCTGCGCCACCGCCATGCCGTAGCCGGGCACGATGATCACCAGCCGCGCGGCGCTGAGGACCATCGCCGCCTCCTCGGGCGTCCCCTGCCGCACCGGGCGCTCCTCGACGCTCGCCGCGCTCGTCTGCACCTGGCCGAAGGCGCCGAAGAGCACGTTGAAGAAGCTCCGGTTCATCGCCTTCGACATCAGGATGGACAGCATGAAGCCCGACGCGCCATCAAGCGCGCCGGCGATGATCAGAACCTTGTTGTCGAAGACAAACCCCATCGCCGCCCCCGAGAGGCCGGCATAGGCGTTGAGCAGGGAGATCACGGTGGGCATGTCGGCGCCGCCGATGGGCACGATCAGGAGCACGCCGAAGAGCAGCGCCAGCCCCACCAGCACCGGGAAGGCGACCGTCGTCCCGGGCGCGTAGACCAGATAGCCCCCGACCAGGAGCGCCAGCCCGAGGAGCGCCAGGTTGGTCAGGTTCTGGCCCGGGTATATCACCGGCCGCTGGGGCAAGAATCCCTGCAGCTTGCCGAAGGCCATCAGGCTGCCGGTGAAGGTGAGCGAGCCGAGCAGGACCTCGAAGCCGAGCGCGGTCATCGCGGCGCGGTCGATGCCGGGCCCGCGCAGGTAGTACTCGGCAATGCCGACCAGCGCCGCGGCCAGTGCCCCGAAGGCGTGCGACAGCGCCGTCCGCTGCGGCATCGCGGTCATCTTCATGAAGACCGCGATGGGCACCCCGATGGCGCTGCCGAGGAAGAGCCCGATCAGGATCCACTCGTAGCTGATGATCTCGGCCCGCACCAGCGTGCCGACGACAGCCAGGACCATCCCTACCTCGCCCGCGATGTTGCCGCGCCGCGCGGTCAGGGGGTTGCCGAGCCAGAGCAGGGCCAGGATGAAGAGCATGGCCGCGACGAGGTAGCTGCCGTCGGTGACCAGCTGTCTCACTTGCCGCCCCCCGGAGCCGGCGGACGCCGCCGGAACATGCGCAGCATGCGGTCAGTGATCATGAAGCCGCTGACCACGTTGGTGGTGGAGGCGATGACCGCGATCGTCCCGAGGACCGTGCTCAGCGTCGTGCGATGGGCGCCGGCGAGGGTGAGCGAGCCCACCAGCGCGATCCCGGAGAGCGCGTTGGTCAGCGACATCAGCGGCGTGTGCAGCAGCTGCGGCACCCGTCGAACCAGCTGGTAGCCGAGGAAGGCGGCAAGCAGGAAGATGTAGAGCCCGACCTCGATGTTGCTCACGACGCCGCCTCCGCCGCCGGCGACAGCCCGAAGGCCTGGCGCACCCGGGGGTTGACGATCTCGCCACCGCGCGCGACCAGGGTCTCGCGCGTGATCTCGTCGTCCAGGTCGATGTGCAGCGCTCCGTCCTTCACAAGGTGGACCAGGAACGAGGAGATGTTGCGGGCATAGAACTGGCTGGCATGGAAGGGCGCGGTCGCGGGCAGGTTGTTATGACCGATGATGGTCACGCCCTGGTGCACCACGGTCTCGCCCGGCCGGGTCAGCTCGCAGTTGCCGCCCTGGTCGGCGACGACGTCGACCACCACCGACCCCGGCTGCATCCCCTCGACCATCGCTGCGGTGAGGAGCTTGGGCGCCGCCTGCCCGGGGACGGCCGCCGTGGTGACGACAACGTCGCTGGCCGCTACCACCCTGGCCATGAGTTCCTGCTGGTGGCGGTAGAAGGCCTCGTCCTGGGCCTGGGCGTAGCCGCCGCCACCGTCCGCCCCAGCGGTCTCGATGGGCAGCTCGACGAAGCGGGCGCCGAGGCTCTGGACCTGCTCCTTCACTGCCGGACGGACGTCGTAAGCGTCGACCAGGGCGCCCAGGCGGCGCGCGGTGGCGATCGCCTGCAGGCCGGCGACGCCGGCGCCGACGACCAGCACTCGCGCTGGGGCTACGGTGCCGGCGGCGGTGGTCAGCATGGGGAAGAGCTTGGGCAGCGCCGCCGCCGCCAGGAGGACCGCCCGGTAGCCGGCCACGGTCGCCTGGCTGGAAAGCACATCCATGCTCTGGGCCCGGGCGATGCGGGGGATCAGCTCGAGGGCGAACACGGTCGCCCCCTGGCGGGCGACATCGGCCAGGGCGGGAGGGGCGAACAGCGCTCCGCACACGCCGATGAGACTCTGGCCCGCGCCGAGCTTGCCGCCGGCGCCGCCCAACGCCCGGATCCGGAGCACGACGTCGCACTTCCATGCCTCCTCCTCGCTGCCCAGCGCCGCGCCCTTCTCCTCGTAGTGGCTGTCGGGATAGCCGGCGGCGATCCCAGCGCCTTTTGCCACCACCACTCGCAGGCCCGCGCCGGTCAGGGCTGGGAGGGCCAGCGGCACCATCGCCACCCGGGTCTCGGGTTCGGCCTCGGTCGGGATCCCTACGCTCAGTTCCGCCATGGCTGGGGCCATTGTGCAGCCGCGCCCCGGGTGAGGTGGGAAGATAGATTGGATTGAGCAAGTCGCCACATCCCATCCGCCGCATCCTCGTCGCCGTCGACGGGTCTGAGCCGGCGGCCCACGCCCTGCGGTGGGCCATCGCGATGGCGCGCGGGATGGGGGCTGAGGTGGTCGCCGTCTACGCGATCCCACCCTTCCCGGACCTGTCTCTCGGCTTCGCCGGACCCTGGGCCCCACCCCAGGCCGACCCCGAGTGGCGCGCCGCCATGAGAAAGACCTTCGAGTCCGACTGGTGCGCCCCGCTGGAGGAGTCCGGCCTGCCTCACCGCATGGTCCTCGAGGACGGCCGCCCCGCGACCGTGATCGGCGACCTGGCGGAGTCTGAGGATGCCGACGTCGTCGTCCTGGGTCGCCGCGGCGGGGGCGGCGTCAGGGAGTTACTGCTGGGCAGCGTGAGCCACGAGGTGGGGCAGCGCTGCCGGCGTCCGGTGCTGCTCATCTTCTGACCTCGCCTCGCGCAGCGCGGACGCGCCGCCCGGCGCGCATGTGCGCCGGCCACGAGCGCGGATCCATGAACTCGCTGTAGAACCGCGCGCCGGGGACCCGCGCGTAGGCGCGCGGCCCGATGGCCGCGACCCCGCGCCAGTTGAGGTCGAGGTAGTCCTGCGGCCGGAGCCCGGCGAAGAAGCGCGCCGCGTGCTCAGGCGAACGCCCGGGGCGAGGGGCAGGCCGAAGAACGCCGATCCCGAGCACAGTGACATGAGCGCCGGCTTCACGCCGAGCTCGTCCAGCGCCTGCATGACGCCAATCACGCCGCCGTCGCGCCGCTTCCCCCGCTGGCGACCGCCGCGATCCGCCGCCCAGGAAGGACGCGCAGCCGCCGCCTTTTCGCCGCGGGAAGGACGGGCCCGTGTGGCCCCCTCTGGCCGGGACCGCCGGGGGCCGGACCGTCCGTAGGCCGGCAGGATCTTCCCCTCTGGCCGCCCACAGCCCAGCGCCACTTAGAGTCCGCTGTTACCGAGACAAGCCACCACCTCGCTCACCCTGGTCCCGGTGCTTCCGAAGGGACGAGGAGAACAGGAATAGTGCTTCGCTCCAGCACCGCTCGGACCACCACGGATCTGCCCGGCGAGAGGTTCTGCCCCCAGGCCAACGCGATCATGTCAGCCTCGCTCTCGTGTGCTGTCGCGATAATCAGGTCGGCGGCGCTCCCGGTGCGAAGCCGCAACGGCACCTTGCCGTGCCGGGCGCCGGTGCGGCGCCGGAAGGCCCTCTCCCACGCCTGGCGCGCATGATGCGGCTGGTCCTCGAAGGCGGGTATCGAGGTGTCGTCACGCACGTGGAGCACCGTCATCTCGGGCGCGACCCCGACCAGGCCCTCGACTGTTTGGAGCAGCCCCGACTGCCTGGCCGTCGCCGAGTCGACGGCGGCGAGCACCCGTCGCACCTGGACGGGACAGTGACAGCCCGGGGGCACGAGGACGAGGGGCTTGCCGAGAGCCCGGGCCAGCTCGATTGCGATCCTGCCCGCCGGCTGTCTCCCGGCCGGGGTCCCCCGCGCACCCATGACCACGACCGCCACATCCGGTGCGTTTGCGGCAGCCAGGAGAGCGTCGACAACCGAGCCCTCGAGGACCCTGATCTGCACCCCGGCGGCCGGTACCGCCAGCTCGGAGCGTGGCGCCTCCCGTACATGCACCGCGTCCACCTCGGCACCGAGCAGACGGGCCAGGGCCGCCGCTGTGGAGAGCACCGGAGTCGCGGCGGCGCTGCGGTCGACGGCGGCGAGCACCCTGGTCATGACCCTGCCTCCCAGCCGGTGGAGGTCCTGCGGATGCACAGACCACGCGGCCCAACCTCGAACCTGTCGGCGGCTCCGACATGTAAGGTAATGGGTCCATCAGCCTCGACCTTCATGACTTCGGCCTCGAGCCTGATCTGGACCGCCACGCCTCGGAACGCGATGCGCATGTCAAGTGCCGACCAAGCCGGTGGAAGCCGGGGATCCACCGTCAGGTCCGACCCCCGTGGCCGGAGCCCGAGCATCCCGAAGGCCAGCGCCTGCCAGACGCTTCCCATGGCGGCCAGGTGAACCCCACCGGATGTCGTGTGCGTGGTGTCCTCGAGGTCCACTCCGGCGGCAAGCTTCAGTGCCTCGGTGGCTTCCGCCAGCAGGCCGGCACGCGCGAGCAGCGAGGCGTGCACCCCTGGAGAGAGCGAGCTCCCATGCGCGGTGCGGGGCTCGTAGAAGCCGAGGTTGGGGAGCAAGGATCCTGGGGCGACCTCGTCAGGCACCAGGTGATGGAGCATCAGCACATCAGCCTGCTTGATCACCTGCGCGCCGCGGACCCGGTCCCGGCCGAGGAGAACGTCGGCGGCAATCGGTCGGCGTGGCGCGGCGTCACGGATGATCAACGGCTCGAGCGCGAAGAAGCCTCTGAACTGCTCGTAGAGCCCGGTGGCGGGGTCGTAGCCGTCGACCAGCGCCTCGGCCAGCCGCAGCCAGTTACCCGCCTCGGCAGTGGCGACGTCAAGCGTCCGGGTCCTGGCCAGGGCGGCGGCGCGGCGCAGGTTCCAGCGCGCCATCACGTTGGTGAACGCGTTGTCATTCACCCCCTCGTGATACTCATCGGGACCCACCACGTGGTCGATGTGGGCGAGTCCCGTGCGGTCCACCCGGACCCGTGAAGCCCAGTATCTCGCGGTCTCGACCAGCAGACGGCCGCCCGCGCCGTGCATGAAGTCGTCGTCACCCGTCCAGTCGGCATAGAAGGAGGCTGCCCACGCCACGTCAGCCACGATGTGCTCCTCGAGATGGCCGCTGCGGATCGCGACTCGGTGCCCGGGGCGGTCCGTTGCGCTGCGGGGGGTCACGTCCTCGCCCGAGGCGGCCGACTCCCATGGGAACCGGGCACCGCTTCGCCCCGCGGCCCTGGCCGCCTCGATCGCCGCGGGCAGCCGTTGGACGCGGTACTCAAGCATCGCCCGGGCGGCCGCGGGATGCGTCGCGGCGAGGAACGGGAGGACGAAGACTTCGGCATCCCAGAACACGTGGCCACGGTACGCGGATCCGCTCAGGCCACGAGCTCCCACGGCCGTGTCGTCCCCCTCCCCGGCGGAGGCCATCAAGTGGAACATCGCGAACCGGGTCGCCAGTTCGAGCTGGCGGTCGCCCTCGATCGAGACCTCGGCCTCCTGCCAACGTCTCGCCCAGGCCCGGCGGTGCTCATGGAGCAGGCCCTCGTACCCCCTTGCCTCCATCTCGGACAGCCGTGCCAGGGCGACGCTCGACGCGGGTGCGCCGTCTCGGCCACGCGCGTACGCCGCCATTCGCTCGTGGTGGTACGCCTGAGCTCCCCGGGCCATACGGTTGGACGCGGCGACGGCAACCCCACCGTTGGCACGTGACCATACGCGGATCCACTGGCGGCCACCGGTCCGGCCAGCGTCCATCCCCTCGTGCCGAAGTGGGGGAGCGAGGGCCGGAGCGGCCGGGATGGCGCCTTCGGAGGCATCAACCCGCATCACAGCGCATCCCGGCCGGGCCAGGGACGAGAGCTGCACGACGCGAACCGCCCCGTCGGCGGTGGGCACGAGCTGCTCGAGCATACCGATCCGCAGGTCCAGGCAGCGTTCCAGCGTGGCTGGGTCCTGCGCTTTTGCTCCAACCACGTTCCATACCGGCGCATGTAGGAGCTCCTGGCGTGGGCCGCTCCCGCGGTAGATACCGGCGGCGACGACCAGGTGGCCGGTGCCGGTACGGGAGACGGCGGCAGCACCAGGGGTTCCGATACATCCGTCCGCCAGGGTGAGAAGCGCCTCCCGCTGCGGCTCGCTGTCCTGGTCCAGGCCGACTAAGCGCAGGCTCCACCTCGCGTCGCCGTCAACGCCGGGAGCCACGCCCTCGCGCCTCAGCCTGAGCTGATGGCGCAGCAGGTTGGCGAAGGCTGGTGGACCACCGCCCAACCCCGTCACGCCGTCGGAGACGCCACCGGGCTCCACGCCCACCGACACTGCCGTGGCACGAGCGGCCTCCGGAACCAGCATGAAGTGGTCACTGCCGGGGACACCGCCGATGCTCCCGAATTCGTCGCCGGCGATGAGGACCAAGCCCGCTCCCACGCCGATGCCCCAGAGGTGGTCAAAGATCCAGCGCGATGAGCCTGACTTGTCGGTGATCCCGATCTCGACGTGTTTGACATCGCTGGTCACCCTGGCGTCATCGAGGCCGGCCTCCCCAGCCGCGACCTCGGCCAGGCTCACCACTTCGGCGAGGGATCCGATCCCCGCGGCCTGGAGTCGCACCTGCACGGCCGCGGCAAGCTCGGCGATGCGCGCCTTGGGCGGATCGGACCAGGAAGGTTCTGGGATGAGGTCGATCTTGCGCCGGTTCAACCGCTGCGAGACGATCGCCGCCCGCAGCCCGCGCTCGCTCAGGCGTTTCACGATGATGGCGGCGGCGC
>CABEAI010000100.1_pt1 | contig 19677 bp, 27 predicted proteins | sample 3132431 | NCBI WGS metagenome assembly CABEAI01 (sample SAMEA5534343, study PRJEB31848) | metagenome | biome: tundra; feature: field; material: soil | place: USA | collected 2013-05 | depth 0.45 m | reverse complement strand
GGCTTGAGCCCGGTGGTGCCGCACATCGCCGCCGGTTCGCGGATCGAGCCCCCGGTGTCGGAGCCAATCGCCAACGTCACCACGCCGGCCGCCACCGCCGCTGCCGAGCCGCCCGACGATCCGCCCGGGATCCGCGTGGTGTCGAAGGGGTTGAGCACCGGCCCGAAGCAACTCACCTGGGAGGTGGCACCGCAGGCCAGTTCGTGCTGGTTGGTCTTGGCGATCAAGATCGCGCCCGCGGCCCGCAGCTTGGCCGCCACCGCCGAGTCTTCGGTGGCGATCTCCCGGTCCAGGTAGGCGGCGCAGCAGCCGGTGGTGCGGTAGCCGGCGACGTCGTAGAGGTCCTTGATGGCGATTGGAACGCCGTGCAGCGGCCCAACCGGGTCCAGGTCCATGAGTTGGACCGCCCGTTCCCGAGCCTCTGCCGACATCATCACGGTGAAGGCGTTGCATCGCGACTGCAGGCGCTCGGCGTCGGCCAGCGCCGCCTCCACCAGCTCCACCGGTGAGACCGCCCGCTCGGCGACGGCGGCGGCGGTTGAGATCAGCGTCTGCATCATGAGTCCTTTCGGAAGCCGGTCCCCTTGGCCCGAGACTTAGGCCAGTCCGCCTTGCTGTAGTCCCAGCTCCGCTTGCGCTTGAGCTTCTGCCAGTCGTCCAGCAGGATGCTCATGGCGACGACGTCGATGAACTTGCCACGGGCGTAGACGCCGTGACGCAGGATCCCCTCCTTCTTGAAGCCGCACTTCTCGTAGGCGGCCTGGCCGGAAGGGTTATCCACCCGGGTGGCGAGATAGACGCGCTCCAGGCGGAGCTCACCGAAGGAGAAGTCGACGACGGCGTTGCAGGCGTCGGTGCCGAATCCCTTGCCGCGGTGGTCGGCCTCGCCTATGACGATGCCAAGCTCGGCCCCGCCACGTCGGAGATCAATGTCGAAGAGCGTGACGTTGCCGATCGGCTTCTCGTCGTCGAGGGTGCAGATGATGAACTGGTAGATGCCTTTGCCCTGCTGCGCCGGCCGGTCGCCGAAGTAAGCGTCAACCTCGGCATCGCTCAGGGGAGCGCGGTAGCCGAACTCGGCGGTGGCCATCGGATCGGCGTCGGCCCGCCATCGCTTGTAAGCCTCCTTGTCGGAGTTCTCGAACGGCCTCAGGTAGACCTTGGCGCCGCGGATGATGGGGTTGATTTCGGCATCGGCCATCGGCGGTACTATACGCAACCCATGACCCGCGCGAAAGACGCCGCCGACTTCGAGATCCGCGACCTGGTCCCGGATGACTGGCCGCGGGTCAAGACGATCTACGAAGCCGGGATTGCGACCCAGAACGCCACCTTCGCGGTGGAGGCGCCGTCATGGGAGTCCTGGGACGCCGGCCACGAGACCACCCCCCGGCTGGTCGGGTGCCTCGACGGTGAGGTGGTGGCCTGGGCAGTCCTGAGCAAGGTTTCCAGTGGCTGCGCCTACGGGGGCGTCATGGAGATCAGCATCTACGTCGACCCCGCGGTCGCGAGGCGCGGCATCGGCTCTTGGCTGATGGCGTCGCTGTTGGAGGCGTCGGAGGCGGCCGGGATCTGGACCCTCGAGGCCTGGGTCTTCCCCGAGAACTCCGCCAGCATGGCGCTTCATGAACGCCATGGCTTCCGCGTCGTGGGACGGCGGGAGAAGCTCGGCCAGATGGGGGATCGCTGGCGCGACGTGATGCTGCTGGAGCGCCGGAGCCCGAGGCTCTAAGGACCGGTCCTCAGGACAGAGAAAAAGGGGGTCTACTGACATATCCGTGGGTCATCCGTGGGTTAGGCGCGGCCGGGAAGCGGTGGGCAGAGGCCGCCGAGGCTGAGCATCGCGAGGGCGATGAGGGGGCGGGGGGAGTGGAAGCCGAAGGACCTGCGGGTGATGAGGCGGATGCGCGTGTTGACCGACTCAACGAGCGCGGTGGAGAGACGATGCTCGAGCGAGGCGATGATGGCGTCGATCTGCTCGGCGATGCGGTAGGCGACGTCGACGAAGGCCGGCAGGCGGGAGCGCCGGGCCCACCCGATCCACTTCTGGAGGAGGTCCAGGGCATCCTTGAAGGGGAGCTGGAAGACCTGCCGCAGCTGCTCCTTGAGGAGGTAGGCGCGGTACAGCGGGCGGTTGGTGTTCTGGATCCAGGACAGGCGTGCCTGCTGGTTGCGGCTGAGGTCCTCGGGGTTCTTCCAAAGGGCGAAGCGAGCGCCTTTGAGGTCTTTGGCTTGGGCGTTCTGACCGCGGTCGCGGGCCGCGTTCCAGACCTCGCGACGGACCTGGTCGAGGGCGTCGGTGGCCCAGGCGACGACGTGAAGGGGTCCATACAGCGGACCGCGTTGGGGCAGTGCTTGGCCACGACGTTGGAGATCCAGCTGGCGGCGTCAGCGCTGACGTGGGTGATCTGCGCGCAGCGCTCCTTCCCCAGCGCTTCGAAGAAGCGCGTGAGCGTCTTCTCGTCACGGCCGTTGGCGGCCCATACCAGGCGCCCGGTGTCGTGGTCGACGACCACGATGAGGTATCGCTGGCCCCGGCGGTAGGAGATCTCATCGATGCCAATCCGCGTCAGCCCGTCCAGCAGGTCCCTCTGCCGCTCCTGCTCGTCGACCACGCGGGTGATGATCCGGCCCACCGTTCTCCAGGCCACCCGCATCAGCTCCGCCACCGCGCTCTTGGAATAGTGGGTCGCCAGCCACGCCGCCTGCTCCTCGAAGCTCTTGGTGAAGCCGGCGCCGTGGCGGGCCCAGGGGACGCGGGCTACAACCACTCCGTGGTCCTTGCACCTGACGCGGGGCGCCTCCGCCTCTAAGGTAGGCGAGCGTGGCGCCGAGGTCCAGGGCTCGCCAACGGCGGCGCCCCTCGCCGCCGTCGTAGCCGCGACAGCGCCGGCCGCAGATGCCGCACCGCCGCCGTTCGCCACGCCGGGGCCGCACTCTCACCACCACCGCACCGCCGGGCTCCAGCTCCACGCCCTCAACCACGGTTCCCACCACACCCAGGACCCGCGCCCATACACTCACAGAACGCACGCCGTTTCCTCCTACGATGCCAGCCCGTTGAACAGCCGGAATCGTATTCGAGGCGGCGTGCCCTACCCCCTGGCCCGACCCTCTACGGCGCCCACAGATGCGTCACAAGAGCCGAAAAAGGGCGGGTCAAACGACCCGCCCTTTTCTGATTCGACTAGCTCAGTGCTGGTGAGTCATCTCCATCGACTCGCCCCGTGGGTAGAGCACGACGAACGCAACCAGGAAGATCGCGGAAACGACCGTGGTTGACCAGGTGCTGTGCATCCCAAAGCTGCCGTTGCCCTTCCAGAGCTGGGCCACGATGGCCAGGGCGTTGTACATGATGGCGAGGTTGAGCCAGACCTTGGTGGGGGTGCGGTATGCGAGGATGAAAGCCGCGCCAAGCACGATCGCCGCGATTGAAGCGTCGGCACCGACAACGTTGTCCAGCGGCACAATAACGCTGCCGGTCAGGCCGAGAAGGACTGCGCCAACGAGAATGATGGCGCCCTGGAGCACCAGCAAGATGCTGAGCGCCCGGGTCCGGTTTTCTGACGTAAGCATGATGAGGAAACCTCCTGTTGATAGAGATGCCTCTATAACCCCCCGGTGACGCAAAACGTTACGGGGGCGATCGCTCATGTAGCCTCGTTGAAACAGCTACAAAGGCTGCAATCATCAGCGCTTCGGAGGTTGACTCGATGGCCCAGGACGGCTCCAGCGGGATCGAGATCTTCTACGGAGGCGGGACGGTGATCCCTCCGTCGCCGGAGTTCACCGCCTCGGCCAATGCCACGGAGGATTTGGTAAGGCGCGCGGCCGCCGACCCCATCGGCTACTGGGAGGACGAGGCGCGCAAGCTCAGCTGGTTCCAATCGTGGGACAAGGCGCTGGAATGGAACGCGCCGGATGCCAAATGGTTCGTCGGCGGCAAGCTCAACGTCAGCTACAACTGCCTCGACCGCCATGTCGAGGCCGGTCGCGGGTCGCCTACCACTCTGAGGGCGAGCCCGGCGACCAGCGCACGATCGCCTACCAGGATCTGCTGGATGAGGTCTGCCGCTGCGCCAATGCCCTGCGCGAGCTGGGGGTGAGGCGCGGCGACCGCGTCGCCATCTACATGCCCATGATCCCGGCGCTGCCCGTCGCGATGCTGGCCTGCACCCGGATCGGCGCCGCCCATACGGTGGTCTTCGGGGGCTTCTCGGCAGAGGCGCTGAGGGGCCGGATCCAGGACGCCGAGGCTTGGGTCCTGATCACCGCCGACGGCGGCAATCGCCGCGGCGCCCCAGCTGCACTGAAGCCGGCCTGTGACGAAGCCATGCAGGACACTCGATCGCGAAGGTGCTGGTGGTCAGGCACACCGGCCAGCAGACGGCGATGCAGATGGACTCCGGGGACGTGCTCTACATCCTCTACACGTCGGGGACCACCGCAAAGCCCAAGGGCATCGTCCACACCACCGGCGGCTACCTCACCGGCGTCTCAGCCACCCATCGATACGTTTTCGACGTCAAGGGCGACGACGTCGGCTGGGTCACCAGGCACAGCTACATCGTCTACGGCCCGCTCTGCAACGGCACCACCAGTGTCATGTAGGAGGGCACCCCCGACACCCCCGCCCGCGACCGCTGTTGGGACATCATTGAGCGCTACCGGGTCTCGATCCTGTACTGCGCGCCCACCGCCATCCGCACCTTCATGAAATGGGGCGACGAGTTCCCCGATAAGCACGACCTGTCGTCGATCCGCGTCCTGGGGACGGTGGGCGAGCCCATCAACCCCGAGGCCTGGCTCTGGTACCGCCGCCGCGTCGGCGGCGACCGCGTGCCGGTGGTCGACACCTGGTGGCAGACCGAGACCGGCGCGATCATGATCAGTCCCCTGCCGGGAGTCTCCAACCTCAAACCTGGGTCTGCGTCGAGGCCGGTGCCGGGAGTGTCCGCCCGCGTCGTCGAGGAGAGCGGCAAGAGGGTCGAGCGTGGGGGCGGTGGCTACCTGGTCCTGGACCAGCCCTGGCCGTCGATGCTGCGCGACATCTACAAGGACCATGAGCGCTTCGGGAGACCTACTGGTCCCGCTTCACCAACGAGGGCTGGCGCACTGAGGGCGATCCCCAGCCGGTCTATTTCGTCGGCGACGGCTGCAAGGCCGACGAAGACGGCGACTTCTGGCTGCGGGGACGGGTGGACGACGTCATGAACGTCAGCGGCCACCGGATCTCGACGATCGAGGTGGAGTCGGCCCTGGTCGATCACCACTCGGTGGCGGAAGCGGCGGTGGTGGGATCCAACGACGCCACCACCGGCCAGGCGATCGTGGCCTACGTCATCCTGCGCAAGGGGAACCAGGCCTCGGAGGAGCACGTGCAGGGGCTGCACGAGCACGTGGCCAAGGTCATCGTCCCGATCGCCAAGCCCAAGAGGATCCACTTCACGACCGAGCTGCCCAAGACCTGTCGGGCAAGATCATGCGCCGGTTGCTGCGGGATGTCGCCGACAAGCGGGCGCTCGGCGACACCACCACGCTGCAGGATCCGGCCGTGGTCGAAGCCCTCCGCAGCGGCGCCGAAAAGCGCGAGGACTAACAGTTACCTCGGGTCTGATTGGCGTATCCCGGCGGCGTATCCTCGACACCGAACAGGTTCCAATCAGGAGGAGGTTGTCAAAGGGAAGCGATGGGCTCTCAGAGGGACGTGGCTCGGGCGCGTGAGCCGGCGGAGACGCGGGCGATCCTGCTCTTCGCCAGCGCCGAGTTCCTCGACGTGGCCACCACGCTGATCGGCCTGCGGTCGGGGCGATTCAGAGAGGGCAACCCGGTGGCCGCCAAGCTGCTGGCTCGCACCGACCTCTTGATGGCACTGAAGCTGCTGGTCGTGATGGCCGTCCTTCTCCTGGTTCACCGCTTCGTCAGCCCGGGCAGGCGCGCCGGGGCGCTGATGGTGATGGCCACGATCGCGATGGCGGCGCCGATACTGAACGTGGCCCACCTGCTCGCCGGCGGCTGACGCCTTCGGTCGGCGCGGCCGACAGAAGCGGCACTAAGGCTTAGGGGTCGCCGCCTTCGCGCCGCGACTTCTCGGCGGCGGTGGCCAGCAACAGGAAGACGGTGAACAAGCCGCCTTCGATGATCCCGTAGATGATCGAGCTACCCAGCGGCTGAGCGAAGGGGCCGTAGTTCATCAGGAAGAGAAAGATGAACAGCGCCGGAAACGCAATTGCCGCCTGCTGCCAGCCCTCGAGGGCTTCCCATCGCTCGCGCATCACGAGGGAAATCCTAAAGGGCACAGCCACCCGGCGGGTCCGGCTCGCTAACGTTCTGATGGTTTTCGGGCCGCGCGATAAGGCCGAACTGGAAGAGGCCTCAGCCTTCCCCTATGACCGCGAGCAGGTCGGCGCCGTAGCGCTCCAGCTTGGCGGGACCGACGCCGGGGACCGCGGCGAGGTCCGCGATCGACACCGGTCGGGTCCGCGCGATCTCGGCCAGGGTCTTGTCGTGGAAGATCACGTACGGCGGCATCTCAGCCCGCCTGGCGGTATCGAGGCGCCACTGACGGAGAGCATCGAAGCGAACCAACGCCTCGGCGGTCAGGTCGCCGGCGGTGAGGGCCTTCGAGGACTGGCTCCGCTTGAGGGCGGGTCGAGACGGCCCTACTTCGAGTTCGACGGTCAGCGACTGCTCTCCGGCCAGCAGGGCCAGGCCGGTCTGCGTGACCGACATCGTCGGCTTCTCGCCGTGGCCGCGGACGATCAGGCCCAGCTCCACCAGCGTGGAGACCAGGTCCCGGATGCGCTCCACGTCCCAGTCCCTCAGCGCCCCGAAAAAGGCGAGGTCCTGGACCCAGCGCTTCGACGTCGCCCAGGCGTCGAGCTGCCCGCGCAGGATCAAGGCGATGCGCGCCGCGCCGAGGTGCCCCTCGAAGCGGGCGACACAGGCGACCGCGGCTTCCACGTCCGCAGGCCCCACGGTGAGCGTCTCGATGCTCCGCGGGTCGAGACAGTTGTCGCAGGAGCCGCAGGTCCGCGGTACCTCCTCCTCGCCGAAGTAGTCGGCGATCCGGGCGTGGCGACAGCCGCGTGAACGGGCGTAATCCATGACCTGGTTGACGCGCGCATAGGCGTGTTCCTTGAGCTGGGCCTGCTCTTCGAAGTTGACCGGCGCGCCGGTCAGCTTGCGGATGCCGCCGTCCGGCTCGACCACGCCGGTGCGCTCGAGGAGCGCGACGGCGGCGCGGATGGCGCCACCATCGATCGCGGGCAGCCGCGACTGCCAGTTGCGGGTCCAGCCGCTGCCATCTCGAAGCATCTCCCGGTAGACGGCACGCACGGTGTCGCGATCGGGGTATGCCTGCTCGATGAAGAACTCCTGCAGCTGGCGATCCTGGGCGCTGTACAGCAGGATGCATTCCGACGGCTGGCCGTCGCGGCCGGCGCGGCCCGCCTGCTGGTAGTACTCCTCGAGGCTGCCCGGGAAGTCGTAGTGGATCACCTGGCGGATATCGGGGAAGTCGACACCCATGCCGAACGCCGAGGTGGCGACGATGACCTTGAGGCGGCCGGCGGCGAACTCCTCGTAGACGTCCTGCCGCTCATCGCCATCGAGCGCGCCGTGGTAGGAAGCGGTGGCGATGCCGGCGTCGGAAAGCAGCGCCGCCACCTCCATCGCCGTCTTCCGAGTGCCGCAGTAGACCAGCGCCCGGCCGTCGCCCGGACGGATGCGCGCCAGCAGACTGTCAGCCTTGTCCGCCTTGCCGCGGCAGCGCACCACTGACATCGTGAGGTTCTCGCGGACGAAACCGGTGACCTTCCCCACCGGCTCGCGCAGGCCCAGGCTGGCGATGATATCGAGCCGCACCCGAGGCGTCGCGGTCGCCGTGAAAGCACCCACAGGCGGCTTTCCGCAAGCGGCGATGGCATCGCCGAGGCGGCGGTAGTCGGGGCGAAAGTCGTGTCCCCAGCTGGAGATGCAGTGGGCCTCGTCGATGACAAAACGCGACACCCTCAGCCGCCCCAGGGCATCGAGAAAGCCGCTCCCGCCGATCCGCTCTGGCGCCAGGTAGAGGAAACGCAGTTCGCCGGCTGCCGCCCGGGCCATGGCCTCGCGACGATCCTCGGCCGTCATCTGGCTGTGGACGCAGGCCGAGGGCACGCCAAGCTGGGTCAGCCGCGCCACCTGGTCGACCATAAGGGCGATCAGCGGCGAAACCACGATCGTCAGACCGCCCTCGACGATGCCGGGCACCCAGTAGGCAATGCTCTTTCCAGACCCGGTGGGGGCGACGAAAAGGACGTCGGCACCCGACTCGGCCGCGGCAACGACCTCACCCTGGCCGGGCCGGAACTCCGGGAGGCCGAAGACTTCCTGGAGAACGGTGCGTGCCGCAGCCGATGGCTGGCCACGTGGGGCGAGAGGCAAAGACGCGGGCACCTATCGACGCTAGCAGGTGCTGGCGCCGGGCCGCGAGCCGTAGGGCTGGTCGGGCCCTACAGGGACTTGATGAAGGCTTCCAGGCCGCCGGCTGCCTGTTTGAGGATCGCGCCCTGCACCGGGGCAGCCAGCCGAGGAATTGGCCCTTCGGCCCCAGTGCCATCGAGGCCCAGCGCCAGAGATCGAAGGTGTCCTCCTGGCGAACGATCAGGCCGTTCTCGAACCAGAACCTGGAGCTGATGTGGTTGTCGACCTTGCGGCCGGTCTGGGAGAAGTCGTACTTCGCCTGCCAGGTGGCATTGCCGGTGGAGTCGTCGACGGCACCGACCTGGTAGGTCAGCTCCAGCCCCGCGCTGCGCCCGGCCAGCATCTTCCACATCGCCCACGCCCGGTCGTCCTCGAGGGCGCCGAAGACGGGATCGCTGAACCTGATACCGGGCGCGTAGCAAGCGTTCATCGCGTCGGCGTCGCGCTTCTGGAAGGCGGTGTAGAAGCGGTTGATCAGTTCGGTATTCGCGTCCTTACTCATCGGATGGCAGCATAGGCAGAATAGCGGTCAGACCGCTGAGGTTACATTTGCCTGCGGGCCCCGACTCGGGGTAGATACACCCAGGAGGAACAGATGCGAGCTGCGTACACCGAGGCCGACGGCGGTCCCGAAGACATCACGGTCGGCGACCTGCCGGCGCCAGAGCCCGGCCCCGGGATCCTGGTCCGTAACAACGCGGCCGGCGTTGGACCCTGGGACTGGAAGATGCTCGCGGGGAAGTGGATGCCCCTGACTTTCCCGCACATCCCTGGATCTGAGGCCGCGGGGGTGGTCGAGCAGGCGCCCGAGGGATCGGAGTTCAAGGTCGGCGACGAGGTCTGGGGCCGGGTCCATCACGCCTACGCCGAGTACGTCGTCTCCAACGGCGTAACCCTGGTCCCGAAGCCCACCAATGTCAGTTTCGAGGAGGCTGCCGGCCTGGTCATCGCCGCCTCGACGGCGTACGAGGGCATCATCGACCGGCTCAAGCTTCAGCCGACCGAAACCATCATCGTCACCAGCGCCGCCGGCGGCGTCGGCAGCGCCGCGGTGCAGATCGCGGTCGCCACCGGGGCTCACGTCATCGGCGTGGCCAGCGCAGCCAATCACGACTTCGTCCGCAGCCTCGGCGCCGGCGACGTCTTTGATTACCACGACAGCGGCTGGCCCGACGCGGTCCGTGAGGCGGTGCTAGGCGGCGCCGACGCGCTCTTCGACAGCGCCGGCAGCGACACGGGCCAGGCGGCGCTCAAGGCGCTGCGGGATGGAGGCCGGGCAAGCTTCGTCGCCTTTCCCAACCCCGACGTGACTTCGGAGGGGCGCGGCATCGTTGGCGAGGCCTTCTCGGCTGAGGGGACGCGCGAACGATTCGAGGCCATCAACAAGCTGGTCGAAGACGGCAAGCTGAAGCCACAGGTGACCGAGACCATGCCGCTGGAGCAGGCCCGCGAAGCGCTGCAGAAGAGCCAGCAGGGCCACACGCGCGGCAAGATCGTCCTCAAGATCTGAGGCGCGGATGAAGATCGGGATCGGGCTTCCCAACGCCATCCGCGGGACGAGCGGCAATGTCCTAATCGACTGGGCGCGGCGCGCCGAAGCCCGCGGCTTCTCCAGCCTGGGCACCATCGGTCGCGTCGCGTATCCCTCCTACTCCGAGCTGATCACGCTTGCCGCCGCTGCCGCCGCGACCGAGCGCATCGGCCTGATGACGGACATCTTGCTCGGCCCGATCTACAACCCCGTCTTGCTGGCCAAGGACCTCGCCAGCCTCGACCAGATCTCGGCTGGCCGGTTCGTCCTTGGCGCTTCGGTCGGCGCCCGCAAGGACGACTTCGACGTCACCCACCAGGATTTGTCTGCCCGCGGTCGCCGCTGGGACGAGGCGCTCGAGCTGATGCACCAGATCTGGCGCGGCGAACCGCCCCCAGGGACTGACCAACCGGTTGCGCCTACGCCCACCAACGGCGATCGGGTGCCGATCCTGGTGGGCGGAAATTCCGACGCCTCCCTGCGCCGGCTGGTCAAATGGGGCGTTGGCTGGACCGCGGGCGGAGCGCCGCCGGAGGCAGTGGCCCCGTTCGCGGAACGCGTCCGGGCCGCCTGGAAGGAGGGTGGCCGCGGGGGCCAGCCGAGGATCGTGGCGCTGCTGTACTTCGCGCTCGGCCCGGATGCCGAAGCAGGAGCTCAGAAGAGCCTCGGCGACTACTACTCCTTCGCGGGGCAGTACGCCGAGCACGTCGTCGCAGGCGCCTGCAAGACCCCGCAGGCCGCCCAGGAGGCGGCCAGGAAGTACGAGGACGCGGGCGTCGACGAGCTGATCTACTTTCCGGCGATGCCAGAGGTCGAGCAGGTCGACCTCCTGGCCGACGCGGCCAATCCGGTCTAGCGGCACGCCCTAGCGCAGCGCCTCGACCTTGAGTCCAGGGATGCCGCGGTAGTCCTCGAGGTTGCGGGTAACCAGTGTTTCGGCCTCTTCCAAGCGGCTCCGCCCAGGCCAGCTGAGGCCGGCCCCCAAGCCGACGGTGCTCTCAGCTCAGGTCGAGCACCTGCGTTGGTCGTTTGAGGTCCTGCCGCTGACCGGCGCCGTCACCCTCGAGGCGCTGCGCGGCGGCGTCGCCTACGAGATGAGCTATTTCGATGCACAGATCTGGGCCGTCGCGCGCCTCAACCAGGTGCCGGTCGTGCTCAGCGAAGACTTCTCCCACCGGGCGATCCTCGACGGGGTCGAGTTCCTGGATCCGTTCCGGAACGACTTCCCCGACATCTGACGCGCCATCGGTGGCCTCGGCGCCCGAGATCCGGTTCCTCCAGGCGGGCGTTACCTCGGGGCTACCCGACGGTGTGGATATCCCACAGCGGATGAAGCTCCATCCAGCCGTGGTCCACGTCGAGAACGTAGGCGCCGGTTGCGCTGACATGGCTGCCCACGGCTGGCCTCGCGATCGTCGGCGCCACCCCAGCGCACGTGGTGATGGCGTCCTGCTGCGTCACGGGCAGCTCGCAGACAGGCTCCAGCACCAGGTCGCCGTGCTCCCCCGAGACATTGCGGCTGTTGATGAGGCCGGCAAACGGCGGGTCAAGCCGGAGGAGGATGTGGTAATCGCCGTCCGGCTCGTTGCGGACCGCGGCAACGGTGCCCGTCACCGTCATGCAGGGATTGCGCAGCTGGAGCCGGTCCGGGTGGTAGACGTGCTCGGTCGGGTCTCGGCAGACAGACGATGCCCCGGCTGCAGCCGGCGATGGCGAAGTGGCTGCCGGGCTGGACGAGACGGCGGCTCCAGTCGCCGACGCCTCGATGCTGGGGCTCGCGCTCGGCGATGGGCTCGGGCCGACCTGGCTGGCCTGGGTGGAGCAAGCGGCCAGGAACACTGCGGCGAGGGCGACGCCGATCAGCGGGATTTGAGCTGCCGTGCGATCTCCCGATAGGCCCGCGGGTTGACGCTCATGCCGAGGTGGCTGCCGCCGACCTCGATCGCCTCGACGTCGTCTCTCAGGCACGCCCGCCAGTAGACGAAGCCGTCGGTGCGCGAGTAGAGCGAGGTCACCGGCACCCGGGCGGGCTCCAGTAGCTCGCGGTCGAAGGCGTCGTCGATGTCCCAGGGGCGCCGCCAGAGGGCGTGCCAGGTGCGCGCCGCGTGAACAGTGGCCATGGTCCAGGGATGGATGTCGAGCGGCGACCCGATCGGGCTACCGAGCGAGATCACCCGCTCGACCAGCTCCGGGTATCGCTGCGCCAGCCCAAGGCCCAGCGTGCCACCGCGGCTCTGCCCGACAATCACTGTCTTCTTCCCGCGCGGCACCTGCTCGCGGATCCGCTCCGCGATGCGCTCCATCAGCACGGACGATGACTGCACGTTGAAGTCGATTCCCGACCTCAGCGGGTCGATTCCCGACCTCAGCGGCCGGTAGCCATTGCCCTTCAGCCAGCCACGCATGGTATCGAGCGAGCGGTCGCCGGCGAGGAAGCCGGGGATCAGCATCACCGGCCGGCCGCGACCGGGCACGACGCCCTCGCCGCCGAACACCGGGTCGCGCATCAGCTGCACATACTCCAGCCAGACCCTCCCCTCGAGCCAGATCGGGGGCATCGGGTACCAGCGCCCCAGCCACTCGTACACCTGCATGTCGCCTGTCATTGTGCATGACGCGCCGCGCCACGCACTGTGTTCGGGACCTAGTCCCGATTGTGGTGCGTGCAGCCGATGAGCAGTTTGCGGCCAACCGGTCATTGCTATCTAGCCAGATTCCTCGAGGAGCTTCTCGAAGTCGGCAGGAGACAACTGCCTAGTTCTCCCCGCGGCGTAATCCTCCCGGGAACGCCGGACAAGATCCCGGTACTCGGGCGTGTAGGCCCAGGCGTACTCTCGAGGGACCTCGGCCGGCAGAGTCAATCTCCCGCCCGCATTCATGGCCACTGGCTTGGCCAGCCTCTTCGGCTTCACGGATTCGATGATGCCTCCCGCCGTGACAAAGTGTCAATTTGTCGGGTTGTCGCGGCCTCCGGGCACGAATCGGATAGAATCTGGGATATGCTCGATGTCCAAATCCATGCCGCTGCCCCACCTTTCGATCGGCCGGCGCTGGGCGTGCGGGCGGCCAGGCTGCTCAGCCTGGCGGAGGCCATGGGCGTGCTGCCGCCCGGAGACCCCATCTACCGCCTCGATGCCCAAGCGATAAAGGGGCCGGTTGAGGAGCTCGTTCGCCGCGGCATCGGCCGCCACGCGGCCTTGCAGCTCGCCGCCACCGACGATCCGGAGCGCCTCGCGGAGCTCCTGGACGAGCTCTACGGCGAGCTCGAAGCGTCGCCGGTGCCCGCCGCCGAAGGCGCCCGGCTGACAGCCGTCTTCGGCCTGGACCTGCTGGCGAAGCTCGCCGGCGCCTCCACCTCCAGCCTGCGCCGCTACGCTGCCGCCGAACGTGTTGCCCCCGATGGCGTCGCGGCTCGCCTCCACCAGCTCGCCCGCATCAACTCTCACCTCGCCGGCGGCTACAACGACTTCGGCATCCGCCGCTGGTACGCGCGGCCGCGGGTGCAACTCGACGGCCACGCCCCCGCCTACCTGCTCGCGGGCGCCTGGGACCCGGACGCCGAGGGGCCGCAGCGCGCATTGCGTCTCGCCGAGGCCCTCAACAGCTCGCCAGCGACTTGATCTTCTACCGACACGCCGACCCCCGCTACCCCTTCCTGTGGGAGTCGGTCGAGCAGCCGCCGGCCCGGTGGCATGGCGCCGGCGAGGGTCCCGCCCACTACCTGTCAGACACCCCCGAAGGCGCCTGGGCCGAGTACCTCCGCCATGAGGAGATCACCGAGGTCGAGGACCTGGGGGGCGTCCGCCGTTCGATCTGGGCTGTCGAGGTTCCAAACCACGAGGTCGACGCCGCAGCGCAAGTGCCAGCGGGCCCGGCGGTCACGGGCGGGCTGCGCAGTCACCAGCGGTGTCGCCAGGTGGCCCGGAAGGTCAGGCGAACCGGACATACGGCCCTGCGCGCGGCCGCCGCGGCGGTGGTACCAGGCGGCGGTCATGGCTGGCGCGTCGACGGCGGGGTCGAGCCGGGGCCGGATCGCGCCGCGACCACGCTCGTGCTTTTTGGCAGGCGATCGGACCTAGTGGGCTGGTCGGCGGCACACATCGCTCAGCCAGATCCCCACATCCTCCCCATGGTCCGGCCGCTGCGTCCGTAGCGGCTGCCTCGACCCGGCGCCTGTCTTCCGGCGGGAGCCGAATGCCCCGCTCCCACCTTGACGACCTTGACTTGACCACCTTGACGGTGGAGAATGGAAGCATGGCAAGAGTCGTCAGCGAAGCGGCCCTGGAATTCGATCGGACCCTCCAGGAGATTGGTGCCGAACACCTGAGCCCGGAGGCCGGCCGGCGAGCTGCACTGGCGGCCGCCGCGGACCTCCTTTGGGAATCTCATCTTGGTCCGCTCTACACCACCCGACAAGTTCGCGACCTGATGGATGTGTCTCGGCAAGCCATCAATGAGCGAGTCCAGCGTGGCGCCCTGCTGGCCCTCAGCCAGGAGAATGGCGACTACCTCTATCCCGCATTTCAATTCGGCAAGCGGGGCAACCCGAAGAAGGCCATCATCGAGGCCCTGTCTGTATTCCCGCAGGAAGTCGCCGACCGCCACACCGTCGCGTCCTGGTTCGTTACTCCCCAGCCCCTTCTCGACCGTCGCACACCGGTCGATTGGGTGGATGCCGGCGAGTCAACCAAGACCCTGGTCGAGGCAGCCCAAAAAGCGGCGGCACGGCTCAAGCAATAGGCTCCTGATTGGCGAGCTTCGGCGAGCCGCCCAGAGACTGCCGAGGCTTTCCCGCCTCGGTGATCACACCCGGACGGTCCCTTTACCGTATTCACCGCGCCGAACACGCTCCCTGGTGGTTCAAAGGTGATCGCCTTGGGCGGTTCAACCTGGACCCTCCTCGCGGAACGTGCTGTTTGAGCTTCACCGCGGCGGGTACGTTTGTCGAGGTCTTCGGTCACATCGGCAGGGTGGCGCAAAGCGACATAGATGCTCGGAGGCTGGCGACCCTTAAGTTGCCAGGAGAGATGCGGTTGGCTGATTGCACTTCGGCGCGCGCGGCCGGATTTGGCGCGACGGCGGCGATCCACAGGTCGGACGATTACAACCTCACTCATCGCTGGGCTGGGAGCTGGCACAACGCCGGCTTCGACGGTGTCAAGTACTTCTGTGGCTACGATCCCAGCCAGCACGAGACAGCGGTGGCTATCTTCGGAGACGCCGGCCTTGCCGCCTGGCCGGCAGACCCTTCCGCGGTCATCCCCGAGTCGTTGCTGGACGAGGTCGAGGCGACTTACGGCATCAAGGTCCTGCCCACACCGTGAGTAGCCGGCCGGGTTGCCACACCAACCGGTGGCTCAGGGAGCACCCGTGACATCTAACTATCGTTGTAGTGTTAGTAGCCGCAGGGTCAATTAGCCGCGGCGCGACTACTGGCCGCTGAGTCAGCGCCGCCGGCGGATGCCACGAAGCCAGAGCGCGATGGCGCCGACCAGGACCACCTCGACCACCGCCAGCGAGGCCTCGGGGTAGCTGCTGCGGTAGAAGCTGTCGACCACGATCCCGAGCGGAAAGGCGACCAGGAACGCGACCAACGCGATGCGGGCAACCAGCCGGACCAGGAGGGCGCGGCCTGGATGGAGGGGCGGCTCGTGTCCGTCGCCCCAATCGGGTTCAGGACCCGGTTCGAAGTCGACTATTCCTTGGAGTCCTTCCAGCCGGTGTGCTTCCAGAAGAAGAGGCCCTTGGCGCCAAGCCTCTCGACATGCATCTCATTGAACGGCTCGTAGGCGTTGGCCTTCTCGCTGTCGACGCTGAGGTAGACCGACTCGGTGGTGATCCGGTCGACGTCGTCGCGGGGGGCGAGGTGGGTTGCGCCGGTGAGGTGGTGCCTGAAGACCACGCCGTGGAAGATGTCCTCTTCCGGCAGTGCCGCCACGTCGACCACCTTGCCAACCTCGGTCCCGTCACTGGCGATCACGGGGGCGTGGGCAACGATGGCCCGCCAGGAAACGATTACTTCTTCGCTCATGCGTTCGAGCCTAGCATCGGCGAATTAAAGGCTGTGGCGACACCTCTGTCGCGCACAACCATGTCGAGCCCGTCACGCGGGCCCAGGGTGGGCATCTGTCGCACCGTCATCTTGTCCCCGGGCATCAGCTCGAGGCGGAAGCGCTGCGGGAGCAGGGTCGCCACGGTCCGGGTCTCGATCTCGCCAAAGCGCATCCCGATGCAGGTGCGGGTGCCGCCGCCGAAAGGAACGTAGGCGCCGCGCGGCAGCTTCGCCCGGGCCTCGGGCGTGAAGCGCTCGGGGATGAAGGCGTCGGGGTCGGGGAAGACCTCGGGCAGGCGATGGCTGGCCCAGGAGGAGTAGTGCACGTAGGCGCCGCGGGGCACGTGGACGCCGGCGAACTCGAACTCCGTGATCGAGTACCGCGACCCGATCCAGGCGGGCGGATACACCCGCAGGGTTTGGGCGACCGCCATCTCGATTGCGGCAGCCCGCCGTACAGCTGCTCGGCCGTCGGCACGGCGCCGCCCAGCACCTGGTCCTGTTCTTCGATCACCGGCGCCAGGGCCTTCGGATTCCGAGCCAGCTCGTAGAGCAGGAATGTGATCGTGGATGCGGTCGTGTCGTGGCCCGCAAACATCAGCGTGATGACCTGGTCGCGAACCTCGCGGTCTGACAGCTGGCCGCCGTCCTCCTCGTCACGCGCCTCGAGCAGCAGGCTGAGGATGTCGGGCCGGGAGGAGTCGGGATGATTTCGCCGGCGTGTGATCTCGCCGTAGACGATGTCGTCGAGCACGCGAGTCGACGCGTTCATCCGGCGCCACGGGGTACCCGGGCCGCGCATCATCCGCGGCAGCGCCTCGGTTCCGTAGTAGCTGAGCGCGCGCTCGAAATGGATCGCCGCCTGCTCCCCTGTGCCGGTGTCGTCGGGGTCGAGACTGAGCAGCGCGCGCATCGCCACACTCATCGTCAGCTCGCGGGCGCGGTGGTAGACGTCGATCACCTCGCCGGGCCGCCAGGACGCGATCATCCGCTGCGTCTCTTCGATCATGGTCTCGACGGCAAGGACGATCTGCTCACGATGGAACGCCGGCAGCACGATCCGCCGGGCGCGGCGGTGATAATCGCCCTCGATTGTGAGCAGGCCGTCGCCCAAAAGCGGGATCATGTCGCCGAAATGGCTCTCGCGCCAGTGGAAGTTGTCGGCGTGGGAGACGGTGATGTAGTGGTTGGCCTCGGGACCGAACATGAAGACCTCGCGCTGGTGGAACGCTCGCAGGCTGAAGACCGGGCCGTACTCCTTGTAGCAATCGAGCAGGAGGTGCAGCGGGTCGACCAGCATCTGGTGGGTGCGGCCGAGGCTGAAGCTCGTCGGCCCCGGCGGGAATGTCCCTCTGGCGCTCCACTCCGCCTTGATGTCGTGCAAGATCCACCACGCCGGGTTGAAGCTCACTGGCGGCGGGGCGCCATTCTGGAGGCCTGCTTGAACTTGCTCATGCGCGCCTGGCCGTTCCCCTTGGGCGCTGTGGAGCCGCGACGAGGAGCGGTGCGATGCAGCGGCGGGCGAACTCGCGGGCGTCGCTATCGTCGGTCAGCGGCAAGCCCCCGACAGGGGTCAGCCCGATCGAGTGAACCAGACGCGCAAGGAGTTCGGCGAGCGCCTCGGTGTCCATCACCGGGGTTGCCCCTTCGGCGATCGCCATTTCAATCTGCGTCGCGATATGGGCTCGCCCGAACGCAATCACCGGGCCACCCTCAACGGTCAGGTACGGCAGGACGGTTTCAGGTTCGGTCTCGAGAAGCCGTGTCAACAGGGGGTGGTCGCGGACGACTCTCAGCATTGCGACGAATCCTCCCAGGGCGCGCTCCTCAAGACTGCCGAGCCGAGCAATCGAGGCCTCGATTTCCGCCACCCCGCGGCGGACATCGCGCATGATCGCGGCCTCGACCAGGTCCTCCTTCCTGGCGAAGCGCCGGTAGACGGTCATCCGCCCGAGGTTGGCGCGGTGGGCAATGTCGTCGACGCTACAGCGGCGAATCCCGAAGAGGACGAACTGCTCGGCGGCGGCGTCGAGAATGCGCTCAGTGGTGGGATCGACCAAGCCGGCGGCGGGCACGAGAGTGGCGCTCGCCACGTTCACCTCGACGCCATGACGCGAAGGGCGTCGTGCTTGAGGCTTACCGTCTTGTGCCCGACGATCGGGCCCATGACGGCGCGCTCAACCTGAGGAATGCCGACGGTGGCCAGGATCGGCCTGAGCGCAGTGATCGCGGCGGCATCAACCACGCGAGATCCTTCGAGGCCCGCCAGGGTGCGGATGTGGCGAGGCATCAGCGCCACCGCCGCCCGCGCGAACAACCGGATCGGCACCTGGTGAACCAGCAACTCACGTGTCAGGGGCGGGTTGACGACGAAGTCAATGGCGGCACGCGCGTCAGGGCTCATGCAGAGGTGGGAGTCCATGGAGGCGAAGTACTCCCGCATCTCGGCGATCGAAGCGGGCACCATGTTGGCAGGCAAGCCGATTAGTTCAGCGATCGGCACCCCCTCGGCGATGTACCGATCCTCTTCCTCTGGCGTCAACGAGCCGCCAAACACGCGGTACGAGACGAGGAGCGAGTGCCAAATTGTGCTGTGCACCCAAAGTTGAGTGTCCGGGTCCTCGGCGCTGTACGTCTGGCCCGTGACGGGGTCGATGCCGTGAACCTTCTTGTGCATCGCTTTGACGATCGCGGCGGTGCGCTGCGCAGTCTCGGTGTCTCCGTACACGGAGGCGATCACGTACATGCTGGTTCGCTCCAGGCGATCCAGCGGGCGCTTCCGGAAATCGCTGTGCTGTGCGACTCCGGCCATGGCGAGTGGGTGAAGAGCTTGCAGCATCAAGGAGAGCAGGCCGCCGACGAGCCCACCCGGCCGGCTGAGCACTTTCCACGCCACCGACTCCGGTCCCAGCAGTCCGTAGTCGGGGCTCGGCGACGCCTTCGTGGCAGCCAGGTTTCGGTCAGCAGCGCGCGCGGCCAGCGTCATGGCGATTCCTCTGTGTGATCCCTAGTTGGTACGCTGCGATGGAATTTGTCCCATCATACCAACAGCTCGGGGGGCGACCCACGGTGGAGAACTTTGGGCCCACCATCAACAGGTGGCGGACTTCGCCATCTGTTGGTTGAACCGGTGCCATTCTTGCTCGCCACCTGCGCTTCGCCTCCTCCGCCAGTTGGGATTACGGGGACTCGAGTCGGCCGCCAACGGAGCTCCGGATGAGGGCGATCATGGCCCAGACGGGCCATACGGACGTCGAGATGGTCCGCCGCTACATCCGCAGTGGCCAGCTCTTCGACGAGAACGCCGCAGACTACCCCGGCCTATAGCGTGATTCGCCAATCAACTCCAGCCGCGCCGGTGACCTCAACCAGCTAAGTCCGCCTTGCGCTGACGGCGATAGACCTCGGGCCTGAGGCTGTCAGCGATGAACTGCCGGAAGCCCTCGTCCTCGATGGCCCGGTTGAAGAACTTGACGTTGCCTTGGCGCAGTTCGACGAGAGCGTCGAGGAATGCCGGGTCAAATCCGTGGCGGTAGTTTTCGATGGAGTTGGCCTTCGCCTGTTCGGCGAGGGTGTCATTGGCGACCATCTTGTCTTGGACCTGCTCGATGGTCAACATCGCCTCAGG
>CABEAI010000095.1_pt1 | contig 19864 bp, 21 predicted proteins | sample 3132431 | NCBI WGS metagenome assembly CABEAI01 (sample SAMEA5534343, study PRJEB31848) | metagenome | biome: tundra; feature: field; material: soil | place: USA | collected 2013-05 | depth 0.45 m | reverse complement strand
AGAGCCAGCGTTCTCGCAGTCGGCCTGACCGCACGGAGCGTCCCTTCGCTCACCGCTCGCCGCAAGGTTCTCTCGTGCACGCCCAAATCCTTAGCCAGCAGCGCTAATTCAGTCATATGTCCATTGTACGGTAGTCATGTGTCCGTTCGGGAGGCATCATGTGTCCAGCCGAGCGTGGGACCTTGGTGGTGCCGCGGCTGGTGTGCGTCAGGTCGCGTCGGCCGGGCGGTCGCAGAATGCCAAAGTAGTGTTGCGTCGCCGGGCGGGTTGCGTTATCATGGCCGCCATGAGACGAACGCCGGTTCGATACATGCTCTCCATTTCAGTCTCGGCCCTGATCGTCGGGGCAAGCTTGACAGCGGCGCTGGCGTCCACGGCGCCAGGACTAGGGGCGGCCACCAGCTTCGCGGTCCTGGCGCACACCACGGTCACCAACGACCCCGGCTTCCCCACCCTAATCAGTGGCGATCTCGGGGTGAGCCCAGGCACCGCCGTGACCGGATTCCCCCCAGGGACAATCGTTAACGGGACGGAGCACAGTGCCGACCTGCTGGCGAGCTCGGCCCAGGATGACCTGACCACAGCGTATAACATCGCAGCTTCGTCACCCTGCAATTTCAATAAGACCAACCAGAATCTCGGGGGCCTAACCCTCACCCCTGGCACCTATTGTCAGACCACTGCGCCAACGCTGACCGGGACGCTCACTCTGAGCGGCAATGGGATCTTCATCTTCCAGATCGGAAGCACGCTCGTCACCGGGCCCGGCGCAACCGTGAGCCTCACCAACGGCGCTCAGCCCTGCAACGTCTTCTGGCAGGTCGGCAGCTCGGCCACTCTCGATACGACGACCACCTTTGTGGGAACCATCATGGCCAGTGCCAGCATCAGTCTTAATAACGGAGCAACCATCGCTGGCCGAGCCCTGACACAGACCGGCCAGGTGTCGTTGATCAACAATCAGATCACGGCGCCGACCACCTGCAACGCCGCCACCGTGTCCGGCCCGACCGCCACCGTGTCCGGCCCGACCGCCACACCCACACCCACGCCCACGCCCACGCCCGCAGTCCCGGGGATACCGCGCGCCGGCACAGGTCCTTCTCAGGGCGATGGTTTCCCTTGGATCCTGGCGATGGTCACCGGTGTCCTGGCTAGCGCCGGCGCCGCGGGCCTGGGCATAAGCGTTCGAACCCGCCGCAGCAGCAGACAGTAGGCACTGTCGATGCGCAATGCGTACTTTACCGCGGTAGAGGGACGCCTACACCCTGTCCCGCTTCGCATGACGTGCGCCGGCGCGAGACCAGTCGACCCGGGCTCGCCCCGCGCGCATAAGCGGTATAGGGGTCAGACCGATCGTCGACCCTGAACGAAGTGAAGGATCACCATGATGATCACGATGATCAGCAGGATGTGGATAAGGCTGCCACCGACGGGAACCACGATGAACCCGAGCAGCCAGAGAACGAGCAAGATCAGCGCGATTGCGAGCAGCATTCGAACTCCTTCAATGGGGTGGATGCTGGCTCTAGGTTAGATCAAATGCTCATGCGTGGAAGCGTCGGTCGCGAAGTGACTCGAGCCCCAACACCCTGAGGTTGTGGGGGGGGGCAAGAGTCCAGCCAACTCCCATGTTCGGTAGCACTTCACTCCGCCATCCCGCGCCCGGGCGTAACCAAGCTCACCGCCGGTCCGAAACTTTCCCGACAACTGCCGATTCGTATTCAAACTTGGGGCTTGGAAGCGGGAGACGGGGATCGAACCCGCGACTCCAGCCTTGGGAGTAAAGACTGCTAATTCGAATACAAATCGACAATTTTGGTCGCGTGGACCACAACATTTGACTTTCTTTCGTTTTGTTGCAGGTCGACTGCGAAACCAGATCCACGTAAGACGACAGCCGGCGGGCCTGGGCCTGCTCCCGGTTCAAGGACAGTGAGGGCAACCTCTTCAGCCTGGCCGAGAGACCGGGGATGAGTCCGTTCTGATCATCAGAGCAGCATGTCGGGGCTACCCCCGCAGCAGTCGCGGATCCCGTGGGTCGCGGTACTCGGGCAGCAGCGCCTGGACCCGCAGCGCAGACGCGCACCGAAGCAGGGGAAGGGCCGGCGAAAGCTGGCCCAGCGCGCCGCCTGGCGTCGACGGTGCGGTCAAACCCCCAGGTAGGCCTGCCTGACCTGGGGATTGTCCGCCAATGCGGCGGCGGCCCCGCTCAACGCCATGCGGCCGTTCTCCAGGACGTAGCCTCGGTCGGCGACTTCGAGGGCGAGCAGCACATCCTGTTCGACGAGGAGCATGGAGGTCCCCTGCCGGCTGATGTCGCGTAACAGCTGGAGCAACCTCTCAGCGGTGTTGGGCGCCAACCCCAGGGAGAGCTCATCCACCATCAGCAGGCGCGGCCGGCTCATCAGGCCCCGGCCGATGGCGACCATCTGCTGCTCTCCGCCGCTCAGGGTGCCGGCGTCACGCTTCATCTTGTCGGCCACGGCGGGAAAGTAGTCGACCATCCTGGCGAGATCCGCCCTGATGTCGTTGTCGCGGCGCAGGTAGGCGCCCAGCAGTAGGTTCCTCTCCACCGAGAGGTCCGCAAAGAGCCGCCGGCCCTGCGGGACGTGCGCCATCCCGGCCGCGAGCCGACGCTGCGGAGACGCGGTGGTGACATCCTCGCCTGCCAGGGAGATGACCCCGGAGGTGGTCGGGACCAGCCCCGACAATGTCCCCAGCAGTGTCGACTTGCCGGCGCCGTTGGAGCCGATGATGGCCACCATCTCGCCCTCGGCGACAGCGATGTCGATCCCGAAGAGCACCGGTCCAGCTTCGAAACCCGACGATAGCTGCTCGACGTGGAGGAGCTCGGCGCCGGGAGCCGGTTCAGCCACGACGATGCGCCCTCGCATAACGCTCGCCGAGGTATGCCTCGATCACCCGGTCGTCCTCGAGCACGTCGCCCGTTTTCCCCTGAGCCAGGACCTTGCCCTGATGCAGGACCACGGCGCGGTTGCAGACACCCACGACCACTCGCATGACGTGCTCGATGAGCACGATCGTCACGCCCGTCGCGTTGACCGCCCGGACCACGTCCAGAGCCTCGTCGACCTCGGTTGGATTGAGCCCCGCCATGACCTCGTCGAGGAGGAGGACGGTGGGCCGCATGGCCAGGGCCCGCGCCATCTCCAGGCGCTTGCGCTCGGGGATCGTGAGGCTTGTGACCAGGCTGTCGGCCCTCTTGCCCAGGCCCACCTCGGCCAGTACCTCGTTGGCAACGTCCATCGCTTGCTTTGGGCGCGTCCGAGTATCCCCCCGCCCGAACATGGCGCCCATCGCGGTGTTCTGCCGGACGGTCATCGACGGGAAAGGCTTCTCCACCTGGAAGGTGCGCCCCATGCCGAGGCGCGCGATCTGGAACGCGGGTTTGCCTGAGATCTGGGCGCCGTCCAGGAGGACCGTCCCGGCGTCGAGACGGTAGACGCCAGAGATGCAATTGAGCAATGTCGTCTTACCCGCTCCGTTGGGTCCGATGAGGCCGAGGACCTCTGCCGGCTCCACCTCGAAGGTCACGTTCGAAACCGCGGCGATGCCTCCGAACTTCTTGGTGACGGCGGACAACGAGAGAAGCGCGGTCATACGCTTGTGCGTCTGAGCGAGCTGCGCAGGTACCTGATCGACAACCGGCTCTGCCCACCGAGGAAGTCGAGGACGCCCCGAGGGACGAAGATCACGGTCACCGTGAGGAGCACCCCCAATCCCACCTGGGACCACGCCGCCAGGACGCCCCCCGACGCGAAGGCCTGGATCAGGGCTTCCAGGGTCACGGCCCCGATCACTGGGCCGAGGACGGTACCGCTACCTCCGAGCACCGCCATCAGGATCATCTGGACGTTGTAGTCGACGGGGAAGACGTTCTCCGCGTTGATGAAGACGTTCCACTGCGCAAAGATCCCTCCCGCGATCCCGGTCAGCGCCGCGGCCAGCGCGAACGCCGCGACCTTGAAGAGGGTGGTGTTGACTCCGATCACCGCGGCTGCCTCCTCGTTCTCTCGGATCGCCAGCAGCCCGTAGCCGAACCGGCTCCGTAGGACCGACCACGAGACCAGCACCGTCAGCAGCGCGATCGCGGCCATCAGGTAGAAGAAGAGGATGTCCGAGCGGACGATGGACAGGAATACGCCCGTCGAGCCGCCCAGCGGTTCGATGTTGTTGACCAACTCTCCGATCGCGACCGAAAGCCCCAGGGTGGCGATCGCGAAATAGTGGCCGCGCAGGCGCAGCAGCGGCAGGCCGATCAGGGTGGCGAATATCGCGGCCACGACCGGTGCCGCGAGGAGTGCCAGGGCGAAGGGCAGGTGAGCCTTTTCGACCAGGATGGCTGTCGTGTAGGCGCCCACGCCGAAGAACGCGACGTTGCCAAACGCGGCGTAGCCGGTCATGCCGCCGATGATGTTCCACGCGCCGGCCAGGACCACGAACATCGCGACGGTCGTCGCGACCCTGAACCAGAGCTTGTCGGTCAGGAGGGGCGCTCCCCAGGACTGCACCACGTCGATCGAGGTAAGCGGCATGAGGAGCACGACGATCACCAGCAGGGCGCCGGTGGCCAGGAGGCCACGGCGCACCATCGAGGCACGGTCAGACACCGGGCGCCGTCCCACTCAGCCGGCCCATGATTCCCCGAGGGCGGATGATGACCACCAGCACCATCAGGCCGAACGCGATGGCATTGGAGAAGCCGGCCCCGATATGCGAGTTGCTCTGCGCCAGGATCTCGACGAGGCCGAAGACCAGGCCGCCGACGACGGTCGCGCTGACCCGTCCGAGGCCGCCCAGGACGACGACGACGAAAGACGCCAGTGTGTACTGGCCGCTGGAGCCGGGGGCGATCGACTGGATCATGCTGATCAGGCCACCCGCCACGCCGGCGCAGGCGGCACCGACGGCGAAGGTGAGTGCGTAAATGTGGGCGAGGTCCACGCCCACCAACTGGGCCGCGTCACGGTCCGCGGCAACGGCCTGTATGGCGCCACCGATGCGCGTCCGATTGAGGATCCCGGCCAGTGCCGCGGCCATCAGCAGCGCGACGGCAAGCGCCGCGAGCCGGATGAAGGGAACCGTCACGCCGCCGACCTGGAGCCCGCTGCCGGCGTAGTGCGGGGTGACCGAGCGGAAGTCGGCCTTGAAGATGATCAGGAGGAGGTTGACCAGGACCAGGTTCAGTCCGAAGGTCAGGAGGAAGGTGAAGAGGAGTGGTGCTCGGATGACCCGGTTGATGATCACCCTCTGCAGCCCGTAGCCGATGACAAACAGCCCCGCCGCCGCGACGACCAGGCCGGCAAAGGGGTCGAGTCCCGTGGTCGAGAAGAGCCACCAGGTGATGTAGGCGCCACACAGCACAAGGGCGCCATGGGCCAGGTTGACGATGTTCAGGACACCCCAGACCAGGCCGAACCCCAGGGCTATGGCCGTGTAGACGCCCCCAAGGAGCAGGCCCAGGACAACCTGCTGGGCTATTCCAGACATGGTTCTCCTGGGCCTATCTGCTTTCTACCGCGAGTCCCAGGGTGGAGCGGGGTAGCTCGCCTTTCCGTTGGCCACGTCGGCTGGGAAGACGGTGAAGTGCTTGCCGTTCTGGATCTGTTCGACGACCATCGGCTTGTAGGTGTTCACCCCGCGCGAGTCGAACTTGATCACGCCGAAGAACGTTGTCACATCGAGGGCTGCCAGCGCGTCACGGACCTTCGAGGGGTCCAATGACCCGGCATTCTCGAGGGCCTTCTCGAACGCCAGGCACGCGGCTGTGGATTCGGCCACGTGGTAGTCCGGCTCGTCGGAGGTGCTGAACTTCTTCTGGTACGCGGCGACGTAGTCCTTCACCGAGAGGTAGAGGGTTGGCGAGTACTTCACCTGGGCCGTCCACTGGGAGCCGTCGTAGACGTAGTTGGCGTCCTTGCCCAGCGCCTGGATGAAGTCCGGCGTAGAAGGGCCGACAGAGTATGCCGCGATCTTCGCGTTCAGTTTCAGGTCCTTCGCCGACTTGTTGATGGCGATGGCCTCGGCGAGGTGGCCGGAGTTCATCAGGATGTCGGGGTTCTGGGCTTTCGCCTGGCTCAGCAGGCCGCTGACATCAGTCGAGCCATTGGGATATTGCTGGTTGAAGACCACGCTGATGCCCTTGGTGGGCGCGTACTCCGCGACCGATTTGGCCACCTCCAGCGAGAATTCGTCGTCCGCTGAGAGCATCGCCAGCGTAGTGGGCTTAGGGTTCAGCGTTGCCGCCATGTCGATCACGCCGGTCAGATACTTGTTGGCGGGGGAAAGGACCGCGAAGGTGAACTTGTAGCCTTTGGAGAAGATCGCCTGGGCCGCCCCGTTGGCCTCGACCATGGGGATGCCGTTCTTCTCAGCCACGACGGCGTCGGTCGCGGTCGCGGCGCTGCCGTAGGGCCCAAGGATGTACTGCGCCTTCTGCTCGGTGATCAGCTTCTGGACCAGGATCGCCGACTGGTCGGCCTTGCTCTGGTCGTCCTGGTAGAGGATTTGGACGGGGTGCTTGACACCTTTGACCTCGATGCCGCCGTGCTGGTTTATCCAATCCAGCCAGAGATCGTAACCCTGCTTGGTAAGAGCCCCCTCCTTGGCCTGCTGCCCGGTCAGCGAGACCGCGCTGCCGAAAATGATTGGGTCGCCGGTCTTGGTCGATGAGCCTGAGCTCGTGGTGCCACCGCAAGCCGCCAGAAGGCTCACGAATGCCGCGGTCGCGGCCATGAACTTGATGCGTCCCATTTGACTCCGCTCCTCCGATTCTTTGGGTACTACTCGTAACACTATGCCAGCAAAGACCCGGTCGCGCACAGTCAGCCAGAGGAATTGCAACCCGCCTGGAGCCAATGAGATGGTATCTATCGAGCCGCCCCCAGGGCGATGCGAACACCACGATCCCCACCCCATCCGTCCCCTCGTGGGGACCACCACCGGCCAGTCTCAGGTGGCGGCGATCGAGGCCTTCATCACGGCGCGACCTGCTACTCCTGGATGCATCGTCCGCCCCGCGTCCCGCCGACGGCGGGCATGACGGCCTCTGTTCTCGATGTCCTGAGACAGGACATTGGAGCGGGAGACGGGGATCGAACCCGCGACTTCAACCTTGGGAAGGTTGCACTCACGGGCTGAACTCGAAATGGTCCCGAAAGCCTCTGAAGAGGCTTACTCACCCGGTTCTATCACCGTGATGGAAACTCTCTATGAACTTGCGACGGAACTCAACGCGACCCGAAATCAGCCAATGTGCGGCAACATCGCTGGCAACGCCTGATCGTCGTCGAGGGAGCGCCCCCAGTCCGCATCAAATTGATGCGCGCCTAGTAGAATAGCCCTCGTGACAACGACAGGAAGTACGCGCTCCGCTCGCACGCAGGGCCCGAGGACAACTCTACGGTTACCGGCCAACCTCGCTAGGCTGGCGGACGCGATCGCTAGATCAGAAGGAGCGACCCGCAACGAAGCCCTGGTGCAACTCGCCCTGCTCGGAGCTCAGCAGAGAACCCGACTGGAAGCCACGGCCGCGCTAGCCAAACGACGGACTGACGGCATTCAGCGGAGGAGGATGTCTGGGATTCCAGCCGCAGAGGGATTTCCGTCGGACGAGGACCTTGCGAGGCTGATCGAGTTGCGCGCGGAGTACTATCTCGCCTGATCGGTCGGTCGCCTGGGACACGACCGTCGCGTCGCGGGTTCGCCCTGGGTCGCCGGAATTTCAGAAAATCACGCATGCGGTGATAGCGGGTGACCCAGTGGCCTTGCCAACGCCAGTTATCGGGGAGATCTTCTACGGGCTCTTTCGGGAGGGCGCACGGCGGCCTGAGTTCTTGCACCATGCGAGATGGCTTCAGAGCCTGTTAGAAGACCGAATAGTTGAATCCCTGCCGGTTACCACTGACGCCGCCATTCTCGCGGCAGAGATTCGCGTAACCTTGCCAATCCCGGGCGGTCGTCGGCTCGCTGGTTCAAGGAGCAAAGCCGAGGACCGGGTCAGCTGGCATGCCGACATCCTTATCGCCACGACCGCGTTCGTGCATGGCTACGACCTCATGACGCGGAACATGAAGGACTTCGAGCGTATCTCGGCCGCCATGCCGACGGACGCTCCCGGCGACGCTCTCCAAGTGCGCCGGCCAGATTTCTAGGATCACTCGCTCAGTTCCTTCCATGGGACTCCGTCCTGGACCGCGGCGAAGCTGAAGCGCACGCCCTGCTGATCGGAGGGGCTGAGCCATAGCATCGTCTCGAATACCTTCACGGCTTCGGGCTCTCGGCCAAGACGCCACAGGGAAAGGCCCATGCCGTGCAGCCCACGCAGAAACGGGCGGTTATCGATGAAACCCCAGGGCAGGAGCCCGGTGTAACCAGGCGGAAGGGCGGCCTCCCCGATCGCCACCGCCGTCTGGTAATGAACCAACGCGGGCGACGGGTCCCGGTCGAACATCAGGTTGCCGATGTGGACATGGGCGTCGATGCAGCGAGCATCCTGCGCCAGCAGGTCGCGTAGCACTGCCCTCGCCTCGGAGACATGGCCAGCATTCTTGAGGTCCACCGACCACGTGATCGGGTCGTCGAGGTCCTCAAGATCGGCACCAGGGAGGACCTGCTCCATCTCGCACTCCGGTCGCTCACCGGCAACGATGACGTCTGTGAAGATCGGATCGATCTCGTCTTCGGGCTCGCCCCAGTAGTCATCCTCCGGCTTCCACATGCCCAGAAACTGAAGGCGAAGCGGTCGCCCGCGCAGCCGGTCAACCAGTACGGCTGCGCGCTTTCCCTCAGGCTTGGTGCTGAGTGCATACGCCCAATTGACAGGCGAGGCGCCTGCTGGTCGGTTCTGCGGGACGCCTGGCAGGCCGGCCCACCGCCGGTAGGCGACGAGAAGCTCTGCCACCTCGGAGTCGACCGGGGCCGTGATGTCCAGCAACGAGGCGCGGCCGGTTTGGCCTCCTCGTCGGTAGGTCACCAACGGGTGTCGGGGCCATCCGTCCGCCTCGACGCCCAGCAGGGCAGCCGGGGAGCCGCTGACCAGCCCTCCCTTGAGAAACGGGAGGTGATCCTCAAGTGCGACCACGAATGCCTCCAGTTGCTCGTCGTCACCGTAGGCATCAACGATGACGCTCTCCATCAGTCGGTCGATGGCGTCTTCCCGCGTCGACATCTCGCTCGAAGACTACCCGCCATCGAACCTGGCTCGACCGTACGTCATGAAAAGGTCTGATCACCCCGCCGTGCTGCCGGTCCAGCCGCGGCCGCTTAACATTCGTGGAGGCCTGACCCATGACAGTGAAAATCGACCCCCGCCTGTCCCGCTTGGAGGAGATCGGTGAGATCCTCGGGGCGAAGCGTCCCCAGGACCTTTGGTGTGCTCTGCTCCTCCAACGATCATCGGACGCTGAAACCAGCCCATGGATGGCCGTCGCCGCGTTCCAATCGCTCCACTCAGGCGCCGAGCCTGGAGCCTTCGACTCTGCCGTACTGCTATGCACCGCTCGGCGATGGCGACGGGTCACTCATCTACTCATCGCGGACATTCTCAAGACAGGGATCCTTACCGAGAGCGATCTCGATCGCCTGGCAGCCGCGTTCCTGACCGAGGACGAGCTGAAATATTCGTTCCCGTCGTCGTGGCTGGGCACCAGTTGGATTGAGGTCGACCTGGGCCGGCGGGGGCACCTGAAGACCCGGAGAGTCAGGAGCTCCAAGGATGAGAGGTCGTCGGTGCGGCGGCGGATCCCCCCTCCGCTGAGGCGCTGGGCGTCGAGCCACACGCTGCGGCGTCGACCGGCGGACCTCAAACAGCTACTCGCCACGACCCGCGGTTTCGGCAGCCGCGACGCGGCCGCCATCGTGGCCAGCCTCGTGGATGCCGCCGACGCCCTCGACCAACCCGACGCGCACGCCCTGGTAGATCTATCTTTGACTTGGCCCTCCCGGCAGGTACGGACCCGTGCGCTGGAGGCGGTTACGGCTCGCGACGGTGAGGAGGCGGCGAAGCGAATCGCCCGGGATGACCCGGACAGCAAGATCAGGGCCTGGGGCTCACGGCCTCCGGCACGTCCGATGGACACGCTGAGTCAGACCACCACCGCGTCGATCGAGGGCGGTGGCGACGCGTCGGGGCAGCTGAGGCTGTTCGACTCGGCTGCCTCCGATGAGGGTCGGCAGGGCGTTGAGGACCGGGGAGATGCCATCGGATAGCCGTGGCGGTGATCACGGACTTGAGGTACGCGTCATCCGTGCCGCTGAGGCAGCTCTCGAGTTTCATAAGTTCGTGGCGCCGATAGATGTTCTGGTCGGTCTCGGCTGGCTCACAACAGCACACGTGGATCAATGGCGCCAGGGCCGGGTCGACTATCTCGAACGTTCCATCAATGCCAACCTGAACAAGATTTCCCGCGCCATGCGCATCTTCCGACGCTGGGCCCAGCAGCGCGGCCTCCAGCCGAGCGAGACCGCATATTTCGCACGGGCGCGCCACCGCCGCGACTTGAGATTCAGCAAGAGCGGCAATCCCACCATCGAGCAGGCTTACCGAACCCATTGGGTGTCGTCGCAACTGGGCGCGAAGAGAATCGCGCGGATTCAGGAGCGTCAGAGCAAGCCTCCGGACCTGGTGGTGATCTCTCCGCTCAAGGAGTGGACGTGCGCCTCCTGCGGCGGAACCGGACAATTCCTGCTGATGCAGGAGGTCGGTCCGCTGTGCTTGGTGTGCGCGGAGATGGAGCACCTCGTCTTCCTGCCAGCCGGACATGCCGGGCTGAGCCGCCGCGCCCGGGCAGAGAGCAGCCTGTCGGCTGTCGTGGTTCGATTCAGTCGCTCGAGGAAACGGTATGAACGTCGAGGATTGTTGGTGGAGGCCGCTGCCCTCGCTAAGGCCGAAGCCGACCCGGGTCAAGGGCAGGGAGGCTCCGTGGAGCTTCCGGTCAGCGATTGATATTTTGCCGGCCAAACTGACGTGTGAGACGCCCTACTCCGTATACCAAACTGGAGCGGGAGACGGGGATCGAACCCGCGACTTCACCCTTGGGAAGGTTTCACTCGTCGGCTGAACTCGAAATGGCGCGAAAAAGCCCGTAAGACGCCTACTCACCCCGTTCTATAACTGCGATCAACGGCACAAACAAAGGGACAGGTTCGCGTCGCCGGCAGCCGACTGGCGGCGTCCGATTAGCCCTCTACGCGATCATGGAGAATGGCGCCCAACACACACTCTAGGGCAACCAGACACAGAGGTTCTCATGGGACTTCGCGCCCTCAGCCTGCAGGAACGAGTCGAGGCCTGCGACCCATAGGCCGATCGTTTTCTTGGCCCGCGGATAACGCTGAGAGCTGACCAAGAGCAGCCCTGCGTGCATCTCATGGTTGGCCAGCCAGCGTTCATGCAGTGGAGCGAAATCACGGACGTTGTCCGTGACGACCGTACGCCCCAACTCCGCCGCACGCCGAAGGACCACGTGATCGTCCTGGCCGACGAGGTCGCGATGCTCATTCTGAATCGGCTCAACATCCCACCCCCGTGTGCGGAGTTGGTCCGCGATGGCAGGGTCGAGCATCTCGTCCAACAGCAGGATCAGCGGCGCCTGGTCTTCTCCTGGAGGGCCTGCAGGCTCTCCAGACGTGCAGCTTCCTCCTGGTTCTGTTTGATCACCCGGTCGATCTCGTCCGGGTACGCGGTGTAATACGCCATCGCCGTCCTGACCTGGTCCGGTCGGAGGTCCAGATACTCCGCCGCCGCTGTGATGTCGCCGTCCGACGCCCAGAGGGTCTCCATGACCTGCCAGATGTATAGACGCCTACCTTCGACCGCTGCATCTCGCCCAGTCGAAGTGGTCCGGAAGGCAACCCCCGGGTACGTCTCGCGGCGAATCGCCTCGTCGATCAGACTGCGCGTGAGTTCACTCTCGTCGATGTGGCGCCGCATGGCGAGCGCAGACAGGTCGTCCTTCACCCGCTTCGGGGCCCTGGTGTTCAGCCGTGCTTCGAGAGCGTCCGCCATGTACCCCGGTGTATACCAACGGAGCACACGCCTCGCCCTGTCCCTTCGGGCGCGATGCCCTGGGCGATCATGTCTATACCTCCGTGACACTTTATGAGAACACACCGCCTCGGTCATGCAACCGCGCGTGCTGCAGGTCCGCCGGCTGGTGATCGGGGAAGCCGGTCGGGCCAACGAGATATTTCCCGACCGGCGGCGGGTAGGCTGGCCGAAGGTATGACGCTGCCGCGGGAAGGCCTTGAGGTCGGTGAGGTTTTGCGCCTGACGGAGGCCGCCCTCACAATCGCGGGTTGTGTCTCCGCCGCCGCGGAGGCGGAGCTTGCCATTCGCCGGTTGACCAGCGCCGATCCCAGCGATCGGGGGTCCCTACTTGCCGGCGGCGACCTGGCCGCCGTCGACGCATACGTCGAGGGCAGGCGGAGCGGCGAGCCACCTCAATACATCCTCGGCGGCGGCGAGTTCATGGGCCGATGGATCGTCCTTGACCGCGCGACCTACATCCCCAGGCCCTGGTCAGCTGAGATGGTGGTCCGCGCCATCGCGATCCTGAAGCGGGTGCGCCAGCCCCGAACCGTGGTCGACCTCGGCACCGGGAGCGGTGCCATCGCGGTCACCATTGCCGCTGCGGTGCGCAACTGCCACGTCTGGGCTCTGGACATCGACCCGGCGTCAGTGGAGTGCGCGCGCATCAACACGGCGGGCACCCCGGGTGTGAGGATCCTGCGCAGCGACCTGTTCACCGCGATGCCAGGGGACCTTTTGAGGCGCGTCGACCTGGTCATCGGGTCGCTGCCCTACGTACCGGCCTCAGAGCTGGCCCAACTGCCCCGCGACTACCGCGAGCGCGAGCCCCGGCGGGCGCTCGACGGCGGTCAGGACGGTTTGGCGGTGGATGGCCGGGCGCTAGGGGAGGCTCGCCGTTGGCTGCGCCCGGGGGGGCGCGTGCTGCTCGAGCTGGGCCACCGTCAGGGAGGCCCGCTGGCGGCGGAGGCCACCCGGCTGGGCTACGCCCGCGCCCTGGTGAGGACAGACGAGGAAGGCGATGACCTGTTCCTGGAGTGCCCGTTGTGACCTTGTTGCGAACATCTTTTCAACATAAACAATATCGGCCTGAACATCAGTTCGGGGATGGGTTCTGTGAAATCAGCACAAAGAAGGAGACCAATTAGTACATGCTTGGTATGAAAAACTACACTCAGGAATATATGAGGATGTCCCGATCTCCGTGGAATTTGGGGCCGGAACTCCGAGCCGAAGTGTACGGGATTAGCTGAAGAGCGGTAGGACCACGATGGCTGCTGAGGGTCACATGGAAAGTGGCACCGGGGCTCATTTTCCGGGGCGGTGTGTGTGTTTTCCCGCGGGCCTCGGAAATCTGCCCCCTGAGAGCCCGCAGGAGGCCCGGGAAGGATGAGGTGCGACCCCCAGGACCCGGCTCAGGGATCGCGCTGGTCAGCTGAGGAGGATGAGGTGGGTCAGGCGACGCCGGCACGCGCGGCGTCGGCCTGCTGCTTTTCCTCCAGGCCTCGGCGCAGCAGGTGAAGGTCGCGGTAGCCGTTGATGCGCCGGAACTGCTTCTCGGCCTCGAGCATCCCGGCGGCCACCCAACGCAGGACCATCTTGCCGTCGCGCCAGCGCTTCACGTTTCGGGTGACAGTGCTACCAACGGAGATCTTCGACTCGATAGGGTTGGTGGACTTGAAGGTCCGAAGCAGGCTCGGGCTGAGGCCCATGCGGGTGACGGTGAGGGTTTCCTGAAGACCTTCGGTGCTTGTGGCCCTCACCGTCAACACCCAGGGCCACAAGGATGCAGTGGTCGGCCACCACTTTGCCGTCGATGAATATGGCCAGCAGGTCCAGGGTCGAAAGGTCGCGACCGAAGATCTCCGCCAGCTTGCGCTTGGTCCCCTCGACGAAGCGCCGCGACACCGACGACCTGGACGTTGCCCGGGCCTCGACGTTGCCGACAGGCTCCAGCCCCGCCGGGTACCGACGCGTGGACAGTCCGGCGAGCATCTTCTCCAGGGCCGCCCGGGTTTGAGGATGTCGCGGCCGCTGAAGGCGCTGAAGGTTTCGAGCTCGACCTCCTTGCCCTGCAGAGTACGGGCGCGGGGTCGCTGCACGTCTCAGAAAGTGCGAAACCCCACCGGCAGCTAGACCCTTTTTCGACGAGCGCCGCTGCCGGTACGGGTCCCTCGTACCTTTGTGCGGGAATGGGTGGTATTGGTCTCTTTGTTTCGCGTACTGGCCGCGGCGTCGCGCCACAAGCCACGCACATACGCGCCCGGCGCAGGCTCGCCTTCGGGCAGTCTCGGCGGTGCGACCAATGCACCCGAGCGACTCTTTGCCCAGTCCAGCCAGTCCACCCACCAGCTCCCCTGGACCTGCTTCGCTCCAGTCATCCACTCGTCAGCGTCCGGCGGGCAGTCATCGCGCACCCAGTGCACGGCCTTGGGACTGTCGGGGGGATTGACGACGCCTGCGATATGCCCGCTTGAGGTCAGAGTGAAACGGGCCTGACCACCTACGACCTGTGTGGTCCGATACGTGGCTCGCCAGGGAGCGACGTGATCACTTTCGGCGCCTAGCACCCACAGCGGATTAGTTACCCGGCCGAAGTCGACGGGCTGACCGCCGATTGTGTAGGCGCCGGGGCTGACCAGAAGATTGTCGAGGTAACAGGCGCGCAGGTACTCCGAATGCATCGTCGCCGGCATTCGGGTGCTGTCGCTGTTCCATGCGAGGATGTCGAACGCGGGTGGCTTGTGGCCCTTGTACCAGTTCGAGACAACGTAATTCCAGACCAGGTCGTTGCTGCGCATCCAGTCAAAGGTGCCGGCCATCCTGGAGGCATCCAGGTAGCCCTCCTTGCGCATCACCTTCTCCAGGTAAGAGATGGTCTCCTCATCGGTGAAGGTCTTGAGGTCGCCGGCCTCGGCGAAGTCGACCATGGTGTTCGTCAGGGTCGCCCAACCGACGCGGCCCGACTGCTTGAGGGCGGCCAGGTACGCAAGTCCCAGCATCGCCATGGTCCCGCCAAGGCACAACCCCAGCAGGTTCACGCGCCGGCCACCGGTCAGCTCCTGTACCCGGTCCAGAGCGGCCAGCAATCCCAGCCTCAAGTAGTCGTCCATGGTCAGGTTGGCCATGCTCTTGTCGCCATCGCGGTAGCTGATCATGAAGACCGTGAAGCCTTGCTGCACTGCGAACTCGACCAGGGAGCGGCCCGGGGCCAAGTCCATGATGTAGTACTTGTTGATCCAGGGCGGGCTGAAGAGAATCGGCTCGGCGTGGACCCTCTCCGTCTGCGGCTCGTAGGCGATCAGTTCGATGAGCTGGTTGCGCAGGACCACGCGGCCAGGTGTGGCAGCGAGGTCGACGCCGACGGTGAATGCCTTGCGGTCGACCTGGCTGGGCCATCCGCCGTTGTGGCGGAGGTCGCTGACAAGGTTGCTGGCGCCGCGCAGGACGCTGAGCCCGCCGGTGTCAATAACTGCCTTGGCCACCTCAGGGTTGAGCCCGGGCGCGTTGGACGGCGCCAGACCGTCCGTGATCACGCCCAGTGCGAAACGGGCTTTGCGCCGCGTCTGCTCGTCGAGCTCGACGGTCTCCACCAGCCCCCTGGCCCAGGCCGAGGAGTTCAGGTAGGCCTCCACCAGGCCTGCGAGGAGAGGGTTTCCCCGCCATGCTCGGTCGGCGAACCGGTGATCGCCGGATGCCGGGCTAGACACCGGCTCCGGCTCGCCACCGCACAGGCGAACCATTGTGTTGAACCCCACGCAACCCTGCATCATCGCCAGCTCTCCCAGAGATTGCGCGGTGGAAACCGGATCGCGCATCGAGGCCAGCGCCGTGGCCCGCAGCGCTCCACCCATGCCAATGGGGTCAACCCGGGCCATCAATGCCCGGTAGGAAAGGTCCTCGAACTCCATCCACACAGTATCGCTTTCTCTTGGTGTCCCAAGCAAGCGTTATGCTGACCATATGGAACGCGAAGACAGCAATCACTGGAAGACACTGGGCGCATTCATACGTGCGCAGCGCCAGCTAGCCGATCTCTCCTTGCGTCAGATGGCGGAGCTTGCTCACGTGTCCAACCCCTACCTGAGCCAGGTCGAGCGCGGGCTGTATAAGCCGTCGGCCGAGGTCCTCAAGGGCATTGCCGACGCGCTCAAGCTTTCGGCCCAGTCGATGTACGCCCGAGCCGGGCTCCTCGACGACGAGGACGAGGTGGCGGCCAATGATGTCGAAGCGGCGATTCGCATCGATCCCGTCCTGACCACTGATCAGAAGGAGACGTTGATCCGCGTCTACCGGGGGTTGGGTGGCAGTAGTTGATTATGCCGAGCGATTGCTTGGTAGACTAAGCACACAGACCGGAGCGTAAGGGTCACTCGTCCCTGATTCCATCAGCGCCGCCGAGCCAAGGAGGTACCTCAATGAACACTTACACCGAGACTCTGGATAAGGTCCAGGACCAGCTCATCGACGGCATCAAGCAACTCCAGGAGAAGAGCCTGCAGGCGGTCGCCGAATTCAGTAAGAAAGCGGCAGGGTTGGTCCCCGAGACCCCGGAGATGCCGTCGGCTCTTGCCCCCAAGCAGGTCATCGAAAGCACATTCGGCTTCGCCAATCGGGTCCTCGAACTGCAGCAGAACTACCTGGTCGCCCTTACCGAGGCCGTCGCGCCGCTGACTGAGAAGTCGGCGAGCACAAAAAACGCCGCCAATAAGACCGGCAAGTCGGAAGCCTGACCGGCCGCGGCCGGCCAGTTGCGGTGGGCGGCGCTCCGCCCTCGCCGCGCCACGGCGGACCGAGGCGACAGAGTCCCTGCTGACCAGCTTTGCTGTGAGGTAGGCGCGAGCGCGGGGGACTCTTGCCTGCCTTCAGAGCCACCGCAGGCCCCCATCTATCTCCGCCGTGGGAGTGATTGCGGCGGTCATCATGCAGCAAAGGAGGACCGATGAGGTTTGATGGTCAAGTAGCCTTGGTAACCGGCGCGGGGCGCGGAATCGGCGCGGCGACAGCGAGGCGCCTAGCCAGCGAGGGAGCCGCGGTGGTGATCTCCGATGTCGACATCACGCCTGCTCAACAGGTGGTCGATGAAATCGTGGCTGCGGGCGGCAGGGGCCGCGCGATTGCCTGCGACGTGACCGAGCGCCCCTCGGTCGAAGCGATGTTCCAAGAATCTGTCAGCGAGTTTGGCACGGTCGACATCCTCGTTGCGTGTGCGGGCATCCTTCGGGATAACCTGGTTCACAAGATGACGGACGACGACTGGGACACCGTCATCGACACTCACCTGAAAGGCACTTACCTGGCGGCCCAGGCCGCGCAACGCAAGATGGTCGAGCAGAAGCGGGGCAAGATGGTATTCATCTCATCGACCTCCGCGCTCGGCAACCGCGGACAGACCAACTACTCGGCCGCGAAGGCGGGGTTGCAGGGCATGGCGCGCACGCTCGCCATCGAGTTGGGGCGGTTTAACATCAACGTCAACGCGGTGGCCCCTGGATTTGTCGACACGCGAATGACGCGGTCCACAGCCGAACGCATTGGGGTCGACTACGAGACGTTCAAGGCAGACACGGCGGCTGATATCCCGTTGGGGCGCATCGGCACCCCCGAGGACGTCGCGGCCGTGATCACGTTCCTTGCCAGTGATGATGCCCGCTACGTGAGCGGGCAGACTTTGTACGTGCGGGGAGGACCGTAGCCCATCCGCACGCGGTCGATTTCTGCCCCTTCTGCCCTCGCGGGTGCACCTCGCCCCAGCGGCATAAGAGCCTGGAGAGTATCCGCGGCTTTGTGAGAGGTGAGACGTACAGGATCCTGTAGTTAATGGTGCGGACGACCAGGAGACCGGCTGCCCAGATGCCCTTGAACTCATTCGAGAGGCAGGTCCTCCAGCTCTGGCTCCCGGCCCGCGTCGGCTTCCGCCACCCGTATCGGCGGATCGAGCGGTTACTGACGACGATCCCCAACTTGAGCAATTCGCCGCGAATGCGCTCGGTACCCAGAGCCGGTTCTCTTGAAGATCCGGGCGACGAGATCCCTAACCTCGCGGCTGAGTCGAGGGCGGCCGGGTCTGGTGCGTGACTTCCAACTCCAGTTCAGCCGCCATCCTTTGCGATGCCACCGGAGGACGGTTTCGGGCTGGACTACAAGCAGGTGTTGGCGCCAGCCCTTTGGCCAGAGCAGGCGAACCAGACCCAAAGGACTCAATCTCGATTTCGGAGGCCCGGTTGGGGTTGGTGCGCAGGACGACGTGAAGCTGATGAACGAGATTCTCGAGAGCGAGGTCACGACGAGACCGTAGGCCGGTGGGGAGGGCGCGGAGAAGTAGAAGCAAGAGTTGGAGCATCCGTCAGGTTAGCGATGAACGGTTGGCGAGAGCCGTCTGGGCAACCGGACGGCACTTTTGCCGCCCCACAGGGGCCCGATCGTATTCGGATCGCATTTTGCCGCCCTACAGGTTGCCGAGCGCACGTAAAGCCTGGTGGTGGTTGGCGCCGTTGGCACGACGGGTGTCGTAGTAACGCCGAGCACCGGCCGACCCGGTGAGGGCGCAGAACGCCCAGAGGTAGGTGGCGTCGGCGAGGTGACGGTTGCGAACGATTTGGCAGCCAGCGCCTCAGGGAACAGGGCCGCGGCGGCGGCCGGGGAAAGGTTGAGGGAAGGCTCCGCGCTCACCGATCCAGTCTGCGACCCACTGGCGGACGCGACACGGACGGTGGGGGCGCCTGGGCGGGGCCTCGGCCGCGCCCTACGGGTTAGGGTGATTGCAGCCAGTTCAGCATCGGTGACTTTGACGCCTTTGGGATAGCTTCCAAGGTCACGCTCGGCGTGGACCTTGAGCCCTTGCTTGGTGGTGGCCACCCAGCATTGGTCGGGCGATCACGAATTCCGGCAGGCGATGACCGATTGGCCTCCGCGGTCACAAACCTCTATCGCAGAGCTCGGCATCAGCCTGCAAGCTTCGCCACAGCCGCATCGAGTGCTTGGCGCGGCACGACGGCTGCCACCAGGATGCCATCCCGGTCGCGCCGGAAGACGATCCGGTATTCGCCCACCCGCAGACGCTGCCACGGCGCGTGGCCACGCAGCGGCTTGATGTCGAGATTGGGCTGATTGGCATCCAACTCCTGAAGTCGGGCGGTGATCTGGTCGAATCTTGCCTTCGGTAGCCGCTCGAGCTGTTTGGCCGCGAGCCGCGCAATGCGCAGCTCTCGGCCGTTCAACTACGCTGGCGCTTGGCGCGGACGTCCGCCAGAGTTACGGTCTTTCCTCCAGCGATGTCGGCTTCAGCGGCCTCAATCATCGGACCTGCGATAGCCTCCAGTGCGCGGTCGTAGGCTGCCTCCGCGTCAGCGATCGCCACGATGGTAGCCACCGGCCGACCGCGGCGCGTCAGGACGATCCGCTCCCCGCTCTCGGCGCGGCGCAGGACCTCGCCAGCCTTTGCTTTCAATTCACGTACTCCAATCGCAGCCATATGTGTTCTCCTATGTGGTCACATTATAAGTCCGTTTCCCAAAGCATGATTTCCGGATGCCTAGCTGTAGGGCGGCAAAATGGTATCCGAGTTCACGCCGCTCGGGCATAGGCGTGGTGGAGTCCCCCGAGAATCGGTCTCGAAACAACCCTTCCCTCCGGCATGACGGAGCGCGGGACCGGCGTCTCGAGGGCCAGCGTCCGGTGCGGCCGTTCGTGGTTGTAATAACGGATGAACTCCCTGAGGACCGCGCGCAGGTGCTTCTCGTTGATGACGATCAAGTGGTCGAGGCACTCGGCCCGGAAGGTTCTCACCACCCGCTCGCCGACGGCGTTCGC
>CABEAI010000082.1_pt1 | contig 20754 bp, 20 predicted proteins | sample 3132431 | NCBI WGS metagenome assembly CABEAI01 (sample SAMEA5534343, study PRJEB31848) | metagenome | biome: tundra; feature: field; material: soil | place: USA | collected 2013-05 | depth 0.45 m | reverse complement strand
TGGTCGGCGTGGGGGATTTCCGTCAAGGCAGCGTCTACAGTGTTCACCGACCCTGTGGCAAGCCCCATTGCGCTTGCGCGGAGCCGGGGCACCCAGGGCATGGCCCGCTGCATCTGCTGTCCAAGTCGGTGGCCGGTAAGACGGTGACCAAGTCCGTCTCCGCCACCGCGCTGGAGAAGGTCCAGCAGGAGGTCAGGAACTATAAGCGCTTCCGGTCGCTGGTGGACGAGATCGTGGACGTCAATGAGCAGATCTGTGATGAGCGTCCGGTGCCCAGTACCGGCACTGCTAAGGCCGTCGAGGACGGCCGAAAAAGGGGCTCCAAAAAGCCCTCCAGGCGGAGGTCGCGGCCGAAGTAGAGCGACTCACCACGCTGTGCCTCGGCGACCTGGCCAGAAAGGACGGGGCCTTCGATCTGCAAGTGGCAGAACTTACAGTGCGCGCTGCCATGCATCGCCTTGGCAGCTCATTGCTGGAGAAGCTTTTGGCACTGGACGAGGGGCATCGCGGCCAGAAGATCGATTGCGGTGCGGGCCATGAGGCCGAGTTCGTCGGCTACCGCGAGAAGTATCTGACCACCGTGCTCGGGTCGTTGGGGCTGCGTCGGGCCTACTACCACTGCCCCAAGTGCGGCAAGGGCGTGGTCCCCAAGGACCAGGAACTCGACGTGGTGGGCAGCTCTTACAGCCCAGGGGTCAGGCGGATGCTGGCGCACACCGGGAGCCAGGAGCCCTTCGCCCACGCCAGCCGCGATCTGGACGAGTTGGCGGGCCTCTCAATACCCGCCAAGCAGGTGGAACGAGTTGCCGAGGCCCGCGGAGACAGGCTCAAGACCCAGGCCGAGGGGGAGTTGGAGGACTATCTCCTGGGCCGGGTACTGCCGCTTCCGCCGCCATCGCCAATTCCCACCCTGTACGTAACCGTGGATGGCCAAGGCGTCCCCACGGTGCCCAAAGAGACTGCTGGGCGTAGGGGCAAAGCACCGGATGGTCGCGCCCGCACCCGAGAGGCCAAGCTCGCGTGCGTGTTCACCCAGACCACCCAGGACGAGCGCGGCCAGCCGGTCCGCGACCCCGGCTCCTCCAGCTACCTGGCCGTGATCGAGTCCGCCGACAAGTTCGGTCAGCTCACCTACGCAGAGGCCCTGCGTCGGGGTCTCACCCACGCCCAAAAGGTGGTCATCATCGGCGACGGCGCCCCATGGATCTGGAACCTCGCGAACGAACATTTCCCCGGCGCAATCCAGGTGGTCGACGTCTACCATGCGCGAGAGCACCTCGCTCTGGTTGCCAACACCACCCTCTCCACCAACCAGCGCCTCCGCCGCAAATGGCTGGCGGCCCGCACCACCGAGCTCGACCGTGGCGATGTCAGTACCGTCCTCCGCCAGCTCAAAAACCTGGGTGGCGATAAGCCTCAAACCGACGTACTGCGCAGGGCCCTCAGCTACTTCGAAACCAACCGCCACCGGATGCGCTATGGGTACTTCCGCCGCCTCGGGACCTTCGTCGGCTCAGGCGTTGTCGAGGCCGGTTGCAAGACGATCGTTCATCAGCGCCTCAAGCAGTCCGGTATGCGCTGGACCGTCCGCGGCGCAGAGTCCGTAATCTGGCTGCGTTGCTGCAACCAGAGTAGCCGCTGGGAGGAGTTCCTGGGTGCCTCCCAAACGGCCTAGACCTACCTACACGGATTTGTCAACCTACAAAATTGTCGCGCACCCCTCTTCACTCTTCAGGAAGCGCAGCGGACGCTCCGGCTCGCGGTCGGGGTCAGGGATTGGCGACGATGATCAACCTGATATTCGCGGGTCAGCAGAGCCGTTGCCGGGCCGCATGACATTGATCCGTTCTAGGCGGTCGGGGTCCATGCCTGTGAACGCCCGCACCAGCGTCGACTTGCCGTGGTCGACGTGGCCGGCTATGCCGATGATTGCCACTCTACTGCCGGAGTGCGGAGACGAGGACGTCGGCAACTGCCAGATCGTCTTCGGGATCAACGACGGTGCGAGGGTCGAGAATAAGGCGCCCGTGGTGGACACGGCCGATTACTGTGGGAGTACTCCGCCGGAGACGCTCCGCGAGCGTCGCCGCTGAAGGACGGCGGCCTGGAGTCCCGACCGCCAGGCCGAAACCGTTGAGCACCTGACCGGGAAGCGTGCCGCCTCCGACGGTCGACTCGACATCGACGACATGGCAGGGCGGCGCCGTATTGCCGAGCTCCGTTCGCACCGCCTCGACCCAGGCGGTTGCCCGGATCCGCGTGCTCCCTGCGGTCTCCATCAGCATCCGCCACAGCGGTAACTCCGTACGCGCCTGACCTCGCAGGTACGAACCAAGCGTTGCCTCCAGCGCCACCAGAGTCAGCTTGTCGGGTCGCAGGGCGCGGTAGAGGGCATTCTTTCCCAGCTTCGCCACCAGCTCGGCTCGTCCGGCGACGAGACCGGCCTGCGGGCCGCCGAGGAGCTTGTCTCCCGAGAAGGCCACCAGATCGACCCCCGCCGCCAGCGTATCCTGGACAGTAGGCTCGTGCGCTAGTCCAGCCTCCTCGGTCGGTAACAGACTGCCTGAACCCAAGTCCTCCATTATCACAATGTTCCGTTCCTGGGCAAGAACCGCCAAATGGTCTACCGGGACAGACTCAACAAACCCGACAACCTGGAAATTGGAGGTGTGGACCTTGAGTATCATGGCTGTCCGTGGCGTGATCGCCTCGCGGTAATCGGCCAGGCGCGTTCGGTTAGTGGTGCCTACCTCGACTAGTCGTGCGCCGCTAAGCCGCATGACATCGGGAAGGCGGAAAGAGCCTCCGATTTCGATTAGCTCGCCGCGGGAAACAATGACCTCGCGCCCGCGGGCCACAGTTGCTAGCGCAAGCAGCAGACTAGCGGCATTGTTGTTGACGACAACGGCAGGGACGCCAAGCAGAGCCTCGAATGTCTGGCGCAGGGTGCCCGCTCTGTCGCTGCGCCTGCCCGCCTCGATGTCGTACTCGAGGTTGGAGTATCCCATCGCTACGCCACCCAGTCGGACCGACGTCTCTTCCGAGAGTGGAGCTCTGCCAAGGTTCGTCTGAAGCAGCACCCCGGTCGCATTGATAACGGGAAATAGCCGCCCATTCATCAGCGCTCGCGCCTCCTCCGCCAGCTCGCCCACAAGCGCCTGGAGATCGGGCACTTCATGGCCATCGTCCGTCGCCGCAGTTTGGCGCTCGACCGATATCCGCGCTTGGACGAGGCGGGTCAGGATAGCGCGGTTCGGCGACGCCGCCGAGACATCGACCAGGCGAGCCTGGAGCCCGACCAATACCGCCTCGACCGAAGGCAGCCTCCGTCGCGGGTCGGATGTCATTTGCAGGTGTGGGGTGCAGAAAGTACATCGCGCAGCCTCATGTGCGGGATAGTACTCGCCGAGCAAGCCTCCCAAACGATCCCTTCTGTTAATGGTGCCAAGTCTGGGTATCGGTGCCGGATCTCCGCGAGAGAGAGGGCTCGGTGTAACGGGTCGGCGCTGTTGTGCAGCGGGATGGGTGCTTGCCAGACGTACTTGTCGAAGTCGCGCGGGTTGTGCTCGCCGCGCCCCTGCAGTGTCTGCACGAAGCGGCGCAAGGTTCCGCTGTTGAGCACCGCGACCAGGTAGCGGGCCTCGTCCAGACTGTCGGCGGCGGCCCAGTAGAGCTTGTGCTCGATGACGGCAGCCGGGTTATCGACGATCACGGCCGCGAAGTACATGCCGCTTGCGCTGTAGACGACACGGATCGCAGGCCCAGGTAACTGATCGCGCAGCTTGTGCCGGTAGTCGATCTGGTCGAGGAGGCTCAGCGAGCTGCCGTCCGACTTGTTGGCCTCCCAGACCGCCGACGCTTCGCGCCACCACTGCGCCAGCCCCGGATACAGGTCCAGGCGTTCCCCTGTCGTCGCGTCGGGGCTGGTGCCGTCCCAGGGGAGGATCGCCTCCTGCGGCGTTCGCATCCGGAACGGCAGCACGCTGTCGCCGACGAGGGTGGAGCGGACGAACTGCCGCTCCACCGACCCGACCAGACCCGTTGCTAGGAACCAGCCGAAGACCTGGTGTTCGGCTGCACCCGCCTCAGGGCGGCATCGATGCGCACGGTGCGGCCGGTCGCGTCGAGGTGCTCCAACAGCGGGACGGCCACCCGGCGCGTGGTGCCGAGTGCTTGTCGCGCCTGCGACAAGGTGAACGGCTGGTCGAGCTGGGCGATCGTGGCCACTGCCCTCTCGGGCGCCGAGGGATGCAGGATCACCTCTCCAGGCAGCCGCAGAACCAGCCCAGCATTGGCGGCCGCCGCGAGGACGCCCTTGGTCAGGCCAGCAGCAGCCAGCTCCTGCGCCTCGGGCGCTGCCAGGGGATCCTGCTCCAGACGCTGCCGTATGTCGTCCAACGCGCGGCCAGCCGCTTCGCTGAACGAGGGACCGCTGCCAGGGCGCGCGACTCGGCCGGCGCGGGCCGTAAGCCGGCCGCCGGAGTCACGTACCAGTGCCTCGACCAGGCGAATGTCGGGAAGTCCCAGCGACCGCCGGGCCGCCTCAACGAAGAGCCCGGCTTCGAGCGGGGTTTCCGCGTGGTGGGCGTCCACCACGTCAGCCAGGTGCTGGCCCCAGTGATCCCAGGCGTCGGGGTCGACGAGGTGATCGCCCACCTGGCGCAACCCCTCGGGCACCGGTGCATCGATGCTGAGCACGCCCAGTGCCGCTAGGTGGCCTCGGGTCATGCTGCCACGTCGCGCGACTTCGACCCGTGGATCCGGATCGCCGGTGGCGTCCTTGAGTTCATCTGCGCGGATCCGCGCGGCCCCGCGTCGCCGCAGCGGCGGAGGGTCGATATCGAGCACGACGAGCCCCGTGACCAGCCGGCTGGACGGCTCGCGGAGCACCGCCCGATCACCGGGCTCCAGAGGGAGGGGAGTGGTCAGTAGCGCACGTGCCGTGTCCTCGCCCAGAGGTCGAACTCGGCAGGGGACTGCGGCGGAGCCGATGTGCAGCACCAGGTCTCCGGGCAGGTCGGAGGGGTCGATAGCCGACAGCCGGACGTCGACCTCTCGGCTGGGTGCCCACGCGCCCGGCGTCACGAGGGTATGACCGCGGTGGACCTGGTCGACGGCCACGCCGCGCAGGTTGACGGCCACACGCGCCACCGCGGTCACCTTGCTGGCCGGTTGGCCGAGGCTCTGTAGCCCGCGGACGCGGACCTCCGTTCCCTTCGGCGACAGCAGGAGCCGGTCCCCCTGCTGCAGCGTGCCGCGCCCGAGGGTGCCCGTCACGACCGTTCCGCTCCCGCGCACCGTGAAGGAACGATCGACGAAGAGGCGCACGCGGCCGTCGGTCACCGGTTCCGGCAGACCCCTGACCAGCCGTTCCAGCGCCCCGCGCAGCTGGGGTAGCCCCGTGCCGTTGACGGCGCTGACCGCGAAGGCCTCCACATGACCCAGGCTGGTGCGCGCCAACCGGGCTCGTGCGTCGGACAATGCCGGGCCCGGATCGGCGAGGTCGCTTCGGGTCACGACCAGCAACCCGTGCCGGACCCCGAGGGAGTCCAGGATCGTGACGTGCTCCGCGGTCTGCGCGCACCATCCCTCGTCGGCGGCGACGACGATGACGACGCCTGGCACGGGGCCGACACCCGCCAGCATTGTGGCGATGAACCGCTCGTGGCCGGGGACGTCGACGAAGGCCACGGTTTGCCCGTCCCCAAGCGTCGTCCAGGCAAACCCGAGGTCGAGGGTCATGCCGCGCCGACGCTCCTCCGCCCAGCGGTCGGGCTCCATGCCGGTCAGTGCCCGTACCAACGTCGACTTGCCGTGGTCGACGTGCCCGGCGGTCGCCAGGACGTGCACGTCAGCGCCTCGGGCGGGCCATGCGGGACCTCCAGGTGACGGCCCGCCGGTCACTCGGCGGGAAGCTTGGCGGAGGTGGACAGGAATCGAACCTGCCTGGCCCGGATACCGGGCCACGTCGGTGTTGAAGACCGCAGTGCCCACCAGGAACACGAACACCTCCGGTAGAGACTATAGCGTCGGCCCACGTGGCGACTGTAGACTCGGCGAAGGACCGGACCTGGTGCGGCTCGTCACGGGCGAGTCCGCCTTTCGAAGCGAGGACGCATGGGCACGCCCCTGACGACGACGCACCGCCTGACCCAGTACGCGCACGGGGGTGGCTGCGCCTGCAAGATCCCGCCGGGCGAGCTCGAGCTGATGGTCGCCGGGCTCATGGGCAACCTTCCGGATGCAGCCGTTGAGCTGCTCGTAGGACTCGATCATGGCGACGACGCGGCCGCGGTCCGGCTGGACGGCGATACCGCGTTGCTGTTGACCACGGACTTCTTCACCCCCGTCGTGGACGACGCGTACGACTGGGGGCGGATCGCGGCCGCCAACGCGCTCTCGGACATCTACGCTTTGGGTGGGCGGCCAGTGCTAGCCGTCAACCTGCTGGGGTGGCCGCGGGACGTGCTCCCGTTCGAGCTGGCCACGGAGGTGTTGCGAGGCGGTCTCGACATCGCGCGGGAAGCCGGTTGCCACCTCGCGGGGGGTCATTCCATCGACGACCCGGAGCCCAAGTATGGGCTCGCTGTCACGGGCGTCGCGCACCCAGACCGGTTGCTGCGCATCGACTCTGCGGTCGCAGGCATGCCACTGACCCTGACCAAGCCGCTCGGCGTGGGCGTGCTCAACAATCGGCACAAGCAGACTGGTGAGATCTTCGCGCACGCTGTGGCGGCCATGACGACCCTCAACCGATCAGCGTCGGTGGCGGCGGTGGCCCAGGGGCTGCGGGCCGCGACAGACGTGACCGGGTTCGGGCTGCTCGGGCACCTTCACAAGATGGCGCGAGCCAGCGGCATCACCGCAGTGGTCGACGCTGCAGCCGTCCCCTATCTCGACGGGGCTCGCGAGGCGGCTCGCGACGGGTTCATCTCGGGAGGCACGCGGCGCAACCTCGAGTGGGTGCGCGACTTCATCGATCCAGGCGGCGCCACAGAGCTGGAGCTCCTGCTGCTCGCGGATGCGCAGACCTCGGGCGGCCTTCTCGTCGCCGGCGAGATCCCCGGAGCCACGGTGATCGGCGAGCTCGTCGCCCCAGAGGGGGAGACGACGGTCCGCGTGCGGTGACCGGTCACCTCCAGGCCCGACGCGCTGAGGCGCTGACCAGGTCGACGAGCAGCGAGATGACGATGAGGGCGATCACCACTGACAACATGCTCTGGTAGTCGAACGTGGCGCGGCGCTCCTCCAGCATGCGCCCGAGGCCTCCGGCGCCCACGACCCCGACGACGACCGTCTCGCGGATCGCGATCTCCCACCGGTCGAGCGAGTACGCGGAGAACCGCGTCAGCGACATCGGCAGTGAGGCGTAGAGGAAGGTGGGGACACCACTGGCACCAGTTACAGCCGCCAGCCTTTGCGATGCCACCGGAGGACGGTTTCGGGCTGGACTACAAGCAGATGTTGGCGCCAGCCCTTTGGCCAGAGCAGGTGAACCCAGACCCAAAGGACCCGATCTCGATTTCGGAGGCCAGGGTTGGGGTTGGTGCGCAGGACGACGTGAAGCTGATGGCGAAGGACAAGATTCTCGAGAGCGAGGTCACCACGAGACCGTAGGCCGGTGAGGAAGGCGCCGAGAAGTAGAAGCAAGAGTTGGAGCATCCGTCAGGTTAGCGATGAACGGTTGGCGAGAGTCGTCTGGGCAACCGGACGGCCTTTTGCTGCCCCACACCACCGCCTGACCATCGAGGCTGCCGCCCAGACGGCGAGTTAGTCTGGCGATGCCAGCAGGGAGGAGTGAGTTCGCGACGGGCGACGTCGATCGCTTGATTCAGCAAAACGCAAACCCCCTTTGGTTCCCCGGCGGCGAGAGACACCCTTGGCCGGATGCCTACCCCAGAGGCTTCCCGGAGCATCTCCGCGATCAGTACGACGCGGTCCACGCGCACCTTTTGGATGACCTGGGCTTTGGCCAAGACACGCCGACGCCATCATGTGGTTGGGCTGGCGGGATCTCGACCTCGAATTGGCTCCCCAGCCGCCGGGCCGCCGAGGGCAGCCCTAGGGCATCGAGCGGCCCACGGCCAGGATGGCCCGGCTAGGGAGGCAGAGAAGGGATAGAGTCGGATTGGGAGGGTCGCGGCCGGAGATTCGCTGTGGTAGCGTGACCGACCGCATTCTGTGGCCCCCCATTTGAGGTCCATGTTGGCTTACCAAGATCGTCAGGCCCTCATCAGTGCGTTGGAGGAGGTCCGTGGCTCCCGGGTCATCGGCTACGTCCTGGGAGACCGGGAAGCATTTCCCCCTGCTCCGGGTGGATTCCTGGTGACAATGACCGGCGAGCCTCACCTGCTATTCGCCGACCTGCTCGCCGAGGTCGGCAAGGTAGATCACCTCGATCTCTTCCTTTACACACGTGGCGGGATGACCGAGTCAGTGTGGCCATTGGTGAACCTTCTGCGGACGCACTGCGAACACCTGTCCGTCCTCGTTCCCTTTCGGGCGCACAGCGCCGGCACACTGCTGTGCCTGGGAGCGGACGAGGTCGTCATGGGTGAGTTGGGCGAACTCAGTCCAATCGACCCAACCACCGGCAACCAATTCAACCCTCGCGATCCGCTCAACGCTGCTCAATCGTTCGGGATCAGCGTTGAGGACGTAACGGCGTACTTTGATCTCGCAAGAGAGAGGGCGGGCATCAAGGACGAGCGCGACATGGTCGAAGTTCTCAAGCAGTTGACCGCCAGCGTCCACCCCCTGGCCCTGGGCAACGTGCAACGCGTTTACATGATGATTCGCCGCATGGCCACCGAACTGCTGGCGCTACATCTGGAACGCGATGACGAGAAGTTCAAGGCAGTCGTCAAAGGGCTGACGACCGAGTTCTACACGCATCTCCATGCGATTTCGCAGCAGGAAGCGAAGGTCCTTCTCGGTGACTGGGTCAGATCGGCGAACGGAGGTGAAGAAGCCGCCATGCGTGCTCTGTTCGCGTCATACGCTGAGACCCTCGAACTGCGGACTCGTTACAACCTCCCTGATGTGATGGGCGACCAGCCTGTGATGGACGTAGCGATTGATGGGGCGTTTCTGGAATCTACCGCGGCCTCGTACTGCCACACGACGTCTGCAAAGGTGATGCAGCGACCGAATCTTCCCGCCGGGTATCAGGTTCAAGTCCCACCCGGACAGATGATCCCCCTCGTCCCATGGGCGAGTAGGACCTTCGAATGGTCATTCCAATCGGTCGGCTGGAAGCAGAATACGGAGGGCAAGTAAGTGTCATCGACAGTGACGAATCAGGCTCCCTCGACAGCCTATAGCTACAACCAGCAGGCCTTCACCACAGCCGATATAGAGCGGATCCTGTACGGCAACCAAGGGGCCGTCGTGGAATCGCCACCTGAGCCGATTCAGGTGACTTATGTCGTGGCCGCCGGCGAGTTGTTCCTGATTGACTACAAGAGCATTCCCCCGGAATGGCCTGCATTAAGCGACCAGTCTGGCCTAGCCCAACTCGCGCTGAAGTAGCGGCCAAGAGCCCAATCGTCTGTTGCCGGCACCACCCGGCGGTACCTATCAGGCCGTCGGGCTTGAGGTATTCGAGATCGCGCATTGCGTACCCTCGCTTGCCGTCGGGAAGATCCGCGGGATCGGTGGAGCGGCCTCCCGGGGCTTGGCGCGGGTGGACCTTGACCAGGCGCCCCTTGTAGAAGAACTTCGCCAGCTGACGGTCGAGGCGCGCGTGGATGGAAAGGCCGACCAGGTTCTCACCTTCGGGGATCGAGTACAGCGCCTTAGCCACCTCGACGTGGCGGTCACGGTGGACCTTCGGTTGGGCGTAGATCGGGAGGTCGTAAATCGACGTAGGCGCCGCCAGGAGCCGGGGCAGCTCCTCCAGCCGGAAGACCTCCACCGGCCGCCGCTGGGTGGTGCCGTGGATACGCTCGCCCGCCTCCTTGAGGCACCACCTCACCATGTGAGCCTGGGCGTCTTCGAGCCCGTAGAACTTCTCTCCGCGAAAGCCGGCCTCCCGGACGTAAGGCACGACCCGCTCCACCCGCGGCTTGTCAGTCGGCGTTCCCACCCGCGCCGGGTCAATCACGAACCCACGACTCTGGGCGTACTCCTGAAAGGCGGTGTCGAACCTCGGATCAACGTCGTCGGCCACGTCCACGACCGCCTTCAGATTATCCGGGATGACCACCTTGAAGACCCCGCCGAAGAACTCCCAGGCCTGCTCGAAGCCCTCAATCACGTCCTCGACGGTCTGCCGGAACGACAGCCAGACCAACATGTGCCGGCTGTAGCAAGCAGTGAAGATCAGCGTCCAGCACACCCGACGTCGGCCGGTGGTGACGTCGTGCAGCAACCCCATGCTCCCAAAGTCCACCTGCAGTTCGCTACCTGGCTCGCCGTCCATCACCCGGACCGTGAGGCGCTGCTTGCCGAAGCCGAACTCCGCCACGCAGAACCGGTGCAGGGTCCGGTACGGCACCACCACTCCCCGCCGGTTCAGCAGGGTGTGAATCTTGGTCAGGGTGAGGTCATCGTCGAGCAGTTGCTCCAGGAACGATCGCTGGTCGACCAGCCCTCCCAGACCGGCCCATGGCCGCCCGGGCGCCCCGGCCTCAGCACCTCGGCAATCGCGCCAAGGACCTTGTCGCCGAGCTGTTCCTCACCGCCCTCCCGACGTACCCCCGCGGCCTCCGCCGCCTTCAGGTATCGCTTCACCGTCTTGCGATCGGCACGTGCCAGACGCGCAATCGCACGATCGCTGTAGCCCTTCAGCCACAGCCTCTCAGTTCCCTTGTATCCACCATCGTGAGCTCCCGAAACATCGCAGTCCTCCAAGTCGCGTTCAAAGCTGGACGACTGCATATTCGGCTCTCTCCGCTCGGGCTCGAGGGTGGTCCCTAGTTTCTGACCAACTGGTCCCTAGTTTTTGGCAAGGACCCTGTCAGAGTGGCCCCTTGTTGATGGCAAACGACAGGCCGGCGGACGCTGCGTGGGCTAGGTACCTTGGGTGGCGGAAGTTGATGCAAATGAGTCAAGTTTTTGAGTCAGGTGCCAAGTCTCGTCGGGCTGGGGCGAAGCCCCGCTAGGTGTTGGGGCTCAGCCCCGCCAGGTCCTCAAGAACCGCGTACATCGAATTCCGCTACAATGCTAAACGTCTCCATTCAGCACTCGGCTACAGGACCCCACAAGAAGTCGACAACGAGTACCTAAACCGGAGCCCGGCAGCATAAACACGCTATTTGTAGCTGTCCGGAAAATGCGGGGCCGATCACTATTGCCAGCGGGACGACCGAGCTGTAGAAAGGTGGGACCCGCCTTTCCATGTCCCGGGAGGGATGATCGTGACGCCTGTCCGAACTCTACGCGCCGGCTCCGTCGCCGTGGTCGCCGCCGCGATGATCGTCGCGCCGACCGTGACCTCGCGCGCCGCTGGTCCGCCGCCGGTACCGCCACAGCGCACCGTCTCAGGTGCGTGCGATCCGCTCGATCTCACCGCCTGCCTGTTGCCGTTCCCGAACGACTTCTTCACTGAGCCGGACGCCTCGAGCAGGACCGGCCTGCGGGTCCACCTGCCGCTGAGCGGCATGCCGGCGAATGTCGCTGGTGTGCACATCGACCCGACCGAATGGAACCGTCAGGACGGTTTCAGCCCCGGCGAACCGATCCTAGTGCACGTGCCAGGGCTCGACCCGGCGAGGAGCGGCATCGCGCCGGTCACCGACATCGGCGCGTCCCTCGCCCCCGATGCCCCGATCGTCTTGCTGAACACCGAGACCGGCCGCCGCACGCCGTACTGGGCCGAGCTCGATGCCCACGCCACCGGCTCGCCGGACCGGCAGCTTCTCATCATCCGGCCGGCGGTCGCGCTCAACGAGGGGACGCGGTACGTCGTCGGGCTGCGCAACCTGCGCGACGCCGCCGGCCACACCATCGCGGTCCCCGCTGCCTTCGCGACCTACGTCTCCGGCCGGCCGGCGGATCCCCACGACCGGCGCGCCATGCAGATGAAGCGCATCCTCGCCGACCTGACGACCGCCGGCGTGAAGCGCCACAGCCTCTACCTCGCCTGGGACTTCACGGTGGCCAGCGAACAGAACCTGACCGGTCGGATGCTGGCCATCCGCGACGACGCGTTCACCCGCCTCGGCCACGCTGCTCCGACCTTCAGCGTCACGGGGGTCATGAACTACACCGCGACCGAGAACCCGCAGATCGCGCGCCAGGTCACCGGGACCGTGCAGGTGCCGTCCTACCTGACCGGGAACGGTGGGCCGGGGTCACGACTGCACTACGGCCCCATCGGCGGTGACGGCCTGCCGGCCACGCCGGACGCGCTGCCCACCTGGTCGGGCCAGTCCCTTGCTGCCGACCTCGTCTGCAACATCCCACGCAGCGCCACCGCGGCCGCACCCGCCCACCTGTCGCTCTACGGCCACGGGTTGCTGGGCTCACCGACGGAGATCAACGCCAGCAACGTCCAGCAGATGTCACAGGATTACGACTTCATGTTCTGCGCGACCAGCTGGATCGGGATGGCCCAGCAGGACGTCCCATACGTTGCCAACGCGTTCACGGACCTCAGCGCGTTTCCGGCCGTGCCGGACCGGCTGCAGCAGAGCTTCCTCGACTTCCTGTTCATGGGCCGGGCCATGGACCGTCCGGACGGGTTCGCGGCGATTCCGGCCTTCGAGGATGGCACGGGGCATCCGCTCGTGGACGTCGCCGGGGGCCTGCACTACGACGGCAACAGCCAGGGCGGCATCAACGGCGGCGCCCTCACGGCGATCGCGCAGGACTGGACCCGCTCGGTCCTGGGTGTGCCCGGGATGAACTACAGCACCTTGCTGCAGCGCAGCGTCGATTTCGCGCCGTTCCAGCAGATCATGAACGGCTACTATCCGGACCCGGCCGGCCAACAGCTCATCTTCGCGCTGCTGCAGATGGAGTGGGACCGCTCCGAGGCCGACGGCTACGCCCAGCACATGACGAGCGACCCGCTGCCGGGCACCCCGGCACACCAGGTGCTGATGCACGTCGCGTTCGGCGACCACCAGGTCGCGCCAGCAGCGGCCGAGGTGGAGGCCCGGACGATCGGCGCCTTCATCCACCAGCCCGCCCTCGCGCCCGGCTGGTCCCAGGACGTCGTGCCGTACTGGGGCATCCCGGCGATCCCGAGCTACCCGTTCCGCGGCTCGGCGATGGTGGTCTGGAACAGCGGGAAGGCGTTCGCCCCGCCCCCGACCAACCTGGCACCGGCCGGTACGGAGTACGGGGCCGATCCGCATGAGTTCCCCCGCGCACAGCCGGAGGCACAGCACCAGAAGTCGGTCTTCCTGCTCACGGGCAACGTGATCGACGTCTGCAGCGGAGGTCCCTGCCCGTGACCAGCTGATCGAGGCGCAACTATCTGGCGAGCGCATTTAGCCTCGTCGATCATGTCCGCACGACGATGCGCGGCCGAAAAGATGCGTTAGCGCAGGAGTTTGACGCGCGACGGCAGTTGGTACTTGCAAATCCAGAGATCCCGTTCGTCCAGGATCTTCGAAATTTCACGTTGCACTTGGCCCTACCCTTCGTTGGCCACACGGTCACCCTGCCGGGGCCGGCGGACCCGGAGGGTACCGGGGCGGATCGCGATGCCGCGATGACGACCCTGGTCGAGCTCCACGAGCATGTCGCGGCGGGGTTGGCAACGATGAGCGAAGACGACTGGGGTCGCAAAGACGCCGGTCATCTTCGGGGCAGCGGCGGCCAGCCATACCCGACCAGCGCCGCCAACATCAAGGCGTGCCTGACGGACCACTACTTCGAGCACGTCCCCCACGTGGCAGAGCTCTTGCAGGGCTGGCGGGCAGCCGCGGCGGGCAGGGAAGTCGTCCGCTGAGATTCGCCTGGGTGCGCCTGAATAATCGCTACCCCATCGGGGCACGGTCCGGACAGGGTTGGATGCTCAGGCAGGGTAGACGTCGACCGCAGTCGCCTTTACCGTAGCCCAGACCCGCCCACCGTCACTCAGGCGCAGTTCGGCCGCGGCTTGCGGGGTTACCTCAGCGACGATGCTGGGCTCTCCAACGATCTGCACGCGGATCCGATCACCTTCGAAGTCGATCCCGCCGATCTCTCCCAACCAGGTGTTCCGGGGGCTCCCTTGGGGTTTACTGCGGTGGACGCTGACCGCACGAGGGTGCACCAGTCCGAATGCTGCACCCCTCATCCCTGACGCAACTGCGAGTCGCTTGCCGCTGGGAAGAACCAGCGAGTTGTCGCCAGTGGTGCCCCTGTAGAGGTTTACGCCTACAAGCTGGGCGACCCAGTCAGATCGAGGCCGAGCGGTGACTTCGGCAAGAGGACCTTGCTGCGTGATGCACCCGTGTTCCAGGACGATCAGACGGTCCGCCAGGGCCATCGCGTCCAACGGGTCATGGGTGACTAAGATGCGCGTTCCCGGCGTCGCTGTCAGCTGAGTGCGCAGGTCACGCCGGAGGGCGGTTTTTGCGCTGATGTCGATGGCCGCCAGCGGCTCGTCGAGGAGCAGGAGGCCGGGGTTGGTGGCGAGCGCCCGCGCGAGGGCAACGCGCTGCGCCTGACCACCCGACAGTTCCTGGGGCCGGCTGGTGGCGTACTCCACCATACCGACTCGCGTCAGCCACGTCTTCGCCAGCTCGCGGGCATCCCGGCGATGCAAGCCGCGGGCGCGCAGCCCGTAGGCCACGTTGTCAACGGCGCTGAGGTGCGGGAACAGTAGGTAGTCCTGGAACACAACCGCCACGGGGCGGCGCTCAGGACTCAAATGAATGCCCAGTGCGGTGTCCTCGAGAACCACGTCGTCGAGCTGAACCCGACCGTCGTCAATGGCTGTGAGGCCGGCGAGCGCCCGGAGCAGGGTGGTCTTGCCAGCCCCGTTGGGCCCCACAACAGCTATCACCTCCGTGGGCTCAGCGAGGAGCTCGACGTCGAGGTGGAGCGAGCCAATATCAAGCGTGAAGCGAGCCTGGAGGGTCACCTGCTGCCCAGCCAGCGGTCCCGGAGAGCAACGAGCACAGCCAAACAGACGGCCAGAAGTACGACCGACACCGCGATGGCGTCCTCCGGCCTGCTCTCCAACAGGACGTATATCGCGGTCGGCATGGTCTGGGTGCGGCCGGGCAGGTTCCCCGCGAACGTGATGGTGGCGCCGAACTCGCCCAGCGCCCGGGCCCAACACAGCGCCGCTCCAGCTGCCACTGATGGCGCGATGAGTGGGACCGTGACCGTCCAGAAGCGGCGCCAAGGCCCCGCCCCCAGGGTTGCGGCCGCCTCCTCGTAGCGCTGATCCATCTGGCGCAGACCGGCTTCGGCAGTGATCACCAGGAAGGGCATGGCTACAAAAGCCTCAGCCAGGACCACAGCTCCGGTGGTAAAAGGCGCGGGGAAGCCGGGGATCCAGCCCAGGTACTGGCCAACCAAACCCCGCCGACCGAAGGCGAAAAGCAGCGCCGCACCGCCTACAACGGGCGGCAGAACCATCGGCAACATGACCAGCGCGCGGACCACGCTGCGCCCGCGAAAAGCGACTCGAGCGAGAATCCAGGCCAGAGGCACGCCCAGGACCACGGCTACCAGCAGGGCCCCAACTGAGCATTCGAGAGACAGCTGCAGGGCCTGGCGGACCTCGGGCGAAGTCAGTATCGAGCCCAGGTTGGACCACGGTGTGCGCAGCAAGAGGCTGCCAAGGGGCAGACCCACCAGGGCCACCGCGCCGGCAGCGAGGAGGCCGAGGCCGACCGGAAGCCGGCCACTCCTCATGGTGCCAAGAAGCCCCGCGCCCGTAGCGCCTCCTGGCCCATGCCGGTGGCGAGCTCATCGACGAACGCTTGGGCAAGGTCGTGGCTCTTCGTCCCTTTCACGACCGCGACCGGGTAGGTTGCCTCCACATTCTGGTCCGCCGGGATCGCAACGCCGGTCGCCCTGGCACCCGCCGACTTCACGTCCGTGAAATAGACAATGCCCGCGTCCGCCTCGCCGCTCTCGACCTTCTGGAGCTCCGCATTGACGTTCAGCTCAAGCGACGCCGGGTGCACCGTTAGGCCCTGCTTGTCGAGGGCCTGGCGGCCGTACTTCCCGGCGGGAACTGATGGATCTCCCAACACAACCTTGAGGTCGGAGCGAGCAAGGTCGGCCAGCCCTTTTACCCCCTTGGGGTTGCCCGGGGCTACCACGATCTCAAGGCGGTTCCTGGCAAAAACCCTGGAGGTCTCGACCAGCTTGGCTGTCATCAGCTTCTGCATGTTGGATTCGTCGGCAGTGGCTACCACGTCGGCCGGGGCACCTGCCTGGATCTGGGCCACCAGCTGCTGTGAGCCTGCGAAGCTATAGGTCACTGACAGGCCGGGGTATGCGGTTGAGAGACGAGCTTTCTCGTCAGATAGAGCCTCGGTCAGCGACGCAGCCGCGAACACCGTCAGCGACCCTGCCAGCTTCGGCGTCGGTGGTGCGCCTGAAGGAAGCGATGACAGTGAGCCGCCGCAGCCGACCAGGAGCATGGAAAGAGCCGCCGCGCATGACACGGGGCGAGGCATACGGAACATGGCGCTCGAGCCCCAGTTCTAAGCGGGAAGCTCGACGATGACGTTGGTCGCCTTCACCGCGGCCACTACCTGGACCCCGGGTGCCAGGCCGAGTTCGTCGGCCGCTTCCCTGCTGATCAAGGAGATGATCCTGTGGGGCCCGGCCAAGACCTCAACCTGGGCCATCACCTTGTCCTTTACGACCCGGGTGACGATTCCGGTGAATCGATTGCGGGCCGACTCTGCAGCCACCGGCAGGGCCTGGGGTAGAGCTGCCAGGGTTGCAGCGAATCGCGCCAGGTCTTGGCCGTCAATCAGGCGCCGCCCTCCCTGCTTCCGCTCGCTGCCTAGGCGGCCGGAGTCGGCCCAGCGGCGCACCGTGTCCGGGCTGACACCCAGCAACTGCGCTGCCTCGCCAATCTTGTACCTAGTCACAGCGACAATAGGATACCTACATCTGCAGCTAAATGCACATATTCAGACTGCATCTGCGGAGCTCTGACCAGCTTTTGCTCGCAATCGCGCCTTTTAGCTCGGATCTTGCTGGTGGCTGGCGCCCCGCGGCGCGGCTCGGTGCCGCCGGGGGCCTGGGGCAGCTCAAGGCGAGCAGCTCACTGCCCACGTCCGCTTCCGGGGAGGAGCAACTCGAACGCTGACCATGCCCAGACCGCTGCCGGCCAACCAGCTGCGCAAGACCGACCCAGCCGTGATCCAGGAATTGGACGGGCTGCTCGATGAGCACACCGACGGTGAGGCCGCTCGCATCTTGAACGAGCGCGGCCGGCGTCCCGGCGTCGCTGACGCCTTCGACAGACACATCGTCTGCCACCTGCGGCGAGATCACGGCCTTGCTGACCACAGCACTCGGCTCCGCAAACAGGGACTCCTGACCGTCGGAGAAACCGCCTCGCTCCTCGCTGTGACCACCAACACCGTCAAACTGTGGAGGCTCGCGGGCCTCCTTGAGGGCCGGCCGCGGAATGACCGGCCCGGCGAATACCTCTACGAACCGCTCAAAGGAGACGTCCCCATGAAGTGGAAAACTGTCCGCCGAGCCACAACTTCACTCGAATGCGCCGGACGGAGTGCAGTCTGATGCACAAGCCTTCTCGTCGGCTGAGAGGATGAACTCGTTGGCGCCAAGCGTCTGGCCCTCGAACTTGCGGGCGTAGAGATCGAGGACCCTGCCTACCTTGGCCTCGAACTGAGGATCACCAGGGAAGATCCAACTCCGGAACGTCCGGGGCCGGAGCGCATCATCGATCGCCTTGATCTCGACCACCACGTCCGGGGAGAACGTCGGGCTGGCCGCTCCGTGGGAGCTCTTCGAGGCCGTCCAGGCGTTCCTCGAAGAACCGCTTTCGCCACTTACTGACCACGTCGCGCCCAGCGTTGAGACGATCGGCGATCTGGTCGTTGCGAAGGCCGCTGGCGGCGAGGAGGACCACCCGAGCCCGGAAGACGTCACGATACGGCAGCGTATATCTTCGAGCCCTTGCTTCCAGGATAGAACGTTCTCTGGGACTCAACCGGATTTCGTAAGGACTTGATCGCGACATGACTAAGGATAGCCTCATCCCGGCTATACGTGGCCCAAATTTACGAGGCCGTAATTACGAGATGGTGTACTAACTAAGGTGCCGCCGGGTTGCGGCCCTTGAAGACGTAGAAGAGCAGGGCCAGCGAGGGAAGCAGCACGGCGCCGCCGACCGCAATCGTGATCAGCAGGCTGGCCATCACCTCGGGCTCGCTGGCGCTGCCCTCGATGCTGATGCTGGGCGGCACCAGCAGAGGGGCCTGGGCCACCGCCCAGGCCAGCAGGATGCACGCGACCTGGCCGATGGCGGCAGCGCGGGCGGTTTGGTAGCGCCGCCACCACATCGCGGCGCCGGCCACCACCGCCAGCGCCACGGCCAGTGCCGCCAGCGGTGCGGCCGGGCCCGTCAGCCCTCGCCACAGCGATGGCACGGTGGAATACGTCAACGGCAAGGCGATCGCGGTCAGGACCAGGGTGGCGGCGCCGGCGGCCAGCGCTCGCAGCCGGAAGTCTTCCGCCAGTTCGATGTCGCCGGCCTGGGTCGTCTCCACCGTCAGATACGCGGCCGCCAGGCCGGCGCAGATGGCCAGTGCCAGTGCGCCGCATACGAGGGCAAAAGGCGTGGTCCACGGCAGCAGCAGCCCTTCGGGCGTCTGGGGGGTCTGGATTGCCTGGCCGCTGGCGACCGCGCCGGCGCAGGCGCCCAGCAGGAAGGGCGTGATGATGCTGCCAATCCCAAAGGCCAGCCCGAATCGCTGGCGAGCGGCGCCACCGGAGGCGTGCGCCCTGAAGGCGAATGCCGCGCCGCGGAGGACGATGCCGATGAGAACCAGCGAGAACGGCACGTAGAGGCCGAGAGCCAGCGCCTTGAAGGCCGCCGGGAAGCCGGTGAAGAGGCCCGTGATCATGAAGATCAGCCACACGTGGTTGGCCTCCCATACCGGCCCCATCGCCCGCGATACCGCGGCGCGCTGCGCTCCAGCTCGAGGGCCGCGAGCAAAGAGGTCCCACACCCCGCCGCCGAAATCCGCGCCTGCGAGAACCGCGTAAACCACCACCGCCAGCCAGAGGATCCCGGCCACGGTGTAGTCCAGCGCCGGCGCGCTCACACGCTCTCCTCCTCGACCTCGGACTCGCGGCCCGCTCGGGTGGCATCGGCCAGGCGGAGCAGGAGGACCCCGCAAGCGACGGCGAGCGCGACGTAGATGCCGGCCGACACCCAGAAGCTCACCACCAGCCCTGGCGCGGGAGTTATCGCGGCGGCGGTGCGCACCACGCCATAGATGATCCAGGGCTGCCGGCCGATCTCGGTGACCATCCACCCCATCTCGATGGCGGCAAAGCTGAGGAAGCCGCTTACTGCCACCGCCTTTAGCAGGAGCCGCTGCTCGGGCACCTGCCGCCGGCGCCAGAGCAGGGCGAAGAACCACCCCGCGAGGCCGAGGAGGGCGAAGCCGATGCCGACCATGAAATCGAAGGCCAGGTGGACGGGTCGCGGATCAGGCGTGCTCCCCGGGGTGAACGAGTCGAGGCCGCGAACGGTGGCGTTGGTGTTGCCATAGGCAAGGAAGGACAGCCCGCCGGGGATCTCGATGGCGTATCGGGTGACGTGGCCGGCCAGGTCTGGCAGGCCGCCGATCCGCAGCGGCGCCCCGGCCTCGGTCTTGAACTCGCCCTCCATCGCGGCCAGCTTGGCGGGTTGGTTGTCGGCCACCCAGCGGGCGTTGATGTCGCCGGTGATGACCTGCAGCGGGGCGCAGATCGAGCCCAGGATCATGCCCACCAGCAGGCCTTTTCGATAGACACCCCCGACGCGCCCGCGCAGTAGGCCCACGGCGTAGACCGCCGCCACCGCAAACCCAGTGGCCAGGTAGGCGGAGATCATGGTGTGGACGGTCTCGATCGGGGTCCCGGGGTTGAATATCGCCTGCAGGGGGTGGACGTCGGTGACCCTGCCATGGTCGAGCCGGAAGCCGCTGGGGCTGTTCATCCAGGCGTTCGCCGTCACCACGAACCACGCCGAGGCGGCCCCGCTCAGGACCAGGGGAATGGTGCACAGCCAGTGGGCCCGGGCCGACAGCCGCTCCCAGCCGTAGAGATAGAGGCCCAGGAAGATCGCCTCGATGAAGAAGGCGAAACCCTCCATCGAGAACGGCAGCCCGATGATGCCGCCGGCATAGCCCATGAAACCGGGCCAGAGCAGGCCCAGCTCGAAGCTCAGCACTGTGCCGGAGACGGCGCCAACGGCGAAGAGGATGCCGAAGGCCTTGCTCCATCGGCGGGCCAGCAACCGCCACTCGGGGTCCCCGGTGCGCAGGCCCATGCCTTCCACCACCAGGAGCAGCAGCGGCAGCCCGACGCCCAGCGACGCGAAGGCGATGTGGAAACCGAGTGACATCCCCATTTGGGCTCTGCCCGCGATGTACTCGGTCATGTGGAGGCCCCTCCGGCTACACGGACGGTCAAGCTCGTTAAGCTCGCCCGCCGGTGTTCCGGGTTGAGGATCGCGCAGGCCCGGCCCAGGTCGACTGCGACGAGGATCTCCTCGGCCCGCGCGCCCAGGACAACGACGACCTCGTCAAGGCGCGAGGCGCACAACTGGGCCACCACGACGCCGAGGAGGGGTCGCCCGTCGACCAGCAGCAGCTGCTT
>CABEAI010000078.1_pt1 | contig 20913 bp, 25 predicted proteins | sample 3132431 | NCBI WGS metagenome assembly CABEAI01 (sample SAMEA5534343, study PRJEB31848) | metagenome | biome: tundra; feature: field; material: soil | place: USA | collected 2013-05 | depth 0.45 m | reverse complement strand
ATCGCTACCAGTGCTGCGGCTCGACGGTTGGAGTGGAGGAACACCGGGCGCACCACCAGCGGCCCCTTCAGGAAGTGGTGGGCCCGCTCGACGATGACCTGGTCTTTGTAGAGCTTGAGAAGCCGGCTGGCCGAGGCTTGGTGGGGTTGCATGTTGGTAACCAGGGCGTACAGGCCATCGCGGCGCTCGGCGGCAGTGATGGCGTCGTCGTCACGGTATCAGAGCAAATGACTTCCGTCGTGGTTCAGTTCGGTCCGCAGGTCCTCGTGATTCCCCCCGTGGTTCTGGTAGAAGCTCGGCAGCGGGCCACGGACATTGGCCGGGTCGACGTCGTGCTCGCCAAGCTCCGCTCCGAACCGATCCTTCCTCAGGATGGGCACAGGGCCAGCGAGCTGCTCCGCGCAGCGGGCGCAAGGGCGCGCAACCCATCGCGTCGGATCCATGAGATCGGAGTGGTTGTTGCCCTGGTCGCCGCCGTGGCGGAGCGGCTCGGTGGGATCGTCTACACAGACGACCCGCAGCACATGCTCTGGTTGGTTGAAGCAGGTGCCGAGATCATGCCTCAGCGAACGCCATTCTGATCCACTCCGAACTGCGGTAATCGGGGGAGCAGATTTCATCCGCACTCCGGGTCGGGTTCTGGTGGCCGCTATTAGCCGTATATTCAGTATGTGCTGAACGTACGGGACAAAGCTAAGAAGGTGTCGACTCTCGCCGAGCCGCAGCGGCGCTATATCGACGACCTGGCACAGACGCTTGCGCACTACGGCATGACCCTGACTGTGGGCCGTCTCTTCGGCTTGCTGCTGGTGAGCGATGAACCTATCAGCCTGGACGACATTGCCGGGCAGTTGGGCGTCAGCAAGAGCGGCGCCAGCGTGGCGGCGCGCGACCTCGAGCGCCTGGGGTTGGTCCGGCGGCTGGCCACACCGGGCAGCCGCCGCATCGTCTATGAAGCCACCGACACCATGGAGCCGGTCTTCGAGTCGAGCGTGGCGCGCATCCGTGACGGACTCGCGATGGTCCAGAAAGGAGTCCCGCTCCTTGCCTCCGGCAAGGCCCGGAAGCGCATGAAGCTGATGGAGGAGCTCTACCAGTTCTGGCTCGGCGGAATGGAGGACATCACCAATCGGTGGCGGCGCAGCAGGAACGCACGATGACTTCGATTGCGATCGAGACCACAGGTCTGACCAAGGACTACGGCTCCGGCCGCGGGCTCTTCGATCTCGACCTGGCGGTCGAAGAAGGCGAGGTGTTCGGCTATCTTGGTCCCAACGGCGCCGGTAAGACCACCACCATCCGCTTGCTGATGGACCTGATCCACCCGACCTCGGGGTCGGCGCGGATCTTCGGCCTCGAATGCCACGACCAGGCCGTCGAAGTCAAGCGCCATATCGGCTATGTTCCCGGCGAGCTGCCCCAGTTCGGTGGCCTCCGCGGCAGCGAGATCGTGGCTTACATGGCCGGCCTACGGGGCGGTGTCGACGACCGGGCGGTGGCCAGCCTGTGCGAGCGTTTCCACCTCGACCTGGGTCAGCGCTTTCGCGAGTATTCCCGAGGTAACAAGCAAAAGCTGGCCATCGTCCTGGGGTTCATGCATCAGCCCCGGCTGCTGGTTCTCGACGAGCCGACCGGAGGCCTGGACCCTCTCAACCAGCAGGAGTTCTACGACATGTGCCGCGAGGCGAAGGAGTCCGGCGCCACGATGTTCCTCTCCTCGCACATCCTCTCTGAGGTCGAGCACATCAGCGACCGGGTCGCCATCATCCGGGGCGGTCGCCTTGTGCGCCTGGCCAAGATCCACGAGCTCCACGAGATGCGCGTGCACCAGGTGGAGATCGAGTTCAGAGGAGAGGTGCCGGTCGATCGAATCAGAGACGCCGAGGGCGTTGACGCGGTGAGGTCGGAGGATCATCGGGTCATGTGCGTGGTCCGCGGTAGCTTCGAGCCCTTGATGAAGGCGCTGTCGGCCAGCGATGTCGTCAACCTGACCAGCCACGAGCCCAACCTCGAGGAGGTCTTCCTCATGTACTACCGCGAAGGTCCCGAGGCCAGCCCGAAAGCTGCCGACGAGGCCGGCGCGAGCTGACGATGTTCCGCATCAGCTGGCGGCTGCAGCGCAACGGCCTAGTGGGCATGACTCTCTTCGGCGTGTTCTACGGAGTGATCCAGTCGGCCGCGTACAACTCCGCCGCGGGGACCACGGCTGCTTCCCGCGCGAGCTTCGGGCACCAGATGGAGCTTCTCGGCCAGAGTTTCAGCTACATGCTGCCGCTCCCAGTCCGAGTCGACACCTTCGGCGGATACCTGCAGTGGCGGGTCTACGGGGCCCTGCCGCTCCTGTTCGGTTTCTGGGCGCTGATGTCGGCGGCAGGGGCTACACGCGGCGACGAGGAGCGCGGCCTGGTGGAGCAGTGGCTTTGCCGCGGGGCGAGCCGCACTCGCTACCTGGGGACCCGCTACCTGGCCTTTGTGATCGCGGCGACCGCAGCGATGGCGCTATCTTCGGCCGCCATCTTCCTGGGCGCCGTGAAGTCCGGGAACACCGTGGAGGCGGCGCCAATTATCGAAATCTTGACGGCCCTCCTGGGTGTGACCCTGGTCTGCTACGCCATCACCCTGGTGGTGGCCCAGGTGGCGACCACCCGAAACGGGGCCGCGGCCTCGGCCGGTGGGCTCCTTCTCATGCTGTTCCTCATCAACGGCTTCAGCCGCACCCTCGATGGACTGAGACCACTGGCCCGTCTGGTCTCGCCGTTCTACTACTTCGATCGGAGTAATCCACTGACCCCCGCGGGGTCGTTCGACCTGCCCGCGACGGTGGGGCTGCTGATCGCCGCCGCGGCCATCGCCGCCCTTGCGGCTTGGTTGATGCGTATGCGTGACATCGGCTCGCCTCTCCTGCGCCGCCGGCCGAAAGCGTCCCCGGCCACCAGCGTTCCGTCTGGCAACCCGTTGCTGCGGATGCCGGTGCTGACGACCCTGTACGAGCAAAGGATGGGTCTTTTGGCCTGGTCAGCTGGAGCCAGCTTGATCGCCGTCTTCATGGCCTCGATCGCACACCAGATGAGCCAGCTGGTCAACGGCCCGGGCGGCTTCCGCGCCTACTTGGCCCTGCTCGGCCATGGCGACCCCTACGTCGCCATCAGCGGCCTCTTCTGGTTTGGGATCTTCGAATTCGTGCTGGCGCTGTTCGCCACCACCCAGGTGGCCCGCTGGACCTCGGACGACAAGGAGGGACGGCTGGAGATGGAGCTGACGGCCCCCGTGTCGCGCTGGTGGGTGGTGGCCGAGCGCTGCCTGGGGCTGCTCGCAGGCTTGGCCATAGTCGTCTCGGTGAGCTCGCTCGCCTTCTACGTTTCCGGCCACGCCAGCAACATCAACGTCCCCGCCGGCGACCTGCTGGTGGCCTCGTTGGTGATGCTTCCGTTCGGCCTCACATTCGGCGCCGTCGGAGCGTTGCTGGTGAGCAGGGTGCCGCGGGCCACCATACCGATCCTGGCCGCGGTGGCCTTTACCAGCTACCTGATCACCGACGCCGGACCGCTTCTGAAGTGGCCCGACTCGGTGATGAAGCTCTCGGTGTTCTCCCTGATCGGGGCGCCGCTCTCCAGCGGCGTTTACTGGACCGGGCTGTGGGGATTGCTTGGTATCAGCATCGTCGGCTTCGGCCTAGCTGCGGTGGTGATGCAGCGGCGGGAAATCGGCAGCTAGTCCCTACGGCCCTCCGCGGACGTAGAGGGTCTGGCCCGACACGTAGCTGGCATCGTCGCTGCACAGGAAGGTGATCACAGCCGCCAGGTCCTCCGGCGTCCCCACCCTCTGCAGTGGAGTGTTGGAAGCAACCGCGGTCTTGAAGCTCTCGTAGTCGACGCCCATGCGCTCCGCGGTTTGCATCGTCATTCGCGTGTCGACGAAACCCGGGGCGACGGCGTTGACGTTGATGTTGAAGCGGCCCAGCTCGATCGCCAGCGTCCGCGCCATTCCCTGCAGTCCCGCCTTGGCGGTCGAGTAGTTGGTTTGACCGCGATTGCCCAACGCCGATGTCGACGAGAGGAGCACGATCTTGCCGTACTTCCTGGGCACCATCACCGCCTGTGCTGCCTGGGCGCAAAGGAAGGCGCCCTTGAGGTGCGTGTCGATCACGCCATCCCAGTCGTCGTCGGTCATCTTGTGGACCAGGTTGTCGCGGATGATGCCGGCGCAGGCGACCAGGATGTCGACCTGGGCGAACTTGTCGACTGCGGCCTTGAAGAGCGACTCCACCGATGCGCGCTCGGTCACATTGCAGGCCACTGCCAGGGCGCGACCGCCGCTCTTCTCGATCTCCTCCGCGACCTCTTGGGCAGGCCCGTCGTCGAGGTCGGCGATCACCACCGCCGCGCCCTCCACAGCGAGGCGGCGCGCCGAGGCAGCGCCAATTCCGCGGCCACCGCCGGTGACCAGGGCGACACGATCTTTGAAGCGCAAAACATCTCCTCCGTGAAAGAGCCTGGTGGAACCTATCACGGCGGAGCCGCTCCGGTCAGGAGGTTGTCGGCCGCGTCAGCCCGAGCTCATCTCCGAGCGGGCCTGCAGGACTGTGGCGACCGCAGCCGCGGCGACGAGGGCAAGTAGGACCGTCAGGCCGCTGGTTTCGATCCGTGGACCGCGGGGCTGCCGTACGCCTTGATCAGCGTCAACCTGGTCAGCCAGTCCGGAAGGTTCAGACCCGAGACGCTCCCCAGGAGGGTGACCAGGAATGACAGCCCCATGATCGCCGAGAGCACCGCCACAGCCTGGCGGTTGAATCGCGGCAGCATCGCCACGCCGATCATCCCAACCGCCAGGGCGAGCGGAAGAACCATGAAAGTCGCGCTCCAGAGGTGAGTCTGGCTGAGGTCGATGCCCGACAGCTTGGCGGCGACCACCACGGTTACCGGCAGGGCGAGCGCCGGGACCGCGGCGGCCACCACGAGGGCTGCGGAACGCGCCGCCTGCAGGTGCAGGGGGGTGATCGGCTGGGCCAACAAGACCTCCACCCGGCGCTCCTCCTAAGAACTCCTGTTGCCCCAGCGGGTCAAGCCCACCGGGGGGCTTGACGAGGATCAGCAGTCGTGGCCTGGGCATCAGCGCCGCGACCAGGCCCAGCTTCTGCTTGTTGCCGCGCGAGTAGTCGCGGTAGTGCCGCGACAGGTCGAGGTCCAGCCGCTCCGCCAGGGTCTTGACGGTCTGACCCGACACGCCTCCTCGAAGCCCGGCCAGCAGGGTCAACACCTGCCCGCCCCGCATGCTCCCGAACTGGGCGAGCTCCCCGGGCAGGTAGCCGAACATCCGCTTGACCCGTACCGGGTCCGCGGCGACGTCGATGCCGAAGACCTTGGCTGACCCGGAGGTCGGATGGATGAGGCCCATCAGCAGCCGGATAGTGGTCGATTTGCCGACGCCGTTGGGTCCGAGGAAGCCAAACCCGTCGCCCTGCTGAACCGTCAGATCGAGATCGAAAAGGCCGCGCCCGCCGCCGTAGTCACGGGTGAGGGCGTGGGTTTCGACGGCAGGGACGGAGTCCAGAGTCACCGCTGCATTAAGCAGAAGCGGACAACCTATACTCCGGACGGACAATTTGAACTGACGCCACAAAGCCTGAGACAACGGAGGGGCTGATGAAGAACGCGCGCTATCTCGTCGCCGAGTTCCTGGGGACCTTCGCACTGACTTTCTTCGGCGCCGCCTCGATCGTCAGCGCGGCCGCCCTGCGGGCCGGCGAGCTGGGTAGCAGCGCCACCGCCGCCAACATCATTCGCAGTTTCGGCCCCATCGACCTGATCTTCGTGGCCCTGGCCCACGGTATCGTCTTCGCCGTCATGGTCACGGCCCTGGGCCGGATCTCAGGCGCTCACTTCAACCCGGCCATCACCGTGGCCGCCTTTATCGGCCGCCACATCGAGGCCCCGCTGGCGGCGATGTACATCGCCACTCAGTTTGTCGGTGCGGTGGTGGCCGCGCTGGTCCTCAAGTTCATCTACCCGTCGGACCTCCTGGGTATTGTTAAGTGGGGAGCGCCGACGTCGGCGGTTGACACCGGCAAGGCGATGGTCATCGAAGCGCTTCTGACCTTCTTCCTGGTGCTGGTGGTGTACGCCACCGCCATCGATCCAAAGGGCGCCTTCAAGCAGATCGCGGGCCTGGCCATCGGCTTTGTCCTGATCTTCGACATCCTCGTCGGCGGACCGCTGACCGGCGCAGCCATGAACCCGGCCCGCGCTTTCGGGCCCGCGCTGCTGGCAGGCATCGTCGATGTGAACCATTTCTTCATCTACTGGGTCGGGCCGCTGGTGGGCGGCGTGGTCGCCGGGGTCCTCTACCAAAACCTGTTGATGCGTGATGACCTCGGTGACGACGCGCCATCCGGCGGCGACGAGGTGGAGGCGGGCTAGACCTCCCCGAGGGGAAGCTCCGTCTGCTCGGCATCAGCAGCTGGGCCCGGAATTGACTCGGGCGGGGGCAACCCCAGGTCGAGCAGCTGCCCCATCTGCAGGCCGTTGACGACGGCATAGTTGGAGCGGTTGTTGTTGAAGAGGACGTGGACCTCCTTGACGCGGTCGGCCAGGGTCCGGATCCGTGGCACCCACTCCAGAAGTTCTTCCTCGGGGTACAGGTAGTCGAAGCGGTCCGCGGACGTTTCGCCTTTCTTGTACCAGGTCTTGTAGTTGTGCCCGTGCAGGCGCAGGACCGCCAGGTCGGGGGTTGTCACCGCCATGTGGGGCGCCATCGACGCCGACCCCAGCTGCGGCTCGTCGACGATGCAGTAGGTCATCCCCGCCTCTTCGAGAAGCTCGGTGACGGCGTCGAAGCGCGCCGGTTCGCTCCAGCTGCGATGACGGAACTCGACGATCAGCCGGTCCTGCGGGTGGCGGTCGGGGAGACGTGAGATGTAGTCCATGTTCGCCGGGTTGGCCGTGAACCACGGTGGAAATTGATAGTGGACGGCGCCCAGCTTGCCTGAATCCCTGACCGGTCTGAGCAGGGCCATAAAGTCCCGCTCCTCCTCGTCGGTCGCCGCTCGCGGCTTGCCGTCCTCTCGCTCGTGAAGGGTGAGGCTCTTGTACGCCTTGACGTTGAAGAGGAAGCTGTCGGGGGTGGATCGCACCCACCGCTCGGCCACCTCGGGTTTGGGGATGCCGTAAAAGGTGGTGTCGACCTCCACGATGGGGAAGAACCGCGCGTAGAACGCCAGCCGCTCGGGCGCCGGCAATCCGGGTGGATAGAAGTCTTTGTGATCGGCCCAGTTGCATGTGCCGACCAGGACCTGGCCCGCCTCAGCCACGTTCCAAGCTTATCCGCAGCGCCACCGGGAACCGTAACCTGCGCGTCGGTGACGGCTTTTGATCCGCGAAGGGCTCAGCATCGTAATGGGTCACAGACAGACATGACAGCCGGCGACAGGACGCCGGATCAAAAAGAGTGGAGGAACACACCGTGCCATTGTCCAAAATGACAGCCCTCGTATTTGGCGCCGTCTACGCCGTTACCGGCCTCGTCGGCTTTGCCGTCACGGGCTTCTCGGGAACGGGGACGCTGATCATCTTCGACCTCAGCGTTCTCCATAACGTCGTCCACCTCGCCATCGGGGCAGCGGGGCTGGCAGCGTTCGCCGCGGGCCCGGCCGCCTCGCGGATGTTCGCGCAAGTCTTCGGTGTCGTGCTTGCCGCAGTGGCGGTGCTGGGGATCATCGTCGCCAACCCGTTGGGCCTGTTGCCAATTGGCGGCGCCGATGTCGTGCTGCACGCCGCCTCGGCCCTGGTGCTCCTGTACGTCGGCTTCGCCGGCACCAGCCAGGAGATGGCTTAGCCTAGCCGGCCAGACCGGAGAAGCCCCTCCGCCTTTTGAGCGGAGGGGCTTTTTCTGCCCCAGGACAACCTGCCATTACTCTTGCCGCGATGCAGGATGCGGTTTTCATCCCCGACGGCGATGTCTTCACTCCCACTGAGCATGCCGGCGGCCCCTGGGACCCCCGAGCGCTGCACGGGGGAGCGCCCGCGGCGCTGATGGCGCGGGCCATCGAGGCGGTCGAGCCTGGCCTCGACATGTTCGTCAGTCGCATCACAGCCGAGTTCATGCGCCCGGTCCCGATGGCGCCGCTGAAGCTCACGACCGAGGTCATCCGCCCCGGCAAGAAGGTGCAGCTGGTTCAGGCGTCGCTGACAGCGGACGGTCAAGAGGTGGCACGGGCGACGGCGCTGCGCATCCGCCAGGTCGAGATCGACGTGCCGCCGAGGGTCGAGGGTCCGATGCCGCCATCGCCGGAGGAGGCGATGCCCTTGAAAGATGTCCCCTGGCGTGGCTTCGGCAAGGCGATGTACCCGCGGCTGGTGGCGGGCTCGGTTGTCGATGTCGGCCCCGCGACGGTGTGGTTCAACCTCCGAGTTCCGATTGTTCCCGGTGAAGAACCAAGTCCGCTGATGCGCGCGGTCGCCGCGGCCGATTTCGGTAACGGCATCAGCCGGGTGCTGGATTTCACCAGGCATCTGTTCATCAACCCCGACCTGACCGTTTACCTGCACCGCCGCCCCCGCGGTGAGTGGATCGCCCTTGATTCGGAGACTTTTGCCAACACCAATGGCGTGGGGTTGGCGCAGAGCCGCCTTTTCGACCGTCACGGTCATGTCGGAAGTTCGCTACAGGCTCTGCTCTTGGGTTCGCGCAAGCTTTAGACTTGGACCATGTCCTTCCTTCGACGCCGATTTGGGTCTTCGGAGGCGCGGGATAGGGGGACCGGCGCCCACACCAACGGCGCGCCCGGCATCATCGGCGGTCAACCGTGCGCTCACCCGGGATGCATCAACCACAACGGCGTCGACTGCGCCTATGTGGACCGCCGTGGCCGCGCCTGCGGGTATTCCTGGTGCCCCGAGCACCAGGTGGTGTTAGAGAACCGCCCCTACTGTCGCCGACATGGCGGCGTGATGGCTGCTATCAGCACGAACACCGTCGAGAGGATCGATCCGCCGGACCTCGACAACCGCGCTCTATCGCTCTGCGAATGGGTCGCCAATGACCTCGACCAAGACATCACTGCCCTGCTTGAGGAGATCAAGGAGGGAGCCGCCGACGCCGTCGTTCGGACCCATCCCCTCCACCTGGTCGTCCTGCGCGCACCGCCATCGCGAACCTGGGCGCGCAACTGGACCCTCGGCGACCACACCGGCACCATGCGCGAGGTCTCGGTAGAGGTCAACGAGGGCGTCGACAACGTCGTGGTGGCGAGCGTCGACGGCAGCCCGGTTGCCCGCGAGGTTCCGCCGTGGATCAGCGACCGTGGCACCCTCATCAGTGACGAAGCGGTGCAAAAGCGCCGCGACGAGTTCCGCATCAAGCTTGTGGGGTCGATCGTGTGGTCGGCCAAGAACGCGGAGCGCCCCTGGGCGCCGGTGCCCTGAGCCAGAGCTCTAGGCAGGGCCCGGACGGGGGGAGGGTAGAGCGGCGGCGATCCGCTGACCAGCGCATGCGCCAGGCCGCCCCTACGGGTGCCTGGAGCGACCTGCATCGGCCGCTGCGAACGCTGATCTTCCTGCTCATCGCGGCGGTTCTCTTCCAGATCTATCACCAGAGCGAGTTCATCGCCGGCAAGATTTTCGATGTCCTCCTGCTCTTCGTTTTCGCCGCCATCATCGCGCTGCTGTTGACGCCGCTGGTCGACCAGCTCCAGGCGGTGCCGATGTTCCAGAGGCGGCGATGGCTGGCGGTCCTCGCCGTCAACCTCGCCCTGCTGGTCCTGCTGGGCGCTCTCATCGCCCTGCTGATTCCCGGGATCGCGAGCCAAGCCAGCTCCTTGAGTGACCAGGCGCCACACCTGCTGAGCCAGGCGGAGGGCAGCATTGCACGCGTCCAGGGGTGGCTCAACGACCGCGGCATTCCCATCCACATCGCCCTGCCCAGCAACCTCAGCAGCCTGATCGCCCCCGTGCTGGGCTCAGCCGTCCAGGTCTTCGCCGGCGTGCTTGGCGGTCTGATCAACCTGCTCCTGATCGCGGTGATCGCGATCTATCTCCAGATCCAGGGTCGCGACATGATCGCGGCGCTGCGCCAGCTGTTCCCGGGCCGGCAGCAGTTCTTCGACTTCACCCTGGTGGCGGCGGGCTCGACCCTGGCCCGCTACGTCCAGGGCCAGGTCATCTTCGCCGCGCTCGTCGCGACCCTAACCGCCATCGCTCTGTCGGCCGTCGGCGTGCATTTCGCGCTGGTCATCGCCGTGATCACGTTCTTCCTCGAGCTGGTCCCGCTGGCGGGGGCGCCGATTGCGATGGTCCTGGCGGTGGCGATCGCCCTGATCCAGGGACCGGGGGTGACGTTGGAGGCAGCCGGGGCCACGCTCGCGATCCACGGCGCCCTGGCCTACACGCTGGGGATGAAAATCCTGGGCGACGCGACCCGCATCCATCCCCTGGTGGCGATGCTGGCGTTGGTGCTAGGGGCGCAGCTGGGCGGGCTGCTGGGGGCGCTCTTCGCCATCCCCATCGCGGGCATCCTCAACGTCTACCTTGGCGCGCTCTACCGAGGGAGGCGCGGGGAGGAGGCGTTCGCTTTGCCCGACCAGCCGGCCGCCACAACCCTCGACCATCTCCCCAACCTGGGTGAGGAGATTACCCAGATGGCGGCGGACGAGCGCACCACCGATACGTCCCGCAAGCGCGCTGCGGCCCGGAAGTCCGCGCCGTCGCGGCAGGCCTCTCGTCCTCGCCCCAAGCCGGCACCGGCAAAGCGCCGTCCGGCGGCGAAACCAACGGTCGACAGCTAGCGGACCGCGCCCCGGCGCCGGTCAGTCGTGCCGCACAAACCTAACGTGCCGCCGGTGGTGCGCAGTGCCGCCCTCCTTGGCGACCACGCTGATGGAGCCGTCGGACTCAAGCGTCACCAGCCTCGCCTCCTTGAGCGTCTCGACTCCATGTTCGCGGAGAGCTTCCATGACCTCGTCGCGGGTCACACCCTGCTTCTCAAGGACATCGGGTATCCATTTGCCGTCGCGCGCCACGGTCACGCTCGGAGTCACCACGAGCCGGTTGATGAATGGCACCCGTAGGCGCAGGAAGGAGATCGTGAAGTTGATCAAGATGAGCACGGCGATGATGATCACGCCACCCGCAAGCGAGTTGTCCGGCCCGGTCATCGCCGGTTGCACTGCATTGGCGACGAGCAGGATGAAAACCAGGTCAAAGAGGGTGAACTGGCCGATCTCACGCTTGCCGAAAACGCGCAGGCCGATGAGCAAGACCAGGTAGATGACCGCGCACCGGAGGACCAACTCCAGCGCGGGGGTGCCCAGTTTCAGGAAATCCATCCGGCTCGCAGCTTAGCCGAGCCGGCCTTTAAGGTGTGGCGGGGGCTGCCTCTGCCAGGTAGGGAGCCACCAGCGCCGCCGCGCGGGCGCCGGTCTCGGGCGACACCTGGCCGCCCCTGCTGATGCCCTCGAAGTCGGCCAGCCATTGCTGGTCGTCGGCGACGGCGGCCTCCGCCATCGGGCCACCCAGCCGCGCTGCGAAACGGGCGGCGAGGTATGTCAGCCGGCCGCTGCCGGTCTGGGCCTCGTACTCCTGAGCCTGCTGCGCCAGCAATGCCGCCATGTAGGTGATCGCCATCCGCCGCTCGATGCGGCGAAGCCTCAGTTGGGCGCCGTCGAGGTCGAGAGCCGCCAGCGAGGCCACGTCCTGCTGCAGCGCCGGGGTCGAAGCCAGCAGCGCCCGGGCCAGTTCGGCCGCACCGCCCTTGCCCGTGGCCGTCGACTCGCAGAGGCGCTCCACCGCCTCGAAGTAGGCCGGGCCGTGGCCCTTGCCGAGGGCGCGCAGGACGTCGAGCGCCATGATGTTGCCTGACCCCTCCCAGATCGCGTGGACGTAGACGTCGCGGAGGAGGCGTCCGTTGGGCCAGTCCTCGATGTACCCGTTGCCGCCGCGCACCTCCATGGCCTCGGTCGCCACCACTCGCGCGCGCTCGGCGGCATAGCCCTTGAGCATGGGGGTCAGCATCCGCAAGAGCCGCTCGCTCTGGGGGTCGCCGCCGTCGGCCTTCTCCATCAGCTGCGCCACCTCGATCGCCGCTGACAGCGTCGCGGTGGCGTCGACCACCAGCTCCACCAGGGTGTCGCGCATCAGCGGATGTTGGTCGAGGCGGCGCCCGAAGGTCTGCCGCTCGCTGGCGTGCTCGAGCGACTCGAAGACCGCCCGGCGCATCGAGCCCGCCGCCGCCGTCACGATGCCGACCCGGGTGGCGCTCACCATGTCGAGCATCTGCTTCATGCCGCGGTCGATGTCGCCGACCGGCCAAGCCAGCGCGCCTCGCAGACCGATCTCAGCCGACGCCAGCGCCTTGTTGCCGAACTTGGACTTGAGTCGATGGATGATGTAGTGGTTGCGCACCTCGCTGAGGTCGTCTGGCCCCGCCGGCAGGTTGCCCTGGGCGTCGAGGTTGCGCGGCATAAGGAACAGCCCCAGGCCGCCGGTGCCGGGACCGCGGCCCTCGGGCCGGGCAAGGATCAGGACCAGGTCGGCGGTGGGGTTGCTGCAGAACCACTTCTCGCCCGAGATCCGCCATTGGCCGTCCTCACCCTGGGTGGCGACGCACTCGCTGGCGCCGACGTCGGAGCCGGCCGCCTTCTCGGTCATGAACATCGCCGCCGTCAGGTAGCGATCGGGGTCATCGCTGCCAAGCCGGGGGATCCAGGTCTCGGCGAGGTGGGGGTCATTCTTGCGCAGGGCCCGGACCATCGCCGAGGCCATCCCTACCGGGCACGCCGCGATCGGCTGGTCGGCTTGCAGGAAGAAATATTCGATGCCGGAGTGCAGCGCCGCCGGGACTCTGCCCTCGATGCCGCGCCAGCCGGGCATGGCCGACATCCGCACCAGGCCGAAGGTGTGCTCGGTGCGCTCGACCTCCTTGAATCCGGGGTGGTAGTCGACCTCGTCGACGCGCTGGCCGCGATGGTCGTACTGCCGGAGCACCGGCGGGTTGGCCTCGATGATCGGCATCAGCGGATCGATCTTGGTTGGGGCGATCCGGCCAGCGTCGCGCATCGCCTCCTCGGCGATCGGCCAGATGGCGTCGCCCACCGCCCGCCGCACCAGCCACTGTAGGTGCTCGTCCCCGGAGTACCAGTCCTGGTTGGAGACCTCCGGTATGTGCTGGGAGCCGGTGTCGTGGACGCTCACGTCAAGGCTCACGCGCTAAGGCTACCCTGATCCGGGCCTTAATCTTCCAGCCATGACCACCGACGCGGCGCCCCCGGTAGACCCCGCCCTTCCCACCGACGCCTGGGACGACATCTACGTCGGCAAGTTCCTGGGCCGGCGGGAGGTAGAGGTGACCCCGGAGTTTGTCAAGCGATTCACCGACGGCTGCGATGACGATCACCCCTGGTACACCGGCGCCAGCCCATTCGGAGGCCCGGTGGCGCCGGCCCTGGTCGGGTCCCTGGAGCCCTGGCGATTCGCCGGCTGGTATCCGTCCGAACTGCGCGGCAACCTCCACGCCAAGCAGGAGTGGGACCTCTTCGCGCCGGTGATGGTGGACACGGCCTACGTCTCGCAGGCGCAGGTCGTGGAGCGCTACCTTTGGCGCGGCAACCGCCACGTCATCGTCAACGAGGTGACGATGAGCGACGCTGCCGGCCACGTCCTGGCTCGCGGACGCACCGAGCAGTCATTCCTGCGTGTGCAACCCGATGGATTCGTTGTCGACAAGCAGCGGGAGAAGAAGGAGGAGCGGCGCCTCGCCCCCGGCGAAGGCGAAGTCATTGAGCGCATCGACGGTCCCACCCAAGTCCTCACACCGGAGCTCTGCCTGGCCGCCGCCGACGCGATGCAGAACTGCCACTCCGACGAGGAGATCGCCAAAGCGATGGGGTTCCCAACCGTCGTCGTCCAGGGGATCTTCAACGCCAACATCATCTCGGCGGTGATGACCCAGCGATTCGGTGCCGGCTGGTGGTGCGGCGGCAAGCTGCGGGTCAGCTTCGTCAACGTCATCTGGGGCGGCGACAGCGCCACCGCCCATGTGGCGCTGCGCGAGGTCGTCGACGAGCCGCCGCGCGCTCGCACTGAATGCGAAGTCTGGGTGGACAAGCCCGACGGGACGGTGACCGCGATCGGCACCGCGTCGGCGGTGGTCGGCCGGGAACAAGCGGCGCCAGGATGAGTTGAAGGGTCTGGCAGGCGGTGTATTGCGTCAAGATGAAGCCAGTAGCTGATGGTCGCCAGCGCCCAGCCACGTGAGGACAAGATGAGCACAGAGCAGCAGGTCGAGAAGACAGGAGAGCAGTGGAAGGCGGAGCTGAGCCCCGAGCAGTACCACGTACTCCGCGAGAAGGGCACCGAGCGGGCGTTCACCGGCAAGTACGTCGACACCCATAAGGACGGGACCTACACCTGTGCCGGGTGCGGCGCCGAACTCTTCGACGCCAAGACCAAGTTTGAGTCCGGTAGCGGCTGGCCCAGCTTCTACGAGCCCAAGAACACCGAGAATGTCGAGCTTCGCCCTGACAACAGCTTTTTCATGAAGCGCACCGAGGTGGTGTGCAAGCGGTGCGGCGGGCATCTCGGCCACGTCTTCGACGACGGCCCCAATCCCACCGGGCAGCGCTTCTGCATCAACTCCTGCTCGCTCGAGCTCAAGGAAGAGGAGCCCGCGGGCTGACTCCCCGGGACCGCCGACCGGCGGTCGCCCAGCGCGACCCATAACATTGGCGCCATGCCCGAGGCCACCCCGGCGCCGCAGAGGTCGATTTTTCTCGAGGCTTTGGCGCGCCTGCACGAGCGCTTCCTGGTCGACGTCCCGGGTGTGACCGAGGTCTGGCTGATACGCCACGGCGACGCCTACGCCGAGCTTGTTTCCCTCGATGACAGCGACATCGACCCGCCGCTGAGCCCCAAGGGCCAGCGCGAGGCGGAGCAGCTGGGGCGGCGGCTTTCGGCCGCCGGCGTCAGCGCGATCTGGGCGAGCACCATCGTCAGAGCGCAGGAGACCGCGGAGATCGCGGGGGCGCCGTCAGGGCTTACGGTCCAGACCGACGACCGCCTCCGGGAGGCCAAGACCGATTGGGAAGATCTGGACCCCGCGAGCCAGCCGCCCAGGGGGTACATCCCGTTTGTGGAGCCGATCGACGAGGTGGTGGCGCGGATGGATGGGGCCATCAGGTCGATCGCCGCGACCGCCGGTCCCGGCGCTAGGGTCGCCGCCGTCAGCCACGCGGGCGCGATCACCTTCTATTTGGCCAACCTGCTGCAACTCGATTCTGGGCCGCTCCGGGTGCTGCCGCGGTTCACCAGCGTGACCGTGCTGCTGATCAAGGACGAGCGCATCGTGGTTCAATCGATCGGCGATGTCGCACACCTTGCCGGCGAGCCAGTCTCCGGCTGAGGCCATGGAAGAGTTGAGGGGGCGGTTGCAGGAGTACCTGCGACGGCACCTGGAGCGTGCCGCCCTGGAGCTCTCCAGCATCGACGCCATCCCCGAGGGCCACTCGGGATTCACCTACTTCCTCACCGCCACTGAGGGTGGTTGGAGCCAGCGTTACGTCCTTCGCCTGCCTCCGCCCGGCGCCCGCATCGCCGGACCGGCCGATGTCCTGCGTCAAGGCCGGATCATGGCCGCCCTCAACGAGCAGGGATTGCCCACCCCGCGGATCATCGCCAACGAAGAGGACCCCACCGTCCTTGACGGCCGCCCCTTCTGCCTGATGGAGGCGGTCGAGGGCAGCCGCATCGAGCCGCTCGTCGGCCAGGTGCCGACGATCAGCATCGCCGCGGCTGCGGTCGACACCCTCCACCGCCTTCAGAAAGTCGAGATCGAGCGGTCCGGGCTCGCCGGTGAGCGGGCCGTGCCGCTGACCGAAGAGATGATGCGCTGGGCCTGGCTGATGCAGCGCGCCCCCGAAGAGCTCACCGGCGCGGCTCCTGGGCTCGGTGCTCGCCTGGCCGAGAAACAGCCAAGGGATCCCGAGCCCTGCCTGGTGCACGGCGATTTCCACTACGGCAACATGCTCTTCGAGGTCGTGGACGGCAAGCCCAACGTCGTTGCCGTGCTCGATTGGGAGATCGCCGAGATCGGGCCGCCGCTTCTGGACCTCGGCTGCCTGTGCATCGTCGCCCAGCGCAACCAGGTGCCCGACGCCCCCAACCCCGGCGGCGGGATCGAGCTTGACGTCGAGGAGGTTATCGACCTGTACGGCGCCGATCCGGAGGAAGCGCGCTGGTACCTGGCCCTGAGCTGCTACAAGTACGCCTCGATCTTCGGCTACAACCTGATGCTCCATCGTCGCGGCAAGCGACCCGACCCCATGTACGAAAAGCTGACCGGGGTGATCACGGCGCTGATCGACAGCGGCAGCGAGCTGCTGGCATGAGGCGCGCCGCCCGCCTTTCCACGCTTTTGGGCGCCCTCCTCACCGTCCTCGGCTACGACCCGTTCAACGAGCCCTACGACAGCTTCTGGACGCCGACCACGGTTTTCGACCGCAAGCTGGAATGCTTCTATGCCGGCCAGGCCATCGCGAAAACGTCCTGCGCCCTGACCGGGCTGCCGATGTCGCAGGCGCCGGCTGTAGGCATCATCCCCGCCATCCAGGCAGTAGACCCCAACCACCTGATCTTCTACGAAACCCCGATCACCACCGATTTCAGCCTGCCGCAAACGATCGGCGGCCTGATCTTCAACTTGCCGTTCAAGAAGCTGCTTCTCAACTTCCACGCCTGCGGCATCCTGGGGACGGGTCTTGGGAGCGGCGAGTGCGCCACCCTGGACTGCGCGGTGCAAGAGGACCTCACCCTGGAGTAGTTCCTGCTCAGCCGGCAGCTGACCAACACCTCCCAGAGCAGCCCCCTGGGCACCGGCCAGGCGCTCCTGATGTCCGAGTTCGGCGCTGAGAACGTTGCCGCGGACATCGGTCACGTCGCCCGGCTCGGCGACGGACAGGTGCTGCCCAACGCCGTCCCGTTCTCCTGGAGCTACTGGGCCGCGCGGCAGAACCACGACCCCGACGGCAGCCAGAACGAAAGGCTCTTCGACCAGAATCGCCAGTTGGTGTAGCCCAAGGGCTGCGTTCTGACCCGGGCGTATGCCCGCGCCACCGCTGGCGCCCCGAAGTCCCAGAACATGGACACCTTGACCAGCGTCTTCGACTACTCGTATGCGCCCAATGCCGCCCTCGGCGCCGCCCGCCACCACACCGAGATCGTCCTGCCGGCCGGACGCTACGGCGGCGGCTACAGCATCACCGTCAGCGGCGGCAGCTACTCGGTAACCCCCGGCAGTGGTGGCCAGCCGGACATCCTGACCGTGACCGCCGCCGGTGCCGGCCCGGTCGGCGTCCACGTCGTCCCGACGCAGCAGGCCTGCGGCGTCGACATTGGGCAGGGCGTGCTCGCGCAGGCCACCCCCGTGAGGACCGGCCTGGTCGCCGCCGGGGGTAGACTTCCCACCGCCAGCATCGCCACCCCGGCGCCCGACTCCATGTCTGCTGATCGGCTTCGGCATTCTGGCCACCCCTTTGATTCGCCGCCGCCAGCGGCTCAGCACAAGGAGACACAACCGATGAGCTGGGATTTTTCGACCGAGCCCGAGTTCCAGGAGAAGCTGGACTGGATGGAGAAGTTCGTCAAGGAAGAGGTTTGGCCGCTGGAGGTGATCGACACCGACCTTGCCGGCTTCACCCGCCTGGTCCGCCCGCTCCAGGAAGAGGTCAAGGTGCGCGGGCTCTGGGCGACCCATCTCCCTCCGGAGCACGGCGGCCAGGGCTACGGCCAGGTCAAGCTCGGCCTGATGCACGAGATCGAGGGCAGCTCGATCTTCGGGCCCACCGTCTTCGGAAACCAGGCGCCCGACTCCGGCAACTCCGAGATCCTGGCCCTCTGCGGAACCGAGGACCAGAAGCAGAAGTGGCTGCGGCCGCTGCTGGATGGTGAATTTCGCTCGGCCTTCTCCATGACCGAGCCTGCCCCCGGCGCCGGCGCCGACCCCACCATGCTCCGCACCACCGCCCGCCGCGAGGGCGACGAGTGGGTGATAAACGGCCACAAGTGGTTCACCAGCAACGCCATGATCGCGGACTTCTTGATCGCCATGGTTGTCACCGACCCCGACAACGACAACCAGTACGCCCGCGCCTCGATGATCATCGTCCCCAAGGACGCGCCCGGGCTCAACCTGGCCCGCAACATCCCCAACATGGTCAGCGAGCACGAGCCCTTCGGCATGGGGCACTCCGAGGTCTTCTACGAGAACTGCCGCGTCCCCCTCGACAACCTCCTCGGGGGCGAGGGCCAGGGTTTCCTGATCGCCCAGATGCGCCTCGGTCCGGGCCGCATCCATCACTGCATGCGCTGGTTGGGGCAGGCGCGAAGGGCGTTCGACATGCTGTGCGAGTGGGCCTTGCAGCGTGAGGCCTTCGGCGGAGCGCTGGCGCGCAAGCAGACGGTCCAGAACTGGATCGCCGACTCGGCAGCCGAGATGCAGGCAGCCAGGCTGATGACTCTCCACGCGGCCTGGAAGATGGACCAGGAGGGACCGACGGCGGCGCGCAAGGAGATCTCGATGATCAAGTTCTTCGGCGCCAAAGTCCTCCATGACGTCATCGACCGGGCCATCCAGGTGCATGGCTCTTTGGGTTTCAGCTCCGACCTGCCGCTGGAGGGCATGTACCGCGCGGCCCGGGGGGCACGGATCTACGACGGCCCCGACGAGGTCCACCGCGTCACGGTGGCTCGCCAGGTGCTCAAGGAGTACACCCCCAACGAGGGCGCCTGGCCGCGGGACCACATCCCAACCCGTCGCGAGGCAGCCCAGCGGAAGTTCGCGGCCCAGCTCGACGCCGCGACCGCCAATCTGTAGTGAGCCCGGGCTGCGGCCCTAGCCTGTCGGCAGGGGTGTGATCTCGATGGACTTGTTGAAGTCCGAGTAGTCGAGCTGGGCATGGGCGGTGACGTACACCGGGCTGCGGGGTGTTCTGGGTCTTTGGAGTCGTGCCGCCGATGGTGAACCCGCCGAGGGTGCTGGCGTCGGTGATGGCGTCGAAGCTGACGGTCACGCGACGCACGAGGTGATCGGAGCGGAGGTGCCGACCCAGACCTCCATCGTGTATTTGCCGTTGTTGACGAAGTCATCGAAGAACTGCGAGGTCTTGCTGTCGGGGAGGACGCCCTTCTTACTGAGCTCGGCTTTGAGCTTGTCGGCGTCCAGCTTGACGCGGTAGTGGTGCACGTGGGCGCCGTTGACATCCGTGTCCGAGAAGGTCTGGTCCACTTTGAGGTACTTGAGAAGGTCGGTGAACATGGCCGGGTCGAGGTTGCTGACTCCCTTGCTTGACGTACTGGAACCTGCGGCACCCGTCGCGCCGCTGGCCCCCGTCGCCTTCTTGTCCTTTTCCCAGCGGCCGGTGAAGACGTTCTTGGTGTAGCTGTCGGTGCCGATGCGCAGGCTGCTGAAGTCGATCGAGAAGCCGTTCAGCTTGGCGGTGGCGTCAAGCGCGGTCCGATCGGGCTTGAGCACCTTGAGAGTCCCGCTGAAGTCCCCCTTGAAAGTGCCGGCGGGACCGCTGGCTCCAGACGCACCGGAGCTGCCGCCGAAGAAATTGAGAGACGACGCCGAGATCGGGAAGGTCTCGGAGGCGGTGAACTGGATCTTGTAGCTGTTGAGCGCACCGGACGCCTGGGCTGCCGCTGCCAGCACGCTGCTGGGCGACTCACCAATGGCGACGCCGTGGCTCCGCACACGCTCAGCAGCGCTCCCAGAAGACCAATGACCAATACTCGCTTGGGCACTTTGTCTCACCCCTTGTTGGTGGAGAGACGTTGTCTGTAGGCTCAGGGCGAATCCTGTTTGCGAATGTAAGGCTTGGCAGTTTTGAGCCGGTGCGGCGCCTCCATAACAGCTTTGTTACAGGCGTAATCTCGTAGCTGTGAGCCAGGCTCGCGTCTTCAGCATCAACATCTCTGGCGGCGGCGTGCCCAAGCTCCCAGTCTCCGAGGCCGAGGTCGGTGAACTGGGCATCGTCGGCGACGACCACGACGACAAGGAGAACCACGGCGGTCCCCTCCAGGCTCTCTGCCTGTACTCGGTTGACGCGCTCAAGCGACTTCAGGCGGAGGGCCACCCGGTGGTGGCCGGGGGAATGGGGGAGAACATCACTTTCGAGGGCCTCGATGTCTCAGACCTGCGCCCCGGCGACCAGCTTTGCATAGGCCTCGTTGAGATCGAAGTCACGTCCTATACCAGCCCCTGCAAAACCATCGCGGGCAATTTCAGGGACGGCGTGTTCAGCCGGGTGTCGCCGCAGGTGCACATCGAGGACTCCAGGCTCTACGCCCGCATAATCCTTGGCGGACCCGTCCGCCAGGGGGACCCGGTCGAGCTCATCAAGGAGGCCGCCAATGCCTGAACCCGTGACCATCACCCCGCGCGACAACGCCAGCAACAAGGTCGCCGGCCCAGTCCGCATCGTCGATGCCGAGGGAGCTGTGATTCGTGAGGTTCCAGAAGGCGAGGTCGTCTTCCTGTGTCGTTGCGGCCATTCCGAGGAGAAGCCGTTCTGCGACAGCTCCCACAAGAAAGTTGGCTTTGAGTCGGTGGTGCGGGCATCCGATTTCCCGCTCTGAGAGCGAGCCCGCGACTGCCTGGGGGTTTGACCGTGGGCGTGGTCGGCGGCGCAACTGGTGCTACGCGCGAAGCATCTCGGAATCCGGCACGGTGAAGTAGGGAGGGCCAACGAAGTCCGGATCTAGCATCCGCGTTGAGAAACACCCGCGGGCGGGATTCTTGCGGCGCGGGGTCACTTCAGGACGTAGTTCGACCGCCGGTTGGCGCGGTTGAGCACAATGCGGATGGCGATGACCAGGGCGACAGCGGAGAGCCCCACGAACACCCCCTCCAGCGCCTGCACACCGTCGGTCA
>CABEAI010000072.1_pt1 | contig 21581 bp, 24 predicted proteins | sample 3132431 | NCBI WGS metagenome assembly CABEAI01 (sample SAMEA5534343, study PRJEB31848) | metagenome | biome: tundra; feature: field; material: soil | place: USA | collected 2013-05 | depth 0.45 m | reverse complement strand
CTAGGTGTCGCGGGCGACCGAGTGGACGTCCTTGATCGCCTCGATGCGCTCCAGCAACCGCGACAGGTCTGAGAGGCTGGCGACTTCAACGCCGGCGGAGATGACAGCCGTCTTGTCGTCGTAGACCTGGACCTCGACCCCGGTGAGGTTGGTCTTGTGATCCGCGATCACGGTGGCTATATCGCGCAGCAGACCGGTGCGATCCCAAGCCTCGATCTTCAGCTGCACCGGGAAGAGCTCGCGGGCCGAGCGGTCCCACTCCACGTCGACGACGCGGTCGGGATGCTGCGCGTGGCGGATGTTGACGCACTCCTCACGATGGACGCTGACGCCTTTACCGCGCGTGATGTAGCCCTTGATCACGTCGCCGGGGACCGGCTTGCAGCACTGGGCCAGGGTGCTCATCAGGCCGCGATGGCCGTGGACCTTGATGTTGCCGCTGAGCGACTGCCGCGGTGTCGGCGGCAGCGCCATGAGCGGGGTATCGGGGGTGGGCTCCTTGGCCACCAGCTTGAGCAGTGCTGACTGGGTGCTGATGTCGCCATAGCCGACGGCGGCGTAGAAATCGTCGAGCTCCTGGTACTGGAAATCGGCTGCCACCGCCAGCAGGAGCTTCTCGCTGACGTCGCCCAGGCCTCGCCGCTGGATCCGGCGGAGCTCCTTCTCCAGCAACTCCTTGCCGCGCACGATGTTCTCGTCGCGGCGCTCCCTCTTGAACCACTGCCGGATCTTTTCTCGGGCCGACGAGCTCTTGGCGAAGGTCAGCCAGTCGCGGCTGGGCCCGTGCGCCGACTTGGTGGTGAGGATCTCGACGATGTCGCCGTTCTCCAGCTGGGTGTCGAGGCTGGCCATGCGACCGTTGACCTTGGCGCCGATGCAGTGGTGCCCGACCTCAGTGTGGATGCGGTAGGCGAAATCGATCGGCGTGCTGTCGGCGGGCAGGCTGCGCACCTCCCCCTTGGGGGTGAAGACGAAAACCTCCTCCTGGAAGATGTCGACCTTGACGTGGTCGACGAAGTTCTCGGCGTCGAGGACGTCCTTCTGCCACTCCATCAGCAGCCGCAGCCAACCGAACTGCTCATCGGTCTTGGAGTCGCCCTTACCGCCTTCCTTGTAGTGCCAGTGCGCCGCCACGCCGACTTCGGCGGTCTCGTGCATCTCATGGGTGCGGATCTGGATCTCCATCGGCTCACCCGAATGCGAAACCAGGGTGGTGTGAAGCGACTGGTAGCCGTTGGACTTGGGCATCGCGATGTAGTCCTTGAAGCGTCCTGGTACCGGCTTCCAGAGCGAGTGGATCACCCCCAGCACCCCGTAGCAGTCCTTGATGGTGTCCACCGAGACGCGGATCGCGATCAGGTCGTATATGTCCTCGAAGGTCTTGCCCGTGGAGTCGAGCTTGCGCCAGATCGAATAGGCGTGCTTGGGGCGACCGCTGATGTCGGCATGGATCCCGACGCGCTCCAACTCGCGCTCCAGGATCTCGCTGATCTCGGTGACGAAGGCCTCCCGCTCCTTCCGCTTGCCTTTGATCAGGCTGACGATCTCGGCGTACGCCTGCGGATCGATCTGGCTGAAGGCAAGGTCTTCCAGCTCCCACTTGACCTGCCAGATTCCCAGCCGGTGGGCCAGGGGCGCATAGATGTCCATCGTCTCCCGCGCCATCCGCATCCGGCGCGCCTCGGGAAGGGCTTCGATGGTGCGCATGTTGTGGAGGCGGTCGGCGAGCTTGATGAGGACCACGCGGATGTCCTCGGCCATGGCCACCAGCATCTTGCGAATGTTCTCGGCCTGGACCTGCTCCGCCGAGTACATCGAGATCTTGTCCAGCTTCGTGACCCCGGCGACAAGCTTGGCGATCTCCTTGCCGAACTCCTTCTGGAGGTCGGCAAGAGTGACGTGGGTGTCCTCGACGACGTCGTGAAGGATCGCCGTGGCCAGCGTCTCGGCGTCGAGGCGCAGGTCGACAAGGATGTCCGCCACGTTCAGCGGGTGCTGGATATATTTCTCGCCCGAGAGGCGATTCTGGTCCAGGTGGGCCCTGGCCGCCGTCTCGTAGGCCTTGGTCAGGAGGGCGAGATCCTTCTCGGACAGGTAGTCCGCCTTCTTGACCAGGTCGGTGAACTGCATATTCAGATTATCGGCGGCTGGTGGGACCTCGCAGTGCTGGCATCAGGCGGCGCCCAACCGTTGCCGCTCGAGCCGAATCGGGTTGGCGAGTGCGGCGGGTTCGAGCCGCTCCACCGCAATCGAGTCACAACCGACCCAACTCGCCGCTTCGGCGAGTGCACCCGCAATGGCGGTGGCGTGGCGGGGCTCGGTGGAGAGCTGCTTCACGACCAGTGCGCTTCCCTCGCGCTTGGGGCTGACCCTGCCGACCAGCCTTCCCCCGACGAGCGCGCCTCATCGGCGCTGATCTGCTCGGTCAGGAGGCTAGTAGGCCCGCGCCCAAAACACCGTGTGCTTGGCTGGCTTGCCGCACCCAGCGCAGTTGCCCGACGCCTGGTCTTCGACGATGCTGCGGATTGTCACGCCCCGCGTCGCGTCTTTGATCTCCAGCTCGCAGGAGGCGCCGCCGCACCACGGCCCCCGAGCCAGCGCCTGCTTACCGTCGGCGTAGGCCGCCTCAAGCGCGGCCCGACTCGACACCTCGACCGTGAAGGACTCTCGCATCGCCACCGCCCGCTCAAAGAGCCGGACCTGGAACTGCTCCAGCATTTCAGTCAGCCGCGCCGGCAACTCTCCGATCGGCACCGCCACCTTCTCGCGGTCGATGCGGTCGACCACCATCGCCTGGCCAGCCTCGATGTCGCGCGGCCCAAGCTCGACTCGCAGCGGCACTCCGCGTAGCTCCCAGTGGTTGTACTTGTAGCCGGGCTTCTCGTCGCGGTCGTCAACGTGCAGGCGGATCCCGGTCAGACTCGCCTTCAACTCGCTGACGGCGGCGTCGACAACGGCGCGCTCGTCGCCACGGTAGATGGGCACGATCACAACCTGGATCGGCGCCACCCGCGGGGGCATGATCAGCCCGGCGTCGTCGCCATGGCACATGATCACGCCGCCGATGACCCGGGTCGACAGCCCCCAGCTGGTCCCGTAGGGGTAGCTGCGCTGATTCTCCTTGTCGGCGTAGGTGATGTCGTAGGCCTTGGTGAAGTTCTGGCCGAGGTGGTGGCTGGTGCCCGACTGAAGCGCCCGTCCGTCAGACATCAATGCCTCGATCGACTTCGTGTACTCCGCCCCCGCGAACTTCTCGGACTCGGTCTTGCGCCCCTTGATCACCGGCATCGCCAGCCAGTCCTCGGCCAGCACCCGGTAGCACTCCAGCATCTTCTCGACCTCGTCGACGGTCTCGGCGTCGGTGGCGTGGAAGGTGTGCCCCTCCTGCCACAGGAACTCCGCGGTGCGCAGGAAGAGCCGCGTCCGCATCTCCCAACGCATCACGTTGGCCCACTGGTTGATCAGTACCGGCAGGTCGCGGTGGCTGACGATCCACTTCTTGTAGAGCGTGCCGATGATGGTCTCGCTAGTGGGGCGGATCGCCAGCCGCTCCTCGAGTTTCTGGTTGCCGCCATGCGTGACCCAGGCCACCTGAGGGGCGAAGCCCTCAACGTGCTCGGCCTCCTTCATCAGCAGGCTTTCCGGGATCAGCAGCGGGAAGTACATATTGGAGTGGCCGGTGGCTTTGATCATGGCGTCGAGGGCGTCGCGGATGTTCTCCCAGAGCGCGTAGCCGTAGGGCCGGATGACCATGCAGCCGCGCACCGGGGTGTAGTCGGCCAACTCCGCTTTGCGGACGACGTCGGTGTACCACTGGGGGAAGTCGTCCGACTTCTTGGTGATGTGCTCGACGTATTCCGGCTGCGGCTTTTCGACGTCCTCTTCAGGGCGCGGGTCGTCGGAGGTCATGGTCGAACTAGCTTAGCGGCCGGAGTCGAGCGCCGGCTTGCGGCTATGCCAGGCCGGCCTTGAAGAAGAGGAAGGTCAGGGTCACCGCGAAGCTGAGCATGCTCCAGCCGGCGAACCGGTGCGTCGCAGCTGGCCCCGTCGAGGATCGGATACCAGTCGTCGCGGCCGCGGTAGAACTCGACCATCGAGCTGGTCTGGCCGAACAGGTTGAAGAGCAGGGCGAACCCGTAGGTCCCATGAGGACAGGGATGACGAGCATGATCCAAGCCTGCATCTGTTCTCAGACTCTACGCTGCGTTTGCACCGGGGAGGCGATGCAGCGACCCCAGCTCGGTAACAACACCGCCCTAAGCCTTGGCCTCCGCGGCCACCGCGTCCTCAGCGGCGATCTTCTCGAGCTCTTCGATGATGGCCGGGAGCAGCTCGGCCTCGTCCATCGATTTCACCACCTGGCCCTTCTTATAGAGGATGCCGCGGCCCTTGCCGCCGGCGATGCCGATGTCGGCGTGGGCGCCCTCTCCGGGCCCGTTGACGACGCAGCCCATCACCGAGACCGTGATCGAGCGCTTGATCTTGGCCATGTACGGCTCGATCGCCTTGGTCATGGCGAAGAGGTCGATCTCCAGCCGCCCGCAGGTCGGACAGGCGACCAGGTTCGGTCCGATGGGATGCGCCGAGAGCGACTTGATGATCTCCTTGCCGCAGAGGATCTCGTCGACGGGGTCGGCGGTGAGGCTGACCCGGATGGTGTCGCCAATGCCCTCGCCGAGCAGCGTCCCGAGCGCCACCGAGCTCTTGATGGTGCCCGCCGGCGGAGGTCCAGCCTCGGTGAGCCCGAGGTGCAGCGGGTAAGGCGTCCCGAGTTCGGCGAACTTGCGGTTGGCGAGCAGGGTGGTGGGCACGTCCGACGCCTTGAGGCTGACCTTGATCATGCCCATGCCGAAGTCATTGGCCTCGAGGATCTCGATGTGGCCCATTGCCGCCCGCACCATCCGTTCGGCGGTCTCCTGGGGCGGGCGCGGTGGCGCCGTCTCCAACTGCATCAGGTCTTCGATGCCGTCCTTGTCGCCCTCGCCGATGAGCTCCTGCCTGCGATCCTCGGTGGCCTGGGTCCGCTCGACAGCCTCGCGACCCCCATAGCCCGCGCCAGTCATCTCGTCGGGCGGCAGCGACCCCGCGTTGACTCCGATGCGGATGCTGATGCCGCGCTCTTTGGCCCCGCGAACCACCTCGACGACCTTGTCGCGGTCGCGGATGTTGCCCGGGTTGAGGCGGAGGCCGTGGACGCCCGCCTCGAGCGCCGCCAGCGCCAGGCGGTGGTCGAAATGGATGTCAGCGATGATCGGCAGGCGAGTGCGCTTGACGATTTCCACCATCGCTTCACCGGCCTCTTTGTTGTTGCAGGTAACGCGCACCACGTCGGCGCCGGCGTCAGCCATCCGCGCGATCTGGTCGACGGTTCCATCGACGTCGCGGGTGTCGGTCTTGGTCATCGACTGCACCGCGATCGGCGCGGCGCCGCCGATGATGACGTCGCCGACGCGCACCGGCGCGCTGTGGCGGCGCGGGACCAGCCCGGTGATGGCCATGATCTCGCCGGTCGTGTGCTCAGGCGGCAGAACCGTCAGCTCGTCGCTCATCCGCCGCACTGGTTGAGGAGCGAGCCGAATGGCGTGCCGAGGCGGACGATGTCGTTGTAGCTGACGAATATCACAAAGGCCAGTAGGACAAGCATCCCGGCGTAGTGCACTCTCTGCTCCTTCAGGGGATCGATGGCTCGACGGCGCACGCCTTCGATGACCAGGAACGCCAACCTCCCGCCGTCGAGGGCTGGCAGGGGCAGCAAGTTGAGAATACCGAGGTTCACAGACAGGAAGGCGGCGAAGAAGAGCAGGGACAGCCAGCCTGCGGAGGCGGCCTGGGCGGTGGCTCGGACGATCCCGATCGGCCCTGACGGCCCGCAGCTGCCACCGAGGCCGCCGGGGATGGCGCCGGTGGCGAGCATGACGAAGCCACCCAGCGTCGCGGTGATGAAACGCCAGTCCTGAACCGCGGAATCGGCGATCCCGTGGATGGGGTCGATCGCGCCTCCACTGGGAGAGACGCCGATCAGCCAGCCGTCACCCTGCCGTACCGGGGTCATGGTGATGTCATGGGCAGGCTTGCCCGGCGGGCCGTATCGAAGCGTGACCGGGCCTCCCTTGGAAGCCTGGACCTGGTCGCGCAGATCATAGACGGAGTTGATGGCATGCCCGTTGATCGCCACCAGCTGGTCGCCGGCCTGGACACCGGATTGCTGGGCGGGGTCGCCCGCAACCAAGTCCTGGACGATCACCGGGCCGCCGGATTGGAGCAGGTAGATGACGAAGAAGATCGCGATCGGCAGCACCAGGTTTGTCATCGAGCCGGCGACGGTGATCGTCAGCCGCCTCCAAACCGGCTTGGCGTTGAAGCTGCGTGGCCCCGCATCGCCGTCGTCCATACCCGCCAGCCGGACGTAGCCGCCGAGAGGAATCGAGCGCAGACCATAGGTGGTCTCCCCCCAACTCTTCTGCAGCAGCGGTGGGCCGAAGCCCACGTTGAACTCCAGCACCCGGACCCCGTTGATCTTGGCCAGCAGGTAGTGCCCGAACTCGTGGAAGGTCACGAGCAGGCCGAAGACCAGGATGACGGCGAGGATTGCCAGGGGATCCAATTCAGGCAGCGAGCTTCAAGCTAAACCGTGACCGCCCCTGCCTTGTTCCGAGCCCAATCGCGGGCCTGGGCATCAACCTCAACCACGGTTTCGATCGAATCGGCCGCTCGGGGACTGTGGGCGGCGAGAGCGTCGGCCACCAGCGGCACGATGCGGTCGAATGTCAGTTGGCGATCCAGGAACATCTGCACCGCCACCTCGTTGGCGGCGTTGAGAACGGTGGGATAGGTCTGGCCTTTGGTGCCCGCCTCCATGCCCAGCCCGATGGCGGGGTAACGGACCGGATCGGGGGCTTCGAAATCGAGCCTGCCCACCTCGTCGAGGCGCAGGGGCTGCGGGTGGCGGAAGAGGCGCTCGGGGTAACCCAAGGTGATCGAGATCGGCACGCGCATGTCGGGCAGGCCAAGCTGGGCCTTGGTCGAGCCATCGACGAAGTCGACCAGGCTGTGCACGATCGACTGGGGATGGATGACCACCTTCATCTGCTCGTAGGGGATGTCAAACAGGTGGTGCAGCTCAATCAGCTCCAACGCCTTGTTCATCATCGTGGCCGAGTCGATCGTGATCTTGGGGCCCATTTTCCAGGTCGGGTGCTTGAGGGCGTCCTCCACGGTCACGTCGCGGAGCTTCTCCAGCGGCAGTTTGCGGAAGGGGCCGCCAGAACCTGTGAGGGTGATGCCGCTGATGGTGGTCAGGTCCTCGCCCCATCGGCACTGCCAGATCGCGGAGTGCTCGCTGTCGATGGGCAGAATCCAGCGCCCGCGCGTCCTCGCGGCGGCCATCACCAGTTCGCCGGCAACGACCAGCGCCTCCTTGCTCGCCAGCGAGACGTCCTTGTCAGCCTTCAGGGCGGCCACCGTTGGCTTCAGTGAGGCAAAGCCACTGATGGCCACCACCACCAGGTCCACCTTCTCGTGGGTGGCGGCTTTGACGACGGCGTCCTCACCCACCTCGATGCCCCTCGGAGCTTCGCTCCGGCCCTGTGGCAGGCTGGCCACAGCCACATACGCGTCGCGATGTCGGGCCTTGATCTTGGCCAGGCCAGCGACATCGCTGCCTCCGGAGATCGACACCAACTCGAAGCGCTCGGGGAACTCCTCGATGATCTCGATGACCTGCTGGCCGATCGAGCCGGTGGCCCCGAGCACAGCGATGCCGTGGTGCTTCATTGCGGCAACTTCACGTGCAGGACCAACTCAAGGTAATAGTAGGCAACCCCTGGGATCAGGATCAGTGAGTCAATTCGGTCCAGCATCCCGCCGTGGCCGGGGACGAGGGTGCCGGCGTCCTTGACCTTGGCCGCTCGCTTGAACTGCGACTCGATCAGGTCGCCGACCTGCGCCGCCACGGCAATCAGCGCTCCCAGGATGAGGCCGTGGAGGCCGGGGATGTCGGCCAACAGTCCCACCGCGGCAAACACCAGGGTCTGGGTGACGAACCCCGCGACCGCCCCTTCGATCGTCTTCTTGGGGCTGATGCTGGGGAAGAACGGGTGCCTGCCGAACCGGGTGCCGACCAGTAATGCGGCGGTATCGCCCAGGACCGTCGAGCCGGCCAGCGCCACCAGCAGGGCCGTGCCGATGCGCAGCGGGTCGGGGTTGTTGACCGTGTACAGCGCGAAGTAGAAGCCCAGGGTCCAGCCCAGGTAGAGAGACCCGGCGACCGCCATCGCCCACCGGCTCATGCCGTCGACCGGTTGCCGGGCGCCGAGGAAGCCGGCTAGGCCAAGACCGATCGAGACGGTGATCGCGAGCGGCACCAGCCGGGGCGAGATGGCGTCAAGCTGGAAGCGGAAGAGCAAGGCCAGCGTCAGGGGGAACAGGACCCAGGGCGCGGCGGCGACACCCATCCGGCGGGTGATGTTGTAGAACTCCCAGGTCCCCACCATGATCAGCACCGTCAGCAGCGGGAAGGTGGCCGCGGGGCCGGCCGCAAGCGCCGCCAGGATCACGGCCACCAGCACGGAGGCGCTCGCCACCCTCACCATCAGCGGGCTCATTCGAACCGTCATGCCTCCGCTTTCGGCGGTTTCGACCGTGTCAGGCGACGCCACGCTCACCGCCCGCGGCTGCGTCCGTCGCTTCGTCGTTGAGCCCGCCAAACTTCCGCTCGCGAGCGTTGAAAGCGGCGATCGCCTCGACCAGGTCCGCCTTGTCGAAGTCCGGCCACAGGGTTTGGGTGAAATGGAATTCGGAGTAGGCGGTCTCCCAGATCAAGAAATTCGAGATCCGCTGCTCGCCGGCGGTGCGAATCACCAGGTCGGGCTCGGGCAGGTCGGGGTTGTAGAGGGCGGCCGTGATGTGCTCATCGCCAAGCTTGGCAGGGTCGACACCGGCAGCGATCAGGTTCTTCACCGCGTCAACGATTTCGGCGCGGCCTCCGTAGTTGATCAGCAGGTTGAGGACGCGGCCCTGGTTGTGGCGGGTCAGCTCTTCTGAGGCTTCGATCTTTTTGAGCAAAGCCGGCGACAGCCCATCTCGCCGCCCGGTGATGCGCAGCTGCACGCCTTCGCTGTTCAACTCGTCGATCTCGCGGTCGAGGGTTTGGGTGAAGAGGCGCATCAGCCCGTCAACCTCGGCGCGTGGGCGAGCCCAGTTCTCGGTCGAGAAGGCGTAGAGGCTGAGTACGCTGACCCCCAACTCGTCGCAGGCTTTGAGGACTCGCCGGATCGCCTTCAGGCCCGCCCGGTGTCCCTCCAGTCGCCGGCGACGCCGCGCGCGGGCCCAACGGCCGTTGCCGTCCATGATGATCGCGATGTGCTGGGGGACCTGCATCTCAGCTTCGATTATCGGTTGCCAAGATCAGAGTTAGCCCATCCGCGGTGCACGCGCCAGCGCACCGCCTCAGCCGCCGGATGCGCTAGAGCCTCAGACCTCCAGGATCTCGGCTTCCTTCCTGGCCCCGGTCTCGTCGGCGATGGCGATGAACTTATCGGTGATCTTCTGCAGGTGGTCGAGGCCACGCTTGGCATCGTCCTGTGAGATCAGGTGCTCCTTCTCGAACTCCTGGATGCCGTGCTGCTCGTCGCGACGGATGTTGCGGATGGCGACGCGGGCCTCCTCGACCTTGTGCTTGACGACCTTGACCAGCTCCTTGCGACGCTCCTCGGTCAGCGGCGGGAATGGGATCCGGATGACCTGGCCGTCATTGCCGGGATTGAGTCCGAGCTCGGATTTCTGGAGTTCCTTCTCGATCGCGGCTATCGAGCTGCGATCGTAGGGCTGGATCACCAGCAGCCGTGGCTCCGGGGCGTGCACCTGGGCCAGCTGCTGCAGCGGGGTCGAGGTGCCGTAGTAGTCGACATGCACCCGCTCCAGCAGCGCCGGGGTGGCGCGACCGGTGCGAATCGTCGACAGCTCCTTGTGCAGGGCGTCGAGCGACTTCTGCATCTTGACCTCGGCCTCTTTGAGGACGTCTTCGATCATCGCCTCATCTACCATCGGCTACCTACCGTATACCAGCGTCCCGATCTCTTCGCCCAGAACCACCTTCTCGATGTTGCCCTCCTGCATCAGGTCGAAAACGATGATCGGCAGGTTGTTGTCCATGCACATCGTGATCGCGGTGTTGTCCATCACGGTCAGGCCGCGGTTGAGGACGTCGAGGTAGCTCAGGCTGGCGTAGCGTTCCGCGCTGGGGTCCTTGAGGGGGTCGGCGCTGTAGATGCCGTCGACCTTGGTGGCCTTGAGGATCACCTCAGCGCCGAGCTCCACGCCACGCAGGGCGGCGGTGGTGTCGGTGGTGAAGTAGGGGTTGCCGGTTCCGGCGGCCAGGATGATGACGCGGCCCTTCTCCAGGTGGCGCACCGCCCGGCGCCGGATATACGGCTCGGCGATCTGGGCCATGCTGATGGCGGACAGGACGCGCGTCGGCACACCGATCTTCTCCAGCGCGTCCTGCAGCGCCAGGCCATTGATGACCGTCGCAAGCATGCCCATGTAGTCGGCCTGGGTCCGGTCGATTCCGCCGGCGGCCTTGCCCCGAAAGATGTTGCCGCCGCCAATCACGATGGCGACCTCGACGTGGAGCTCTCGGACGCAGTTGACCTGCCGGGCGATGGCGCTGAGGGTCTCGTGGTCGATGCCGAAGCCCTGCTCGCCCAGCAGCGCCTCGCCACTGAGTTTCAGGAGCACGCGCCGGTACTTCGGTGCCGCGGCGGCCCCCGTAGCCATGGTGGTCGAGCTAGGCCTCGCCTGCGTCGGCGCCCAGATCGGCAGCCGGCACCTCACCCACCTTGAAGCGAGCGAACCGAGACACCACGATGTTCTCTTTCAGCTGGATGATGGCCTCGTCGACAAGGTCCTGGATCTTCTTCTTGTCGTCCTTGGCCCACCTCTGCTCCATCAGGCAAACCTCCGAGTAGAAGGAATTCAGCTTACCCTCGGCGATCTTGTCCGCCATCGCCTCCTTGCCCTGCTCTTTGGCCTGGGCGATGGCCACTTCACGCTCGCGCTGCACCAGCGCCGCGGGCACTTCCTCACGCCTCACGTAAAGAGGTGCGGTGCCAGCCACCTGGATGGCGAGCTCGCGCGCCAGGTCTTTGAAGATGTCGTTTCGGGCGACGAAGTCCGACTCGCTGTTCAGCTCGACCATGGTCGCCACCTGGTGGTTGTGGTGGACGTAGGCGCCGATGACACCCTCGGCGGCGGTGCGCCCGGCGCGCTCGCCCGCCTTGGTGATGCCCTTCTGGCGGAGCCAGTCCTTGGCTTTCTCGAGGTCGCCGCCGGTCTCCTGGAGAGCCTTGCGGGAGTCCAGGACGCCGGCATTGGTGGCGTCGCGGAGCTCCTTGATCAGCGCGGTAGTAACGTCGGCCATCAGGCGTCGCCCATCATCTTGTCCTGCACATCGAGGCCCTCGAGCACCTTCTCGAACTCCTCCTCCTGGATCTCAGGCTCGGGCTTGATCTCATCCTCGTCGTCCACCTCAACACCCACCGAAACCTCGGCGGGCACCTCAACCGGCGCGGCCACGTCCAACGCCGGCGGCGCCTCGACGAGCTCGGCCTCGGTCACGACGGGTGCCTCGACATCCTCCTCTTCCTCGGCCTGCGGCCTGGCCGCCCGACCTTCGATGGAGGCGTCAGCGACGCGAGCGCTGATGAGGCGGACGGCGCGGATGGCGTCGTCGTTCCCGGGGACCACGTAGTCGATCAGCTCAGGGTCGCAGTTGGAGTCGGTGATGGCGATGATCGGGATCTTCAGCTTGCGAGCTTCAGTGACGGCGATGTGCTCCTTGCGAGGATCGACGACAAAGACCGCCGCCGGCAGGCGTTTCATCTCGGCCATGCCGCCAAAGTTGCGCTCCAGCCGGTCGAGGTCGTCCTCAAGAGCGGCAGCGTCTTTCTTGGCCATGTGGTCGAAGCCGCCGGTGTCGCGGAGCTCCCGGAGGTCCTGGAGCCGCGCGAAGCGCTGCTGGATGGTGCCGAAATTGGTCAGCATGCCGCCCATCCAGCGGTGGTTGACGTAGAACTGGTGGCTGCGCTTGGCTTCCTCTTCAATGATTCCCTGGGCCTGCTTCTTGGTGCCCACGAAGAGCAAGTTGCCGCCGTCGGCGACGGTCTTGGTGACCCACTGGCAGGTGTCCTCGAGGAGCTTGACAGTCTGGGCCAGGTCGATGATGTGGATCCCGTTGCGCGCGGTGAAGATGTACGGCTTCATCTTCGGGTTCCAGCGACTGGTCTGGTGCCCGAAATGGACCCCCGCCTCGAGGAGCTGTTTGAGCGTGACTGCAGGCATAAGCGGTGTTACCTCCTGGTTATTGCCTCCGCCCGTTTTCACCCCGCGACAAGCGTGGGGCACCATCGGTTTGATTTCGGGCGTGTGAATTACCCGGGGTTACCCGAGCCGGTCGAGTATACCGGGCCCTACTCGAGACCTGAGATGATCAGTTCGTAGGCCGCCATGGCGGCGGCGGCAATGGCCGCCAGGGCCAGGAATGCCGGCGTGTGCCCCGCGATCAGAGCGATCAAGCCCCCGACGACCAGGATTGCGCCAAAGATGGATTCGTTCCGGATCCGGGACCGGCGCTTCTGGTCGGCGGCGACCCTGAACTCGTACTCCTCGGAATTGGGGAAGGTCAGCGGCGGCAGCTCGGAGATGGGCCGCTCGTACTCGGGATCGTACGAGGTCGGTACCCGTTTGGCCCTGGCTTCGCCCTTGGTCTGGGCGGCTTTCGCGGGAGACGTCTTGTCTGCGGCGGCCTCGGTCTTGGTTGAAGCGGGCTTCTTGGCCCGGGCGGGCTTTCCGGGCGGCTTCGGAGCGGGATGGCGCGCCTTGGCCATGGCTATTTCCTGGCCGCTTTCTTTCGCGCCGGGGCGCCGGTCCTGGCAGACCCCTTGCAGCGCGGGTAGTCACTGCAGGACTTGAATTCGCCAAAGCGTCCACGTCGCATCACCATCGGTTTACCGCAAACCGGGCAGGCCTCGTCGAGGAGCGTGGGCTCAGGTCGATTGCTCGGGGCTCGGCCCTCCGCCTGCTCCGTGTACCGGCACTCGGGGTAGCCCGAACACCCAACGAATGGGCCACGGCGGCTCTGGCGCAACACCAGCTGCTTTCCGCATGTCGGGCACGCCTTGCCGGTCTCGGTCGGCGCCGGTCGCTCCTCGCGGTCCTTGATGTAGTCGCAGGCGGGATAGCGCGAGCAGCCGACGAACTCGCCGAACCTGCCGGCCCGCTTCACCAGCTCACCCTCGCCGCACCTGGGACAGGTCTCGCCAGTCCTCTCCGCCATCGCCGTGGGCCGCACGGGCTCGGCGTCGGTCGCCTTCGCCAGCGAGGCGTCCAGCTCCGTGTTAAAGGTGCGCATGAACGGCACCCAGGCGTCGCCGTTCTCGATCCGGTCGAGGTCCCCCTCCATGTTGGCTGTGAAATCGTATTCCACCAGGCCTCCGAAGTTGGCCACCATGAAGGCGTTGACAGCCTTCCCCAGCGGCGTCGGGTGGAGGCGGCGCTCAACAGCCCGCACGTACCCTCGCTTCTCGATGGTGTCGATGGTCGGGGCGTAGGTGCTGGGCCGGCCGATGCCACGCTCTTCGAGCTCTTTGATCAGCGACGCCTCGGTGTATCGCGGCGGCGGCTGGGTGAAGTGCTGCTCACTGGCCAGGTCGAGCAGGTCGAGCAGATCGCCGGCGGCCAGCTCGGGGATACCGGGGTCGTCGTCGACCTCGCGCTCCCAAACTCGCTCGAAGCCGTCGAATCGCCGGATGGAGCCATTGGCCCGAAGCGTGTAGCCGCCGGCGCTGATGTCGACTCGGGTCTGCTCGTACCTCGCCGGCGTCATCTGGCTGGCCATGAACCGGCGCCAGATCATGGTGTAGAGGCGAAGTTGGTCGGGAGTCAGGTACTGGGAGACCGACTCCGGGGTCCGGCTGACATCGGTTGGCCGGATAGCCTCGTGGGCTCCCTGGGCCTCGACCGGCCCGGCACCCTTCTTCTTTCCCCAGGCCCGTGCCTGGGAGTACTCCTGGCCGTAGTTCTGGGTGAGCCAGCCCTGCGCCGCGGCCACCGCCTCGTTGCTGACCCGGGTGTCGTCGGTACGCATATAGGTGATCAGACCGGACGGGCCGTCGGCCCCGAGGTCGACGCCTTCGTACAACTGCTGCGCCACCTGCATGGCCTTGCGAGGGCTGAAGCGGATGCGGTTGGAGGCGTCCTGCTGCAGGCTGCTGGTCTCGTAGGGGGCGCGCGGGTTGCTGGAACGCTCGCGAACGTCGACCGACGCGACCGTGTAAGCAGCCTGGCGAAGCTGCTCCAGGACCGCGGTCGCGGTTGCCTCGTCGGCCAGTTCAGGACGGCTGCCGTCGGCATCGATGGTGGCGGCGTCATCGCTCGCGTCGGCGGACTCTTCTTCGGCCACCCCCTCCGAGGGTTTGGTGGTCAGCAGGCGGGCGGTGAAGTCGGGTTCGCGACCGGGGCGTCGAAGCTGTGCCTCGATGGTCCAGTACTCGCGTGCCTGGAAAGCATCAATCTCATCTTCGCGCTCACAGACCAGCCGCACCGCCACCGACTGCACTCTGCCGGCGGAGATGCTGGGCTTTACCTTGCGCCAGAGCACCGGGCTGACCTTGTAGCCGACCAGCCGGTCAATCACGCGCCGCGCGATCTGGGCGTTGACCAGGTTGATGTCTATCGGCCCTGCCTCCCGCAAGGCTTTGTCCACCCCGCTGCGGGTGATCTCTTCAAAGCGCACACGCTGCGGGTCATTGAGCTTGAGTTCGTTGGCAAGGTGCCACGAGATCGCTTCGCCCTCGCGGTCAGGGTCCGTCCCGAGGATCACCTGGGGAGCTTTCTTGGCCGCTGCCTTGAGGTCCTTCATGACCTTCTCTTTGCCCGGGATGACCACGTACGTCTGCTCGAAGTCGTGCTCCTCGTCGATCCCGAGGTCGCTCTTGGGCAGGTCACGGATCGACCCCATGGAGGCGCGCACGAAGTAACGCCCTCCGAGGTAGCGTTCCAGAGTCCGCGCCTTGGAGGGGGACTCGACGATGATCAGCGGGGTACCCTGCTGGGTCCCCACCGCCTCCGACTCGGAGGCTTCGGTCTTGCCCTGTGACATATGGGTGGAGACTATAAGCCCGCGTCAAGCTTGGGCATTCCCGGACACCAGGGCCCCGCGCCGGGCCTCGCCCCGGTTGGAGGCCACGCTGTGGAGGCCCTCGCGGAGGCTGCCCGCCCCGTCGAGGCGAAGCTGAGCCGCGGCCGTGGCTACATCGCGAGCGGGCGCCCCGATCCGCGTGCAGATCTGGTCCAGGGTCAGCCTCTGCGAGCGCAGCGTGCGCAACAGCGCATCGCGCAGATCACTATATTCCGCCGGCGCCGCAGCCGGCATTTGATCGCCGAGCAGCCGGAACAGGGGATCGCGGCGGATCTCCTGCACCACCTGCTCAGCGGATACCACGAGGTGGGCGCCACGAGGTCGATCTGGCCATTGCGCAGCCGCACATCGCGCTCCACCAGGCGCATCCCTCCCCGCACCAGGTAGGCCTCAGCGGCGGCCTCGCCGGCACGGCCCAATGCGGCGCGACGATCCCCCTCTTATGGGGAGATTGGGGAGATGCTACTCTAGAGTGCTTTCGTAACCGCCAAACCAGCCAACGGGGTCAGGGTCGACGACCTCTCCCGATAGCACCGCCTGGGCGACCGCCACAGGGGAGAAGCTGCGCCTGTGAATGGGGCAGGGGCCGAGTCGAGTCAGAGCCTCGGCGTGCGCGGGCGTGGAGTATCCGAAGTGGACCTCGAATCCGTAGCCGGGGTAGACCTCGGCCAGCTCCTTCATCTGCGCGTCGCGGGTGGTCTTGGCGATGATCCCGGCAGCCATGATGGAGCAGCTGCGCCGGTCGCCCTTCACCATCGCCTCCTGGGGCAGCGAACACTCGGGCACGGGGAAGCCGTCGATCAAGAGATAGTCGGGCTCGAGCTCGAGCGCTTCCACCGCGCGTAGCATCGCCAGCCGCCCGGCCACCGCGATGTTCACCCGGTCGATCTCGTCGTGTTCGGCGTGGCCCACCCCGATGCCCACGGCGACCCGCCGGATCGCGATCGCCAGCTCGGCGCGCTTCTCTGGCGGCAGCAGCTTGGAGTCGTTGATCCCGGGGATTTCCACGCCCATCGGCAGCAGCACCGCAGCAGCCACCACCGGCCCCGCCAGCGGCCCGCGGCCGGCCTCATCGACACCGGCGACCAGCACGTGCCCCTGCAGGCGGGCTGCCCGCTCCCGCAGCCAGACGTCAGTCGGCGGGATCTCAATGGGGAGCGCCGGCTGGGCGTGGGTACGCGGCATCCGCGCAGAAGACTCTTAGCGCTGCTCTTTGATGCGGGCCTGCTTGCCCACCTTGTCGCGCAGGTAGAAGAGCTTGGCCCGGCGCACCTGGCCGTGCCTGATCACCTCGACCTTGTCGATGCGCGGCGAGTGCATCAGGAAAGTGCGCTCGACGCCAACACTGTGGGCGACGCGCCGCACGGTGAAGTTCTCCTTGAGGCCCGCCTTGGTGATCGCGATGACCAGGCCTTCAAAGACCTGGATCCGTTCGCGCGTCCCCTCGACGACCTTGACGTGCACGCGGACGGTGTCGCCCGCACGCAGCTTGGGAGTGTTCGCCTTCAGGTAGTCCTTTTCGACGGCTTCGATGATGTTCATTTGGGTTCTCCTTTGTTGGCGGCGCACGTCCGGGCGGTGCCGGTCGAAGGGTGGATCAGCTCGGGGCGGCGAGTCCGGGTGCGCTCGGTCGCCATTTCCGCTCTCCACTTTCGGATCATCTCGTGGTTGCCCGAGAGCAGGACCTCGGGAACTCGCTGGCCCTCGAATTCGACCGGACGAGTGTACTGGGGATGCTCCAGGAGCCCCCCGGAAAATGAGTCGCTGGCGGCGGAAGTGTCGTCCCCGAGCACCCCGGGGACGTACCGCGCGACCACTTCGATCAGGACCATGGCGGCCAGCTCGCCGCCGCTCAGGATGTAGTCACCGATGCTGACTTCGTAGTCGACCAAGCCGGTTCGAACCCGCTCATCGAAGCCCTCGTACCGCCCCGCTACCAGGACCAGGCGAGGTAGCGTGGCCAATTCCGCGGCCAGTTGCTGGTCGAGCAGTCGGCCCTGGGGCGTGAGCAGGACGCAGGGCGCCGGGCCGGCCTCCTGGAGTTGGCGCACGGCTTTGAAGATCGGCTCCGGCTTGAGCACCATCCCTGGGCCGCCCCCATACGGGATGTCGTCCACCTGGCGATGCTTGTCGCCGGCGGATTCCCTGAGGTCGTGGGCGTCCACCTGCAGCAGTCCCCGCTCGATGGCGCGCCCCACGACCCCGGCACCAAGGGGCCCGGGGAAGACGCCCGGGAAAAGCGTGACGACGTCGAAGATCACGGGACCACCTCCTCCTCGGGGAGGTCGACGACGATGCGGCCGGCCGCCAGGTCAATCGATCGAACCACCTCCGATACCGCCGGCACCAGCACCTGACGGTCGTCTGCCGAGATGACATAGATGTCGTTGGCAGGGTTGTCGAGGATATCGGTGATCTCGCCTACCCTGGCGCCAGCGACATCGAAGACCTCCAGACCCAGCAACTGCCAGTGGTAGTAGGAGCCCTCCGGCAGTGGCTGGACCTCAGCGGTCTCGATCTCCAGGTATTTGCCGCGCAGGTCGTCAGCAAGATCGCGGTTGTCGACGCCAGTGAACTTCAGGACCAGGGTGCCGGCCCCGTTGCGCACCGCTTCCACCTGCCGGACGGCAGCGCCGGCGCGCAGCGACAGCCCGGGGTGGAACCGCCCGGTGTCATCGGTAAGCGGCTCCACCTCGACCTCGCCCCTGAGCCCCACGGCCCTGCGGACGTAGCCGATTCTGACCCGGTCCGGCGCCTTCAATCTATCCCTCGACCACCTCTGGCGACGCCGGCTCGGCGTCGGCGGGGGTGTCCTCGCTCGGCGCCGCGGCGGTGACTGGTTCGCCCCCGTCCTCTTGGATGTGCGGCTCCCTCTCATCATCGTCGGCAATCACCTCCACGTTGACGCGGTGGTGTTCCTTGATCGCGGACGCCTTGACCAGCGAGCGGATGGCCTCGATGTTACGTCCGCCCTTGCCGATGACTCGGCCGACGTCACCCGGATCCAGTCGAATCTCAAGCGTCTCCGAGCGCCCGCGGCCCTGGACCGCCTCAACCACGACAGCGTCCGGGTGGTCGACGATGTTCTTGACGATGAAGTCGACCAGGTCGACGTAATCGACGGTCATTTGGCGCCCTCCTCGGTCTTGGCCTCAGCCTCGACGTCCGCCTCGTCGGCGGCTCCCGCGACGGGTTCGGCTTCAGCTTCTGCCACGGGGGCGGTTTCCGCCTCAGTTTCGGGCACGGCCTCTGCCTCAGCTTCAGGTGCGGCCGCTGCCTCCGCGGCCGGTGCGGCGTCGGCTGCGGGCTCAGCCTCAGCGGTTGCCTCGGCAGCAGGTTCGGCTTCAACGGTGGGTTCGGATTCAGCTTCCGCCACGGACGCAGCCTCGGCCTCCGCTTCAGGAGCAGCCCCGGTCGTTCCCGCCGCTTCCGTCGCCTCAGTTGCCTCCGCCTCGGGCGTCGCGGCTTCCTCGCCGGTCTCGGCTACGGCCTCGGGAGCCGGCTCGGGCTCCGCCGCAGCCGCCTCGGCCGCGCGCGCCTTGGCAATCTGCTTCTTCGACAGCTTGGGCGCCTTTTCGACCTTCTCGTACTTGGGCCCGGTGTGCTCCAGGACGCCTTCGGCGACCAGCAGCTGGCGGGCGATGTCGGTCGGCTTGGCCCCCTTGCTGATCCATTCCAGGACCCTCTGCGCGTCGACCTTGACGAGAGCCGGGTTCTGCAGCGGGTCGTACGTGCCGACCGCCTCGATGAAGCGGCCGTCACGCGGCGAGCGGGCGTCCGCCACCACCAGCCGATAGAAAGGCCGCTTTCTGGCGCCGACGCGCCGAAGCCTGATCTTTACTGCCAAGTGTTCCTCCTACAGCCGGCCGCCCGGCAGCGCCGGGAGACCAGGAATGCGGGGAAGCTTGCCCCCGCGTAGTTGTTTCATGAGCTGGCGCATCTGGTCGAAGCCCTTCAGCACCTGGTTGACCTCTTGCACCTGGCGGCCGCTGCCGCGTGCAATTCGGCGTTTGCGCCAGCCGTCGATGATCTCGGGGTGGCGCCTCTCCTCGAGCGTCATCGAGAGGATGATCGCCTCGAGGTGGGCCATGTCCTGCTGGCTGGGCATGGCCCCGGCCATGTCCTTGAGCTTGCCGGCTCCCGGCAGCATGCCGATCACGTTCTCCAGCGGGCCCATCTTTTTGACCTGGCGCAGTTGGCTGACGAAGTCCTCGAGGGTGAACTGGCCCTTGGCCAGCTTGGCGGCGGTCGCCTCCGCCTCCTCCTGGTCCATCGTCTCCTGGGCCCTCTCGACCAAGGAGACGATGTCGCCCATCCCCAGCATCCGCGACGCCATCCGGTCGGGGTGGAAGATCTCCAGGTCGGACAGCTTCTCGCCGGTTCCGACGTAACGGATCGGCTTGCCCACCGTCTGCTTCAGCGAAAGCGCCGCGCCGCCGCGGGCGTCGCCGTCCATCTTGGTCATGACCACTCCGTCGACGCCGACCTCGCGCTCGAAGGTGGTGGCCACGTTGACAGCCTCCTGGCCGGTCATGGCGTCGACCACCAGGAGGCAGTCGTCGACCTGCACCCGCTCTCGGATGCGACGGACCTCCTCCAGCATCTCCTGGTCGAGCTGGAGACGGCCGGCGGTGTCGATGATGACCACGTCGAGGCCTCGCCGGTCAGCTTCGGTCACGGCGGCGGCGGCGATAACTTCGGCCGTCCCTTCCGTGCTGAAGTAGGCGATGTCCACCTGCTTGGCCAGCACTTCCAGCTGGTCCTTGGCGGCGGGGCGATGGACGTCGGCGCCGACCAGTAGCGGCTGGTGTCCCTGTTTGCGAATGAGCAGCGCGAGCTTGGCGGCGGTGGTGGTCTTGCCCGACCCCTGCAGCCCGAGGGTCATGACCACGGTCGGCGGCTTGGCTTTGTAGGTGATGCCCTGGTTCTCGCCGCCCAGCAGCTCGACGATCTGGTCATGGACGATCTTGACGACCTGCTGGCCGGGGGTGACGGACTTGAGCACCGCCTCGCCGACGGCTTCCTCACGGACGCGGACGATGAAATCGCGGGCGACCTTGAAGTTGACGTCGGCTTCGAGCAGGGCCAGCCGCACCTCCCTCAGACCGGCGTCGACATCGGCTTCGGTGAGCACGCCGCGGGAGAGGATGCCTTTGAAGGCTTCATCGAGGCGGCGGGTGAGGTCCTCAAACATGTCAGGACAAGTCCTTGACAGTCTTTCGGAGCTTCGATAGCTCGCCCTCGAGTTCATCGAGGCGGTCAGTGAGGTTGTTTCGATCCTTCTGCCGCTGCTCTTCCGTGGCGATCAGCCCCAGTTTGGACTCGTAGGCTCGCAGTACCGCCTCGGCGCGGTGCACGAGATCGTAGACGGCGGTCCGGCTGACGCCCTGGGCGCCGGCGATCTCGGCGTACGACCAGTCACGCTCGAGATGCAGGCGAAGCGTCTCGCGCTGGTGTTCGGTCAGGAGCTCCGCGTACGCGTCGAGGAGTGCAAGCAGGCGTCGCCGCCGTTCGATGTCAAGTGTCACTACTTGACAGTATATCGAAAGGGCGCCCGCTAGCTGGGGCGGCGGTATCGCGTCAGGAGGAGGATCAACAGCCCGAACGCGATCAGCCAGGCGAGCAGGCCAAGGCCCCTGATCGAATCAACGGCCCCGGCATCGAGGTGCCCCTGGAGGAGCAGAGCCATGCTGAACATCAGGAAGCCAACCCCAAACAGCGCCTGGGACCCGCCGCTGACCTGCCAGCGCACCGGCGGGGAGTCCTCCAGCTTCTGCCCGGCTCGCACCGGGCGCCCGAGGACACCAGGTAGGGGCGCCGAGATGATGTACTGCCAGGCACCGAGACCGGCCATCGCCGCGCCGAGGATCAACTCGATGATCGCGAAGGCGACAGCCAGGTCCAATTCAGTCTGACTCCGGGAAGTCGACGGGATGAGAGTCCGCGATCAGGGCATGGGCCTCAGACAGCCGGTCCGCGGGCACCAGCAGGCTGACCTCCCCCATCGCTCCGACCGTCAGACCGATGATCCGCCCCGAGGCTTCCTGGCGAGCGACCACCGGGAAGCCCGCGGTCTCCAGCGCGGCCTTCAGCACCTCGGCCTCCAGAGGATCGACCACCGTCAGCACGGCCCAGTCGCCGGGATCCGTCACGCCGCTGCCTCAAACAACGATTCCACGTACGCTAGCGGGTCGAAGAGCTCCAGGTCGGTTGCCTGCTCGCCGGTGCCCACCAACTTGACCGGCACCCCGAACTGCTCCTCGAGCCCGAGGATCACGCCACCGCGGGCGCTGCCATCCAGCTTGGTCACCACCAGGCCGGTCAGGTGTAGCGTCTCGTGGAACACGCGGGCCTGCTGGATCGAGTTCTGCCCGATGGCGGCGTC
>CABEAI010000068.1_pt1 | contig 21837 bp, 16 predicted proteins | sample 3132431 | NCBI WGS metagenome assembly CABEAI01 (sample SAMEA5534343, study PRJEB31848) | metagenome | biome: tundra; feature: field; material: soil | place: USA | collected 2013-05 | depth 0.45 m | reverse complement strand
CCGCGCCGCCCCCGGCGCCACCCCGACGGGCTGCTCCTCCCCAACGGCGCGGCTGCCGGTCATGGCCTTGCGGAGGCCGATCAGCTGGTCGCGCAGCTGCGCCGCCCGCTCGAATTGAAGGTCGCGAGCGGCCTTGGCCATCTCGCGCTCCAACCGCTTGCCCAGCTTGACGACCTCGTCGGGAGGCATCCCGGCGATCGCCTCGTACTCGGCGACCTCCTCGGCCACCTGGGCCTTGTGCGTCTCGATGTTGTAGATCGCCTTGTGGATCGACTCCGCCGTGATGTCGTGCTCGACGTTGTAGGCGACCTGCATCGCTCGGCGGCGCTCGGTCTCGTAGATCGCCTTCTCCATCGCGTCGCTGCGCTTGTCGGCGTACATGATCACGCGCCCCTCCAGGTGGCGCGCCGCCCGACCGATGGTCTGGATCAGGGAGCGGTAGCCGCGCAGGAAGCCCTCCTTGTCGGCGTCCAGGATCGCGATGAAGGCGACTTCGGGCAGGTCCAGCCCCTCGCGCAGGAGGTTGATCCCGACCAGCACGTCGAAGGAGCCCAGGCGCAGGTCGCGGAGGATCTCGATGCGCTCCATGGTGTCGATGTCGGAGTGCAGGTAGTTGACCTTGAAGTCCATCTCTTTGAGGTACTCGGTGAGGTCCTCGGCCATGCGCTTGGTCAGGGTGGTGATCAGGGTGCGATTGCCCGCCGCGATCTCCTGGCGGAGCTCGCCGATGAGGTCGTCGATCTGGTCCTTGGTTGGGCGCACCTCGACCTGGGGGTCGACCAGCCCGGTGGGCCGGACGATCTGCTCGACCATCTGGCCGGAGCGACGTTCCTCGTAGTCGCCAGGGGTCGCCGACGCGTAGATCAGCTGCGTGACCCGCTGGTCCCATTCGTTGAAGTCGAGCGGCCGGTTGTCCAGCGCCGAGGGCAGCCGGAACCCGTACTCCACCAGCGGTACCTTGCGGGAGCGGTCGCCGCCATACATACCGCCGATCTGAGGCACCGAGACGTGGCTCTCATCGACCACGATCAGGGCGTCGGTCGGAAGGTAGTCCATCAGCGTGAACGGCGCCTCGCCTGGCTCGCGGCCAGAGAGGTGACGCGAGTAGTTCTCGATCCCGGCGCAGCTGCCCGTCTCCCGCATCATCTCGAGGTCGAAGAGAGTGCGCTGCCGAAGTCGCTGCGACTCCAGCAACTTGCCCTGGACGTCGAAGTAGGCGCAGCGCTCCTCCATCTCGGCTTCGATGGCGCCGAAGGCCTCGCGCATCTTCTCGCCGCTGGTGATGTACTGGGTCGCCGGGAAGAGGCGCAGGATCTCGCGCTCGCCCAGGATCTCACCGGTCAGCGGGTCGAACTCCATGATCCGTTCGACCTCGTCGCCGAAGAACTCGAGCCGAGTGGCAACCTCCTCGTAGGCCGGGTGGACGTCGACGACGTCGCCGCGGACGCGGAACCGCGAGCGGCCGAAGTCCATGTCGTGGCGCTCGTACTGCAGCTGAACCAGCTTGCGCTGAAGGATATCGCGGCGGATGGCATCGCCCTTCTTCAGTTCCAGCGATTCGCCCAGCCAGTCCTCCGGCGCCCCGATGCCGTAGATGCACGAGACGCTGGCGACGACGATGACATCGCGCCGTGTCAGCAGCGCCCGCATCGCGCTGGTGCGCAGCCTGTCGATCTCGTCGTTGCGGGTGGAGTCCTTCTCGATGTACGTGTCGGTGCGGGGGATGTACGCCTCGGGCTGGTAGTAGTCGTAGAAGCTGACGAAGTACTCGACCGCGTTGTGGGGGAAGAACTCGCGGAACTCCGAGCACAACTGCGCCGCGAGCGTCTTGTTCGGCGACATCACAAGCGTCGGCCGTTGCACCTGCTGGATAACGTTGGCCACCGAGAACGTCTTGCCGCTGCCGGTCACGCCCATCAAGGTCTGCTCCCTCATCCCCTGCTGCAGCCCGTCGACCAGCTTGGCGATTGCCTGGGGCTGGTCGCCGGTGGGTTCGAAGGCGCTCTGGAGCTTGAACGGGGGCATGCCGAAAGCTTAAGTGGCGATGTCGTCGCCGAGGCCGGCGCGCGGTGCGAAGGCCAGCGTCAGACCCAGGGCGGCGCCACCGAGGAGGATGCCTCCCGCGACGTCGGCGGGCCAATGGTCGGCCAGGTACACCCGGCTGAAGCCGATGGTCCAGACCAGCAGCACGCACAGCCATGGCCACCACACGCTCCGGAAGCGACGGAGCAGTCGCAATGCCACCAGCCCGTAGACAAAGGTAGCGCGCACCATGTGGCCGCTGGGAAAGGAGAACGGAGTCGACACCCCGACGCCGACCCTGGGTCCGCGGATAAGCGTTTCCGGCGGGGACGGCTGGTGGATGATCAGCTTGCCAGCGACTTCGATGATGCTAGCGACCAGCAGGAACGCCACCGGCAGAAGCAAGTCGATGGAAAGGCGGCGGCGCCGGAGCAAGGTGGCCGCGACCAGCACGACCATCACGGCACCCGTGACCTCCACCGAGCCGAGAAGCGAGATCAAAACCATCACAAAGTCGAGCGGTAGCGAGGCCGGGGTCTGAGCGATCGTCAGTAGGAGGCTGTCGGAGACCGACAGCAAGCGGGCGTTGACCACCGCCGACAGCAGCCCGAGCACCACCAGCAGGACGACCGCCCAAATCGCCGCCGCCCGGCTCCCGGCCTCCACGTCGATGGTGGTGGGCAATCTCATCGCTGGCAGGAACTGCAGTACACGGTGGTGCGGCCGGCAACGACGGTCTTGCGCAACGCCCGCCCGCAACGAACACACGGCAGACCGGCCCGGCCGTAGACCAGCAGCTGATGCTGGTTCTGGCCCTTCTCGCCGAAGCCGTCACGGTAGTCGTCAATGCTGCTGCCGCGCAGATCGACCGCCGACCCCAGCGCTTCGGCGATGCCGCGGAAGAGCCTCCGGCGCCGCGCCGCGCTGAGGCTGTTGGCCGCCGCCATTGGCCTGATCCCGGCGCGGAAACACGCCTCGTCGCAGTAGATGTTGCCAAGCCCGGCGACCATGCCCTGGTCCAGCAGCAGCGCCTTCACCGGCCGCCGGCTGCGCCCAAGGATCGCCCCGAAGCTTCGCAGCGTCAGGGTGTCGCCAAGCCCGGTCCAGCTTTCGGGATTTGGCTCGGAGTCGGTCGCCGGCTCGGGACCCAGCGACGGCATCGCGCGACTGCGGGCCAGCTCGGCGGCGGAGCCGAGCAGCACCCGGCCGAAGCGCCGGTAGTCAGTCATCCGAAGCTCGGCGCCCGACGAGAGTGGCAGGCGCAGGTGCGTGTGGGGCGGCAGCTCTGCCTCGGGCTCGGCCAGTCCCAGGCGGCCGGTCATGCCGAGGTGAATGACCAAGAACTCAGGCTCGGCGCCTGGCGCCCTCTCCCCCGGGCCGTCGAGTTCGACCAGCATGAATTTGCCATGCCGGCCGACCTTCTCCAAGCGCCGGCCCACGATGCGGCGACGAAAGCTGTCGGCGTCGGGATAGCGGAGCACGCCGGGCTCGGCGACATGGGCGTCGCGCACGGTTCGACCTTCCAGCTGCGGGCGCAGGTCCCGCACGATCGTCTCTACCTCGGGCAGCTCAGGCAGGAAGGGCGACCTCGACTGGCTTGACCTCGTTCCAGTTGGGGCCGACCTGGACATCGACGCCGAGGGGAACGCTGAGCTCGTAAGCGTCCTGCATCTCTTTCTTGATCAGGGGCTTCATCGTCTCCAACTCCGCGGGGACGACGTCGAAGACGAGCTCGTCGTGGACCTGCAGCACCATCTGCGACCGCAGCTTCGCCTCTCGCATCCGGCGATGGATGTTGACCATCGCCAGCTTCATGATGTCGGCGTTGGAGCCCTGGAATGGCATGTTCACCGCCATCCGCTCGGCTGCCGATCGCAGCATTGGGTTGGCGGCGCGCAGGTCCTGGAGGTAGCGCCGGCGCCCCAGCACGGTCTCCACGTAGCCGTTCCTGTAGGCGTCCTGCTTGATCTGCTCGAGGTACGCCCGCACGTTGGCGAAGCGCGTGAAGTAGGCGTTGATGAACGCCTTGGCCTCGTCCTGGGGCATGCCCAGGTCGCGCTGCAGCCCCGATGCCGACAGACCGTAGAGGACCCCGAAGTTGGCAACCTTGGCGGCGCGCCGCTGGTCGGCGGTGACGGCCTCCAGCGGCACGTTGAAGACCACTGATGCGGTGACGGCGTGGATGTCCTGGCCCGCGGCGAATGCCTCGATCAGCGCCGGGTCCTGGCAGAGATGGGCCAGCACGCGCAGCTCGATCTGGCTGTAGTCGGCGCTGATCAGGATATTGCCCGGCCACGGGATGAAGGCTTGGCGGATGCGCCGTCCCAGCTCGGTGCGGATGGGGATGTTCTGCAGGTTGGGATCGCTGCTGCTGAGCCGGCCGGTGGCGGCGACGGTCTGGTTGAAGCTGGTGTGGACGCGGTTCTCGGCGTCGACCAGGCTGGGCAGGGCGTCGATGTAGGTGGACTTGAGCTTGGTCAGCTGCCGGTACTCGAGCACTTTGCCGACAACCGGGTGAGCGTCGCGCAGCGACTCCAGCACGGTCGAGTCGGTGGAGACCTTGCCGGTCGCCGTCCGTCGGCCCTTGCTCAGACCGAGCTCATCGAAGAGCAGCTTCTGGAGCTGGATCGGCGAGTTGACGTTGAGGCCGTAGCCGGCGGCCTGGTTGATCTCGCCTTCGAGCCTGGCGATCTGCTCGGCCAATTCCACCGACAGTTTCTCGAGCAGCGGAAGGTCGAGGCCGATGCCGGCCAGCTCCATCTCCGCCAGGATCGGCGCCAGCGGCACCTCGGCGTGCTGGTAGAGCCAGGTGAGGTTCTGCCGCTCCAGCTCGGGGCCGAGGTGCGTCTTGAGGCGCGCCAGGGCAGCCGCCTCGGGACCGAAGAGCCGGGCGGCGACGTCGACCTCGGCGTCGCCCGGCGCGATCGCCTTCTTGCCGCTGCCAAGCACCTCGCTGACAGGCTGGAGGCTGCGCCCAAGCCACTGGTAGGAGAGCTCCGCCGGCGTTGGAGTTTTGGCGCGGGAGTCGCAGAGGTAGGACGCCAGCGACACGTCGAACCCGGTCGGTGGCGGGAAATCCCGCGGCCCCAGGGCCAGCTCCACCTGCTTCAGCGAGTACGCCGTGAGTTGGAGGCCGCCCCAGGCGTCGCGGAGCGTCGCCAGCATCTCCTCGGCATCGGTGGCGTCGGCTCCGCCTGCCCGCAGCGGCACGTAGGCGGCGGCGTCACCGCCGGCAGGGGCCAGGGCGATGCCGGCCAGTTTCGAGTGCCGGGGCTGGGGATCGTCGAGGACCAGCGAGACCGCTACCGGCCCATCGCCCCAATCCTTGAGCAGCCGGGTCAGGCGCGATGGCTGGTCGACGACCTCGGTCGCGACCTCAAGGGGCCCGGCCTCGCCGACCACCGTGACCGGCCGGTCGAAATCAAAAGTCACCTGGGAGGAGCCGGCCGGTCCAAAGACCTTGGCCCCGGCGGCGGCCTTGCCGTTGCCACCTGGCACCGCCAGTGTTCCCTCGACATCGGGCGCCGTCTTCTTGTTGGTCCCCACCGGCCGCGGCAGGCGGGGCAGCAGGGTGCGGAAGTCGTACTCCTCGAAGAGCGTCTTGACCTTGAGGTCGTCGTATTCCTTGAGGACGCACTCGGCGGGATCGAGGGTCACGGGCACATCGCGCACGATGGTGGCGAGGTGCTTCGACAGCGGTAGCTGCTCGACGTTGGCGCGGAGCGCGTCGGTCACCTTGCCGGGCGGCATCTGGTCGAGGGCGGCGATGATGCGCTCCACCGATCCGTATTCCTTGATCAGCTTGATGGCGGTCTTGTCCCCCACCCCGGGCACGCCGGGGATGTTGTCAGTGGCGTCGCCCTTGAGCGCCTTGAGATCGGTCATCTTCTCCGGCCCCAGCCCGTCGTAGCGGGCCATCACGGCGGCGACGTCATACCGGACGGTGTCGGAGATCCCCCGCCGCATGGTCAGGGCGTTGATGTTGGGGCTGACGAGTTGCAACGCGTCGAGGTCGCCGGTCAGGATGTCGACGAACAGCCCCATCGCCTCACCCTGGGTGGCGAGACTGCCGATGAGGTCGTCGGCCTCATACCCCTCGACCTGGTAGGTGGCGAAGTTCAGGGAAGTGACCACCTCGCGAACGATGGGGAACTGGTTGACGAGGTCGTCGGGGGCCTTGGGCCGCTGGGCCTTGTACTCTGCGTACTCCTTGTGGCGGAAGGTCTTGGACGGATGGTCGAAGGCGGCCGCCACCAGCTCGTGCCCGGGGAGGGCGTTCAACAGCATCGAGGTGAAGCCGAAGGCAGCGTTGGTCAGGCGGCCCTTGCGGTCGGTGAGGGCGGGAAGGGCGAAGAAGGCGCGGTAGATCAGCGAGTGGCTGTCGACCAGCAGCAGGCGCTGAGTCACGGGCTCGATTCTAATTCCCGGCGTACAAGCGCCAAGCTATCATCAGATCGGAGGTCCTGAGTGACTAAAAGCGGATTCACCGAGATGCAGGTGGACAGCATTCGTGTCCATATGCCCAGTGGTCAGCACGTGGTCATCCTCAAGGACAAGGCCGCCGAGCGCTATCTGCCGATCTGGATCGGCATCTACGAGGCCAATGCCATCGCGCTGAAGATCACGGGGATCACGCCGGAACGCCCCATCACCCATGACCTGATGACCAACATCTTCGGCGACCTTGGCGCGCGGATGACCAGCGTCGAGGTCAGCTCGCTTGACAGTGACGTCTTCTACGCGCGGATTTTCATAGCCGTCGACGGTCGCACCCTCGACGTCGACGCCCGCCCCAGCGACGCCATCGCCCTGGCGGTGCGGGCGGAGGTGCCGATCCTGGTCTCCGACGATGTGCTCGACAAGGCCGGCGTCACGCCCGAGGGCGACAGCGAGGAGAACTCCGAGTTCCCCAACGCCGAGCCCACCATCTTCAAAGAGCTGGTCAACAGCATGGAGCTGCCCGACCTCGGCAACCCTGAGGATCACCCGGACATCTTCGGTCGCGACCCCGGGAAGGACTGACCTGGCGCCAGGCGAAATCTGGGCCTCGGCGCGCTTCCGTGTCAGCGGCCCCCGCGTGGGTACGATACGGCCATGACGTTCGTCTGGCTGGCGGTGGCCCTGGCCTTCGGTGTCGCGGAGATGCTGACGCTGGCCTTCTACGCCGTCTTCATCGTCATCGGCGGACTTGCCGCAGCGATCGCCGCCCAGCTGGGCGTCCCCGAGCTCGGCCAGGTCATCGTCTTCTGCGTGGTCTCGATCGCCGGCGTGCTGGCGGCGCGGCCTTCACTGATGGGCTACCTGAACCGCAATCGCCCGCCGGAGACACGCTCCGGGGCGCAAGCCATGATCGGCCAGGAAGTGCCGGTGATCGACGAGATCCAGGCTCACCAACCGGGCCACGTCCGCGTCGCTGGTGAGAGCTGGCCAGCGATCTCCGCCGACGGTAGCACCATCCCGGTGGACAGCACCGTCCACGTCGACAGCCTGCGCCAGGCCACCCTGGTGGTGAGCTTGGTCCGGGGCCCCGCACCCGCGCCGACCGCATCGGCGGCGCCGGCCGAAACCACACCGACCGCCGAAACCACCACCGAGGGATAGAGAGATGGAAGGCTTCCTGGTAATCGTCCTGCTGATCGCGTTCGCGCTGATCGTTGTGATCCGCACTGTGCGAGTCATCCAGCAGGGGTTGGTCGGCGTGGTCAAGCGCCTGGGGCAATTCCACAGCATCCGCAACCCTGGTGTGGTCTTCCTGATCCCCTTCGTCGACACCATGGAGCTGGTCGACATGCGTGAGACACCGCGCACCGGGGACCGCCAGGACGTGATCACCCGCGACAACGTCTCGGTCACGGTCAACGCCACCATCTTCAGCCAGGTCGTCGACGCCCAGATGGCGCTGTTCTCGGTGAGCAGCTATGCCATCGCCGTCGACCAGCTGAGCCGGACCACCCTCCGCGCCGTCTTTGGCGGCATCTCCCTCGATGAGGCGCTGTCGCAGCGGGAGCACATAAATGCCCAGCTGCAGCAGCAGATGGAGTCGGTGACCGACAAGTGGGGCATCCGCATCAACCGCATCGAGATCGTCGACATCCTGCCGCCGCAGCAAATCCTGCAGGCGATGGCGCTGCAGAAGCAGGCCGACCAGGAGAAGCGCGCGGCGATCCTGCAGTCAGAGGGTCAGCAGCAATCGCAGATCAACGTCGCCGAGGGTCAGAAGCAGGCGCAGATCAAGACCGCCGAGGGTATCCGGCAGGCGACCATCCTTCAGGCCGAGGGCCAGCGACAGGCCCAGATCCTCAACGCCGAGGGCCGCGCCCAGGCCGTGAAGGCCGTCTATGACGCCATCAACGCCGCCGGCCCCACGCCCGAGCTGCTGGCGGTCCTGCAGCTGGACACGCTGGGCCGCTTCGCCGACAGCGACAACGAGAAGATCATCATCCCCGTCGAGTCGGCTGCCTTCCTGGGGGCCGCGGCGGCGCTTCGCTCGGTGATCGCGGGAGTCAAGACAGCCGAATAGGCAGCTAGCGGCTGGGCCAGAGGTCCCAGAACCCGGGATCCTCGAAGCCCAGTCTCCAGGTCGAGATGCCGCCGAACCCCATCTCCTTGGCGACCGCGATCTTGGCGGCCAGGCTGGCACGGTTTTCCATCCAGAGGATGTGCTCGGCGCCGGCCCGCTGGTAGCGCACGAAGGCCGACCCCGCCTGGAAGTCCCAGCCGACGCCAGCTCCGTTGTCGACCGCGTTCTGCAGCGCCTCGCTGTACGGCCCCACAGTCGTGTCGCCACCCAGAGTCCAGTCGCGGTAGTAGAGCGGCACGCCCAGGAAGAGCCGCGAGTGGTCGACCCCGGCGCTGCCGCCGGCCAGCACCTCGCGTACCCAGTCGATCGCGGCGACGGGGCCGGGAGGCGTACCGGTGGTGTGCTGCTCGTAGGCCATCAGGGTCAGCCACAGGCTGTCCCGGCTGAGGGCCGGGTAGTCGTACACGCCCGAAGCCTGCGGCGCGATGCTCAGGATCCCGCCGACGCCGGACAATTTGCGCGGGATCACCGCCGCCGTGTATTTGAGACCCGCGGCCGCCAGGTCCTGGCCCAGGGACGCCGAGAACCTGGTGAAACCGTCGCGGTCGCTGGTGTGGAGGTTCTCGAAGTCGAGCTGATACCCCTTGTACCCGCGGCGCCGGGCCTCGGCCACAAGGTTGGCGGCGACGGTGGCTGCGCCTGTCGGGTTGGCGATGATGGCGTGGGCTTTGTCGGCATCGAAATCGAGGTTGGTCACCAGGGGTTGGACCTCAATCCCGGCCGCCGAAGCGATCACCAGCGCGGCGTCGTCCACCTGCGAGTAGAGGTGGCCGTCACCGCCGAGGCCGTAGAAGTCCGGCGTCAGCACGTCGATTCGATTGGCGTGAGCAGCGAGGTCCGCCCGCCCGGTGGGGGTGCCGACGTAGTACGCCTGTAGCTTCAAGCCGGTCGTGTTCGCTACCGGCTGTTCAGAGAGCTGCACCTCGGAGTAGGGTCGGCCGGCGGGCAACGTGAGCGCCGGCGTGAACGCCGCGGCGAGGTAGGAGCCGCTGCTGGATATGAAACCGGACGGGACCGTGAACGCGAGCTTCGCGCCGGTGGCTGCAACCGGCCAGCGTCCTATGATGCTGGTCTCAGCGCGTTCGACAGTCGCCCCGGCCGTGCGGAGGGCTGACTCCAGCGTCGCCGGGTCCTGTAACGGCCGGGACCAGCTGACATCCACTCGGGCCGAGGTCGGCCCCACGAGCCAAGCCGCGGCCAGTCGCAGCGGTTCAGCGGTGCGAAAGGAGACGTCGCTGGCGTTGAGCCGGCTGCCCAGCAGGCCCGCCCGCCAGACCGTCAGCCGATGCCAGCTGGCCTGCGGCATCGCCGGCAACCTAACGGTCGCAGCGCCGCCTCGGGATTCGACGGCGACCGAGGCGCCATCAATAGAGGCCCGATAGTCCAAGCTCTGCGACCCGCTCGCGAGCCCCAGCGTCAGGACCGGATGGGGTGGGACCTGCTGGGAGCCGGAGTCAAGCGGGACTCCGTCGAGCAGCACCGTCGTCGGACCGCCCTGCACGCCGGAGCGGAGCGCGTAGCCGACACCGGCACCAGCGATCAGGAGCAAAAGGACGAGAACTGAACCGCGACGCATGCTGTCTGGGATCGATTATCGCGGCCGGTTGTCCGGCCGGCCGCGGCCGAACTCAGACTGTTACGTGAGGTGCTGGCGGATCCAGGCCTCGGCGCGGCGATCGGCGTCGGCGAGATCCGACCCCACCAAGTCGTGCACCGCGCCGGGGTACCAGACCACGGAGGTGTCGACCCCCTTGTCCTCAAGAGCCTGGACGGAGGCGCTGGTCCAGGCGGCCGGAATGTCCTGGTCAGCCGTGCCCTGGAGAAAGAGCGTGGGCGGCGTGGCGCTGGTGAAGTAGTTCCGCGGCGATATGTGCGTGTAGACCTCAGGGTCTGCGTCCGGCGGTGGGGCGGCACCGAGGCTTCCGCTCGCGGTCCACCATTTCCGAGCGTTGTCGGCCATGTCGCTGGACACGGGCGCAAAGAGCGCGAAGGCCTTCACCCGGGGGTCGATCACCGAGATCAACAGGCTGACTCCGCCGCCGTTGGAGTGACCCATCATGGCAACGCGCCGCACATCCGCCTGGGGCAGGCTCGACAGCGAGCTGACCAGGTCCATGTCGGCCACGGCCTCGCCGATGATCGCGGGATAGACGGGGTCCAGCTGACCGGAGTCTGAGTACCCCGGGTAGTTTGGCGCGAGCGAGATGAAGCCGTGGCTCGCCATCGGGTCGCCGAAGATACCGGAGTCCTGGCCGATCCAGTACCGACTGGCGGGGATGTGGCCGTGGTTGACGATCACCACGGGGAACGGTCCCGGCCCGTCAGGAAGCGACAGGGTTCCGGTCATTGTCTGGCCCTGGCTGGGCCAGGTCACATGGTACTTGGTGAAGCCGACACCGCGGAACATCTGCGTCCCGATCACGATCTTGCCGCCGGGAAAGGCCTGTCGACGCAGGCTTTCGATGTAGTAGGCCGGGTACGTGGGCTGGGCCGAGGGTCTCGGCGAGACTGCCGGCCTCGGTGTGGGCCGGGAGCTGGCCACGGCCTTGGGCGCAGCGGACGAGGAGCACGCCGTAAGCAGGGCCCCGCAAAGCGCGACCACGACCGGCGCGGGAACTCCCATCAGGGTGCCGCGGTGGTTTGTCAGCATGTTGACCTAATTCTTAGTCCAGGATTTGTGAGCCGGATGAGAAGGTCGGGATAACCTCATGCTGTGCCCGCGAGTCGCCAACCAATCCCAACCTTGATCATCTCCGGCACCATTGGTGCGGGTAAGTCGCAGATCGCGGATGAGATCTCTTGGCTGCTGGAGCGGAGAAACATTCGCCATGGCCTGGTCGACCTCGACCACCTCGCGAATCTCAACCCGGTTCCCGACAACGATCCCTGCAACCGGCGGTTGGCACGGCAGAACCTCGCTGAGGTTTGGCGGAACTACCTCGCGAGGGGTGCAACTCGACTGGTGATCGCCTGGGTGCTCGAATCGAGGGAAGCGCTCGCTGGATTCCAAGAAGCGATACCCAAGGCCGAAATATGCGTCATCCGGCTGGTTGCGTCGACCGGGGTCGTCGCCGAACGCCTGCGTCGAAGAGAGGTGGGGAGGCGCCACTCCACCCACCACGAGCGCTTTTCGCACGCCGCCAGCGAGTCCAACATCACTTCGTCGTCAAAGCGGGGCCACAGGCCGTCATCTCTCTGCTCCAGGCCCGCAACCCACGAATCTCCCTGCTGGCCGCCACCGAAGAACTCCAAGGCCTCTTCTCGTGACGCAAAGGGTCGCGGCCACGAGTCGAGCCATCCTCGCACACGCTCGACGGCCGCCTCGTCCGGACCTCCCGCCGTCGCCTCAACTACGACGAGCGACCCCACCAGGTCGGGACGTTCGGAGGCGGCAAGCAAGGCAGTGTGGCCTCCGAGGGACTGACCCACCAGGCAGACGGGGTGATCTGTGCAGAAGCTCCCGACCATTGGCGATGATGTCATCCACGTAGCCCGTGACACGTCGCTTGGAACGCGCTCGCTCCTGCCACGTCCGCGCTGTTCGAGCGCTAGGGTGCGGAGTCGGCCGCCGAGCGACGCCGTTACTGCTGCCCACTCGCCGGCACCCGCACGCTGAACCGCAAGTGTCTTGCGGAAGGAGGTGCTTGCGGAAGGAGGGATTCGAACCCTCAAGCCCTTGCGAGCATCGGTTTTTGAGACCGACGCGTATACCATTCCGCCACTTCCGCGCCTGTCCGTAGGATATACGGATGGCTGGGCGGGTCATCGTGGACGACAGCTACGCCGGATTCGGCCGGGGCAGGAGTCAGCGCAGAGGGCGCTGGCCGGTGCTCATCGCGGTCGGGGTCGGGGTAGCGCTGCTGCTCGTATTCGGTTTAACCGAGGGGCGTACGCTCTGGCATGCCTTGCGGCTCCACACCACCGCGAGCTCCCACGCCCTGACGGCGGGGCAGCTGGGCAGCCTGAAGACGTTCGCCAACCCCGCGGCCACCGCTCATTCCACCGGGGCCGTCGCCACCGCCAACAACGCCAGCACGGACACGGCGCCGGCGGCCGCGGTCCTGCCCGTCCCCTATAGCGTTCAGGCGCCGGGTAACAACTGGAAGACCTTCGAGAACGCCTGCGAGGAGGACGCCCTGCTGATGTACCACCAGTTCCTCGCGGGCGATTCGCGCACCGACCTCCCGGTGGCGGAGGTCGACCCCGCCCTCCGCGCGATGCAGCAGTGGCAGGTGACCAATTGGGGTGCCGAGAAGGACCTCACCATCGACAGGACCGGGCAGCTGGCCCAGGCCTACTACGGCTATCACTACGAAGTCGTGCCCGCCACCCAGGAGAGCATCACGGCCCAGATCGCCAGCGGCCACCCGGTTATCGTCCCGGTCATGACACACTCGCTCCAGAATCCCAACTACGGCCCTCACACCGTCTACCACGAGGTCTTGATCAAGGGCTACAACGCCGCAGGCGTGGTCGCCAACGATGGCGGCGTCAAAGAGGGGAAGAATTGGTTCTACGCCTGGTCGGTCCTCTGGGGAGCCATCGATGCCCAGACGCCGAAGATGGGGCAAGGGCGCGTCGGCCTGGTGCTGTTGAACTAGGGTGCTGATCCTGATGCGAGCCCAGGCGCCCGCCGAGGAGGTGGACGCGGTCTGCGCCACCGTCGAGGAGCGCGGCTTCCGGCCGGTCAAGCTGCCGGGCGAGGACCGCATCGCCATCGGCGTCCTGGGCTCCAACCCCATCAGCCTCCGCGACGCCATCATCTCGATGCCCGGGGTAGTCGACGCGGTGCCGGTGAGCAAGCCCTTCAAGCTCGTCGGACGGGAGTTCCACCCGGAACCCACGGTGGTCTCGGTCGGGGCCGTGAAGATCGGCAACGACAACTTCGCGGTGATGGCCGGACCCTGTTCGGTGGAGAGCGAGGCACAGCTGATGGAGAGTGCCGAGGCGGTAGCCAAGGCTGGCGGCCACATCCTCCGCGGCGGTGCCTTCAAGCCGCGGACCTCACCCTACTCGTTCCGCGGCCTGGGCGAGGAGGGGCTCAAGATCCTTGCCATCGCCCGCCACCGGTTCGGCCTGCCGGTGGTCACCGAGGTCATGAACATCGAGGACGTGGAGCTCGTCAGCCAGTACGCCGACATGCTCCAGATCGGCGCTCGCAACATGCAGAACTACGGGCTGCTGGAGGCGGCCGGGCGGACGATGCGCCCGATCCTGCTTAAGCGGGGCCTCAGCAGCACCATCGAGGAGTGGCTGCTGTCGGCGGAGTACATCCTCGGCCAGGGCAACAACCAGGTTGTCCTGTGCGAGCGCGGCATCCGGACCTTCGAGACGTACACGCGCAACACTCTCGACCTCTCGGCGGCACCGCTGGTCAAGGAGCTGAGCCACCTGCCCGTGGTCATAGATCCCAGCCACGGGACTGGCAAGTGGTCGCTGGTGACGCCCATGGCGCTGGCCGCGCTGGCCGCCGGGGCCGCCGGCCTGATGGTGGAGGTGCACCCCCACCCCGACCATGCCCTCAGCGACGGCTCCCAGTCGCTGACGCCGCGACATTTCGGCGAGATGATGGAGCGCCTCAGGCTGATCGCGGAACCGCTCGGGCGCAGCGTCTAGGTGCAATCGCCGCAGCCGGCGCCGAAGCACGGCCGCCGTCGGGCGATGATGTTCCTGGTCATCGGCGCGGTCCTGCTGGTGGCCACTTTTCTGATCGCCGTCGGTCTGGTTTCGCTGCTCTTCATCAAGCATCCCAATACCAGCGTCAGCACGCCCACGATCAAAGACCTGCCCCACGAGCTGGCGCTCTGCGACAACTTCAGGTCCGGCACCATCGTGCTCCTCGACCTCGGCAAGGGCGAGAAGCACTACCAGGTGACCGGTGACTGCCCTCTCTCCACTCTGGCTCTGCGCAACGTCTACGTGGCCCAACTCGAGTACTTGGGATGGACGGTGCACGACGACGGCAGCGGCAACCTGTCGTGCTACAGCTACGACCGCCACGAGGTGCTCAACGCCGGCCTCAGCGACAGCAGTAACGGAGCCAACCAGACCACGCTCACGGTGGAGCTGGTCACCGGGGTCACCAGCCCGCCGGACGGCTTCCCTCGGGTGCAATCGACACCATCCGGGTCGCCCAGGTCCGCCCCTTCGGCAACGCCGGTTGGTTAGCCGGCGGCCGCCAGGGCCTCGCTCAGGCTGAGCTTGCCCTCATACAGCGCGCGACCCAGGATCACGCCCGCGGCGCCGGCGGCGTTGGCCCGGCGCACGTCCTCCATGCTGGCAACCCCGCCCGACAGCACGACGCCGTGGCGGGACCGCTTGACCAGCGCGACGAGGCCCTCGACATTGGGCCCAAGCATCGTCCCATCGCGATCGATGTCGGTGTAGATGTAGCTCTCCAGGGGAGCCTTGTCGAGCACGTCCAGGAGGTCCTCGAGCGTCGCCCCGCCCGCCTTCTCCCAGCCGTGCGTCGAGACGCTGCCCCCGCGCATGTCGAAGGCCACGCAGACGCGGCCTGGGTATCGCTCGGCGAGCTCGGCGGCGGCGGCCGGCGCCTCCGCGGCCAGGGTGCCGATGACAACCACCGCCGCCCCGGCATCGAACCAGCGGGCGGCGTCCGCCTCCGAGCGCACCCCGCCCGCGACCTCGACCTCCACCCCGATCTCGCGGACGATGGCCTCGACCGCCTCGGCGTTGCCCTTACCGTCGCGGGCAGCGTCGAGGTCCACGACATGGATGCGGCGGGCGCCCCCCTCTGCGAACTGGCGCGCGACCGAGAGCGGGTCGTCGCTGTAAGCGGTGGCCTTGTCGAAGTCACCCCGCAGCAGTCGCACGCAACGCCCGTCGAGCAGATCGACAGCGGGGATTACCAGCACCGGCTGCTAGCCCGAGAGCGAGCGGGCCAGCTCGTACAGGTGGAGGTTGATTTCGCGGTGGCGCGAGGTGACCTCAGCCAGGGTGGTTGAGACGTAGTCGCCCGAGATCAGGCCGACCTGGACACCGTGCTGGCCGGCCACCAGGAGCTCGGCGGCTCGGGCGCCGAGGCGGCTGGCGATGATGCGGTCGCTGGCCAGCGGCGACCCGCCACGCTGCAGGTGGCCGAGGACGATGACCCTGGTTTCCAGCTCGGTCTGCTCCTGGATCTGGCGGGCGACGTCGAAGCCGTGTCCGTAGCCCTCGGCCATCATGATGATGCTGTGCGATTTGCCCCTGGCGTGGGCGCGGAGGATGCGCTGGCTGACATCCTCCAGCGGCACCTCGATCTCGGGCACCAGGATCGACTCGGCGCCTGACGCCAGCCCCGCGTCAAGGGCGATGTGGCCGGTATCGCGGCCCATGGTCTCGATCACGAAGATGCGCTCGTGACTGGTGGCGGTGTCGCGGACGCGGTTGACGTTCTGGACCACGGTGTCCACCGCCGACATGTGGCCGATGGTGACGTCGGTGCCGAGCAGGTCGTTGTCGACTGTGCTCGGCACGGTGACCACCGGGACTCCCATGCCGTCCAGCCCCATCGCGCCCAGCGCTGAGCCACCGCCACCGATCACCACTAGCCCCTCCACGCCGGTCCTGGCCAGCGTTTCCATCGCCATGTCGCGACCCTCGAGCGTGTGGAACTCGGCCGATCGCGCCGTGCGCAGGATGGTGCCGCCGCGCTGGATGATCCCCGCCACCGAAGCCTGGGTCATCCTGCGCCACTCGCCTTTGATCAGGCCGTTGAAGCCGTGCAGGTAGCCAACGCACTCACAGTTGAGGTTGAAGGCCCGGCGCACGACGGCGCGTATGGCCGCGTTCATGCCTGGGGCATCTCCACCCGAGGTGAGCACGCCGATCTTCATCAGCCGACCTCCACCCACTCGGGCTCAGGCTGCTGGGGCTCGCGCGGGGTGAAGGTCTTGCGCTCGGGGGCCTTGCGGCGGACGACTTCGCAGTGATAGCTGCCCGGGCCGAAGATGGTCTCCACGGCCTGCCGCAGCTCCTCCCCAGGCTCCACCCGCACCGGCAGCTCCAGCTCGGTGACCAGCGAGCCCTCGTCCACCCGCAGGACCACGGCATCAGCGCCAGGGAACTGAGCCAGCACCGCGTTGAGGTCCTGGATCACGGTGAGGGGAAGGCCGTCGGCGACGGCCAGCTGCACCACCTGGGCCCGCTGCCACTGGTCGGGGTCGGCCTCGTCGAAAGCCCAGACCTGGTCGGCCACCAGGCCCGCCGACTCGCCCTCGCCGGCGTCCCTGCCGCGCCGCCGGGTGTCCACCTTGGCCCGCATGATGACGATGCGGTCGGGCTGAATGATGTCGGCCGCCTGTTCCAGGGTGCGCGAGAACACTGTGACGGCGACCGACCCGGTGAGGTCTTCGAGTTCCACCCAGGCCATCATCCGCCCGCTGCGATCGGGCCGCTTGCGCACCTCGCGGACGACGCCCCCGACGCGGACCTCGAATCCCTCCAGCTCGGGAACGATCTCGATGCAACGGGTGTCGGTTCGGGTGTGCAGCTCAGCCTCGACCCGCCGCAGGGGGTGATCGCTGAGATAGATGCCGAGGAACTCGCGCTCCCAGGCCAGCCGGGTGCGGTCGTCGGCGGGTACGACCCCGTCCGTGAGCCTGACTTCGGCCTCCTCGCCCATCGGCCCCTCGCCAAACAGCGACACCTGGCCGGAAGCCCGGTCCAGCTGGATCGTCTGGGCACGCTCGACGAAACGGTCCAGGCTCATCAGCAGCTGCTGCCTCTCCCCCAGCGAATCCATCGCCCCGCATTTGATCAGCGACTCCAACACGCGCTTGTTGACCTCGTGCAGGTCGAGGCGCAGGCAGAGGTCGAGCAGCGACTCGTACGGCCCGTTCTTCTGGCGCGCTTCGACGATCAGCTCGATGGCCCGGATGCCGACGTTCTTGACGCCCTTCATGCCGTAGGCGATGACGTCGCCCACGACCGCGAACGCAGAGTCCGAGGTGTTGACGTCCGGTGGGGTGACCTGGATGCCATGTTCCTGGCAGTCGACCACGATCGCGGCGACCCGGTCCTGGTTCTCTTCGTTTTGGAGCAGACCGCAGAGGTACTCGATGAGGTAGTTGGCCTTGAGGTAGGCGGTCTGGTAGGCGATCATCCCGTACGCCGCGGTGTGCGCTTTGTTGAAGCCGTAGCCGGCGAAGACCTCAACCAGGTCGAAGATCGCCTTCCCCTGCTGTTCGGGGATGTTGTTGGCCGCGCATCCCTGCACAAACTTCTCCCGCTGCTTGGCCATCTTGGGCTTGTCCTTCTTGCCCATGGCGGCGCGCAGGATGTCGGCCTCCCCCATCGAGAAGCCCGCCAGCAGGTTGGCGATCGACATCACCTGCTCCTGGTAGACGATGACGCCATACGTCTCCCGCAGCGCGTCCTCCAACGCCGGGTGGGGGAACTCCGGCTCCATGGTGCCGTGCTTGCAGGCGATGTAGCGGTCAATCATGCCGCCCTCTATGGGACCCGGTCGATAGAGGGCGATTACAACCGAGATGTCCTCGAACTTGCTCGGGCGCAGCGCGGTTAGGATGCGCCGCATCCCCGGCGATTCCAGCTGGAACACGCCCAGGGTGTCGCCCTTGCAGAGCATCTCGAAGGTGGCGGCGTCATCCAGCGGCAGCGCCTCCAGGTCGACGCTGACACCGCGGGTGCGCTCGACCAGCTTGATGCAGGCGTCGATGATGTCGAGGTTGCGCAGCCCCAGGAAGTCCATCTTCAGTAGCCCCAGCTCCTGGATCGCCGTCATCTCGTACTGGGTGACCGTGGTCGACTTGTCGGTGGTGCCGCGCTGCAGCGGGACGTACTTGACGATCGGCTCGGGCGCGATGACCACGCCGGCGGCGTGGGTGCCCACGCTGCGGGTGATGCCCTCCAGGCGGACCGCGGTGTCGATCAGCTCCTTGTACCGCGTATCCGAATCGTAGATCTGGCGCAGCTCGGAGACCTGCTCCATCGACTTCTTGAGACCGACGGTCTTGCCCTGGTAGACGGGCACCATCTTGGCGATCGGATCCACCTCGGCGATGGGGATGTCCAGCACGCGGCCGACGTCGCGGATGGCGGCCTTGCCCGCCATGGTGCCGAAGGTACCGATCTGGGCGACGCGGTCCTCGCCGTACTTCTGGGTCACGTACTTGATCACCGACTCGCGGCCGGCAACCGAGAAGTCGATGTCGATGTCGGGCATCGACACGCGGTCCTTGTTGAGGAAGCGTTCGAAGATCAGCCCGTAGCGGAGCGGCTCCAGCGTCGTGATATCGAGGCAGTAGGCGACCATCGAACCCGCCGCCGAGCCTCGACCGGGTCCGACCAGCACGTCATGGGTCTTGGCATGGTGGACGAAGTCCCAGACGATCAGGAAGTACGCCGCGTAGCCCATGTCGGTGATGACTTGGAGCTCATACTCCAGGCGCTCATGCTGCTCCTTGGTCGGCTCAGGGTAGCGCCGCCGGAAACCGTCCTCGCAGAGAGAGCGAAGGTATTGGTCGGGAGTCAGGTTCCCGGGCACCTCGTAGCGCGGCAGGAGCATGCCACCAAGCTGGATCGTAAGGTCGCACATCGCCGCCACCTGGGCGGTGTTGGCCACCGCCTCCGGGATCTCGGCGAAGGCCTGGCTCATCTCGTCGGCGTTCTTGAGGTAGAAGCTGTCGCCGCTGAAGCGCATCCGGTTCTGGTCCGAGACCCGCTTGCCGGTCTGGATGCAGAGCAGCACGTCGTGCATCGCCGCGTCGCCCTGCGCCGAGTAATGGGAGTCGTTGGTGGCGACCAGGGGGATACCGGTGCGGCGCGCAACTTCAATGACCCCCGTCCGGGTGACGTCCTCCTCGGGGATGCCGTGGTTCTGGAGCTCAAGGAAATAGCGGTCGCCGAAGATCCCCCGGTGCTCCTCGGCCACCTCGACGGCGCCGTCGACATCGCCAGCGACGACACGCTGGCTGACCTCCCCGGCCAGGCACGCGGACAGCGCGATCACTCCCTCCGAATGCTCGGCGAGGAGCTGCTTGTCGACTCGCGGCCGAACGTAGTAGCCGTCCAGGTGCGCCGTGGTGATCATCTTCATGAGGTTCTGGTAGCCGGTCTCGTTCTGCGCCAGCAACACCAGGTGGTGAGGGTCACGGTCGACCCGGCTCTCCTTGTCGTGGAGGCTGCGCTGAGCCACGTACGTCTCGCAGCCGACGATCGGCTTGATACCGGCTTTGCGGCACGCCTTGTAGAAGGGCACCACCCCATACAGCGAGCCGTGGTCGGTGATGGCGAGCGCGCCCTGGCCGGCCGTCTGGGCCGCTTTGACAGCCTCGTCGATCCGGCTGGCGCCGTCGAGGAGGCTGTACTCCGTATGGGTGTGGAGGTGAACGAAGTCGCTCAAGCCGTCGACTGTTTACCGAGCAAGTCTAAACGGCGAGCAATCTCCACTACCCCTCTATGTTATGTGCCTCGTCGAGCTTCGCGGAGGCGATCGGCGAGGCTGGTGTCATGCTTCGCCAGCACCGCCCGGGCATCGGTCTTGGCACCGTCTTCATCGGGCGCGAAGAACTGCACCAGCATCTCGTTGAGCCGCGCCGGCTGTTCCAGCTGGACCCAGTGCCCGGCGTCTTCGAAGCGCTCGTAACGCCAGGGACCGCTGATGTACTTCTCCGAGTCCGTCATCGATTCCTCGGTCAGGGCCGCGTCGCGGAGCGCCGAAGACGCCCAGGACGCGAGACGCGACCCAGGGAAACGTCGGCGCCGGTTCGAGCAAGCGCATCGGGTCGTCATTGGCGCGGTACCAGTTGAGCGCCGCAGTCAGCGCCCCGGGACGGCCAACGTCCTTGGGCCAGCGGTCGAGGTCGCCGGTCCCACGAGCCCATCCCTTCAGGAAGCGCCAATCGTCCCGCGGGATCAACTCTTCCGCCAGGCCGGGGAACTGGAAGAGGAGGATGTACCAGGAGAGTTGCATCTGCCGCAACGAGCGTGGCGCAAAGTTGCCAGGGTGGCCGACTGAGATCGCTACCAGGTGATCGACGCGATCGGGCTTGGTGACAGCCAACATCCACGTCAGCGCCGCACCCCAGTCCTGGCCGACGACATGCACGCGCGGCAATCCCAGGGCGCGGAGGATGCCCCGCACGTCCTTGAGGAGCTCGCCCATCGCGTATGCCTTGACGCCCTCGGGCTTGTCCGACTCGCCGAAGCCCCGCAGGTCGGGCGCGATCACCCTGAAGCCGGCGTCCACCAGCGCGCCAACCTGGTTACGCCAGACGTAGCCGGAGTCGGGAAAGCCGTGGAGCAGGAGGACACCGGGCCCGGCGCCCGTGTCCACCACTGAGAAGTTGAGACCGTTGGCCTCGCACCCGGACCGCCGGCGGCAGGGCCGACTTGCTCAGGACCCCTCCCTCCCCATTGACATCAACTGGCCATCAGCTGACGAGGATGGAGTCCACTATCACGCGCTGGAGATACTCCCCCTTCGTGACATCCCACTGCCCACCGCACGTGATCAGCGAAAGCCGGGCCGGGCCGGTGGGGGCGAAGAGCCCGGGAACGACGGCGTTGTAGCCCACCGACTGGACCTTGGTCACCTTGAAGTGGTGGCTCACGCCGTCGAGTCGCTGGACTTCGACGTCGTCCCCGATCTGCACGTTCTTCAGGTTGAAGAAGACCGCGTGCGAGGTGTTATACCAGTCCAGGTGACCGTCGATGACGGCATCTCCGGGGTCCCCGGGGGCAGGGCCGCGGTTGTACCAGCCGACATCGTAGGACTCGTTGGTCACCCCCATGGCGCCGCTCTTGTCAACGCCGACGCCCAGGACCGGTGCATTCACCCCGATGCTGCGGATGATCAGCCGGCCGGGGGGCGGAGGCCCGCTGGCGGGCCGAGGCCCGCTGGCGGCGGGCCCCCCGGCAGATGACGCAGATGACGTGACGGTCACGTTCAGAGCAGCAGCCTGCTCGAGCTTGAGATCAGCGGCGGCGTCGACCACCGCCGCCCCGCTGAGGCCGCCGAGGCCGTGCGGATGGGGCATGGCAACGAACAACCACCCCATCGAGGCGGTGAGCGCGAATACGACAGCGGCCAGGATTTGCACCTGGTGTCTTGAACTGGGCATCTGTGAACACATCTTAGCGGGGAGGCCCCGAAATCCAAGTCCCCAATTCACACTGGCGCTTAGCCGTGTAATTCCGGACCCTGTCTCAACGGCGCGAATCATCACCAGGCCCTGCGCGCGCTCGCCAATCGTCTGGTTGGCATACTC
>CABEAI010000066.1_pt1 | contig 22063 bp, 26 predicted proteins | sample 3132431 | NCBI WGS metagenome assembly CABEAI01 (sample SAMEA5534343, study PRJEB31848) | metagenome | biome: tundra; feature: field; material: soil | place: USA | collected 2013-05 | depth 0.45 m | reverse complement strand
CTCAAGGCCAAGGGCACTTCCTGGCACCGCCCCGGTGCCCACCGCCTCTTCGGCCTGCGCGTCCTCAAGCAGAACGGCCGCTGGCTCCGCTACTGGGAGGCTCGCCGCTCGCGCACCCCGCTGACCCAGGTCTTCGCCGCCTGACCCGTGCCGGATCGTGGGATGCTTCCAGAGACCCGGCCGGGCATGGGCAACTGAGCTCATGGCTGCTATATTGCGGCCACCTTGAGTCCAATATCCCGTAGCCTGCGCGGGGGACTGGTCCTGGTGGTATGACACCAAATCACGTGGCGGCACTGTCCACCGGGACATTCGTCAAGATCGGCGCTGGGGTCCGGCGCCTTCTGAACGAATTCCGGCACGCTCGCGACTGGCGCCTTTCGACCAAGCTCATGGTCGGTTTCATGCTCATCGCCATGGGCGCGATCTTCTTCTTCACCAGGCAAAACGAGACCCGCACCACCCAGGTCATCACGGGTGTCCAGAGCCGGCTTCTCACCAGCCTGGCCAGTTCGGTGGCGGTCCAGGTCGAGACCCAAGTGTTGCAGTATCGGCGCGACATGATCCAGGTTGCCACCGACCCGGAAGTCGTCAACTACATGAGCCTCAGCCCCACCGACCAGTCGGCCGCCATTGGGCCGCTTCTGAGCCACCTGGGACCCGCGCTGAAGGCCGACCCGGACTATCGTCTGCTGCTGATGCTGGACCCCGCGGGTCACATCCTGGTTTCGAGCGACCCCGCCCTGCAGGGAGAAAACGTCAGCAGCCGCGAGTTCTTCGCCAGAGGACTCACCGCCACTGAGAGCGCGCCCTACATCTCCGATGTGATCCTTGCCGACGACCGCACCTCCCAGGTGATCTACACCTCGTCGCCGATAAGTGGCACCGGCGGGCGAATCCTGGGGGTGGTGGCGGTGCAGATCTCTGCTGTGCACCTGGCCTCGCTACTCCAGAGCCAGGACCTCGTCAGCCAGCATCGCAACGGCTTCCTGGTCAGCCAGGACGGCGTGATCATGACCAACAGCGTTGGTTCCCGCCTCAACTACCGCAGCGTTGGCTCGCTCGACCCGGCTCACGCCAACGCCGTGACCAAGCAGTTCGGTCTCGACAGCGTCCAATCGTTGGGGTTGAACAGTCTCGCCGCTGAGATCGCCAACGCGACCGCCGGCGGGGTCGCTTCCGCCCCTCTCCTCAGCTCTCACGAAACCGATGTCATCGGCTTCGCCCCGGTGCCCAGCCAGCACTGGGCGGTGATGGTGGCGGAGGACCAGGCGATCTTCACCGCCGACGTCAGCGACCTCTCGCGCACCCAGTTCTTCAACGCCTTCGTGCTGGCGCTGATCATCGGCGGCCTGGTCATCTTTGTCGGCCGCGCATTTGACACCACCGAGCGCGAATCTCTCTCCGACCCGCTGACGGGGCTGGCCAACCGGCGCTTCCTCCAGGAGATCCTCCTCCGCGAGCTGCGGCGCGCCCAGCGGTCCAACCAGCCTGTTGCCCTGATCTTCGTGGATATTGACCACTTCAAAGCGGTCAACGACACCTACGGCCACAATGCCGGCGACGAGATGCTGGAGCAGCTGGCCGGGATCATGATCAGCAGCGTCCGTGTGACTGACTTCGTGGTCCGATACGGCGGCGAGGAATTTGTCATCCTGCTCCCCGAAACGCGCCTGGTTGATGCGCAACAGGTGGCCGAGAAGCTTCGCAAGACGATCGGCGAAACGGTGATGGAATCAACCTCCAAGCCGGGCGTCACCTTGACCTGTACCGTCAGCGCCGGCGTCTCGACGTATCCCGTCGACGCGGCCTCCGGGGAAGGGCTGATCCTCAAAGCCGACAAGGCCCTCTATTTCGCCAAGCAGAACGGCCGGAACCGCGTGGTCACCGTGGCCGAGGCGGACGCGCCTCCCGCTCATGCCCCGGTGGCATCGATCAAGAGTTAAAGCCCGCACCGAGAGCGGACCAAGGGCCTAGGCCAGGACCACCGCCGGCAGGCTCGACAGGTCGGGCAGCACCTCGACCTCGAGCTCCGGCCCCGGCTGCTCCTGGCGGAACTCGTGTGTCATCACCGCCGTGATCCCGCACGAGCGCGGGCCCCGGACGTCCTCCCGCGCCCGGTCGCCGATGAACAGGGTTCGCGCCCGCGGGGCGGCGGTCTGGCGCAGCGCTTCCTCGTAGATGGCGGCGTTGGGCTTGCGCACCCCAACCTCGGAGGAGTAGATCGTGGCGTCGAAGAAATCGAAGAGTTCGAGGAAGCGCAGCTGGTCGCGCATCGACTCCGGGGAGTAGGCGGCGTTGCTGACGATCGCCAGCGTCACGCCCGCGCTTTTCAGCGTCTCCAGGACGGGGCGGGCGTGGGGGCTGGGCAGGACGCCGTTGAACCACGCCGCCTGCTCCTGGTCCATGACCCACCTCAGGGTGTCCGGCGGGCAGGCGATGCCGATCCTGTCGAGCGCATCGCGGTAGAGCTCGGCGATGTCGACCTCCTGCTCCGAGCCCTGGTGGTAGGAGTGCCCGATCATCTTGTCGACCTGCTCGGACACCGACACCAGGAGTTCCGCGGCCTGGGGGACATCACGCTCCAGCTCCGCCTCCAAGCGCAGGTTGATCTCGTGGTAGGCCTCAAGCAGCTGCGTTTCAGGACGCTGCAGGTCGACCAGGGTGTGGCCGTAATCGAAGAGGACGACGTCGAACGCCGGCGCCATCAGAGCAGCGCCCGCAGGGCTTCCAGGTTGCGCCGTCCCTCGATGTGCTCGTCGCCGGGGGTCTCGAGGATGAAGGGCAGCGAGCGCAGCTGCGGATGGTTGAGGAGGTAGGTGAACGCGTCCTCACCCAGCAGGCCCTCACCGATGTGCCAGTGTCGGTCGGCGCGACCGCCCGCGGGCACCTGGGTGTCGTTGGCGTGGATGACAAATATGTGGTCCAGCCCCACCACGTCATCAAGCTCGGCGATGACGTCGCCGGTCATCTCGGCGCCGCTCATCTCGTGGCCGGCGGCGTGGGCGTGGCAGGTGTCGAAGCAGACGCCGACGCGGTCACCGACATCCTCCAGGCGCGTCATCAGCTCGGCCAAGTCCTCGAACGCACCGCCGACGTTGTCGCCCGTGCCCGCCGAGTTCTCCAGTAGCAACCGGGGACAGCCGTCGGCCGGGACCGCCGCCAGCGCCGCGTGGACCGCGCCCTCGATGTGGCTGTAGCCGGACTCGAGCCCGGCGCCCTTGTGGCTGCCGATGTGCACGATCACATGATCGAGGCCGTAGGCTGCGCCGCGCTCCAGTTCTCCGATGAGCGCGGCCCGCGACTTGCCGTAGATGGGCTCCGCCGAACCGGCCAGGTTGATCAGGTAGTTGGCGTGGCTGACGACGGTGCGAACACCCGCGGCGCGCAGGGCGTCGGTGAAGGCCCTGGCGGTGGTGGGGTCGGCCAGCTTGGCCTGCCAGGAGGAGGGGTTGGTGGTGAAGATCTGCACCGCCTCGACGCCAAGGTCTTTGGCCGACGCCACCGCGGCTGGGAAGCCCTTGTCGGTGCCGATGTGGATCCCGATGGCGGGACCGTCGGGGCTCAGGGCGCCTCGACCCTGGTTGTCTCGGGCGTTGCCCGGGCCCCCGCGCGAGCGGTCCGCAGGGCTATCAGCGCCGCCGCCGCCCCGGCGCCCACGCCGTTGTCGATGTTGACCGCAGTCACGCCAGGGGAGCAGGTCTGCAGCATCGCCAGCAGCGCCGCCAGGCCACCCCCGCCGGCGCCGTAGCCGGAGGACGTTGGAACCGCCACCACGGGGGCCGAGACCAGCCCGCCGACCAGGGTGGGCAGCGCCCCCTCCATGCCCGCGACCACCACCAGCGCATCGACGTCGGCTTCCACCATCGCCGCCAGCGGTTCCGCCAGCCGGTGGATCGCCGAGATGCCGACGTCGTAGGCGCGTAGGACCCGCACCCCCATCGTCTCGGCGACCATGCGGGCTTCCTCGGCGACGTCGACGTCGGAGCTGCCGCCGGTGAGGATGCCGATGGCGCCCGTGCCCGGCTCGGGTGCTTGGGCGCGCCGGAGGCGCCGCCCGGAGCCGAAGACGTCCACGCTGGCGCCGGCTTCACTGGCGGCCGCCCGCAGCGCCTGGTCGTGCTCGGCACCGACGCGCGACACCAGCGCCAGGCCGGCGTGGTCGAGCAGGCGCACCGCCAGCTCGGCGGTCAGCGCAGGGGCCTTGCCGGGCGCCAGGACCACCTCGGGCACGCCCTTGCGCCGCATCCGGTCGGGGTCGAGGCGGGCCAGCTCGCCGACCCGCTCGACGTGCTCGGCCTCCAGCGCCCGCAGCGCCTCCTCGACGCTGAACTCGCCCGCCAGCAGGCGTTCCAGGATCTCTTTCATCTCGACTGATCCTAGCTTCGACCTTCCCGAACCGGGGCGCAAAATCTCACGCCCGCGCCCTTGTAACCGTTAATTACCTGTGAGCCTGCCACCCTTCCAGACCCTGATCGACCAGCATCGAGACGAGGTTTACCGCCTCGCGCTCAGCGCCGTCGGCCCGGTCGACGCCGACGACTGCTTCCAGGAGACACTCCTGGCGGCGCTGCGCGCCTACCCCACCCTCAGGGATGCCTCCAACCTGCGAGGCTGGCTGCTGACGATCGCGCATCGCAAGGCGATGGACCACCACCGGGCGAGAGGGCGCGCCCCGGTCCCGGTTGGAGATGTGCGCGACCTCGACGGCGGCGTTGCACCACCCCCGACGATCGAGGACGCCGAGATCTGGGCCGCGGTCCGCGACCTCCCGCCGAAGCAATCGCTGGCGGTGGCTCATCGCTTCGTCAACGACCTCGCCTATCGCGACATCGGCCGCCTGATGGGATGCACCGAGGCCGCCGCCCGTCGCAGCGTCCACGAAGGCTTGACGCGACTGAAAAAGGAGTACGTCAAATGACAAGCATTGAGAGCCGGTTGCGGCGCCGAGACGACGTCGCTGCCGCCGCCGAGCGAGCGGCCCGTGGGTTCCGAACTCGCGCCTCGGAAGAGGGCCTGGTCGACATCGCCTACGGCTGGGTCGATTCCCCGCTGGGCAAGCTGATGGCGGCCGCCACCGACGATGGCTTGGTGCGCCTGGGATTCGAGACCGAGCGCGTCGAAACCACCCTCGAGGAGCTGGCTCGGAAGGTGTCGCCACGGATCCTCCAGGACGACGTCCGGCTGGAAAAGATCAAGCGCCAGCTGGGAGAGTACTTCGAAGGTCGCCGCAAGGCGTTCGACATGCCGATCGACCGGCAGCTGATCCACGGTTTCCACCGCCTCGTCCTCGACGCCACCGAGAAGATCCCGTACGGCGACGTGTCGACCTACCAGCAGGTGGCCGAGCGGGCCGGCAACCCGCGAGCCAGTCGCGCCGCCGGCAACGCCCTGGGCTCGAATCCGATCCCCATCGTCATTCCCTGCCACCGCGTCGTGCGCACTGGCCACGGACTGGGCGGTTACGGGGGCGGGCTGGACAAGAAGCAGCTGCTGCTGGACCTCGAGGGAGTGACCCTCTGACGAGAGGTGCGTCTCTAATAGTTGGCGTCGGGCAGCCACCTATAATCGGATTCCTGCCAGACATGAACATCATCGCCTTCATCAAAGAGCGCGCGCGCTATTACAACTGTCCGGCGTGCGCGCGCAATCTGGAGAGCTGCGAAGTCCGCATGCTCAAGCAGGCCGAATCGCACCTCACCGTGGAGGTGACCTGCGCCCGCTGCCACGTCACGTTCGTCGTCGTGCTGGCGGTGCAGTACAGCGCCGATGAAATGGACGAGATCGCAGCCGAGGAGTCGCATGCCCACGCTCATGCCGGAGCCGATCTCGACCCCATCAGCCACGACGAGGTCCTCGACGTGCACGACATGCTGCGCGAGTTCAAAGGCAGCTTCAAGGACCTGCTCCGCTCCAAGGATCCGGGCGCCAACTAGACGCCTGGCAAGGCGCTCATGATCTATCTCGACCACGCGGCCACCACGCCGCTGGACCCCGAAATCCTCGAAACCATGCTGCCCTACCTGGGCGAGGTCTACGGCAACCCGTCATCGATCTACAGCCTTGGCCGCAAGGCCCGCGCCGCCCTCGACGATGCTCGCGATACCGTGGCTCGCGTTCTCGGGTGCGAGCCGCGCGAGCTGATCTTCACCTCCGGCGGATCGGAGTCCGACAACCTGGCCATTCGTGGCGTCGCCGCGCGCAACAGAGAACGTGGCAACCACATCATCTGCAGCCAGGTCGAGCACCACGCCGTGCTGCACACGTGCCAGGACCTCGAGCGCCGTGGTTTCGAGGTCACCTACCTGGCTGTTGACGGCGACGGTCGGGTGGCACCGGCCGACCTCGCCGCCGCGCTCCGCCCGGAGACGATCCTGGTCTCGGTGATGACCGGCAACAACGAGGTCGGGACGCTGGAGCCGGTGCGCGAGCTGGCGGCGCTCACCCACGAGCAGAGTTCGGCATATTTCCACACCGACGCCATCCAGGCTTTCGGCAAAATCCCGGTGCGAGTCGATGACCTCGGAGTCGACCTGCTCAGTATCTCGGCCCACAAGATTTACGGCCCCAAAGGGGTCGGCTGCCTCTACGTCCGGATGGGCACCCGGATCGAGCCGATGATCACCGGCGGTGGCCACGAGCGGAACCGTCGCGCCGGCACCGAGAACGTCGCCGGCATCGCCGGGCTGGGCAAGGCGGTGGAGATCGCGGCGCGCGACTTCGACAGCGACAACCAGCATGTCCGCGAGGTCCGCGATCGGCTCAGCGAAGGCGTCCTCGGTGCGGTCGCCGGAGCGCGCATCAGCGGCCATCCGACCGAGCGGTTGCCGCACCACGCCAGCTTCGTCATCGGCGATGTCGCCGGGGACAGCCTTTTGATGCGCCTCGACCGCGAAGGTGTGTATGCGTCAAGTGGCAGCGCCTGCACCTCAGGATCGCTCGAGCCATCGCACGTTTTGCTGGCCATGGGTATCAGTCCCCAGGAGGCGCTTGGGAGCCTGCGCCTGACGGTGGGCAAGCGCACCACCAACGCCGACATCGACGCCGCCGTCGAGGTCATCCAGGAGGCCGTCGGGGCACTTCGCGGATAGGCCGATGTAACGGCTTGGGGTAAAAGCTGCGCTTCACGCGCATAAAGGCCTAGGGTCGCACGAGTGTTTAGCGGGACAAAGCCATAGCCAAGCGGGTGTCCGGGTTCCTTGATTCTCTGAATCGCACGTTCGCGCGCCTGCAGGCGACCGAGCCGGTGGAGCTTGATCCTGAGACTGCCAGCCATCTCAGTTGGAAGCAGGTCCAGAACCTGGTTGGTGACGCTTTCCGCCGCCGCGGATACGGCGTCCGGCCGGGATCGACGGACGCTCCAGTCGACTTCATCCTCGACAAGGATGGCGAGCGCACCGTGGTCAACTGCAAGCAGTGGAAGGTCTGGGAGGTCGGCGAGTCGCCGCTCCGCGAGCTATACGGCTACACCACCGGGATCGGCGCCAAGCGTGCCGTCATGGTGACCACCGGCAGGTTCAGCCAGCGGGCCCGCGACTTCGCTGATCGGCACAACCTGCGCCTGATCGACGGCCGTGGCCTCAGCGACCTGGTCCACGGCAACTAGCGCCCCGAACTAAACCCCCAGGGGAGAAAATCGCGGCCCGGAGCCGGGAACCTCACCTAGACCTCCGTAATCAGCAGGTCGTCGTAAGTCTCCCGCCGTCGTATTAGCCGCGCATTGCCCTCGCGCACCATCACCACCGCCGGGCGAACGTTGTAGTTGTAGTTGCTCGACATCGCCAGCGAGTACGCGCCGGCGGCGGGCATTGCGATCAGGTCGCCTGAAGCCAGCGGAGGCATCTGCGCATCCTTGATCAGGATGTCGGTCGACTCGCAGTAGCGGCCGGCGATGGTCACGGTCTCGGAGGCGTCGGCATTGGGCGCGTTGACCTTGAACGCTTCGTACCGTGAGCCGTACAGCTTGGGGCGGATGTTGTCGCCCATGCCGCCATCCACGGAGACATAGGTCCGCACCCCGGGGATCTCCTTGATCGCGCCCACGGTGTAGACGGCGACGCCCGCGGGTCCGGCGATCGAGCGGCCGGGCTCCACCAGCAGGCGCGGCAACTCCAGCCCACGCTGGCTGCAGCCCTCGTTGACGGCGTCCGCCACCACATGGACGAAGTCGGCCGGGGTGGGTGGGGTGTCCTCCCGGGTATACGCGATGCCCAGACCTCCGCCCATGCTCAGCTCGCGCGCCCTGAAGCCGAGTTGCTCGCGCGCCGTGACCAGGAAGTCGAGCACCTTCTCGACGGCCGCGGCGTAGCTGCTGAGATCGAAGATCTGGCTGCCGATATGGGCGTGGACGCCGGTGACGTCGGCGGCTGGGACCTCGAGCAGCTTCCCCAGCGTGTCGAGCGCCTGGCCAGTCTCGACCGGGAAGCCGAACTTAGAGTCCAGCTGGCCGGTGGAGATGAAGCTGTGGGTATCAGGCTGAATGCCGGGACTGATGCGCAGCGTGGCTCGGACGTGCGGGCTGGCCGGGAGCCCGCGCAGGAGCTCGATCTCGCTCAGCGAATCCACCACCAGGGCCCCGATGCCAAGCCGCGCCGCCGCCTCAACCTCCTCCGCCGATTTGTTGTTGCCGGGGAAGAAAACGCGGTCCATGGGGAAGCCGGCCTTCTCGGCGAGGTACAGCTCACCGCCAGAAACCAGGTCCAGACCGGCGTCCTCATCCATGACCAACTGCGCCATCGCGATCGAGAGAAAGGCCTTGCCCGCGTAGAGCACCAGGCTCTCCCCGGGATATGCGTGCTTCAGGGTGTCGCGGTATTCGATGATCCGGCCGCGGAGGGTTGCCTCGTCGTACACGTACAGCGGCGTCCCGAACTCGCTCGCCAAATCGGCCAGGTCGCACCCCCCGACTGCCATATGGCCGCGCGCGTTCACCTCGTAGGTGTCGGGGAAAAGCATGGTGCGCAATTCTATCGACGCCCATCGTCACCGCCCGCGCTATCCTGCTGAGATGGTCCAGAGCCAGGCGTTGAATACGCGGCGGATGAGCGGCCCGGAGCCGGCGATGCTCTTCGGCGGCCTTTTCGTGCTCGGCGCGGCGTACACGCTGCCGGTCTTCTGGAGCCGAGGCGTCAGCCCGATTCCTCCCTGCATCTTCCACCAGATCACGGGCCAGCCGTGCCCCATGTGCGGGGCCACCCGCAGCTTCGTGGCGATGGCTCACGCCGACTTCGGCAGGGCCGTCTACCTGTACCCGTTGGCGCCGGTGTTGTTCCTGGCGATGCTGATCGGCATCGGCTACGGCGGTTGGGTCACGGTCACCGGCAGGCGCATCCGCTTACCCCTCAGCCTTCGCGCCCACCAGAACATCGGGCTGATCATCCTGGCCTTGTTTGCCGCGAACTGGCTGGTCAAGCTCCTCTGGCTGGGCTTCGGCCCCTTGCCGTTCCCGGGCGCCTGACCCTCCCGACTCGGGCCGAGCTCGACGCCCGGCTGCACTGCTACCTGGAGCTGCTCCTGGAGCGCAACGCCAGCCTCAACCTGACCGCCGTCCGCGACCCCGCCGCGGCCTGGGAGAAGCTGATCCTGGGATCCCTGGCGATCATGGATGCCCACAGCTTTCGCGGCGACGAGCGCGTTGCCGATGTTGGCTCCGGCGGCGGCCTTCCTGGGATCCCGCTCAAGCTGGCGCTGCCCGGGTTGAGCCTGTGTTTGGTCGAATCTGACCAGCGCAAGGCCGAATTCCTGCGCCACGCCGTGGCGGCGCTGGAACTGACCGAAGTCGAGGTGGAGGCTCGCCGCGCCGAGGAGCTGGGCCGCGACCCGCGCCATCGCGATGCCTACGACGTCGTCGTCACCCGAGCCGCTGCCAAGGCTTCGGTGGCGGCCGAGTACTGCCTGCCGTTGGTGCGGCCAGAGGGGACGCTGCTGGCCCTGGCGCGGTACAAGGACTGGGAAGTCGCACGCCGAGCGATAGGCCAGCTTGGAGGGCGCCTCCAAAGCGAGCAACAGAGCGCCGTCGTGGTGCGCAAATTGAAGCCCACGCCAGACCAGTTCCCGCGCCGAGTTGGAATTCCGGGGAAAAGACCGCTCTAGTACGCACAACACTGTCAATCCGAAGCCGATAATCATCTTTCTAAGGTAGGGATTTGGCGACAGCTGCGACCGAAGAGGTGCTCGAGGGGACGTTCACAGTCCTCTTTACCGACGTCCAGGGCTCGACCGAGATGCGCAACCAGCGCGGGGACGAGGCCGCCGGCTCGATCCTGCGCGCTCAGAGCGACCTTGTTCGCCACCAGATCGAGGCCCACGCCGGACGGGAGGTCAAGGCGCTTGGCGACGGGTTCATGGTCGCTTTCGCGTCGGCCCGCAAGGCGGTCGCCTGCGCGGTGGCGATCCAGAAGGCGATCCACGAGAACAACCACAAAAACCCCGACCGCGGGGTCCATGTCCGGATCGGGCTGAACAGCGGCGAGGTCAGTCAGCAGGACGGTGACCTCTTCGGCGCCGCCGTCAACGCCGCGGCGCGGGTGGCAGCCAGGGCCAAGGGCGACCAGATCCTGGTCACTGGCGTCGTCAAACAGCTCGCGGGCAAAGTTGCCGAAGCCGAGTTCATCGACCGCGGCCGGTTTCGGCCCAAGGGCTTTGACGATCGCTGGTAGCTCGTCGAGGTCGCCTGGACCGCGGCCACCGAGCAGGAAACCGGTACCCATCACCTGCCCGAGCGTGCCCCCTTTGTGGGCCGGGAAAAAGAGCGCACCGAGCTGATCCACAGCCTCGACCACGCCGCCGAAGGCCACGGCGGGTTGGTCATGCTGGGGGGAGAGCCCGGAGTGGGCAAGACGCGGCTTGCTGAGGAGGTGCTCGCCGAGGCCGGGCGCCGCGGATACTTGGCCCTCACCGGTCGCTGCTACGAGAACGAGGGCGCGCAACCGTACTCGCCGTTCATCGAGCTGGTCGAGGATGCCGGGCGCCTGATCGACGACGCCATGAAGCGGGCCCTGGGAGAGGGCGGCGGCGAGGTAGCGCGGCTGGTGCCGGCTCTGCGCCAGCGCTTCCCGGAGCTTTCGCAGCCAGTCGAGCTGCCGCCCGAGCAGGAGCGGCGCTACCTCTACAACAGCATCCGCGACTTCGTCGGCCGGGCGTCGGACATCCAGCCAATCTGCGTGCTGCTCGACGACCTCCACTGGGCCGACGAGGGCTCGCTGCTGCTCCTCGACCGCGTAGCGGAGGACCTCGCCGGGCTGCGGGTGCTGCTGATTGGCACCTACCGCGACGTCGAGCTGGATCTCTCCCGACCGCTGGCGCGGACCCTTGACGGCCTGGTTCGCCGCCATCTTGCGAGCCGCCTGCCGATCAAGCGCCTACCCGAGGCCGACGTGGGTCGGATGCTGGAGGCGCTCGGAGGCGCAACCCCGCCGGCGGCGCTGGGCTGATCTTCGATCCCGGCGGATGGTGGCGAACCGACCTCGACGTCTCCGAACTGGATGTGCCAGAAGCCGTCCGGCTGGTCGTCGGACGGCGGCTCGAGCGCCTGGGCGAGAACGCCCGGCAGGCCCTGTTGGAGGCCGCCATCGTCGGTCACTTCTTCGACTTTCGGCTGCTCACGGCGATCGGCGGCGACCTTGGCGAAGACGCTCTCCTGGACGCCCTTGATGAGGCCGAGCGCGCCGGCTTGGTGACGTCGGCCGCCGCCGGCAACGACGTCCGCTCCCAATTCGCGCACGAGCTGATCCGCCAGACCCTGCTCACCGGGCTGTCGGCGCTGCGCCGCCAGCGTCTCCACCTTCGCGTTGCCGAAGCCATGGAGGAGGTCTACGGCGAGTTGCCCAGCGGACTGGCGGCCGAAATCGCCCGCCACCTGATCGAGGCCGGCGCCTCAGCCGACCGGGCCAAGGCGTCCACTACCTCGACCTGGCGGGCCAGCGCGCCCTCTCAGCGGCCGCCTTTGAGGACGCCCTGCGCAGCTACGAGAACGCGCTGGCGATCATCCCGCCAGGCGACCGAGAGCTGGAGGCCACGATCAAGTGTGGCCTCGGCCAGGCATATCGCAGCCTCGGCCAGTGGGGAGAGTGCCAGCAGATGTGGAGTGACGCGATCGACATCTACGAGAGCCTGGGCCGCGTCGAGCTGGTCGGCAGCCTCTGCGCCGAGCAGGCGGTGCAGTTGACCTGGGGCCTGCGCTACGAGGAGGCCTTGCTGGTGGCGGGGCGCGGCCTGGCGGCCGTGGGGGAGGAGCCATCCAATGATCGGGCCGTGCTGCTGGCGCTCAGCGGCGTGACCTTGAGCCTGGCCGGGAACTATGCCGCCGGCGAAGAAATGACAGGCGAAGCTGTAGCGCTCGCCAAGCAGTTGGGCGATAACGGGCCACTGGGATTCGAAACCGGCACCCGTGGAGTGCATTGCTGAGCGTGGCTGGAGTTGCGCGAATGCGTCGACCTGGGGCGCGAGTCACTGCGCATGGCCGGGGAGGCCGGCCAGCTCTGGCGGCAGGCTGACGTCGGCCCGTTCCCGGCGATGTCGTTGCACTGTCTCGGCCGCGACGCCGAAGCCGTCGACCTGCTTGCCCATATCGATCCCGTCGCCGAGCGTATCGGACACCGTCAGTCCGCCGCGCTCTGCTTCCGGATCCGCAACATGATGGACACGCGAGGGACCGGATATGTCGACGAGCAGTTCCGGTTCGTGGAGATCGACCGGGCGAACACCCAGGTCTTCCCGGCCGGGAGCTGGGAGATGGACCACTACTGTTTCGTGGCCGTCGCCAAATACTGGGCCGGTGACCTGGAAGCGGCTCTGGAGAGCGCTCAACGCTCCGTCCAGGGCAACGTTTTCTGGGTCTGGGACATGACCTACCGCGGCGTCCTGATGCTCATCCAGGCGTGCCTTGGCGATCATGATGCGGCGGTTGCGTCATTCGCGGAGATCGAGCGGCATGCGCCCGCGGAGGGCGAGCGGGCGACGATTGGCTACTGGACCGGCCTCAGCATCGCGGTCGAGGCACTGATTCTCGTTGGCGAACTGTCCACCGCCGCCTCCACCCGGGCGCTGCTCGACGGTGTGATCGGAACTGGTGTCGTTGTTCTTCCGTACACTCACCGGCTGACCCGGGCCAGCGCCGCACTGGCGGCCTGGGCCGACGGCGACTGGGAGGCTGCCCAAGAGCACCTGGGCAGGGCCGAAGCCGATGCCGAGATGTACGGCGACTTGATCCAGGCCGCCGACATCAAGCGTTTCCGGTCCATGATGCTGCTGGACCGTGCCCAGGCGGGCGACATCGACGCCGCGGGGGAGCTTCTCAAAGAGGCTGCAGCGGAATACGGTCGCATCGGCATGCCGCATCACGTTGCCCTGGTCGAGGAGATGCGGACGACAAGGTGAGATGAACGACGGGAGGGAAGCCGGAACGGGTGGTGGCCTCACCGTGCTGTTCACGGACATCGAGCCTTGCCGAGATCGCGGCGGCCGCCGGCGGGCAGTGGGACCTCGCCGACCAGGCGGCCGAGGGCGTCAAGCAGCTCTGGGACATCGTCAGGTCGGCGCTAGCCGGCGATCCAGGCGGGGTGCGAGTTGGCGTCGATGTCGGCGCCCCAGGTCAGGCGCTGCGGCGTGCTGCCCGCGGCCGAGGCCAGCCAGAGATCAGTGCTGCCGCCGTGCGCCGAGATGAACAGCAGGTTGCGCCCATCCGGCGACCAGACCGGCTGACGGCAATCGGCGAAATTGGCAACGATGGCGGCGCCTGAACCGTCAAGGTTGCCGACGACGATGTTGGCAGTGTCGCCTTTGCGGCTGACCCACGCCATCTTCCCGGCGGCCCCGGGTGCGGGGTCGAGGATGTCGCTGGCCGCGCCCGTGACGACAACGCTGGCACGACCCGACGGCACCGCCGCCTTGTCCAGGTTGCCGTGGTTGTCGCGCCATGCCACGAACACGATGCCGCTGGTGTCGGGGAGGTAGGCGGGGGCGTCATCGCCGCCACTGAAATCGGGGGGGAAGCTGACCTCATGGGGTAGGCGGATGGGCCCCTCCCAGATGGCCTCGTCGCTGCAGCAGCTGCTCCTGTCGGACATGAAGACGAGCCGCTTGCCATCGGGCGATAGCGATGGCTTGAGGTCGAGCGAGGCCAGATGGGCGTCGGACCGGGCCGGTGTCAGCGATGTCAGGCCGGTGAAATCCGGCCCTCCAACCGCGATCTGAGCCTGGCCGCGGCCGACGACACTGACGGCGGTGACCGACCCGTCGGCGCTGGTGGTGGGGTAGGCCAGCGTCTGGTTGGCGGGGGTCAGGGCGGTGAGCTTGCCGGAGCGAAGCTTCCAGATTCGGCCTCCCTGGGCCAGGTAAATGGTGCCTTTCAGGGAAGTGGCCTCACTGCGGGCGGTCAGGGAGGTGGGCACGTCGGCCTTGGTACCTGGAAGCTGGATGCCGCCGTCGCAGCCCGCCAGCGCCATCACCGCGATCACCCCCAGCCACGGCGCGCGACGGGTCAACCGGCGACCCCGAGCGCTTCCACCGCTGCCCTGGCTTCGGCGACCTCGTCCCAGGCCAGGACCTCGTCGCCGAGGAGGAGGCGGTCCTCGTGACCTTTGCCGGCCAGCAGGACGGTGTCGCCCGGGCGTGCCCTGCCGATCACCTCTCGGATCGCTTCGCGACGGTCGCGTATTCGGCGGAAGTCCTCGCCCTCGCGTCGACCCTCGGCCGCAGCCCCTGCCGCAATTGCCGCCGAGATCTCGTCCACACTTTCGTGGCGGGGGTCGTCGGCAGTGATGACGAACTCGTCGGCCCCGCGCGCGACTGCCGCCCCCATAAGCGGCCGGTTGCTGGAGTCACGGGCACCCGCGGCTCCGAAGACCGCCAACAGCCGCCCGGCGGTGAGCGGGCGCAGCTCGCGCAGCACCTGCGCCAGGCCGTCGGGAGTATGGGCGAAGTCGATCACGATGGCGAAGGGCTGGCCGGCGTCGAGGACCTGCATCCGGCCGCGCAACCCCTGGGCCGATGCGAGCCCCTCGGCGGCTGTCGCCAGGGGCAGATCAAGGGCCCTGCAGATGCCCAGCGCACAAAGCGCATTGGCCACGTTGAAGCGGCCCGTCAGCGGCAGGCTCGCGCGCAGACCGGTGCCGGCACCCTCGACCTTGAACGACACTCCGCCGATCCGAGCGTCGATCTCGGACGGCCAGAGGTCGGCGTTTGGCCCGCTCCCGTAGGTCACCCGTCGGTCCGTCGGTGCCTGCGCCAGCGAGGCCCAGGCGGGATCGTCGATGTTGTAGACGATGGCCTTGGCCACGCCGGGCTTGCGCGGGCTCTGACGCGCAATCTCGGCCAGGTGCAGCTTGACGTCACGGTACTCCTCGAGGGTGCCATGGAAGTCGAGGTGCTCGTGGGTGAAGTTGGTGTAGGCGGCGATGTCGAAGGCGACTCCGCTGACCCGGTGCTGGGCGATGCCGTGGCTGGTGGTCTCCAGCACCGCGGTCGTCACTCCGGCGTCGACGAGGTCGCGCATCCGGGCTTGGATCAGCGGCGCCTCCAGGGTCGTCATGTACGTGGGGTTGATCTCGATTTCGTCAAGGCTGCGGAACTCCAGGCTGTTCATGCCGCCCGCGGCGACACCACAGGCGCGCAGGGCGGCGACTGCTAGGAGACATGTAGTGGTCTTGCCGTCGGTGCCGGTGACGCCGATCACCGTCATCTCTTCGGTCGGGTGCCCGGCGAGAGCAGCAGCGGCGATGCCCAGCGCGAACCTGGTGTCGTCGACTACTGCTGCGGCGCACCCTGGCGGCAGGGGAACCTCTCGTTGCACCAGCAGCGCCCCCGCCCCGCCCTGGACGGCGTCGTCGACGAGGTCGTGGGCGTCGATGCGCATCCCGTCAATGGCGACAAAGAGAGCTCCGGCGGAGACGGAGCGCGAGTCGTGGCTCAGCCCGGCGATCTCCGGGTCGAGGTCGGGCGGCGTCAGTCTGTGAGAGGGGACCCCGCGCAGGGCGAGGTCGGCCAGCAACTCGGAGAAGCGCATTCCGCCGAAGATCTTATCGGCAGAGCGCTTCAGCCGAGCAGGAGCGAGAGCAGCGTTCCAGCCACCAGCAGGATGCCGGTGCTGAAATGCAGGACGACATTGTTTTGAAGCGACCCCATCAGGAGGTAGGGATCGTCGTAGTTCTGCTCCAGCCCTCGCAGGGTCTTGACTGCCAGGGGAATGGTGAGCAGCGCCACCAGGGTCGGCCAGGGCAGCAGGCCGGCGACTACGCCGACGACCAGCGCCAGGTAGGCCAGCGCCGCCGCAACGCCGTAGACGTGGAGCACAACCTTGCGGCGGAGCCGGACCACCAGGGTGCGCTTCCCGGCGCGGGCGTCGGCGACGCGGTCGGGGATCTCGTTGGCGTAGAGGATCAGCATCAACAGCAGCGCCACCGGGATGGAGAGCACCAGGGGCTGAAGGGCGTAGTGCCCGGCCTGCACGTAGTAGGCCCCCAGCACATGATCGGTCCGAAGCCGAGCGCGGTGGCCAGCTTGCCCAGTCCGCGGTGTACCAGGCGCAGCGGTGGGGCGGTGTAGAAGTAGCTGATCAGCACGCCGGCAAGACCAAGCCGGAGCAGGCCCCAACCGGCAACCGATGCCAGGTACAGACCGATGGCGATGGCCACGGCATAGGCGACCGCTGAGATCGCGATCATCTGACGCAGGTTGACGAGGCCGTATTGGATGACGCGTGAGCCGCCACTGAACATCGTCGGGTTGACGTTGAAGTCATCGGCCCCACTGGAGGCGTCGAAGACGTCGTTGGCGACGTTGAGTCCGAGGTGGACGGTGACCGCGCCGAGCAGCGTCAGGGCTGCGAGCCCGAGGTAAAACGGGATCAATGGATTAGACGCCTTAAGCGTCTTAACTCCGGCATTTTGCCGGAATGTGAAGTGAGTTTTATGCGGCCAAGCGCGCCTCCTCGATGAGTCGTTCGAGCTGGGTATCGAAGCGGTTCCAGGCATTGCGGAGGGGGTTTGGAAGTTGCTCGGGATGTAGTTGGGCGATGCCGGGGCAGACTACGCGACTGTGCAGCTTGGTGCAGAAGAGAACGAGCTGGCGCCCGAGGTCGGTGAGTTGGTAGCGGTGGGTTCTGGGGATGCGCTCGATAATGCCGTTGAGCCTCAAGCGTTCGAGGTCATGGCCCATCTGGACCATGGTGTATTCACGGGCGAGGTGCTGCTCGACGAGCGGGCGCAGGTCCCGTGCGCGGAAGCCGTGCATGACCCAGTTGAATTGAGATAGCACGGCGAAGATGCCGACCACGCGAGGATCGCCGAAACGCAAGCCAGGAACACGGTGGCCGGGGTCCCCGGTAGGGAGAACGAGGTTCTCGAAGACGGTGGCTGCGGGGGTGCAGCGCTGAGCCGTCCGCTCCATGTCGAGCAGGCGGCGGTTGATGTCCTTGCCCTTGGCGACGAGGTCGCCGAAGTTCTTGAGCGCGTGCCCGATGTCGAAGTCGTAGGTGTCGTTGAAGGTGATCTCAGTCCGGAGTGCGCGGCCGCACTTCCAGTATTGCTTGACGTTGGTGTTGCGATGTTCAGTGTGCAGACTCGGGTCGACGCCCTCGCAGAAGACGCGGGTGCGGTGAGATTTCATACCCTTGCGGCGCGGGATGCGGCGGTCGAAAATGAGCTGGAGCTTCTCGGGACGGCCGAGGTCGAGATTGTCGCGCATCACCTCCTCGAAGAACTGGCGCCCGTGGAGCGGGCGGTCGAAGACCTTGGTGCGGCTGACCTCCACCTGCAGGATGGAGAGTTCGTGGCAGTAGCCGCCAGCGCGATCCTTGCGGGTGAAGGGGTTGGGGAGCCGGTAGAGCCACCGGTCGAAGAAGCGCTGTACGTGGGCGGCGGAGAGCCGGTCGCAGATACGCTGCAACTCTGACGGTTCGGAAACCGAGGCGATGCCGTTGTCCAGCGGCTCGAAGCTGATGCCACGATGGAGCAGTTGCTGGATGAGCCAGCGGTGGCCATTGAGGCCAACCCGGATGCCGAAGGGTGCGTAGGAGCAGATCTTGATGAAGCTGCACCCCCACTCCTGGTCAAAGATGTAGAAGTAGTAGGAGTTCACGAACGCGCTGTTGCGCGTGGCCGCGAACTTGCCGACCTCGCGCTTGGTCTTGGCCGGGGCCCGAAAGACGTTGGCGCGTTCCTGCGCTGTACCGATGAGGACCACTCCCTCGCGCGTTGTCTTGTCGAAGTCCGGGGCGGCGACATCCTCCTTGCGCGCCCTGCGCTCGAACTCGATCCCCGGGACCCCGGCCTTCTCCGCGAAGGTACCCACGTCCCGCTTGAAGTTCCGGGTCATCTCCCCCACGACCTCGTAGCGCGGGATCTGCTCGCCCCGATGCTGGCAGAGGAAGTAGGAGAGCGCCGCGGGGTCCTGGAGGCGACCCACGTAGCCGTTGAGGAAGATGCGGTCGACGCACTCGCACTTGAGTACGACGTGCTCGTCGAGTACGGTATTGACGTTGGGCATGGCAGCCTCTCTTTGAACGGTTTGGATGTCATGCCCACTCTCTCACTGAAGGCTGGCGGAAGCCAGCACCAGGTGATCCGGAGGCGTAGGCGGGTTCATCCCGCCGTAGCCGGAGTCCGCCCTAATGGTTTGAGGCCCGAGCCGGCGTCAGCCGGTGAGCGGCTTCGCTAGTCCTGGGCCGGCCCTGGGCGTCGATCATGCTGAGCTCGGCGACAAGTGCCTTGTCGAGGAGGTCGACCACCGCTTGAGGCATCTTTTCCATGGAGTTCTCAAAGCTAACCGTTGACCCTCTCCCCGTCCCCAGCAAACGGATCACTGCCGCCACGGCCAGGGCTGTTCGGGCTAGGATTCCCCGGTGAGGTTTGCGTGGGGGACCCGGACCTTCGTGATGGGGATCATCAACGTGACCCCGGATTCTTTCTCCGCCGACGGCGTCCTCGGTGATCCCGCGGTGGCGGTGGAGTTGGGCCGCGGTATGGCGGAGGGGGGCGCCGACATCCTCGACGTGGGCGGGATCTCGAGCCGGCCCGGGCACCAGGAGATCAGCGTCGATGAGGAGCTGGGGCGGGTGATAGGGGTGCTGCCCGGGTTGCGCGCCGCGGTCGAGGTGCCGATCAGCATCGACACCTATCGCTATGAGGTAGCCAAGGCGGCAGTGGAGAGCGGCGCCACCGTCATCAACGACATCTGGGGGCTGCAGCGGGAGCCGCGACTGGCCGAGCTGGCGGCACAGACGGGGTCAGTCCTGGTGCTGATGCACAACCAGGACAACACGACCTACCAGGACCTCGTCGCCGACATAATCGAGTCGCTGGCGCGGTCGGTGGCGGTGGCCGAGTCCGCCGGGGTGGCGCGGGACGCGATCGTTGTGGACCCCGGCATCGGCTTTGGCAAGACCGCCGAGCAGAACCTCGAAGTGCTCCGGCGCCTGGGCGAGCTCAAGGCCCTGGGCCTCCCCATCCTGCTGGGCACATCTCGCAAGTCGACAATCGGCAAGGTGTTGGGTCTGCCGGTGGAAGACCGGATCGAGGGGACGGCTGCGACTGTGGCGCTGGGGATCGCCGGTGGCGCAGACATCGTGCGGGTCCACGATGTCGCTCCCATGGTCCGCGTCGCCCGCATGAGCGACGCCGTCGTCCGGGGTGGTTGGACCGAGCCCAAGGTGGCGGCGTGAAGGCCTACCTGGCGCTGGGCTCTAACATCGGCGACCGGGAGGCCAACCTGGCATTCGCCCGCTGTGAGCTCCGCGCTGACGGCGTGCACATCGTGGCGGAGTCCAGCGTCGAAGAGACAGAGCCGGTCGGCGGGGTGGCGCAGCCGATGTTTCTCAACCAGGTGATCGAGGTGGACACCGACCATCCACCTCGCGCGCTCCTGGATGTCTGCAAGCAAATCGAATGGCGAGCCGGGCGCCGGCCGCGCGGGGAGCACTGGGGACCGCGCGAGCTGGACATCGACATCCTGCTCTACGGTCACGTCACCATCGACAGCCCCGAGCTCCAGATCCCACACCCTCAGCTGGTGCGGCGCGAGTTCCTCCTGCGCGAGCTGCACCAGATCAACCCGAGGCTCACCGATGCCGTATCCGGGGTTACCGTGCAGCAGCTGCTGAGGCAACTGGAGGAGGAGGACCAGCCCGTCTAGTCGGCGCCCACTAACTATCCGGCGACGCCGAGGAGGTGAAGCGGTAGCCGATTCCCGGGACGGCGAGGATGAAGAAGGGACGCCCCGGGTCGTTCTCGATCTTGCGGCGCAGGTTGCGAACGTGGACGTCGATGACGCGGGTTTCTATGGGGTACTCGTAGCCCCAGACGTGGTTGAGGATCTTCTCACGCGACAGCACCATGCCGGAGTTGCTGGCGAGGAACGCCAGCAGGTCGAACTCGGTGTGGGTCAACTCCACCTCGTTGCCCTTCTTGAAGACGCGGCGTTCGTTGAGGTTGATGCTGAGGTCTTTGAATTCCAGCCTTCCGTCGGAGCCGTGCTCGTCCTGGCGGACGCGGCGCAGGTGGGCGGCGATCCGGGCCAGCAGCTCGCGGGCGCGGAAGGGCTTGGTGATGTAGTCATCGGCGCCGATCTCGAGGCCGACGACGATGTCGATCTCTTCGCTCTTGGCCGAGAGGATGATGATGGGCACCCCCGAGCCGCTCTTGCGCACCTCCCGGCAGACGTCGAAACCGGAGATGTCCGGCAGCATCAGGTCGAGCAGGATCAGGTCCGGACGGCTGGACTCTGGCAGGTGGAGGCCCTCGGTGCCGTTCTCGGCTTCGACGACCTCATAGCCCTCCTTCTCGCAGGCCATGCGGATGGCCTTGCGGATGACGGCTTCGTCCTCGACGATGAGGATGCGGCGGGCGACCTCATTCACGATCGCGCCGGCACCAACGGCAGCGTGAAGGCGAAAGTGCTGCCCTTGCCGTAAGTGCTTTTGACGTCGATGGTGCCTCCGTGAAGCTCCACCAGGCCGCGCACGATATACAAGCCCAGTCCCGTGCCCGAAGTCTTCCGGGTCGATGGGTCGGGAATCCGCTGGAACTTCTTGAACAACCGGGTCTGGTCCTCCGACTTGATTCCGATGCCTTGATCTCTTATCTCGACCCGGACCGCCTGATCATGGACTGAGGCCGTCAGCACCACGCTGGTGTGCTGCGGCGAATACTTCATCGCGTTGGTGATCAAATTCACGAGAATCTGGCGCAACTTGGGAGCGTCCGCCCATACCTTCGGCAGCCGCGCCGGGATCTTGACCAGAAGGTTGGCGTCCGCAGTCTGGGTCTGAAGCTCGTCCAACACCTCGGCAACGGTGTCTTTTAGGTCCACCGGCGCCAGCTCCAGGGGCATCCGGCCGGAGTCGATCTGGCTGGTGTCGAGGATCTCTCTGATCAACACCTCAAGGCGCTCGGCCTGGCGGTAGATGTCGCCCATCATCTCCTCGCGCTCAGGCTTGGTGACGTCGTATGAGATCAGGAGCTCGGCGGTCGCCTTGATCGCCGTCAGCGGGGTCTTAAGCTCGTGGCTGGTGACGCTAACCAGCGCGTCGTGAGCGTCGAGGATCTCTCGGACCGGTGTGGCGTCGGCGATCAGCACCAGCGCTACTCCGGCGCGGACGTGGCGAATCTGGATGGTCAGGAAGAAGGTGTCCGCGGTGCCGTTCACCGCGACCCCCCTCAGCGGTGCAGTCCAGTCGACACCCTGCTTGAGGCAGCGCTGCAGCGGCGAGTCGGCCCCCTCGAAGAGGGGTGCTTCGCGGTCGTCCGGGTGGATAAGCTGCGCGACCTGCTTGCCCACCGCCTTGCTCTCGGTGACGCCAAGTAGGGCGGCGGCACGCGCACCCAGATCGACGACGACCCCCCGCTCGTCGACGACGATGTATCCCTGCTCGAAGCTGGGCAGGATTTCAGCAGCGCTCAGCTTGTCAATCGCTAACCAACCTCAATCTCGATCTCATTCGCCGTACGTTACTGCGCATCTTTGCGATTGCCTGGTGCGAACGCCACATTGTGACTCTGAGCGGCAGGTCAAAGGCACCCGCGTACGCCACCGGGCGACCGTTCCATCCCGACTTGAACTGCCACAGGCC
>CABEAI010000057.1_pt1 | contig 23078 bp, 22 predicted proteins | sample 3132431 | NCBI WGS metagenome assembly CABEAI01 (sample SAMEA5534343, study PRJEB31848) | metagenome | biome: tundra; feature: field; material: soil | place: USA | collected 2013-05 | depth 0.45 m | reverse complement strand
AGCCCGAGGATCACGCCACCGCGGGCGCTGCCATCCAGCTTGGTCACCACCAGGCCGGTCAGGTGTAGCGTCTCGTGGAACACGCGGGCCTGCTGGATCGAGTTCTGCCCGATGGCGGCGTCGAGGACCAGAAGGGTCTCGTGAGGAGCGTCGGGCATGGCCTTGCCGATGGTGCGCTCGATCTTTTTGAGCTCCTCCATCAGGTTCGGCTGCGTATGCAGGCGCCCGGCGGTGTCGATGATCACCGCGCCCATGCCGCGCGCCCGGCCGGCCTCCACGGCGGCGAAGGCAACCGAGGCCGGGTCCGACCCGGGCTCGCTGCTGACGAAGTCGCAGCCAAGCCGGTCCGCCCACAGCTGGAGTTGCGCAATGGCGCCGGCGCGAAAGGTGTCGGACGCCCCCAGCAGGACCGTGCGCCCTTCACCCTGAAGCCGCGCCGCGATCTTGGCCACGGTTGTGGTCTTGCCGGTCCCGTTGACGCCCACGACGAGGTAAACGAGTGGGTCACCGGCGGCGGCGAGGCCCCGCGGGCGCCACTCCATCCGGTTGAGAAGCAGGCTTCGGAGCCCGGCCACCACCTGGCGGGAGTCGCGCATCTTGAGACGCTCGGCCTCAGCACAGATGTCCGCGCTCAGCCGCAGCCCGATCTCCGGCCCCAGGTCGGCACTCATCAGCGTCTCCTCGACCAGGTCCCAGAACTCCTCGTCGATGGCGCCATAGGCTGCCAGCCCAGTCAGCTCCTGGCGTAGGCCGGCGGTGCTGGCGGCGATCCTTTCCCGGAGGCGGCCGAAAAGTCCCGGCTTCCTAGTCTCGGTCATCAGGTGCTGAGGCTACCCGAAGCCCGACGCGAACGCGCCGACCAGCCGTCAGCCGGTCCCGCTGATGGCCACGACCTCACCGGCGCGAAGCCGGACCGAGACCACGCGGGACACGCCCGAATCCTCGAGCGTGACGCCGTAGAGCGCCTGGGCCACGGTCATGGTGGCGTGGTTATGGGTGATGAGGATGAACTGGTTGTCGGCCGCCATCGAGTCCAGCAGCGCCGTGAACCGCTTGATGTTGGCGTCGTCCAGGGGCGCATCGACCTCGTCGAAGATGTAGAAGGGGCTCGGGGTCACCTTCTCGAGCGCCAGGATGAAAGCCAGTGCCGTCAGGGCGCGCTCGCCGCCGGACAGCAGCTTGATGTTGCGCATCCGCTTGCCCGCCGGCTGGGCCAGGATCTCGACACCGGGGTCGGCGGACTCGGGATCGTCGAGCTTCAGGGTCGCCTTGCCGCCCACGAAGAGCGAGGCGAAGGTGTCCTGGAAGTTGAAGGCGACGGCCCCAAACACGGCCTCGAAACGTCGATCGATCTCCGCTCCCAGCTCGGCGGCGATGCGCTCGAGCCCCTCGCGGGCGCGGGTCAGGTCGTCGAGCTGTCCGCTTATGGTGGCGAGCCGGGCGCCGTCGCGCTCGAACTCGTCGATGGCGAGCTCATTGACCGGGCCGAGCTGCGCCAGCTGACGATCGAGGCGGTTGATGTCTCGCTGGGTCTTCTCCCAGTCCACCTCGACGTCGTCCAGGGCCTCGCCCGACCCGCCCATGCGCTCGGTGAGATCGGCGAGGACGGCCGAGTCAGCCTCCAACTGGGCGGCGGCGTTGGCCAGCGCCTCCTGCTGATGGGCCAGCACGACCTGGCGATCCAGGTGGCCCTTCTCCATCTCCACCAGGGCCCGGGTGAGGGTCTGCACCTCGACGGCCTCGGCCTCCCTCGGGGCAGCCTCCAGCGCCGACCGCGCCGCGGCGGCCTCGACCTCGGCGCCGGCGGTCTCGGTCTCGAGCGCGACCACGCCTGCGCGAGCAGCCGCCAGCCCTCCCTGACAGCGGCCGACTTCCTCTCGCTGGCGCTCGACCAGGGCGGTGGAACGCTCCAGCCGCCCGCGAACTGCCGCGGCGCGACCCATCAGCGCGCGGCGCTCGGCCAGCTCCTCGAGGTGGGCGCTCCGGGCTGCGTCGAGATCCCCGGCAGCAGCGTCGGACGCTTCGCGGGCTCCGCGACTACGGGCTTCCGCCCCGGCCGCGTCGGCGCGGGCGACGTCGAGATCGGAGGCGGCGGCGGCGCCGGCGGCGGCCAGCGCCGTCTGCTCCAGCCTCCCCTCTTCAGCCCATTTCGCAATCGTGGCGGAGTCGACACCGGAGGCGATCGCGGCCTCGCGCACCGCGGGGATACCGAGCAGCTCGACCAGTCTCTGAGCCGAGTGGGCGGGGGTATCGCCGTCCTTCGCCAGCCGCCGCAGCAGGCTGACCCGCTCCTCGAGACGATGGACCTGCGCGACGGTTGCCTGGTGCGCCTCGCGCAGGGCTTCAGCGGCAGCCCGGGCTGCCTGCTCGCGCCCGGTGGCATCGGCGACCTTTTGGGCCCCTGGCAGCTCCGCCGCGGCGTCGCCCGGCGCCGATTCGTCGCCCGCGTCGGCGACCGCGGCGGCGTCCTCGCGAGCGGCGACCACCTCGGCTTCCAGCGCCTCCAGCCGCCGCCGAGCCTCAGTGAGCCCGGCCTCCGCCTGCGAAACGCCGAGTCGGGTGGCGCCAAGTCGCTCAGCCAGGAGCTCAACCTTCGAGCCGGCGTGGGTCGCCGCCAGGCGCAGCGCACCCATCTGGCGTTCCCGCTCGAGGCGCGCGTCGTGGGCCCTGGCCAGCTTCTCCTTCTGGGCTTCGTAGTCAACCGCGAACGCCTGCGCATCGGTCTCGGCGGCGGCGGCAGCGGTGCGCAGGGTCTCGACCCTGGCGGTGGCTTTCTTGATCGCCTGGCGCGCCTGGCGCCACTCACCCTGGAGTAGGCTGCCGCGGAGTGCATCCAGCTGGCCCGTAATGTCGCGCTGCTCGCTCGCGGCCTCAGCCTGGCGCCGGAGCTCCTCGACGCGCGGCCCGAGCTCGGCGGCGACGTCGCCAAGGCGCAGGATGCTGACGTCGGCCTCCTTGAGCTTGGCCATGGCCTCCTGCCGCTTCGATCGCAGCCCTCGGACGCCCGCGGCCTCTTCGATCAGCGCCCGCCGGTCCGCGGCCGAGGTCTGGATGATGTGGTCGACGTCGTCCTGGGCGACGACGGCATAGCCCTGCTGCGTCAGGCCGGTGCTGGCGAAGAGCTCCTCAATGTCCCGCAGCCGGCAGCGGGAACCGTTCATCCAGTAGTCGCTCTCACCAGATCGGTATCCGCGGCGGATCACCTCGACTTCGCCGAAGGGTACGGGCAGGCGGCCGTCGCCGTTGTCGATGACCAGCCGGACCTCGGCCATGCCCGACGCGGCGCGCCGGGCGCCACCGGAGTAGACGATCTCCTCCATCCGCGTCCCCCGGAGCTCGCGAGCGCTGCGTTCGCCCAGCACCCAGCGGATGGCGTCGACCAGGTTGCTCTTGCCGGAGCCGTTGGGCCCCACGACTGCGGTGATACCGGGCTCGAAGAGGAGTTCGGTCTTCTTGGCGAAGGTCTTGAAGCCCTGGACCTGGACCGACCTCAGATGCACGTCAAGAAGTCCATCGGTACGCCGCTATTCCCCGCCACTCAAAGGTCAAAGACCATTCCCGCGATTAAAGCATCGCACCAGGCTGAGGTCAACATAGTGGGGCTGCCAATTCGGCACGCCACCACATCTTGTAGTCAGCCCTCTTCGCCAATCCCGGTGCGGGTGGCTTCGAACCTGCCGATGGCGGCTTTTGCCGCCGCCTGCTCGGCGGCACGCCGTGTGGACCCTTCGCCCTCCCCCAGCCGCACCCCCGCGATTCGCACCTCGACCCGGTAGCGCCGCCGGTGGGCGGGTCCGGTGGCCTCGGCGACCTGGTACACAGGGACGCCTTCGGCGTCGGCCTGGGTCAGCTCCTGGAGTCGGCCCTTGTGATTGATCGCGCCCTCTTCGGGGGTGCCGCCAAGACGCTCGAACACTCCCGCCGTGGCGTCTAACCCGAGGTCTAGGTAGATCGCCCCGATGACCGCCTCGAGGCTGTTCGCAAGCAGACTGTTGAGGTCACGGCCGCCCGTCTTCTCGATGCCCTTGCCCACCCGGAGGTACCTGCCCAGGTCGATACGGCGGGCCGCCGCGGCCAGCGCGCCGGTGCTGACCACCGCCGCCCGATCGAGCGTCAGCGAGCCCTCGCCGGCCTCGGGGTTTCGCCGGTAGAGCACCTCCGCCGCGACCAGCTCGAGCACGGCGTCGCCGAGGAACTCCAACCGCTCGTTCTGGGCAGCGCCCTCGTCAGCGTGCTCGTGCGCATACGACGTGTGGGTGAGCGCCTGGAGCAGCAGGTCGCGGTCGCGCAACTTGATCCCGAGCTTCCGCTCCAGCGCCCCCAGGCCCTGGCCACGGCCCGGCATCAGGAGGTGATCCCGAGTTTCTCCTGCACGTAATCCCAGGCCTGGCTAACGGTGGTGATCTTCTCGGCGTCCTCGTCGGAGATCTCCATCCCGTACTCCTCTTCGAAGGCCATGATCAGCTCCACCAGGTCCAGGGAGTCGGCATTGAGGTCGTCAACGAACGACGCCTCGGGCGTGACTTGCTCGGCCTCGACGCCAAGCTGGTCCGCGATGATGCCCTTGAACTTGTCGTAGGTGACGGCCTCGCTCATATGGTGGGCATTGTAAGGGAAAAGACGGTCGGCGTCGGGATGCCGCCCGCAATCACCCCGTCAGGCCTCCGTCCACCACCAGCACCTGCCCGGTGATGTAGGCCGCGGCGGGGCTCGCCAGGAAGGCCACCGCCGCAGCAACCTCCGTCGGCTCGCCCATGCGCTCAAGCGAGGCGCGCGCTGCAACCTGATCGTGAATCTCGGCTGGCAGGCCGGAGGTCATCTCGGTGTTGATGAATCCCGGGGCCACCGCGTTCACCGTGATGGTTCGAGATCCCACCTCCCTGGAGAGCGCCTTGGTGAGCCCGATGAGGCCGGCTTTGGCGGCGCTGTAGTTGGCCTGGCCGGCGTTGCCCGACACTCCCGAGACGCTGGCGATGTTGATGATCCGGCCCCAGTGGGCCTTCAGCATCGGCCGCAGCGCCGCCCGGCAGCAATAGAAAGCGCCCGAGAGGTCGACGCCGAGCACGTCAGTCCACTCAGAGTCCTTCATGCGCAGCACCAGGTTGTCGCGCGTGATGCCGGCGTTGTTCACGAGCACGTCGAACCCGCCGAGACGCCCGGCTACCTCCGCCACCAACGCGGCCGCCATGGCGGCGTCGGCGACGTCTCCGCCGATCGCGAGGGCCCGCCCACCCGACGACTCGATCGCCTTGACCACGTCGGCCGCGTCTTCGGCCCGGGAGGCGAAGTTGACGGCGACGGCGGCTCCCATCGAAGCCAGCTCCAGCGCGATCGCGCGCCCGATGCCGCGGCTACCGCCGGTGACCAGCGCGACCCTACCCTTTAGGCTCAGGTCCATCTCAGGATCCGACTTCGGCAAGCGCCATCGGGCTGGCCACCGACGACCAGGCAACGTCGGGGTTGATGCGCTTGCCCATGGCTGTGAGGGTAGTGCCCGGGCCGAGCTCGAGGAATCGATCCACCCCCTCCCCAATCAGCGTTTCGACGCACGCCGTCCAGCGCACCGGTGAGGTCAGCTGCGCCCGCAAGGCCTCCGCCACCTCGCCCGGCTGGGTCCGGATCTTGCCATCGACGTTGAAGGCCTGCGGCCTGCCGGTCGTCAGCGGCGCGGCATCAATGGCGTGCCCCAGGCGGGCGGCGGCGTCCGCCATCAGCGGCGAATGGAAGGCCCCGGCCACCGCCAGGGGCATGACGCGCCGGGCGCCGGCCGCCTTCAGCCTGGCGCCCGCCGCCTCCAGGGCGACCAGGTGCCCTGAGATCACCACCTGCCCCGGGGCGTTGATGTTGGCGACCACGGCGACGCCCTCGTCGCCTTCCGCCAGGGCGGCGGCCACCGCACCTTCGTCGGCCCCCAGCACGGCGCTCATGCCCTGGCCCGGGCCCGATGCGGCCTCGGCCATCGCCAGGCCACGCTCGCGGACCAGTGCGATCACGTCTTGCCAGCCCAGCGAGCCCGCAGCCACCAGGGCGGTGTACTCGCCCAGCGAATGGCCGGCGACCGCCGCGACCTGGCTGCGCACGCCGTCGGGAAGGAGTTCCAGCAGCGCCACCGAGTGCAGCAGGAGCAAGGGCTGGGCGACCGCGGTGGCGCGAATCTCGTCGGCGCCCCCCTCGCAGGCGAGACGGACGAGGTCGAGCCCCACGATCTCAGAAGCGGTCCGCGCCATCTGGTACGCGTGCGACCCGGCATCGAGGATCCCCTTTCCCATGCCCGCTGCCTGGGCGCCCTGGCCGGGGAACAGCAGGGCCAGGGTCACGGGATGCTCGTCGAGGCAGGGCCACGGGCCCCGCGACGAGGGCTATTCGGTCTCGAGGACCTCGCGGCCGTCGTAATAGCCACAGTTGGGGCAGATGGTGTGGGGAAGCTTGAGCTTCTTGCACTGGCTGCACGTGGCAAGTGTGGGTCGCTTGAGCGCGAGGTGACCACGCCGACTGCGCTTGTTGGACTTCGAAGTACGTTCTTTGGGGACCGCCATGACCGGCGGATTATAACGGACAGCCTCTCAGGGACAGGCTTTAGCGCCGGCCGCGCCTGGCAGCCCCGTCGTCGTCGCTGGCCCCAGCCGGCTCCGGCTTCTTGAGGGTTTCCTGGGCCTTCCGCACCGTCGCCACCGTACGTACCAAGTGCGACTCGAGCTGCTGCATCACGTCGGCCGCGTAGTCGTCGGCGGCTCGCTTCTGGTCCTCGGCGCGCTGTTGCGCCTCCCGGATGATCGCCTGGCCTTTGTCCTCGGCCTTTCGCGCCAGCTCGTGGCTGGTGACCATGCCCTCGGCCTTCTGGGCCGCCGTTTGGGTGATCCGGGCAGACTCCTGCTGGGCCTCACTCAGCAGACGCTCCTGTTCGGTAAGCACGGTGCGGGACTGCTTGATTTCCTCGGGTATATTGACGTGGATCTGGTCGAGGAGGTCGAGAATCTCGTCCTCGTCGATCATCACGTTGTGCGTGAAGGGCACCCGCTGGGCCCGGTGCACGAGGTACTCCAGGTGGTCGATCAGCTCGATGATGCTGCGGTGGTCCCGCTGGGGGGCTATCGGCTCCTCTATCTCTTCGTCGCTCATAGCCCTCTATTCTGCGTCAGTCGCGCAAGCCTTTTGGCCACCGAGGCGGGCACCGCGAAGTCGACGTTCCCCCCATACCGCGCAACCTCTTTGATCAGCGAAGAGCTGAGGTAGACGTTGGCGAAGCTGGTCATCAGGAAAACGGTGGTCACCTCCGGCGCGAGCTTGCGGTTGAAGAGCGCCATCGAGAACTCACTCTCAAAATCGCTGGTGGCGCGGAGGCCCCTCAGCAGCGAGCCCGCGCCCACCTTCTTGGCATAGTCGACGGTGAGTCCATCAAACGAATCGACCTCCACCGCGGGGTTGTCGCCCACGCTCTCACGGATCATCTCGACCCTCTCGGCAACCTTGAACTGGGGCGTCTTGTTGGGGTTCTCAAGCACGGCGACGATGACCTTCTCGAAGATCCCGGTGGCGCGCTCGAGGATGTCGAGGTGCCCCAGGGTGAAGGGGTCGAAACTGCCTGGGTAAACCGCCAGGCTCACGATGCCGGCCTCATCAGGGTCAGGGCCGAATCACCGTGGCTGACGCGCCGGACCGTTTCCAGCCCGGCCGCCGGCACGATCTCGCGATCGGCGCGCTCTTCGAGGACAACCAGGGCGTCGGCCTTGAGGGCGGTGGGCCGGGCCAGCTGCGACAGCACATTCTCCAATCCGGGCTCTCCGTATGGTGGGTCGAGCATGAGCAGGTCGTAGTCGGCAAGGCGGCCCTGGTGGCGGCGCAGCCACGACTCGACCGGTGCGCAGTCTACCCTACTCAGCCGCGCCCCTGCGGACTCCCGCAGCAGCGCCAGGTTGGCCTTGATGACCGCGACGCAGCGGCGATCGCGGTCGACGAAGTCGCAGGTCGCCGCACCCCGGCTCAGCGCTTCGACGCCCAGCCCGCCGGCGCCGGCATAGAGATCAAGCGCTCGAGCGCCGACGACCTCGGGACCGAGGATGTCAAAGAGCGAGCGACGGAGGATGGCGGCCGTCGGTCGGACGCCCGCTGGCGGCGACTTCAGGCGGCGGCCCCTTGCGATTCCGCCGATGACCTGGAAGGGCATGGCTAGCTGAGACTGCCGGCGAGGTGGAAGCCCCGCGCCGCCATAACCAACTCGGGGTCGAGACCCTGTCGTACCAGCCGCTCTGCCTCCTCGCGGGCGGCGGCGATCAGGCGCGCGTCCAGCAGGCCCGCCACCAGCAGGCCGGCGTCATGGCCGTGCTGAGCCCCGGTTGCTCCCAAAAGATCGCCTGGGCCGCGGATCTCGAGGTCGACCTCGGCAAGGTCGAAGCCACTGGCGTAGCGGACCATGGCGCCGAGGCGACGGTTGGAGTCAGCGGAGTCGGCAGCGTCGGCGTCGGAGAGCAGCAGGCAGAACGCCTTGTGCTCCCCTCTACCGACGCGGCCGCGGAACTGGTGCAGCTGGGCGAGACCGAAACGCTCGGCGCCCTCGATCATCATCACGGTGGCGTTGGGCACATCGACGCCGACCTCCACCACCGAAGTGCTGACCAGGATCTGGTACTCGCCGGCCTTGAAGGCCTCCATCACAGCGTCTTTCTCGGCGGGCTTCATGCGGCCATGCAGAAGCGCCAAGCGCAACTCAGGGAACACCTCCGTCTGCAGCCGCTCGTGCTCGCTGGTCGCGGAGCGGGCCTGGATCAGGTCGGAATCCTCTACCAGCGGGCAGATGACGAAGACCTGGCGGCCGTCGGCGACCTGACGCCGGACGAAGTCGTAGGCCTCGTCGCGCTCAGCCGGCGAGACCAGCCGGGTGTCGACCACCTGGCGGCCCGGCGGCATCTGGTCCAGCACCGACACCGTCAGGTCGCCGTAGAGCGTCAGCTGCAGGGTCCGAGGGATGGGGGTGGCTGTCATCGAGAGCACGTGTGGGTAGATGCCCGACTTCTGCGCCAGCGCCTCGCGCTGGCCTACGCCAAACCGATGCTGCTCATCGCTGATCACCAGGCCCAGGTTGTGGGGCACGACAGTGGGCTCGATCAGCGCGTGGGTGCCGACCAGCAGGTCGAGCTCGCCCTGGCTCAGCTGCTCCAGGATGCGCCGGCGATTCGCCGCCGTGGTCGATCCGACCAGCAGGTCCATGCGCATTCGCAGTGGCTCCAGGTACGGGCGCAGGGTCCTGGCGTGCTGCCGGGCCAGGATCTCGGTCGGCGCCATCATCAGCGTCTGGTAGCCGGCCCGCGCCGCCATCGCGGCCGCCATCGCCGCCACCGCGGTCTTGCCGCTGCCGACATCGCCCTGCAGCAACCGGGCCATCGGCCGCGGCTCGGCAAGGTCTTTGAATACGGCGTGGGCGGCCTTGCGCTGGGCGTCGGTGAGACCGAAGGGAAGGGCGTCGCGAATGGCCCGGGCGCGCTCGACGTCGTAGTCGATCACCGGCGCCGTCTGGTGCTCCCGCTGCTCCCTACTGATCAGCACCGCGATCTGCATCAGCAGCAACTGCCGGAAGGCGATCCGTTTGCGGGCCTGGTTCAGCTCCTCCGCGTCACTGGGGTAGTGCACCTGGCGGATCGCACTCGGCAACGATGGCAGGCCCTGGCTCCGCTCGACATCGGCGGGCACCTCGTCGCGCATGAGGGCGGCGCTTGCCAAGGCGGCATCGATGCGGGCTCGGATCCAGCGGGAGGTGAGGCCGTGGGTCTCAGGGTAAACCGGCACCAGCCGGCCGGTGTGGAGGCCACCTTGGCTGCCGCGCTCGAAGGCCGGGTTCATCATCGCCAACCCGCCGCCTCGACGGTCCTTTTGGGCCTTGCCAGAGAGCACGATCTCATCGCCGACGTGGAGGCTCTGGGCGAGGTAGGGCTGGTTGAACCAGATCGCCTTCATCCGGCCGCTGTCATCGCTGAGAAACGCTTCGGTCGCGCGTCTGCCCCGGCCGCCGGGACGCGCACGGACCATCTCGACGCGGACCTTGACGGTCTGCTTGGCGCCCTCCACCAGGAAGATCACATCGACTGTGCTGGAGAAGTCCTCGTGCCGGCGAGGGTAGTGCTGCAGCAGGTCCCTGACGGTGTAGATGCCCAGCCGCTCCAGCTTCTTGGCATACGCCGGGGTGACCCCGGCCAGTGCGGTCACCGGGGCCTCGGTTGGAAGCGCCAGCCTAGCCCGCCTGCTTGGCGATGTAGGCGACGCCCACGGCGCCGGGCCCGGAGTGGGTTCCGATCACGGGGCCGATCGTCCCGTCGAGAATGTCCTTGGCGCCAAGGCTCTCTTCCAGGGCGGCCTTCATCGTCTTCCCGGCCTCGGGCGCGCGAGCATGGATGACGGCGATGCGGTCGGCGCCGCCGTGGGCCTTGATGTCCTCGACCACCTTCTGGCCGGCCTGGCCCCAGGTCCGGGCCGGCGGCATCCGTTCGAGCTCGCCGTCGACCAGCAGCAGCATCGGCTTGACGCGGAGCAGGCCGCCGATGGCGCCCTGGAAGCGACTCACGCGGCCGCCCATGACGACATATTTGAGGGTGTCGAGGATGGCCAACAGTCGCAGCCGCGGCACCAGGCTCTCGACGTGCTTGACCACCTCCGCCACCGGCTTGCCCGCCTGCACCGCCTCGGCTGCCTCCAGCGCCAGCAGCCCCGCGGCCCAGGTGGTGTTGCCGCTGTCGACGATGTGGATCTCCCGGCCGGGCATCTGCTCCGCCGCCAGCTTGGCCGACTGGATGGTGCCGGAGAGCTGGTGGGCGATGTGGATGCTGACGATGGGCTCGCCTTCGGGAATCCGCGAGTAGACCTCCTCGAAATCGCCAGGCGACGGCTGAGAGGTAGTCGGTAGCTGGCTGGCCTTCTCGAGTCGGGCGAAGAACGCCTCCTCGTCGAGGTCGATCTTGTCGCGGAAGGCTTCATCCCCGAAATGGACCGTGAGGGGCACCATCTCGATGCCCATCGCCTTCATCTTGTCCTCGGGCAGGTCGCAGGTGGAATCGACGACGATCCGCGTCATTCCAGCGAGAGGATGTAGGGATAGTGGTCCTGCTCCCCGCGCTGGAGCTGGACCTCGAGCTTAGGGAAGTGCTCGCGAACGTGGCCCACCATGTCCTCGGCTTCGTCGTCTTTGACCTCGGCGCCCGCGTAGATGGTACAGAGCTCGAAGCCGTCCGTCTTGAGGCCCTCAAGGGCGCCATCCATCACTTCTTGAGCGTCCTTGCCGGCGCGGGTGATCTTGCCGTTGACGAGCGCGATCATGTCGCCGTTCTTGATCTTGAGCCCAGCCACCGAGGTGCTCCGCACCGCTTTCGTGACCTCGATCGTCTGGACCCCGTCCAGCACCGATGACATCGCCTCGCTGTTCGCCTCCAGCCCAGCCCCGGGGTCGAGGTTGAGCAGCGCGCTGATGCCCTGGGGCACGGTGCGGGTGGCGACCACCTTGATGGCCTTGTTGGAGAGGCTCGATACCTGCTGCGCGGTCATGATCACGTTCTTGTTGTTGGGCAGGATGATGACCTCGTCGGCGCCGTTGGCGGTGACGGCAGCAAGGAGGTCCTCGGTGGACGGATTCATCGTCTGGCCGCCCTCGACGACGCCGGCGCCGAGCTCCTCGAAAATGCGGCGGAAGCCATCACCGGCGGCGACCGCGACCACACCCACCTGGCCGGTGGGCACGCTGGCATGGCCGTTGGTGCCGAGAGGCGGCGCGGCTGAAGCGCCATCCTCATCCTGGGCTGGCGGATCGTGGGCCAGGATCTCGTGGTGCTGGCGCGTCATGTCCTCGACCTTGAGCTTCTGCAGCGTGCCGTAGGCGGTGGCGTGGGCGATCAGCCCGCCCGGGTCAAGGGTGTGGATGTGGACGCGGATAAGCGAGTCGTCGCCGACGATGACGGCCGAATTGCCCATCAGCGTCAGCTCCCGGCGAACCTCGACAAATGGTTTGCTCGGCCCCCCGATGAGGAACTCGGTGCAGAACCCCCAGCCCTCTTCGGGCGTCTCCAGGGCGTGGGCTCCGACTTTGGCCGGCTGGCGCTCGGGCGCGGGGGCCCGTGCCGCCTTCGAGGTTGTCGGGATCTCCTGGCCTTTGACAGTCTTCAGGAAGCCTTCGAGGATCACCATCAGTCCGTAGCCGCCCGCGTCCACAACCCCGGCTTCACGGAGCACCGCCAACTGCGAGGGCGTGTCATCGACGGCCCGCTGCGCCGCCGAGACCCCCGACTGGATCAGCTCGGCGATGTCCTCGGTCTCCTCGGCCTTGGCCGCGGCCGCCTCCGAGACCTTGCGGGCAACCGTGAGGATGGTGCCCTCGGTGGGCTTGGTGACGCCCTTGTAAGCCACCGCCGTGGCTTCGGCAAAGGCGTGCGCCAGCCCCTTGCAGTCGACCGAGGCGTTCTCGCCGACGCCCTGGCTGAAGCCGCGCAGGACCTGGGAGAGGATGACGCCGGAGTTGCCGCGCGCCCCCATCAGGGCGCCGTGGGCGACGGTGCCGGCGACCTGCGAGAGGTCGCTGTTCTCGTCCGGCCCCATCTCCTCGATCGCCGATTCCAGGGTCAGCAGCATGTTGGTGCCGGTGTCGCCATCGGGGACGGGGAAGACGTTGAGCTCGTTGACCTTGTCGCGGTTGGCGGTCAGCCAGGTCAGCGACCCCAGCAGGGACCGCCGGAAGAGGACGCCATCGCAGCGGGTGATCAAGGCCGTGGCGGGCGCCCCCTTTGACGCTGTGCTAGCCCTGGCCATCAGGCCTCTTCCTCGAGGTGGATGCCCTGGACGCTGACATTGACGTTCTGGACCTTGATCGCCAGAGCCTTCTCGACCTGGTAGCGGACCGCGTCCTGGAGGCTGCGGGCAACCTCGGTGATGCGGACGCCGTACTCGACCACCACGAAGAGGTCGACGTCGATACCGTCGCCGTTAACCCTGACCTCGACCCCGCGGTGCAGGTTTTCACGCTGCAGCCGCTCGGCGATGCCATCTCGAAGGCCGCGCGCGGCCATCGCCACCACGCCGTAACAGCCGTTGGCGGCGTGCCCGGCGATCGACGCGATGACCTGGTTGGAGACCTCGATACGGCCCAGGTCCTGCTGTTGCATGATGCGGTTCAAGAGGCTTCAGAACTCCTGGTGTAGGCTCGCGAACTCTTCAAGAAAGTGGCAATCGAGGGCAGGCTGAGACGGTCGGGGGGCCCTTCGAACGCATGTTAGAATCCCCACCGATCTCAAAGGTTACGCGAATTCGCGGAAGGTAGCAGAGAGCTTTGTCACAGCAGTGCGCAGTCTGCGGCAAAGGCCCGGTCAGCGGCAACAACGTGAGCCACTCCAAGGTCCGGACCAAACGCCGTTTTCTCCCCAATCTCCAGGTCGCCACGGTCACCCTCGGTGGCAAGCGAGTGAAGACGCACGTCTGCACCCGCTGCCTGAGGACGCTGGCCCGCACCGCGAGCTGATCCCAGACCAACCGACCGCGCCGGACGCCTCCGGCTCCCCGAGCTGGCGCCCCGCCCTCGTCACTGCCCTGGTCTCCCTGGTCGTGTTCCGAGTGGTCACCATCGCCGTCGCCATGGGCGCCGACTACGGGGGTCGATTCGGGCAACAGCTGGCTCAGCACGGCCTTACTGCGATCACGCAGCCCTGGCAGCAGTGGGATGCCAACTGGTACACCTGGATCGCCAGGGTTGGATATGGCCCTTTGAGCCCCGTCCATACCAACGGGCGCATCTACGACGCCGTTGTCTGGCCGCCACTGTTTCCAGGGATGATCGCGGCGGGCTCGAAACCGTTGGGGCTCGACGAGGGCCTGGTGGCGTTGGTGATCACCACGGGTGCGCTGTTCGCCGCGCTGGTCGCCATCTACCGGCTGGTCCAGCTGGAACACGGCGAACGGCTGGCGCTCCTGACCCTGCTGCTGGTGCTCGCCTATCCATCAGCGATGTTCCTGGGCGCGGGCTACACCGAGGCCCTGCTGCTGGCACTCGGCGCCTGGAGCTTCTGGGCGGCGCTGACGGGGCGGTGGTGGTTGGCAGGGGTCCTGGCGGCGGCGGCGGTACTGACCAAGTTCTATGCCGTGATCCTGATCGTGGCAGTGCTCTTCGAGTACATGGACCAGCGAGGTTGGTCATGGCGCCGGGTTCGCCTCGACATGGCCTGGCTGGTGCTGCCCTCGGCCGCGGCCCTGGGCGGCTGGCTGGCCTACGTCCAGCTGAACTTCGGCGATGCGACTCGGGTCGTGACTTCGCAGAAGTACTGGGACCGGCACCTGGCGCCGCCGTGGGTGACCCTGGCCGACGCCGTAGCTAGCCTCCGTCACCTTCGCTTCGTGGGTGTGGTGGACCTCGGTGCCCTGCTGTTGCTGGCGGGACTCACGGTGTACATGGCGCTCCGGGGTCGGCGCTCCTACGCGGTCCTGATGGGCCTGAGCGTTGCTGCCTGCAGCACATCCTCGACGCTGGCGTCGACCGCCCGCTACACGGCCTGGCTCTTCCCGATGTTCCTGGCCGCAGCCCTGGTCCTTCGCGGGAAGCCATGGCTGCAACGCGCTGTGCTGGTGGTTTCGGCGCCGTTGATGCTGCTGCTGCTGAGCCGATTCGCCACCGGTCACTGGGCCGGCTAGCGGCCGCTTTGGGATCTAGCCGAGCTGCCCCAGCAGGTCGGCCATCTCCACGGCGGCCTCAGCGGCGTCGGCTCCCTTGTTGCCCATCTTGCCGCCGGCGCGGTTGATGGCCTGCTCCATGGTCGCGGTGGTCAGGACCCCCATGATCACCGGTACCCCAGTGTCTCGGGCGGCCGCCGCGATTCCGGCCGCGCACTGGCCGGCGACAAAGTCGAAATGCGGCGTCTCGCCCTTGATCACGGTGCCAAGGCAGATCACAGCGGCATAGTTGCCGCTCTTCGCCATCGCCGCCGCGGCGACCGGGATCTCAAGCGCGCCCGGCACCCAGGCCACCGTGATGTCGGCCTCTGACACGCCGAGTCGAGCCAGCGTATCGACCGCGCCTTCCAGCAGCTTGCTGGTCACGAAATCGTTGAAGCGCGCCACCACCAGGGCGAAGGCCCTGCCGTCGGCGCGCAGTTTCCCAGTCTTTACGTCCATGTCACTCATGCATTATGTGGCCGAGCTTTTCGGACTTGGTGCGCAAGTAGCGCACGTTGTGCTCGTTGGGGGGGATCACCATCGGGATGCGTTCGACGATCTCCAGTCCGAATGACTCGATGCCGTAGTACTTGCGCGGGCTGTTGCTGATGAGGCGGATCTTCTGTACTCGAAGGTCGGCCAGGATCTGTGCGCCAATGCCGTAGTCGCGCTTATCGACGGGCAGGCCGAGAGCCTCGTTGGCCTCCACGGTGTCCATCCCCTGGTCCTGCAGCTGGTAGGCGCGGAGCTTGTTGATGAGACCGATGCCGCGACCCTCCTGGCGGAGGTAGAGGATGACCCCGGCGCCCTCGGAGGCGATCATCTCCATGGCGCGGTGCAGCTGCTGCTCGCAGTCGCAGCGGAGACTGTGGAAGGCGTCCCCGGTGAGGCACTCGGAGTGCGCTCGCAGCAGCACCGGCTGATCCGGGCTGATTTCACCCATTATCAGGGCGACGTGGGTGTCGCCACTGATGCTGTCCTCGTAGCCCTTGATCGTGAAGAGGCCGTACTCGGTGGGCAGCGTCGCCTCCGCTCGAAGCTCGACCAGCTTCTCCCAGCGCCGCCGGTAGGCAATCAGGTCCTTGATCGTGACGATGCCGATGCCGTGCTTCTCGGAGAACTTCTGCAGGTCCGGCATCCGGGCCATGGTGCCGTCCTCTTTCATGATTTCGCAGATCACACCGGCCGGCTGCAGCCCCGCCATCCGGGCCAGGTCGACGGCGGCCTCGGTCTGACCGGCCCGAACCAGCACGCCCCCCTCGCGGGCTCGCAGCGGGAAGGTGTGGCCGGGCTTGGCGAAATCGCTGGGCTTGCTGGTCGGATCGATCAGCGCCAGCACCGTGTTGGCCCGGTCCTCGGCGCTGATGCCGGTGGTGGTCCGGTGACGCGCCTCGACGGAGACGGTGAAGGCGGTCCCCAGCGGCGCGGTGTTGCGGCCGACCATGGGGTCGATGCCAAGCTCGTCGAGGCGCTGCCCCTCCATCGGGGTGCAGATCAGGCCACGCCCGTGGGTGGCCATGAAGTTGATGCAGTCGGCGGTGACGGACTCCGCGGCGATGGCGAGATCGCCCTCGTTCTCGCGGTCCTCGTCGTCGACGACGATCACGAATTTGCCGGCCTTGAAGTCCTTGACAGCCTGCTCGATTGTGATTAGCGGCATCTCAGCCAGCCTCCCTGTGCGGGTGACCGCCGGTGACGTCAGGCGACGACTCGGTCGATCCCATGGTTGTGGTTCGCCAATCGGCGAGGTACCGGGCGACGTACTTGGCGAGCACGTCGGCCTCGAGGTTCACGATCGTGCCGGGCTGATAGCCGGCCGCGATTGTGGATTGCAGCGTGTGCGGAATCAGGCTGACCTTGATGACGTCGCCGTCGAGGACGCCGATGGTGAGGCTGATGCCGTCGATGGCGATCGATCCCTTGAGGACGCAGTACTCGCGCACCTCCGGCGGAACCCGCACACTGACCCAACGGGCGTTGCCCTCGTCGCTCACAGCGACGACCTCGCCGACGCCGTCGACATGGCCCTGGACCAGGTGGCCGCCGACCTCGTCGCCAAATCCCAGGGCGGGCTCCAGGTTGACCCGCGATCCTGGACCGAGCCGCCCCAAGCCGGTATGCCGCAGCGTCTCGGGCATCACGTCAGCCGAGAAGACGTCGCCGTCGATGAGCGCGGCTGTCAGGCAGACCCCGTTGACGGCGATGCTGCCACCGGGCTTGGTCCGCCGCAGGCTGTCGCCGCCACGGACGCGCACAGCGCCATCCTCTAAGGCCTCGATGGTGCCGACTTCGGTCACGATCCCAGAGAACATTACGCTGGTACCGCCTCGAGCAGGATGTCGTCGCCGAACATGCGGCTGTTGACGAAGCGCAGCTGGAGAGCACCTGCCAGGTCGGGGAAACCCTCGCCGTCAACGGGCGTCGTGGCGCTGGCCCCACCGACCAGCTTGGGCGCGACAAAGGCGTAAACATGGTCCACGGTGCCGCTGGCGACGAAGCTCCAGCCCAGCTCCCCCCCGCCCTCGACCAAAATGCTGGTCACGCCTTCGGCGGCGAGCGCCTCCAGCAGCGGGAGAATCTCGATCTGCCGCACGCCCGCGAACGACCTGACGTCAACCCCTGACGCCCTCAGCGACTTGCCATGGCGGCGGGCCGCAGCGCCTGTGGTGGCCACCAGGCTGCGTCCGGGCAATTGAGGGTCAAACACACGCGCGCCAGGGCTCACCCGGAGGCGGCCGTCGACGACCACCCGCACCGGCTGCCGGCTCAGGCGTTTGTCGGTTTTCGACCTCGCCGTCAGCTCGGGGTCGTCCGCGATGATGGTGTTGGCGCCGACGGCGATGGCATCGTAGGCGCTGCGAAGGAGGTGGCTCTGCCAGCGCGCCGCGGGGCCGGTCACCCAGCGCGAGTCGCCCCCCCGGGCTGCGATCTTGCCGTCCAGGCTGGCCGCATATTTGAGGGCCACGAAGGGCCGCCCCGCGCGACGCGAAAGCAGCCAGCGCCGATTCAGGCCCTCGGCCGACCTGGCGCCATCGCCCAGCTCGGCTCGAATGCCGTGCGCCTTCAGCCATCGCAACCCTGAGCCGCTGACTCGCGGATCGGGATCGCGCATCGCCGCCACCACCCTGGTGACGCCAGCAGCCAGCAGCGCCTCGGTGCAGGGACCGGTGCGGCCGTCGTGGGAGCAGGGCTCGAGGGTGACGTACATGGTGGCGCCGCGGGCCAGTGGGCCGGCATTGTTCAAAGCCGCGATCTCCGCGTGGGCGCCTCCGACCCGGCGGTGGTAGCCCTCGCCGACCACCTTTCCATCGCGCACCAGTACCGCCCCCACCATCGGGTTGGGGCTGGTCTGATGTCGAGCTTTCTGGGCCAGAGCCAGGGCCCGGCTCATTTGCGGTGAGGTTGCCATCTTGTTTTCGCCTACCCGAGGCGGGGTGGGCAGAAACGGCAGACCGAGCCGTCCCGCCGGCTCTGCCGGCGTCCGGGTACCCGGTTCAAGCGGTACGCGCCACGTGCGCGACCACCTCCGCTCTCTCCCATCCAGACTTTGACTGTCGGCCCCGGAATCTCACCGGGTCCTGCTTCGCCAGGTGGTCTTTGAACCTGGGTCCGCTCGCGGGCTGTAAACCGCCGATCGGGGATTTCACCCTGCCCCGAGAACGCAAGTCGAATTATGGCACAGAATCGGGCGTAACCTGACGGCGCCGTCAGGTTTGCTCGAGACCCTCCTCAGCCTCGGCGCGGAGCTGTCCGCAGGCGGCGTCGATGCTGCGCCCGCGGGTGTCGCGAACGGTGCATTCAATGCCGTGGCTCTTGACCTTGTTGCGGAAGGCTTCGATCTGGGCCCGCGGCGAGGCCCGATAGGGGTCCCCGGGGATGGCGTTGTAGGGGATCAGGTTGACGTGGGCGAGGTGTCCGTGGAGGAGCCTGCCGAGGCTGTCGCCCAGCTCCAGGCCATCGTTGACGCCGTCGAGCATGACGTACTCGTAGGACACCCGGCGGCCGGTCTTGGCAGCGTACGCGTCGGCGGCGCGGACGACGGCGCCGATCTTCCAGCGGCGGTTCAGAGGGACCAGCTGGTCGCGCAAGTCGTCGTTTGGCGAATGCAGCGAGACGGCCAGGTTCACCCCCAGGCCGCTGCTCGCCAGGGCGTCGATCCCCGGCACCACCCCGGAAGTGGACACCGTCACCCTCCGGACGCCCAGCCCGAGCCCGTCAGGGTCGCAGAACCGCCGCAGCGAGGCCATCGTGGCGTCGACGTTGTGGAGGGGCTCGCCCATGCCCATATAGACCAGGTGGGTAACCCGCCGGTCGCTGCGGGCTTCGCCCCGGCTCACCGCCAGCACCTGGTCGATGACCTCGGCGGCCTCCATGTTGCGATTCAGGCCCGCCAGGCCAGTGGCGCAGAAGGGGCAGCGCACAGCGCAGCCTACCTGGGTCGACAGGCAAACCGTCGTCCGCTCGGAGCTCGCGCCCGTTCGCGGATAGTGCATCGAGACCGACTCCAACAACTCTTGGTCGCCGAGCTGGAAGAGGTACTTGACGGTCTTGCCAGAGTCAGCCTTGACCTGGTGGGCGGGGGTCACGGTGCTGAACAAGAACTCACTCGCCAGGTCGTCGCGAAGGCCGTCGGGCAGGTTGGTCATGGCCGAAAACGACTCGGCGCCGCTGCGATAGAACCAGCGCAACAGCTGGTCGGCGCGATAGCGGGTGTGTCCCCGGGAGGACACCCAGGCGCGGACTTCGTCCGGGGTCATCGCCGCGAACGCCCTCACCTCGCCGGGCGCCGTGGAAGCGGAGATCAGTCCCTGCGCCCGAAGACCTGGAGGGCCCAGAAGCCGACCTGGAGGGCGGACACCGCGATCGCCGCGACGTAAGTCAGTGCCGCGGCCGCCAGGACCTTGCGGGCGCCGTCGACGTCCTCGATGCTGACGATGCCGTTCTCACGCAAGAGGCCCATGGCCCGCCGGCTGGCGTCGAACTCGACTGGGAAGGTGACAACGTGGAAGACCAGGATCATGGCAAACAGCCCGAGCCCCACCAGGGCTATATCGAAGCCAAGGTTGACGGCTCGGAAGCCCATCAGGATCAGGCCCAGGATGATGATCATCGGCCCCGCCTGGCTGCCGATGTTGGCGGCCGGCAGGATGGCGCTGCGAGCCTTCATGGGCAGGTAGCCGCGCGCGTCCTGGACCGCGTGACCGACCTCGTGGGCGACGATCCCCTCAGAGGCGACCGAGGCGTTGTAGGCCACCCCCTGCGAGAGGTTGAGCACCTTGGCGGCCGGATCGTAGTTGTCGCCGAGCTCGCCCTCGATGATCGCGATGCCGATGTGCTGCAGCTCCTGTGAATCCAGGATCTGCCGGGCCACCTGGTGGCCGGTCTGGCCGGTCGCGTTGCGCACCCCGGACCAGCGTCGGTATGTGCTCCTCACGTGCGCGCTGGCGGCACCGAGGATTACGGCGGTGACGAGGAAGAGCAACAGGTATCCAGGACTGAAGAACATCTTGTTTTGGGGACCTCCGGGCCCGGTTGGGACTCCGATTCACAGTCTACCCAGCCCCAAGTTCAGCAAACCCCGATTGGAGCGCTGTTGGAGCGGTGTTGGTCAGGACTGGGCGTAAAGCTTCCGTACCACCCGGGCGGGGGTACCTGCGACGACCACCCCGGCGGGCACGTCGGTGGTGACAACCGCGCCATACCCGACCACCGAGTCGTCGCCGATCGTCACCCCCTTGAGAACAGTGGCGCGTCCCGCGACCCAGACGTTGTGGCCGATCACCACCGGACGGCTCTCCACCACCGCCCCCTGCTGGCGCCGGTCGACCTCGACCGAGTGGTAGTCGGTATCAACGATGATGCAGGAGCCCAGGATGCAGTCGTCCCCGACTGTCACGCTGGCGGCCGACTGGATGTCGCAGCCATTGAGGCGAACGTTGTCGCCGATATCGATCACGGCGGCGGCATTCAGCGTGGTCAAGAAGTTGGGCTCGGCGCGGGCCCAGGCGTTGGCGCCGGCGCCGATGCGGATCCTCCCCGACCCGCGAAGATGGAGGTGGCCGTTGCTGATCAGCCCTGGCCCGATCGCCCGACGCCCTCCCCTGCCGGCCGTCACCGATAGGCGCACCAGCCCGCTGATGAGGCGAACCCCGGCGCGGAGCGGCGGCGAGAGCTCGGCTAGCCGGTCGATTGCTTCAGGAAGGACTCGGAGTCGATGATGACGCGCACGTGTTCGCCCTCCCCCACCAGCTTGTCGCCCTCGCGGGCCTCGACCCGGAATTTGAGTTTGCGGCCATCGACATCGTCCAGGCGAGCCATCGCCACCACCTCGGCGCCAATCGGGGTTGGCGCCAGGTGACGGATGTTGACGATGTAGCCGACCGTGGTCTGACCCTTGGGAAGGTGCTCCTGGACGCAGAGTGTGGCGGCGCCCTCCATCATCGCGATCATCGCCGGCGTGGCAAGCACTCCGATGGTGCCGCTGCCGAGGTGGCGGGCGGTCATCTCCGGCCGCACCTCGCGCTTTAGCTCGCAGGTCAACCCGGTCGCCAGCTCGCTCATGCCAGGTTGGCGCTCCGCGGATAAGCGACGGTGGGATCGCAGGCCACGTTGACGAGCGCCGGCAGCCCCGAATCGAAAGCCCGTTTCAGCGCCGGCCCGATCTCCGCCGGGCCGGTGACGTATTCGCCGTGACCGCCCAAGGCCTCAACAACCTTGTCGTACCGGGCGTTCGGGTTGAGGTCGGCCGCCACCGACCAACCGAACATCATCTCCATGGGGTGCTTCTCGAGCCCCCAGGCGTTGTTGTTGCCCATCACCGCGACCACGGGAAGCCGGTGCCGGACCATGGTGTCGAACTCCATCGCCGAGAAGCCGAAGGCACCGTCGCCGACCAGCAGCACCACCTGCTTGTCGGGGCGGGCCAGGCGGGCCGCGATCGCCGAGGGCGCCCCCATGCCGAGGCCACCGAAGGGACCGGGGTCGATGAAGCTGCCCGGCTCGTATGTCGGGATCAGCTTGCCCGCGTAACTGACGAAGTCGCCGCCGTCGCCGATGACGACGGCGTCGCGGTCGAGCACCTTGAGGAGCTCCCCGTACAGGCGCATCGGGTGAATCGGGTCGGCCTCGGATTCGAGCAGCTCCCTGTCCTTGGCCGCCGACACCTCTTCCCCGTCCCGCAGCTCCTGCAGTCGCTGAGCCCGGGAGGCCGCTCCCCCGCCGTCCACCTTCTCGGCCAGCAGCTCCAGGGCACGACCGATGTTGCCGGCGATGCCGACATCGGCGGCGCGGTTGTGGGTCAGGTCGCTCTCGAGGACGTCGATGCGGATCAGTTTGTAGTTGTCCGAGAGCAGCGGTGGCTGGCCGAAGTTGAGGCGGAAGTCGAGAGGCGCTCCGATCAGGATCAAAAGATCGGCATTGCCCAGCGCGGCGCTTCGAGTCCGCGAGAAGGCGTTGGGGTGATCGGCCGGTAATGTCCCCCGCCCCAGGCCATTCATGTACACGGGCAGGCCTGCCGTCTCGGCCAGGCGGCGCAGGCCGACCTCGCCGTGGTGCCAGTACGCACCGGTGCCGGAGATGACCACGGGCCGCTGGGCCTGGTTGATGAGCTCAGCAGCGCGCTGGATCAGGTCGCTGTCGGGATCGGCCAAGGCCTCCGGCGCCTGTGGCCACTCCACCTGTGCCTCCTCGAGCGTCGTCAGCAGGACGTCCATCGGCACGTCCATGAAGGTCGCCCCGGGGGCGCCCGCCAGCGATTCGTACCAGAGGTCGTGGGCGGCAATGTGCACGCGGTCGCCGTCGTGCACGGTGACCGCCTTCTTGGCCACAGCCGCCATCACCGGGACCTGCTCGTACTCCTGGAGGCTACCCTGGCCCCATCGAAAATCGGGAGCGCGGCCGCCGATCACCATCATCGGGCTGCGATTGAAGGTGGCCGCAGCCACCCCGGTGGTGGCGTTGGTGACCCCTGGCCCGGCGGTGACCGCGGCGACCCCCGGAGTCCGCGTCAGCTTGGCCCAGGCCTCCGCGGCGTGCACGGCGGCCTCCTCGTGACGATGATCGATGACACGCATGCCGTTGGCGACGCAGCCGTCGAAGAGCGGGAAGAGGTGGCCGCCACTGAGCGTGAAGAGGTGGTCGGTGCCCAGGCGCCGCAGGGCATCGGCCAGCAGGCGTCCGGAGTTGTAAGGGAATCGCTCGTCGGCCGCGCGCCGCTCGCGCAGGGCCGCCGGGTCGAGTGCGTAGGCGGGACCGTCAGCCAACGTGACTCTCCTTGGTGAGCCGCGGACGCAGCCGCGAAAATTTGGTGCCGAGGAAGGGACTTGAACCCATACGGCCTTGCGGCCACCAGCCCCTCAAGCTGGCGTGTCTACCTATTTCACCACCTCGGCTCGAGGACGCTGCGGCAA
>CABEAI010000052.1_pt1 | contig 23661 bp, 26 predicted proteins | sample 3132431 | NCBI WGS metagenome assembly CABEAI01 (sample SAMEA5534343, study PRJEB31848) | metagenome | biome: tundra; feature: field; material: soil | place: USA | collected 2013-05 | depth 0.45 m | reverse complement strand
GCTGCAGCTGATCGACCTCAACGGCATCCAGCCGGCGGACATCGCGGGGGCCTGGTTCACCACCACCAGGGACCTGGCCTCCGAGTTCCCCGCGATCGCGGCTCGCAAGCTGGGCTGGACCGCGGTGCCCCTGCTCTGCGGCCACGAGATGAGCGTCGTCGACAGCAACCCCCGCAGCATCCCCAAGTGCATCCGCGTGATGATCCTGCTCAACACCGACCGGCCGGCATCGGGCATGAAGTTCGTCTACCTCCAGCGGGCGGCGCAGATCAAAGCTGACCTCGATCGCCTCCAAGTGGGCCGTGGGGACGAGTAGTTGATCGTCGTGATGAACAAGGCGGCGACCCAAGAGCAGGTCGAGCGCGTCGTCCACCAGATCGAGGCGCTCAACTTCAAGGCCCACCTCTCCGAGGGCGAGACCGCGACCGTGATCGGGGTTATCGGGCCCAACGCCATCGAGATCAAAGACAGCCTGGTGCACCTCGATGGGGTGGCCCAGATCATCCCCATCACCAAGCCCTTCAAGCTTTCCGGCCGCGAGTGGCACCCAGATGACTCGATGTACAAGATCGGCGACGTCGAGATCGGCGGAGACAGCGTCTTCGTGATGGCCGGCCCATGCGCTGTCGAGAGCCGGGAGCAGCTGATGTCGACCGCGGAGGCGGTCAAGGCCTCGGGCGCCCACTTCCTTCGCGGCGGCGCCTTCAAACCGCGGACCTCGCCCTACACCTTCCAGGGGATGGGCCTCCATGGGCTCAAGCTGCTCGAGGAGGCCCGTGCCGCCACCGGCCTGCCAGTGATCACCGAGGTGATGGCGTCCCACGACGTCGAGGCCGTCGCCGCCTCCGCCGACATCCTTCAGATCGGCGCGCGCAACATGCAGAACTACAACCTGCTCTTCGAGGTCGGCCAGGGGCACAAGCCGGTGATGCTCAAGCGCGGCCTGTCGGCGACCATCGAGGAGTGGCTGCTGGCCGCCGAGTACATCCTCAGCCGCGGCAACTACCAGGTCATCCTCTGCGAACGCGGCATCCGGACCTTCGAGACCATGACCCGCAACACCCTCGACCTAAACGCCGTGCCGGTGGTCCGCGAGCTCTCCCATCTGCCCATCGTGGTCGACCCCAGCCACGGCACAGGCAGCTGGCGCTGGGTGGAGGCGATGGCCTGTGCCGGCGTCGCCGCGGGGGCCCACGGCCTGATGATCGAGGTGCACCCCAACCCGGCCGAGGCCTATTCCGACGGCCCCCAGTCACTCAAGTTCGAAAACTTCGCCAAGCTGATGGCCGCGGTGCAAAAGGTGGCGGAAGCGGTGGGCCGCTCGCTGGCCTGAGTGGCGCCGGAGGCCTCATGCAACGTGTAGCCATCGTGGGCCTGGGCCTGATCGGAGGATCGCTCGGCCTCGCCTTGCGCAAGGCGAGGCCCGAAATCGAGGTCATCGGCGTGGCCCGGCGCCAGGAGACCGCAGAGCTGGCCGAGCGCATGGGCGCGGCGAGTCGCGCAGGCACCGACCTGGCGGCGGTTTCGGAAGCGGACCTGGTCGTCCTGGCCTGCCCGCTGGCAGTGACGGCCGCCGTCCTGCAAGACTGCAAGCCGCACCTGGCGGAGGGCGCCAGGGTCACCGACGTCGGGTCGGTCAAGGCGTTGGTTGTGGCCCACGCGCGGGCCGCCCTGGACCCCGAGCGCAACCCCTTCCTCGGTGGCCACCCGATGGCGGGCAAAGAGGTCAGTGGCATCGAGAACGCCGAGGCCGACCTCTTCCGTGGCCGGGCCTGGGCCTACACTCCGCACGCCGCGGGTGCCGCCGAGCCCTTCGCCGATTTCCTTGACGCCGTCCGCGCGATCGGGGCGCATCCGCTCAACCTCTCGCCCGAGCAGCACGACCGCTATGTGGCGCTGGTCAGCCACATTCCCTTCCTGGTCAGCTCGGCCTACCTGCTGTCGGTGGGCCGGGAGCCGGATTGGGAGCGTGCCTCGGAGCTGTCCTCCTCAGGCTTCCGCGACGTCAGCCGGCTCGCCGCGGGCGACTCCGAGATGTACGCCGCCATCACCGACGCCAACCGCGAGGAAGTGCTGCGGGCGTGGGCAGCACTACGAGCCACCCTGGCGGAGATGGAGGGCGCCATCGAGAGTACCGATGGGGCCGCCCTGCTCGACCTCCTGCTGGCGGCGCGCCAGACCCGGCAGGAGTGGAGTGCTGGCCAGGAGGACGCGTGAGTTCAGCCCGGCAGGTGCTGCCGGCGACCAGGATCCGGGGCCGAGTCGCGGTTCCCGGCGACAAGTCGATCTCACACCGGGCACTGGTGCTCGCTGCGATTGCCGAGGGCCACTGCACGATCACGGGGCGCGCGATCGGCGAGGACCAGGACTCGATGGTCGCCTGCCTCCGCGCCCTGGGGGTGAGGGTGGAGGACGACGGCGCCCGGACAGCGGTGTCTGGCGTCGGACTTCGTGGCCTCCGATCGCCGGAGGCGGAGCTCGACTGCGGCAACTCCGGCGCCACGATGCGATTCCTGACCGGGTTGCTGGCGGGCGTCCCGGGTGTCGAGGCCACCCTTGTCGGCGACGCGTCGCTGAGCCGCCGCCCCATGGCCAGGGTCGCCGAGCCCCTGCGGCGCATGGGAGCCGACGTCGGCACCTCGTCGTCCGGGCTGCCACCAATCTCCGTGCGCGGAAAGCAACTGCGCGGCGCCGACCATCACCTCGCCGTCGCCAGCGCGCAGGTGAAGACGGCGATCCTGCTGGCCGGGCTGAACGCCGACGGGCAGACATTTATCGTCGGGCGCGACACCGGTCGCGACCACACCGAACGGATGCTGCGCAAGCTGGGGGTCGACATCGAGTCGGGGGACGCCATCCGGCTGTGCCCACCGGCGGCCATCCCTGCCTTTGAGATCGAGGTGCCCGGGGATCCTTCCTCGGCGGCGTTCTGGCTGGTCCTGGCGGCTGCGCACCCCGATGCCGAGGTGGCCGTCACCGGCGTCGACATCAACCCCACCCGCGCCGCCTTCCTTGCGGTCCTGGGCCGGATGGGTGCCGAGATCGAGGTTGGCGATGAGGTCGCCGCCGCCGGCGAGCCCACCGCGACGCTGACGGCGCGCAGCTCGCAACTCCGGGCCACCGAGATCGAGCCGGAGGAAGTTCCGGCCCTGGTCGATGAGATCCCGATCCTGGCCGTGGCGGCGGCGTGCGCCGAGGGCAGCAGCGCTTTCCGTGGCCTTGGTGAGCTCCGGCTGAAGGAGACGGACCGACTGGAGGCGGTGGCCACCCAACTCAGGTTGATGGGAGTGACGATCGCGGTTGAGGGCGATGACCTCCTCATCACCGGCAGGCGTGGCCTGCGAGGTGCGCGGGTGTTCTCACACGGCGACCACCGGATGGCCATGAGCCTGGCGGTGGCGGCGTCGCTGGCTTCAGGCGAAAGCGAGATCGAAGGGGCGGAGGCGGCCTCGGTCTCTTACCCGGGCTTCTTCGAGGTCCTCGACCAGCTGGCCGGCCTGAAGTTCTAGACGAAGCTGGTCGCGGGCTGCCCCGGCAGCAGCATCTGGGTGCCCATCGCCACCACCACCACCACCGGCTTGCCGTCGCGTTGAGGATCTCGGCGTCGCGGCACTACTAGATGCTTCCTGAGCTCTTATCTACGCTCGCAATAGCCCCAGCGAGAAACCGGCCTCGTGGACTCTCTTGTCCCACGTCATTTCGTGCCCAGGACACGTTCCACCGAGGCACCCGTTCGCGCGTAGTCCGTCAGAACAGAATGTGACCGAGTTCGTGATAAGATCGCAACTCCAATCGAATAGAGCGACGACGGGGAGTAGTAGAGGCTCTGGAAGGCTAAAGCGAGCCGGGTTTGGTGCAAGCCGGCAGCCGCAAGGATCTCGAACTCGCCCCCGAGCAGCCGATCGAAAGCCCCTTGGGGCAAGTAGCAGCGGCCGGAGTGGTCCTCGATACCGGACCTAAGAGTGGTTAGCTCTGAGCTAGCAATGCGGGTGGTACCGCGGGATTTCCATGAAGTCTCGTCCCAGGTTTCTTAGGGACGGGGCTTTTTTGTTACCCGCAGGTCCCTACCACCCGAACCAGAGGAGGCACCAGATGACTGAGAAGAAGAAGGAGAAGCTCAAGCTCCAGGCTCGAATGTTCGACATGGGCCATGCGCCCAAGGAGCGAGTGGCCAATCGCGTCTTCGAAAGGGTGAACCGGGACGGCAAGACGCCCACCGACGAGCGCCTGCACGAGATCCTGGCCGACGAGCACACGCGGGAAGACATCCAAGAGATCTACGGCTAAACGGACGGGTAACCGGGATGGCCACTGAGATCACCACCAGTACGCCCTCGAGCAACGGAGCCGGCACAGGAGGTAGCGATATATCGACGCCCTGGATCCTCACCGGCGCCGAGATCGTACTGGAGTGCCTGCTCCGTGAAGACGTGGACACGATCTTCGGCTACCCCGGCGGCGCCAACCTGCCCCTGTACCAGCAGCTGCCCAAATACGCCGACCGCATCCAGCACGTCCTGGTGCGCCACGAGCAGGGCGGCGCCCACGCCGCCGACGGGTACGCACGCAGCAAGCGCGGGACTGTCGGCGTGGTCTGGGCCACCAGCGGTCCTGGGGCTCTCAACCTGGTCACCGGCCTCTGCACCGCCTTCCTGGACTCCGTCCCGGTGGTGGCCATCACCGGCCAGGTGCCGACCTCAGCGGTGGGCACCGACGCCTTCCAGGAGTCGGACGTCATCGGCACCACCATGTCCGTGGTCAAGCACAGCTACCTGGTGACCGACATCCACGACCTGGCCCAGACGATCAAGGAGGCCTTCTACATCGCGCGCACAGGGCGTCCCGGCCCGGTCCTGATCGACCTGCCCAAGGACGTCCAGCAGGCCTCGATCGAGTTCGTCTACCCCGACGAGCCGGTGCGACTGCGCTCCTACAACCCCACCTACAGGGGCAACCCGGTGCAGCTCAAGAAGGTGGTGGAGTTGATCAAGGGGGCGAAGCGCCCGATGATCCTGTGCGGCCGTGGCGTGCTGATCTCGGGCGCCGAGGAGAAGCTGATCGAGCTCTCCCACAAGGCCAACATCCCCGTCGGCTGGACCCTTTTGGGCACCGGCGCCTACCCTGTCCGCGACCCGCTGGCGCTGCAGATGGTTGGCTTCATGGGCGCCGGCTACACCAATAAGGCCGTCAACGGCTCGGACCTGCTGATCATGATCGGGATGCGCTGCGACGACCGCGTCACCACCAAGATCGAGAGTTTTGCGCCCAACGTTGAGAACATCGTCCACATCGACATCGACCCGGCGGAGATCGGCAAGAACCTCAAGCCCCAGGTGCCAATCGTTGGCGACGCCAAGTCGGTCCTGACCGACCTGATCCCGCTGGTGGAACCGAAGTGGGAGCAGGAGTGGCTGACCCAGATCGAGCGGTGGAAGGAGGAGCACCCCGTCCGCTTTGTCAACAACACCGGGCTGCTGCAGCCGCAGGAAGTACTGATCGAGATGTACAAGCGCTGTGAGTCGGAGGCGATCGTGGTCGCCGACGTCGGCCAGAACCAGATCTGGGCGGCGCTCTGGTTCGACTACGACAAGCCGGGGCTGTTCCTCAACTCCGGCGGCACGGGATGCATGGGCTTCGCCTTCCCGGCGGCGATGGGCGCCAAGTTCGCCAACCCCGACAAGACCGTCTTCTGCGTCACCGGCGAGGGCGGATTCGTGATGAACCAGCAGGAGCTGGCCACGGTGGCGGAGCACAACGTCGACATCAAGATCCTGATTCTCAACAACTACTCGCTGGGTATGGTCCGCCAGTTCCAGGACGATTTCTATGGCGGCATCCGTTCCCAGATCGACCTCAGCCAGGGCCCTGACTTCGTCAAGCTGGCCGACGCCTACGGCATCAAGGCGATGCGCACTGACAAGGCCAAGGACGTGGCTGGGATGCTCGACGAGGCCCTCGCCCACAAGGGCCCGGTGCTGATGGAGTACGTCATCGACCCCGACGCCAACGTCTATCCGATCGTGCCCCTCGGCAAGGGGCTGCTCGAGTTCGTGGAGGCACAGTGATGACCAGGGACGACCAGATCAAAGGCTCTGGGGACGGCCAGCAGACCAAGGGCGGTGGTCACCCCGACGACCGCTCGGGGAGCGACTGATGTCGCAGGCTCGGCTGCTGTCGGTGCTGGTGGAGAACCAGCCTGGGGTCCTGCAGCGAGTGGCGTCGATGATCCGACGGCGCGGCTTCAACATCGACTCGCTTTCGGTCGGCCCGACTGACGATCCGTCGGCGAGTCGGATGACGATCACCGTCCACGTCGGCAAGGCGGCGGCGGAGCAGGCCATGAAGCAGCTCTACAAGCTGGTCGACGTGATCAAGATCGACGACATCACCAATGAGCGCGTGGTCGCCCACGAGATGCTGCTGATCAAGATCAATTCGCCGGCGCGCTCGAGGCGGGACGTCCTCGACATCGTCGACATCTTCCGCGGCCGGGTTGTCGACGTGGCCACCGGCACCATCATCGTCGAGGTCACCGGCAGTGCTGAAAAGATCGACAACTTCCTGGAGCTGGTCCAGCCATTTGGCATCAAGGAGGTGGCGCGCAGCGGCGCCGTCGCCATGGTGCGTGGCAACCAGGCGCGCCTGAGGGTGGTCGATCATAGCGACCGGGAAGAGGCCCCGGCCCATGGTGTGGGCACCGTCTCCCCCGGCAAGAGACTCCGCCCGACCGGGACCGCGGGCGACACCACCGGCGCGATCTGAGAGGAGGAACCTGATGACGGCAAAGATGTACTACGACAGCGACGCCAACCCCGAGTCCCTGGCCGGGCAGCGGATCGCGATCCTGGGGTTCGGTTCGCAGGGCCATGCCCACGCGCTCAACCTCAAAGAGTCAGGACATGACGTGGTCGTAGGCCTTCAGCCGAGCAGCAAGAGCCGCGCCGCCGCCGCCGATGCGGGCCTCACGGTGATGACACCCGAAGAGGCCGTCAAGGGCGCCGACGTCGTCATGGTGCTGGTGCCGGACACGTCGCAGGCCGACCTCTACGAGAAGGAGATCGCTCCCAACCTCAAGGACGGCGCGATGCTGATGTTCGCCCACGGCTTCAACATCCACTTCAACCAGATCGCGCCGCCGGCAACTGTGGACGTCAGCATGGTCGCGCCCAAGGGTCCCGGCCACCTGGTCCGCAGCACCTTCGTCAGCGGCCAGGGGGTTCCCTGCCTCTTCGCGGTGCACCAGGACGCCACCGGCAACGCCCGAGCCCGCACCCTTGCATACGCCCGCGGCATCGGCGGGACCAGGGCCGGGGTGCTCGAGACCACCTTCAAGGAAGAGACCGAGACCGACCTCTTCGGCGAGCAGGCCGTCCTCTGCGGCGGTGTGACGTCGCTGGTGAAGGCCGGATTTGAGACCCTGGTCGAGGCCGGCTACCAGCCCGAGTTGGCCTACTTCGAGGTGATGCACGAGCTCAAGCTGATCGTCGACCTGATGTACCAGGGCGGCATGAACTACATGCGCTACTCGGTCAGCGACACTGCTGAATTCGGCGACTACATCAGCGGGCCGCGGATCATCAACGAGCAGGTGCGCGAGACCATGCGCCAGGTCCTCCGCGAGATCCAGGACGGCACCTTCGCCAAGAACTGGATCGCCGAGAATGCCATCGGCCGCCCCAATTTCCTCGAGTTCAAGCAGGCCGACCAGCACCACCAGATCGAAGAAGTTGGCAAGGAGCTGCGCTCCAAGATGAGCTGGCTGGGGGCCAAGGAAGCCCCGGATGTAGAGCGGGCCAAGGAACCGGTATGAATGGCGTACAGAACGGAAGTGACCCAGCAGTAGGCCCGGAGTCTTCGGGGGAGGCCCTCCACGACGGACGCACCGATGAGGGCGCGCCCGAAGACCAGCTGATCATCTTCGACACCACCCTGCGCGACGGCGAGCAGTCGCCGGGGGCGGCCATGAACATCGACCAGAAACTGCAGGTCGCTCAGCAGCTGGAGCGACTCGGTGTCGACGTCATCGAGGCCGGCTTCCCCAACTCCTCGCCGGGTGACTTCTCCGCGGTCAGCGCTATCGCCGAGACCATCGAGAACGCCACCGTCGCCGGCCTGGCCCGGATCTGGCCCGAGGAGGACATCCTCAAGGCTGCCGACGCGCTCACCGGCGCCAAGAAGCCGCGCATCCACACCTTCGTGGGCACCAGCCCGCTGCATCGCGACATGGTCAGCTGGGCCAAGAGTCCGCAGGAGATCCTCGACCGCGCCGTCGAGGCCGTGAGGACGGCCAAGTCGTTCGTCGAGGATGTCGAGTTCTCGCCGATGGACGCCAGCCGCACCGAGAAGGAATACCTGGTCGACATCATCGCCGCCACCATCGAGGCCGGTGCCACCACCATCAACGTGCCCGACACGGTGGGCTACGCCACCCCGGCCGAGTGGGAGGCGCTGATGGGCTACCTCTACCAGAAGGTTCCCGCGCTCGGCAACGTGGTCCTCTCGGTGCACTGCCACGACGACCTCGGGATGTCGGTCGCCAACTCGCTCTCGGCGGTGCTCGCAGGGGCGCGCCAGATCGAAGGCTGCATCAACGGCATCGGCGAGCGGGCGGGCAATGCGTCGGTCGAGGAGGTGGCGACCGCGGTGCGCCTGCGTCCGGATATCTATGGCGTCTGGACCAAGATCGACCACAGCCAGATCTACCGGACCAGCCGGCTGGTCAGCCAGCTCACTGGCATGATGGTTCAGCCCAACAAAGCGGTGGTCGGCGCCAATGCCTTTGCCCACGCCTCCGGCATCCACCAGGACGGGGTGCTCAAGAACACCCAGACCTTCGAGATCATCAACGCCGCCGACGTGGGCACCGAGAACAAGCTGGTGCTGGGCAAGCTCTCCGGCCGCCATGCCTTCCGGGTGCGGCTCGAGGAGATGGGCTATCAGCTCGGCGATGAGGAGTTCAAGAGCGCTTTCCAGCGCTTCAAGTCGCTGGCCGACAAGAAGAAGGAAGTCACCGACCGCGACCTCGAGTCGATCGTCGCCGACGAGGCGAGGATGGCATCTGAGACCTTCAAGCTGGACCACCTCCAGGTCAGTTCGGGCACCAGCCTCAAGCCCACGGCGACGGTACGGATCGCCTTCGATGATGGCGGCAGCAAGGAGGCCACTTCGCTGGGCGACGGCCCCGTCGACGCGGCCTATCGCGCCATCAACGAGATCGTGCAGCTGCCCAATGAGCTCAAGGAGTTCCGAATCCAGGAGGTCACCGCGGGCATCGACGCGGTCGGCGAGGTCAACGTGCGGGTCAAGCGTGGGGCGTATGTCGCCTCCGGCCACGGCGCCGACACCGACATCCTGGTCGCCGCGGCGCGGGCTTACCTCAACGCCCTCAACAAGCTGGTGGGGATGGACGCGGAGCCGCGGATCAAGCCCGAGGATTCGGCCGCAGCCCAGCCCGCGGCGGCGGCCGGCACTCCCTAGCGCTTCGTAGACTCAAGCGTGACCTCTCCGCGAACGCTCTTCGAGAAGATCTGGGACGCCCACTTGGTGCACGCGCCGCAGGGCCAGCCCGCGCTGGTCTATGTCGACCTACACCTGGTCCACGAGGTGACCTCGCCGCAGGCCTTCGAGGGCTTGCGCCTGGCCGGTCGGAAGGCTCGCCGCCCGGAGCAGGCGGTGGCCACCATGGACCACAACGTCCCCACCATTAACCAGAGCGCCCCGATCGCCGACGAGATCAGCCGCAAGCAGGTGGAGACGCTGCGGCAGAACTGCGACGACTTTGGCGTGACCTGCTTTGGCCTCGGCCATCGTTACCAGGGCATCGTCCACATCATTGGCCCCGAGCTGGGGCTCACCCTCCCCGGCACGGTGATCGCCTGTGGTGACAGCCACACTAGTACCCACGGCGCTTTCGGGGCCTTCGCGCTCGGCATCGGCACCTCGGAGGTCGAGCACGTCCTGGCGACCCAATGCCTGCGCCTCAACCGTCCCAAGACGATGGAGGTGCGGGTCGACGGCGAGCTGCCGGTGGGCGTCACCGCCAAGGACGTAGCCCTTGGGATCCTGAACCGCATCGGCGTTGATGGCGGCAACGGCCATGTGTTGGAGTACACCGGGTCGACCTTGCGCGCGATGTCGATGGAGCAGCGTATGAGCGTTTGCAACATGACGATCGAGGGTGGCGGGCGCGCCGGCGTGGTGGCGCCCGACGAGATCACCTTCGCGTACCTGGAGGGGCGGCCATACGCGCCCGCGGGCAATGACTGGGAGGAGGCCGTCGCCTACTGGCGCACGCTCCACACCGACGAGGGCGCCACCTACGACAAGAGCATCCACATCGACGCCACCAAGCTGGTGCCGTACGTGACCTGGGGGACCAACCCGGCGCAGTCGGTGCCGGTGACCGAAGCGGTGCCGAGCCCGAACGACTTTGCCGACGGCGCCGAGCGCGAGTCGGCGGCTCGGGCGCTGGAGTATATGGCGCTGACCGCCGGCACCCGGATCGAGGACATCGCCATCGACCGCGTCTTTATCGGCTCCTGCACCAACTCGCGGATTGAGGACCTCCGTGCCGCGGCAGCCGTTGTCGAAGGCCACCGGGTGGCGGCGACGGTGCAGGCGATGGTGGTGCCAGGGTCGGCGCAGGTCAAGGCGCAGGCCGAGGCCGAGGGCCTGGATCGCGTCTTCAAGGACGCCGGCCTGGACTGGCGCGAGGCCGGCTGCTCGATGTGCCTGGGCATGAACCCCGACATCCTGCTGCCGGGAGAGCGCTGCGCCTCGACCAGCAACCGCAACTTCGAGGGTCGGCAGGGCCGGGGAGGGCGGACCCACCTGGTCAGCCCGGCGATGGCCGCCGCCGCCGCCATCGAGGGCCACTTCATCGACGTGCGCAAGCTTGGCGTGCTGGCCGGAGCCGGGCGATGAAGCCGTTCGTCAAGGAGACCGGGATCGCGGTGCCACTCAACCGCGCCAACGTCGACACCGACCAGATCATCCCCAAGCAGTTCCTCAAGCGCATCGAGCGCAGCGGCTACGGTCCCTTCCTCTTCTTCGACTGGCGGTACAACCAGGACGGCACCGACAAGCCCGACTTCATCCTCAACCGCGAGTCCTACCGGGGCGGTCGGGTCCTGATCGGCGGCCGCAACTTTGGCAGCGGCTCCAGCCGCGAGCACGCCGTCTGGGCGCTCGACAACTTCGGCTTCCGCGCCGTCATCGCCCCGTCGTTCGCCGACATCTTCCAGGGCAACTCGGGCAAGGAGGGCCTCCTCACCGTCGAGCTCCCCGAGGCGGCGGTCAACACGCTGGCATCGCGCGCCGAGGAGGAGCCGGGGATCGAGGTCACCGTCGACCTCAAGAGCCAGACCGTGACCATGGCCGACCTGACCTACAGCTTCGAGATCGATCCCTTCCTCAAGAACTGCCTGATGGAAGGCCTCGACGATATTGGCCTTTCGCTCAAGGACGAGAACAGGATCACCGCTTTCGAGGCCACGCGGCCGAGTTGGATGCCTAACACCACCAGTCACCAGGTCCCCGCCTAGCATGCCGCGTGTAGTCGTACTCCATGGCGACGGCATCGGCCCCGAGGTCACCTGCGAGGCGGTGGGGGTGCTGGAGAAGGCCTGCGCAGCGGCAGGCGTCGAGCTGACTGTCGACGAGCGCCGGATGGGCGGAGCCGCCATCGACGCGGATGGCACACCGCTCTCCGAGGCGACGCTCCAGGCCTGCAAGTCGGCCGACGCGGTCCTGCTGGGCGCAGTCGGCGGCCCGAAGTGGGACCACTTGACCGGGGACATGCGCTGCGAGTCCGGGCTGCTCCGTCTGCGCAAGGGCATGGGCGTCTTCGCCAACGTGCGACCGGTATGGGTCCCGGATGCCCTCGCCGATCGCTCCACGCTCAAGCGCGAGGTCGTCCAGGACGTCGACCTGGTGGTGGTCCGGGAGCTGACCGGTGGCGTCTACTTCGGACAGCCGAAGGAGCGGCGTGGCACTGGCGCCAACGAGAGCGCTGTCGACTCGATGGTTTACACCCAGCCAGAGATCGAGCGGGTTGTGCGATTTGCCTTCGAGCTGGCCCGGAAGCGCTCGCCCGAGCCGCGGGTCACTTCGGTCGACAAGGCCAATGTCCTCATCACCTCCCAGCTGTGGCGAGACGTCGTCACGGAGCTGGCCGGGGAGTACCCTGATGTTCACCTCGAGCACCAACTCGTCGACGCCTGCGCGATGCGTCTGATCCGGTCGCCGCGAGACTTCGACGTGATCGTCACCGAGAACCTCTTCGGCGACATCCTCACCGACGAGGCCGCGATGCTGTCGGGATCACTGGGGATGCTGCCGTCGGCGAGCCTGGGCGGCGACGGGCCTGGCCTGTACGAGCCGATCCACGGCAGCGCTCCCGACATCGCCGGCAAGGGTCTCGCCAATCCGCTGGGGGCGATCCTCAGCGTCGCGATGATGCTGGAGTCCTCGTTCGACCTGCCGCAGGCTGGAATGGCGGTTCGTGGCGCCGTCGAGCGGGCTATCGACGATGGGCACCTCACCGCCGACCTCGGTGGTTCCGAATCGACCGAGGAGGTCGGCGCCGCCGTGCTCGCCAACTTGCCGGCACAGCTCCAGGCGGCGGTCGGCTGATGGGCTCCCGGGCAAAGCCAAAGCTCGAACTCTACGACACCACCCTCCGGGACGGCGCCCAGGGTCCCGGCATCTCGTTCAGCGTCTCCGACAAACTCAAGATCACGACCAAGCTGGATGAGCTGGGGATGACCTACATCGAGGGAGGCTGGCCCGGCTCCAACCCCAAGGACTCCGAGTACTTCCACGAGATGAAGTCGGTGAAGCTGGAGCACGCCGTCCTGGCGGCGTTCGGCGCCACCCGCAGGCCGGGCGTCAAGGCTGGCCAGGACGTCGGTCTGCGTCACCTGCTCGATGCCCGAACGCCTGTCGTCACCCTGGTTGGCAAGACCTGGGACCGGCAGGTGGCAGACGTCATCCGGACGACCAGGGAAGAGAACCTGAAGATGATCAAGGAGTCGATCGGGCTGCTGGTCAAGTCGGGGCGGGTGGCGATGTTCGACGCCGAGCATTTCTTCGATGGCTACGAGTCCAACAGCGAGTACGCGATTCGCTGCGTCGACGCGGCGCTGGCGGGTGGCGCGACCCGCGTCATCCTCTGCGACACCAACGGCGGCACCCTGCCCCACCGGCTGGCGGAAATCGTCAGCGACCTGGTGTCCCGCGCCGGCGCTGTCGTCGGCATCCACTGCCATGACGACGCCGGGGTGGCGGTGGCGAACTCCCTGGAGGCGGTGCGCTGCGGCGTGGTCCAGGTGCAGGGCTGCATGAACGGCTACGGCGAGCGATCGGGCAACGCTGACATGACCAGCGTCATCCCCAACCTGCAGCTGAAGATGGGCCATTCTCTGCTGCCGGCGGCCAAGCTGCGAGGGCTGGTGGAGGCGTCCCAATACGTGGGCGAGCTGGCCAACATCGCCCCCAACCCCTCCAAGCCGTACGTCGGCGAAGGCGCGTTCACGCACAAGGGCGGCCAGCACGTCGACGCCATGATGAAGGCGCAGTACACCTATCAGCACGTCGACCCGGCACAGGTCGGCAACCGCAGCCGCATCATCGTCAGCGACCAGGCCGGGCGCGGCAACGTGATCTTCAAAGCCCAGGAGTTCGGCATCGATCTCAAGGGCGACAAGGCCTTTGCCCGCCGACTCGCCGATGAGGTCAAGCGCTTGGAGCACAAGGGTTACTCGTTCGAGGGCGCCGAGGCGTCGTTCGAGATGGTCATCCATCGTGCCCGCGGCCGCAAGCCGACCTTCGAGCTGGTCGACTTCATCGCCTTGGTGGAGCAGCGCGAAGGCAACGCGCTGGTCAGCGAGGCCACCGTCAAGGTCAGGGTCGGCGACAAGGTGGTGCACACCGCCGCCGAGGGCAACGGCCCCGTCAACGCTCTCGACGCGGCCCTGCGCAAGGCCCTGCTGCCGTCGTTTCCCCAGATCGACGAGATGCGCCTCTACGACTACAAGGTGCGCGTCCTCGACGAGTCCGACGGCACGGCTGCCGGGGTGCGCGTGCTGATCGAGTCCGGCGACCATCACCAGCGCTGGAGCACCGTCGGCTGCTCCACCAACCTTATCGAGGCCAGCTGGCTGGCGCTCTCCGACGCCTTCGAGTACGGCTTGCTCCGAGCCCGCGATGGCGCTGGGCGGCGGAAGCCCAGGGTTGCCGGTCGCTGACTCGCCCGCCGTACCGGGGACGCGTAAGCTAGCCGCATGAGCAGCTCGCCGCCCTTCGGGTTGCCCAGCCAGCCAGCCCTGGATTCGCGCGAGGTGTCCGCGCCGGCTGTGGGACGGCGCGGAATGGTCTGCTCGCCCAACCATCTGGCCAGCGCGGCCGGCCTTGACGTGCTCAAGGCAGGAGGCAACGCGGCGTCGACGCCTGCGTTGCCGTCAATGCCGTGCTCCAGGTGGTGTACCCGCCGATGTGCCACCTCGGTGGCGACGGCTTCTGGATGGTATGGCTTGCCGGCGAGCAGGAACTGCTGGGTTTGAACGGCAGCGGTCCGGCGGCGGCGGCCGCCTCCGCGGAGGCGCTGCTGGCTGCGGGCCATTCGACAATGCCTCGGCGCGGCCGCACACGGTTACCGTCCCCGGCTGCGTCGATGCCTGGAGCGAGGTCCTTGTCCGCTGCGGAACGTTGGGGCTGGATCGCCTGCTGGCTCCGGCTGAGCGGTTCGCCCGCGAAGGCTTTCCGCTCAGCCCTAAGGCGGCGTTCTGGATTGGCTTGTTCCCCTCGCTGACACCGGTCGACGAGTTCTGGCGCAACACCTACTGGCCGCAAGGCCGGGCCCCCGAGGCAGGTGAGAACTTCCGCCAGCCCGACCTCGCCTCCACGTACCGTAGGTTGATGGAAGGTGGGCGCGACGCTTTCTATGACGGCGAGCTGGCGGAGCGAATCTGCGCCCGCCTGCAGGAGCTTGGTGGGCCGCTCGCTCTCGACGATCTCCGCGGGTATCGCTCGGAGTGGGTCGAGCCCGTCCTTTCGACCTACCGCGGCCGGACCATCACCCAGATGCCGCCCAACAGCCAGGGCACCACCCTGCAGCTCATCCTCAACCTGCTGGAGCTAGAGGGCGAGCTGCCCGCACGCGGCGCCGAGCGCCATGACCTGATGCTCAGGGCCAGCGCCGCCGCCGATGACGAACGGGACAGGACCGTGACCTGCCCCAACTGGATGGAAGCGCCGCTAAACGCACTCGCGGGGGGCGGCACCGTGGCTCGAGTGAGGGCCGGGATGGCGGGCGCCCGGGCCGGCGCCCCCGCTGATGGCGACACCGCCTATTTCTGCGCCGTCGACGAAGCGGGCAACTGCTGCTCGGCGATCCAGAGCCTCTACTTCGGCTTCGGCTCGGGCATCGTCGTGCCCGATACCGGGATCCTGCTGCAGGCACGCGGCACTTTCTTCAGCCTCGAGCCCGGCCACATCAACCGGCTCGAGGGCGGCAAACGCACCCTCCATACCCTGATGCCGGGCATGGTCCTCAAAGATGGATCCCCGTGGCTGGTGCACGGGACCATGGGCGGCAACCCCCAGGCCCAGATCAACGCCCAGCTGCTGACCAGCGTCATCGACGACGGTTTCGACGCTTCCGCAGCCGTCAGCGTCCCCCGCTGGACGCTTGGGCCGATCGAGCCCGATGACCCGGCCAACACCGTCAACCTGGAGCCGGGGCTGGACGAGGAGATCGACCCGCTCACGAGCCGTGGTTGGGCTGCCCGGCTGGTGGAGCACCGCGATGCCTTCGGCCACTCGCACATGATCGAGATCAACGACGGCCAGCTCCGCGGCGCCGCTGATCTCCGGGCGGAGTCGCTGGCGGCGGCGTGGTGAGGCGCTCCGGCGCGGGTCGCTAGACTACCGGCATGCTGGAGCTTCGCCCCTCCAAGATCGTGGCCGTGGGGCGCAACTACATCGCCCACGCCCGGGAGCTGGGCCACGAGGTCCCCACCGAACCGCTGATCTTCCTGAAGCCAACTTCGGCGATCGTGGGAGATGAGGATGACGTCGTCTACCCGAAGGCCAGCCTGCGGGTCGACCACGAGGCGGAGCTGGCGGTTGTCATCGGCCGGCGCTGCAAGGACGTCAACGAAGGCGACGCCTTCGACTATGTGCGCGGCTACACCTGCGCCAACGATGTCACCGCGAGGGACCTCCAGGAGACGGACGACCAGTGGACGCGAGCCAAGGGCTTCGACACCTTCTGCCCGCTCGGCCCACAGGTGGTCGAGGACCTGGACCCGTCCTCGCTGCGGGTCGTAGCGCGGGTCAACGGCGAGGTCCGCCAGGAGGGCCACACCAGCGACATGCTCTTCCCGGTCCCCGCCCTGGTCGCCTATATCAGCTCTGTGATGACGCTGGAGCCCGATGATGTCATCCTTACGGGCACGCCGCCCGGGGTAGGCCCGGTGCAGCGCGGCGACATCATGGAGGTGGAGGTGGAAGGCATCGGCGTGCTGCGGAACCGCGTGGTCTGATGGCTTCCTGGCGGGCCGAGGAGGTACTTGTGGTCCCGCGCGGTGAAATCTTCCCGGATGGGGCGTGGCATGGGTTCATCCACGACGACCCCGACCGCTACCTCAGCATCATCGCCGAGCGCCGCCAGTTCCGGCCCCGCGGCGAGATCGAGGAGGACCCCGACTACCAGCAGATCATCCCGTACCTCGTCTTCCGCCACGGCGACCGGTACCTGCTGACGCGGCGCCTGAAGCAGAGCTCGGAGAAGCGCCTGCGACACCTCTACTCGCTGGGCGTAGGGGGGCACATCAACCGCGTGGACATCGCCGACGAAGCCGCCGACCCGGTGGAGGAGGGGTTGCGCCGCGAGTTCGAGGAGGAGGTGGTGTACGAGGGGGGCTGGTCGCACAGGCTGATCGGGCTGATCAACGACGACTCCAACGACGTCAGCCGGGTTCACCTGGCGCTGGTCTTTGAGGTCACCGGCGACCGCGCCGAAATCAGCATCCGGGAGACCGGCAAACTGGAGGGTGAGCTCTTGCGCCTTGAGGAGATGAAGATCTACTACCTCGACATGGAGTCCTGGAGCCAGCTCATCTATGACCACCTCCTCGACCGCGAGAGGAGCGCCGGGATTATGGCCGCGGCGAGAGAGCCGGCATGAGCGAGGTGTCGCCGAGCTGGCTGCCGGGCGGCGCCCACGACCGCGAGGTGGCGTGGAGGCTGCTTTGCGATCACAACGAGTCCGAGAGCCTGCGCAAGCATGGGCTCGCGGTGGAGGCGGCGATGCGGGGCCACGCCAGGCGCTACGGCGAGGACGAGGAGCTATGGGGTATCGTCGGCCTGATCCACGATTTTGACTACGAGAAACACCCCGACCCGCTGGACCACGGGCTGGCCGGAGGCCGGATCCTTCGAGAGGCGGGCTGGCCGGACGTCATCAGCCACGCCGTGGAGAGCCACAACGACCACATCGGTGTGCTGCGTGAAAACCTCATGGAGCACGCCCTGTTCTCCTCCGATGAGCTCTGTGGCTTCGTGGTCGCGGTGGCGCTGGTCAAGGGACGCGATCTGTCCCTGGTTGAGCCTCGCTCGGTCTTCAAGAAGATGAAGGACAAGGGCTTCGCCCGAAGCGTCTCCCGGGAGGACATCGAGAAGGGATGGCGCGAACTGGGCGTCGATCCTGAGGAGCACATCAGCTTCGTCGTCGAGTCGCTCAAGGGCGTTGCCCCGGAGCTGGGCCTGACCCAATCCGGCTGAGGACCTGCCGATTTGACGCAGGCCCGATGTGGTCGCAGCCCATTGCCACCCAGGCGATGCCGAACAATGGACAGCTTTTTCCTGCCATCGCAGTGGGACAGGCGGGCCCGGTACCCGTCGGGTACTACCAAAGGCTTGAATGCCGACCATCTCGTCGGCGCCAACAACTTCCAGTTCTTCGTCGACCAGAGCTTCAATGCGACGGACCCCAGCCCCACGTTCACGCACACCCAACTCCAGGACCTCAACGGAACTACGGCTCATCCGGATGGGATTTGCACGATCGGGATCATGTGTTTGCCCAACCAGCCGAATAACCGAAACCTCGCCGACTTCGAGTCCATGACGGTCGACCCGGCGGGCAAGCTGGAAGTCATCATCCCGGCGGACTCCGACGGTACGACGACCGAAAACTGGTTCTACAAGCAGACCGCGGGGCCCCAGATGCCACCGGGGCCGAGCAACGGCAACGGCACCGGCAACCAGACCTGGGTCGCCGGCGCGCGCACCCAGCCGCCGCCGCAACCCACACCATCGCCTTCCGCCGCACCGCTGCCCACACCAGCGCCGCGCGCCCGGCCGAGCGGCAGCTTCCCGCCATGGGCGCCGCTATCCTTCTCGCCGCGCTGCTGATTGCGGCCGTCTGGCTGGCGCCCCAGCGCCGCAAGACCGACTAGAACCGCAGTCGGCCCCGCGCCGCGGGTTGGCCAGCCTCTGTCCCTGTCGGCTGGCCTCTTGCGTACGTGCCGCCACCGAGCACCGCCAGCGGGGTCAGGAGCCGGCAAGCAGGTAAGAGACAGGTGCCCGTGTGGATGTTTTTGGGAGCCCGGTGCCAGCCGCCGGCTTAGAGCTTAGAACAGGCCCCGGTCGAGGCCTCCGTCCACAGCCAGGGTGACGCCGGTGATGAAGCTGGCTGCGTCGCTGGCCAGGAAGACGGCGGCGGAGGCGATCTCCTGGGGGGTCCCGTAGCGCTTCAACGGGACCTCGGCGGCCATCCGCTGCACCACCTGCTCCCCGGTCTCCCCGGGCTTCGCCCACATTGTCTCTGCCAGGTTGCGGATGCGGTCGGTGAGGATGTGCTCGGTGGCGATGTTGTTCACGCGCACCTCAGGCGCCGCCTCTCGGGAGAGGGTCTTGGCCATTCCCACCAGCGCCGGCCGCAGGGCGTTGGAGAGCATCAGCCCGTCGATCGGCTGCTTGGCGGTCAGCGAGGCGAGGTTGACGATGGCGCCGCCGCCGTCGGTTTTAAGCGCCGGCAATGCCCCCTTGGAGAGCCGCACCGCGCTCATCAGGATGGTGTCGAAGGCGTGCCGCCACTGGGCCTCGTCAAGACTCTCCAGCGATCCCGGCGGCGGCCCCACAGTGTTGTTCACGAGGACGTCCAGCCCGCCCTGGTTGTGCAGCGCCCAATCGAGGAGCTCAGCGCACTCGTCAGCCTCGCCGATATCGGCGGCCATCGCGATCACCTCGCCGCGCCCGCTCATCTCCTGGGCTGCGGCCTGGATACGCTCCTGGCTGCTGGAGCAGATCGCCACCCGGCAGCCCTCGTCGAGGAAGGCCTCAGCGACAGCGCGGCCGAGGCCCCTGCTTGCGGCTGTAACCAGGACGCGCTTGCCGTTGAGCCCCAATTCCATCGCCTGATCTTAGGCCGACGCGCTCACGAGTTCACGGCGTACCGGCGGTCGGCCGATAGACTTTCGCATGTCCGCCGTCAAATCCCTTATCTGCAGGGAGTGCCAGAGCGAGTACGAGCCGCAGGCCACGCACGTCTGCGACCTCTGCTTCGGCCCGCTTGAGGTGAAGTACGACTACGGTGATCTGGCTCGCACGGTCTCGCGGGAATCGATCGAAGCCGGGCCCAAGTCGCTCTGGCGCTATCGGGACCTGCTGCCGCTCAACGATGGCGCCGAGCCGGTGACGTTGGGGGAGGGGATGACGCCGCTGGTCCACGCCCAGCGCCTGGGCGCGGAGTTGGGGCTGAGCAACCTCTATCTCAAGAACGAGACCATGAACCCCACCAACTCCTTCAAGGACCGCGTCGTCAGCGTCGCCGTCTCGTGGGCCCGCGCCAACGGCTTCGACACCATGGCCTGCGCCTCCACCGGGAACCTGGCCAACTCGGTGGCCGCTTACAGCGCCCGCGCCGGGATGCGATGTTTCGTCTTCATCCCAGCCGATCTGGAGGCCAGTAAGGTGCTGACGACCTCGGTCTTCGCCCCTAACCTGGTGGCCGTCGAAGGCAACTACGACCAGGTCAACCGCCTCTGCTCGGAGCTGGCCGACTCCTACCCCTGGGCCTTCGCCAACATCAACATCCGGCCGTTCTACGCCGAGGGCAGCAAGACGCTGACTTACGAGACCGCCGAGCAGCTGGGCTGGAAGCTTCCCGATGAGATCATCATCCCGATCGCCTCGGGCTGCCAGTTCGTCAAGCACAACAAGGCGCTCCAGGAGCTTATCGAGCTGGAGCTCGTCGATCCCGGGCCCTATCCCAAGCTGACCGGGGCCCAGGCGCTGAACTGCTCGCCGGTGGCCACCGCCTTCAAGAGCGGCACCTCGGTGCAGCCGGTCAAGCCCAATACCATCGCCAAGTCGCTGGCGATCGGCAACCCCAGCGATGGCAAGTACGTCATCAACATCGCCAACGGCACTGGCGGCGTGGTGGAGACGGCGACCGAGGAGGAGATCGTGGAGTCGATCGAGCTGCTCGCCGCCACCGAGGGAATCTTCGCGGAGACCGCCGGCGGGGTCACGGTGGGCGTCCTACGGAAGCTGGCCAGGGCGGGGCGCTGGAAGGGCGACGAGACGGTGGTGGCCTACATCACCGGCCACGGCTTCAAAACCGTGGAGGTGATCCCCGACCTGGATCGCTACCAGCGAACCATCAAGCCATCGGTCAGGTCGTTCGAAGAGACCTTCCCGGACGCCAGTTGACACCGGGTCGGTCGAGAACCCGCCGGTACAATATCTCGACTTTCCAATTGAGATCGAAGGGAGACCATTGATGGCCGTCAAAGTCAGAGTCCCGGGACCGCTGCGCCGCCTGACCTCAGGCGAGTCGGTGGTTGAAGTCGACGGTGCCACCGTGTCAGAGGCGCTGGATTCCCTGGAGGCCAAGTACCCTGGGTTCCGCGAGCGCATCTACGATGGCGATGGCAAGCTGCGCCAGTTCGTCAACATCTACAAGAACGACGAGGACATCCGCTTCGGGTCCGGCCTCGACACCGAGCTGGGCCAGGGTGACGACCTCTCGATCGTTCCCGCCGTCGCCGGGGGCTGAATTGACCAAGCGTCGGGTCAAGCTGACCTTCGCCCGCGATGCGGTGACGCACCCGGTGATCTACGAGCTGGGCCACACCTACGAGGTGGTCACCAACATCCGGCGCGCCGACATCACCCGCGATGAGGGATGGGTGATCCTTGAGATGGAGGGCACTGAAGAGGCCCTCGACAACGCCGAGAAGTACTGCGCCGAGCAGGGCGTCCGGATCAGCGCAGCAGAAGGCGACGTCCTCGAGTCTTAGGCTCCAGCCACTAACCTAGTGCGTATATGAGCGCTATCGCTGTGGCCATGTCCGGTGGCGTCGACAGCTCGGTCGCGGCTGCGCTGCTCAAGGAGCAGGGTCTCGATGTCATCGGCATCACCCTCCAGCTCTGGCCCAAGGGCTCCGCCGATCGCGATCGGCATCACGGCTGCTGCTCTCTCGACGCCGTCGAAGATGCCCGCCGGGTGGCTTCGCGACTCGACATCCCCTACTACGTGCTCGATGTCCAGGAGGAGTTCAACCGGCGCGTCGTCGATCCCTTCCTGGCCGACTACGAGCAGGGGCGCACCCCCAATCCCTGCATCTCCTGCAACTCCGAGGTCAAGTTCGATCTCCTCCTGCGCAAGGCCCAGGAGATCGGCGCCGGCACCCTGGCGACCGGCCACTACGCCCGCATCGAGACGCTCCCCTCGGGTGGCCGCCGCCTGCTCCGCGCCGTCGACGACACCAAGGACCAGTCCTACGTGCTCTACAGGATGTCGCAGGCCGAGCTCGCCCAGGCATCCTTCCCCCTGGGGGAGTGGCGCAAGGGCGACGTTCGCGAGAAGGCGCGGGAGCTAGGCCTGGTCACCGCGGACAAGCCCGACAGTGTCGAGATCTGCTTCGTCACCAGCGGCGACTACCGTGACCTGCTGGCAAAGCGCCAGGCCGCCGGGGTGGGCGTGGGGGAGATCCGCCATCTCGATGGCACCGTGCTGGGGCGCCATCAAGGGGTCTGGAACTACACCGTCGGCCAGCGCTCCGGCCTGGGCGCGCTCCCGAAGGGGATTTCCGGGCCGCTGTTCGTGCTCGATCTTAACGCCTCGGCGGCGGTGGTGACGGTCGGCCCCAAAGAGACGCTGCAGCGCGAGCGCCTCGAGGTCGGTGCGCTCAGCTTCGTGGCCGGATCGGCGCCGGCCGAGGAATTCGACGCCGATGTGCTGATCCGCTATGGCGCCGACCCGGTCCCGGCGCGGGTGCGGCTGTTCGGCGACGGCAGGGCCATGGTCGAGACGGAGGCCCGCCTCAGCGCGGTGGCCCCGGGGCAGGCCGCCGTCCTCTATCGAGGCGAGGAGGTGCTGGGCGGCGGCCGCATCCTTCGCCCGGCGGCCTAGCCATGCTCGACACCCTGTTTGGCCTCCACAGCCCGGGCACCATCATCACCACGCTCTTCTATTGCCTGCTCCTCGCGGCCGCCATCGAGGCCGTCAGGCGGGGGCGCCGCTTCTACGTGGTGGTCGCGGTCGGACTGGCCTCGGCCCTCTATGCGCGCATGGCGGTGGGATTCATCGACCCTTCTCTGGACACGGTTTTCAAGGCCACCGGACTGGGGGTTGCGGCGGTCGTTGTCGCCTTCGACCTCGTATTCGAGGCGAACCCGGGAGCGTAGGTATAATCCACTCGGTTTGCCCGGGTACTGATTGTCCGGGGGGTAACGAGAGGAGTCTGATGCAGCCCTATCTCGGTCACATCGTGCTCTACGCCCTGGTGGCAGTGGCTATACCCGGGGTCATCGTCTACTTGGCTCTCCTCTTCACCAAGCTGCTCCACACCGGTCGGCGTAACGCCCCGGTGGCGAGCGACACTTACGAGAGCGGGATGGTGCCCATCGGCGAAGCCTGGATCCAGTACCGGGCACAGTATTACCTCTACGGCCTGATCTTCGTGATCTTCGACGTCGAGGTCGTCTTTCTCTATCCCTGGGCGGTGGTTTTCCGTCAGGTCGGGCTGTTCGCCCTCTTCGAGATCGCCATCTTCATCGGCATCCTGCTGGTGGGGCTGGCTTACGCCTGGCGCCGGGGCGCGCTCCGCTGGACCTGAGACGTGTCTGAACTGCAGGTGATCCAGCCGGGCGCTGGTCCGGAGGCACTGGTGACCACCGCGCACGGCGATGGCATCGAGCACCACCACGTCGGCTCCACCTTCGACATCCTGATTGGACCGCTGGACAAGCTGATCAACTGGGGCCGCAGCAACAGCGCCTGGCCCTTCGGCTTCGGCCTCTGCTGCTGCTTCATCGAGTTCATCTCCATGACCGCGGCCAAGTTCGACATCGCCCGTTTCGGCAGCGAGGTCATCCGGCCGTCGCCGCGGCAGAGCGACGTGATGATCGTCTCGGGCACGCTGACCAAGAAGATGGCCCCGGCGGTGCTCCGCCTCTACCAGCAGATGGCGGAGCCGAAGTACGTCATCGCGATGGGCAACTGCGCCGTCAGCGGCGGCATCTTCAGCGGCGGTTACTCGCAGGTCGATGGCATCGACCAGATCATGCCGGTGGACATCTACCTGCCCGGCTGCCCGCCGCGGCCGGAGGCGCTGATGCACTCGATCATCGAGCTCCAGAAGCGGATCC
>CABEAI010000047.1_pt1 | contig 24144 bp, 22 predicted proteins | sample 3132431 | NCBI WGS metagenome assembly CABEAI01 (sample SAMEA5534343, study PRJEB31848) | metagenome | biome: tundra; feature: field; material: soil | place: USA | collected 2013-05 | depth 0.45 m | reverse complement strand
ATGTAGACGACCGCCACCAAGGGGCCGTTGAGGACGCCGTATTTCGGCTCGATCATGCCGGCGGTGAGCCCACCCGCGTACATCGCAACCACGCTGATCGCGAAGTAGGCGCCGGACTGCGAGGCCAGGGCGCCGCCGGGGGCTTGCACAAGGGCGCCGAGGACGAGGTAAACCGCCATCGCGACCACGATCCCGGCAGCGACCGCCGGGTAGTTGATGCGGCGGAAGAAGGCGGGGTCGCCCTTGATCTCGATTCGCTTGGCGTCGGTGCCCACGCGCCCTCGCCCGCCCCGCCTGGGCGTCGGCTGACTCATCTGGACAGGATAGCGGCCCGGAATGCCACCAGCGGCAAAGGAACGCGGAATGAAGCCGGAATCGCGGTTCTAGAGCTTCTCGAAGCGCTCCACGTCGAGGACAAAGACGATGGCGCCGCCAACCTCAACCTCAACCGCGTAGGGCACGAACATCTCGCCCGGCTCCACCACCGGGGGAAGCGGGTTGAGGAACTCGGTGCGGCTCTTGCTGCGGTTGCGGAGCACGTCCATGACGATGTCGACCTGGGCTTCGGAGCAGCCGCAGAGAAGGGTGGCGTTGCCCTTCTGGAGGAAGCCGCCCCGGGAATCGAGACGGGTGGTGGGAATGCCCTTGTCGGCAAGGGCTTCGATCGCCGTCCCGGCGTCGTCCCCGTGCATGATCGCCACCACCATTTTCATGAAGCTTCCCTTATCCCTTTGGCTGATGTCCGGACAAGGGTAACGGACAAGGCTTCAGCGGCGACGGCGTCGGGGTCGGCGGCTGCGTCGATGACGTGGTATCGCTCTGGATCGCGAGAAGCGAAATCGAGGTAGCCGTCGCGCACGCGGGTGTGGAAGGTGATGTCCTCCTGCTCCAGCCGGTCAGGCCGGTGACCGTTTTGCTCGGCCTGGCGGCGGAGCCCCGACTCGGCGGGCAGGTCGAGCAGGATGGTGAGGTCCGGCTTCACCTTCAACACCATCTGCATCGCCATCAGCACGTTCAGCTCCAAGCCCCGGCCGGCGCCCTGGTAGGCGAAGGTGGAATCGACAAAGCGATCGGCCACCACAATGTCGCCTTTGGCCATCCGGGGGATGATCACCTCCTTGAGGAGCTGCGCCCGGGCCGCGGTGTAGAGCGAGGCCTCGGCCCAGGCCGCCATATCGTGGTGCTCGATACTTAGGAGGATCTCGCGCACCTTCTCGCCAAGCGCAGTCCCGCCCGGCTCGCGAACGCTGGTGACCGGCAGGCCCTCGGCCTTGAGCGATTCGACCAGCCGCGCCGCCTGGGTCGTCTTACCTGACCCCTCGACCCCCTCGAAAGTGACAAGCAAGCCGCGCATTCCGCACGAATCTTACCCGCCGGCGGCTGCCCTTACGGTGTCGACCATCAGGTCCGCGGCGGCGTTGTCATCAAGGCTTTCCTCCGCCAGCCGACGCCAGGTCCAGAAGTCGAGCGCTAGGGCAGCGGCGGCTCGGACAGCTTTCAAACGCGTGCCCTTCGTCGTGAATGCGGCCGCCAACGTCCGCGCGAGTTCCCCAAACCGCGCGTCCATGGTGCGCGTGAGGACGGCATCGAGCGCCGGCAGGAGATGACGATCGCGCTGGAGGTTGGCGACCATCGGCGCATTCGTTCGGTACCACCTGTACAGGCCCGCTAGGACCGCGCGTAGCCGATCGCCCGGGTCCTCGATCTCTAGCCCCGGCGTTGGATCCGGATATGGATGCGCCGCTCTCCAGTGACTCGAGCAGGCCGCAAAGAGCTCCCTCTCGTCGGGGAAGTGGTTGTAAACCGTGAGTCGCTGGACGCCAGCGCGCCGGGCGATCTCGGCTACCGTGGTGCGGGCCGGGCCCACCTCCTGGTGGAGCTCTGAGGTCGCGGCGACGATCCGCTGCCGGGTCTGGTCCTGGTGCGCGGCGCGGGCCTTGAGCTCGTACTTCCGCTTTTGATTTGACATGGTGTTCATTCATGATATAGCATGGGTGATTGCTGAACGCTCTGTTTAGCGAAAGGAGGAAGAACGATGACTACGACGACGGTCAGGGTGGTCGGCCCGAAGGATGGGAAGGCAGGCTCGATCGGGGCCTTGGGGGTCCGTTTCCTGATCAGCGGACTTGAGTCCGGCGGCGGCTTCGCGCTCGTCGAACACCCCATGCCGCCTCGTACACTCGGGGCTCCAATGCACCGGCATGCCAATGAGGACGAGTACAGCTTCGTCCTCGAGGGTCGGATGGGCGCGGATCTCGGCGGTGAGATCGTCTACGGCGAACCAGGCGACCTGATCTTCAAGCCACGCGGCCAGTGGCACACCTTCTGGAACGCCGGCGATGAGCCGGCGCGCATCCTGGAGATCATTTCGCCCGCCGGCTTTGAGAAGTACTTTGATGAGCTCGTCGACCTGGACTTCCAGGGTCCACCCGACCCGGCGGTGATCGGGGCAATCGCGGTCAGGTATGGGCTGGAGTTGGACTTCGAGAGCTTCCCTCGCCTGGTCCTGGCCCACGGGCTCGATATGCCCGGCCTCGACGGCCGTCCCTGCTAAGCTGGGCCTACTCGACCTCGTAGATCCGTTCGAGGGCGCTGCGCACCTGCTCAGCACTGTTGGTGCGCAGCACTTCGACGGGGGTGCCGTGGGCCTCGGCCTGCTGGATCGGGGAGTCCTTGCGCCGGTAGTAGTTCTTCAGCGTCAGCACCAGGTCAGCATCCTCGGGGTGATGGAGGATCTTGACCGGCAGGCCGAGGTCGCGCACCGTCTGCTCGACGTGGCTGCGGCTGACGCCATAGGGGAAGATCGCCATCGGCTGGTAGGCGCTGCCGACGCGTCGCGGGGTGACGGGGCGCCCCGCGGTGGCGGGACGGCGGGCGCGCTCCTTGCCGTTGCCCGCGGCATTGTCGATCTGGGTCACCACTGAGCCGTTGGGTCGGCGGATGCGAAGCTGGGGCGGCTTGAACTGACCGCGAAGGGCGAGGTCAACCACCTCATCGAGCGGCGTGTGAACCACCAGCTGCTGCCGCTCCTGGATCTCGACAAGGACGTCGAAGGTCGGAGGCGCCTTGCGCTCCTGCACCGACTTCTGGCTGCCCCGGCGCCTGGCCTCCTCGTCGCCCAGGGTGACAGTTTGGATGCCGCCCAAAAGGTCGTTCAGGGTCGGGTTGACGAGCAGGTTGTCGAGGCTGCGGCCGTGAGCGGTGGCGATCAGCTGCACCCCCCTCTCGGCGATGGTGCGGGCGGCCTGCGCCTCCAGCTCGGTGCCGATCTCGTCGATGACGATGACCTCGGGCATGTGGTTCTCGACGGCCTCGATCATGACCGCGTGCTGCAACGTTGGGGTGCTCACCTGCATCCGCCGCGAACGCCCGATGCCGGGGTGCGGGATGTCGCCGTCGCCGCCGATCTCATTGCTGGTGTCGACGATGACGACGCGCTTGGCCATCTCGTCGGCGAGGACGCGGGCGCACTCCCGAAGCATGGTTGTCTTGCCGACCCCGGGACGGCCCAGCAGCAGGATCGACCGCCCGCTCACGACCAGGTCCTTGATCAAGTTGATGGTCCCGGTGACAGCGCGGCCGACGCGACAGGTGAGCCCGACGATGTCGCCGTGCCGGTTGCGGATGGCCGAGATGCGATGCAGGGTGCGAGCAATGCCGGCGCGGTTGTCATCACCGAAGGCGCCGACGCGCTGGGCGACGTACTCCAGGTCGGCGGTGGCGACGATCTCGGCGCCGAGGATCACCTCGGAGTCGGTGAAGCGCGCCTCCGGTTGCCGCCCCAGGTCCATGACGATCTCGAGCAGCTCGTCCCGGCCCTCCAAGGCAGCACGGGCGGCGTCCCGGATCGGCGGCGGCAGGGCACCGAAAAGCAGGTCGAGCTCAGCATTCCAGTCCTTGTGCTCGGCCATCAACCGCGAACCACGGCGCCGAACACCGGCGCCAGCGCCTTCTCCTTCTTCGGAACCCGAACGCGCGCGGCGACCTTGACTCTCAGCTCTCGCACCAGCAGGTCCTGGCTGGCGAGCGCTTCGAAGCCCGCGTCCTGCAGCACCCGCGTGGTCAGGGTGTCGTAGTTGCGCACGTTGCACCAGACCGCGCCCGGGGGGCCGCCGAGGTCACGCATAGCGTGGGCCAGCAACAACTCCTGCAGCTCGCCTTTGGGACTGGCGTCAGCATTGGCCATCATCGAGATGGTGTGCGGACGGCTGGGGGGCCCCGGCTCAATCCCCAGCCAGCCGACAACCTCACCACCACGCTCGACCACCAGGCTGCGCGACGAACGCCGGCCGAACCGCTGCATTCGCTCGCTCAGGTGCAGGGCGCGCCACTGGTCGAAGTCCGGCGCTTCCACCTGAGAGACTGCCTTGGGCGTGGTTGACAGGTAGAGGGTGAACAAACCCAGCGCATCCTTGCGCCGGGCGACGCGAAGGCCAGGGACGTCGCCGGCCGCGGGTGAGGCCTGCGCCGTGGGACGGAAGAAGACGCGATCGTTGGCGTAGCGCACAAAGCCGTGGGCCTTGAAGCTTTCGGCCACCGCGTGGCCGTCGGGGATGCGCACATAGATCCTGGTGACGCCACGACCCAGCGCCTCACCACAGAGATGGTCGATGAGCGCGCCTCCACCGGTGCCCGACAGCTCCGATGAGAGCGACAGGTTGAGCACCCGGACGGCCTCGACCGCGTTGCGGGCCACCGGGTTGTCGCTGGAGCTGAGGCTCTCAGCCTGGATGAAGCCCATGACCTTGCCATTCTCCTCGAGCACGTAGAGCATGTCGGTTGGTATCGAGAGCGGGAGCAGCGAACTGAGGGTGCGGGTGACCATCTGCCACAGCCGGATTGGAGGCGTCGCCCCCTCCCCCGCCAGGGCCGTTTTCGATCCCTCGTTGTAGATCTGGTCGATGCTGGCCAGGTCGGTGACCTGGGCGCTGCGAATTTCCACCTAGCGCGCTGCCTGCTGGGCTCCCTCGCGCCCGGCATCGGCGACGTCGTCGAGAAAGAGCTGGTGGAGACGGTCGTCGCCAGTGAGCTCAGGGTGGAATGTCAGCGCCATGATGTGCCCGCTCCGGATCGCCACCGGGCGGCCCTCAACCGACCCCAACACCTCGACGTCGGCTCGCGTATTCTCCACCAGCGGGGCCCGGATGAAGACCCCTCGGAAGGGCTTGTCCAGGCCCTCGAGGACGACGTCGGCTTCGAAGCTCTCGGGTTGAGGCCCGTAGGCGTTGCGCCTGACCGTCACCGGCAGCAGGTGCATCGACTCCTGGTCGGGTAGGCCGTCGCGGACCTCGTCGGCGAGCAGGATCAGGCCGGCACAGGTGGCCAGCGCTGGTAGGCCCGCCCGGAGGCGGCGCTGCAGTGGTTGCTGCAGCCCGAACTTGCGCAACAGCTTGTCCATGGTGGTGCTCTCACCGCCGGGGAGGACGACGCCGTCGAGGTCCTCGAGCTCCTCGGGGCGGCGCAATGGGATGGCTTCGGCGCCGAGCCGTTGGAGCGCCTGGATGTGCTCCCGGAAGGCGCCCTGCAGGGCGAGGACACCTATCCTCGGTGCGCTCATTGCCTCGGTCCCCCGCCAGGAATCACCAACCGCGCGAGGCGAGCAGCTCCTCCTGGGGAATGGCGCCGATCTCGAGACCCTTCATGGCCGCGCCCAATCCCTTGCTGGCCTCGAGGATCTTGTCCGGTTGGTCGAAGTAGGTGGTGGCGGCAACGATCGCCTTCGCCATCTTCAGAGGCTCCTCGGACTTGAAGATGCCCGAGCCGACGAAGTTGCCCTCACAGCCGAGCTGCATCATCAGCGCGGCGTCGGCCGGGGTGGCGATGCCGCCTGCCGAAAAGTTGACCACCGGCAGCTTGCCCAGGCGGGCGGTCTCGGCGACCAACTCGTAGGGCGCCTGCAACTCCTTGGCAGCGGTGTAGAGCTCCTCTTTGGCCATCCCCTGGAGGCGCCGGATCTCGGCGCTGACGGTGCGCATGTGGCGGACCGCCTCGACCACGTTGCCGGTGCCGGCCTCGCCCTTGGTGCGGATCATGGCAGCGCCCTCGTTGATGCGCCGCAGTGCCTCGCCGAGGTTGCGGCAGCCGCAAACGAATGGCACGGTGAACTGCCACTTGTCGATGTGGTTCTCCTCGTCGGCCGGCGTCAGCACCTCGGACTCGTCGATGAAGTCGACGCCCATCTCCTCCAGCACCTGGGCCTCCACGAAATGCCCGATGCGGCACTTGGCCATGACCGGGATCGTGACCGCGGCCCGGATCTCGGCGATCAGCTGCGGGTCACTCATCCGGGCCACCCCGCCATCCTTGCGGATGTCAGCGGGGACGCGCTCCAACGCCATCACGGCGCAGGCCCCGGCCTCCTCAGCGATCTTCGCGTGCTCGGCGTTGACCACGTCCATGATCACGCCGCCCTTGAGCATCTCCGCCAACCCGGTCTTCACGCGCAGGGTACCAGTCTGCTGGGGGACGCCGTTTTGCTTGCCGTTTGTATTCGCCATCAGGCTTCGAATTCTACGCTGATGAATTCAGCGGCCAATCTCTTTGACGACCACTGAATAGAGGGGCTCGAGGTCCTCGGTCACGATGCGCCAGACGAGGACCAGGTCGATCCCGGCATCGTCGTGGCCGGGTGACGGCCCTTGAGCTCGTCCGTGAGGTGGTTTCGGGCCGCATCACCGATGCTTTGCAGGCGCCAGACGATTGCGTCCTGGGCGGCTTCGTCGGCCAGGAAGTCGCTCTCGGTGGGGGGCGCATAACGACGTACACGGTCGATGCTGTCGCGGATGGGGGACGAGATAGCGGAGTTGATACGGGTGGGTCAGAGTGGCACCGCCTCGGACAGGATCCGGTCAGCGAACGGTGACCGCTGGCTCAGCACAGCGACGTCGACTCTGCGACCCAGCTGCTGCTCGAGCACGAACATCAGCTCGGTCACGTCCAATGCGCCCGAATACCCGTACGTTCTCCAGGTTTCGAGCCTTGGCCAGGTCAAGGATCCGAGCGCGGGTTTTCCTTAGCGCTTAGCTCTTCCAGAGTGGGTGGTTTGGGGACGGGCGGGGGATCGGACTTCATTAACTGACCCCGTCGTCAGTTAAGCTTGCGCCCGACATGGATTTCTCCTTCGGCACTGAAGAGAAGGCACTCGCCGACTCCTTCCGCGACTTCATCAAGCGCGAGGTCAAGCCGCTTGAGGACACGCTGCGGCCGATCTTCCTGGAGTCGGACGGCGATGCCCCCGAGCTCCGCGAGGAGCTGCTCAAGATCCGCGGGCGCAGCGCCGAGCTGGGCTTCTACTCCCTCGACATTCCCACCGAGCTGGGCGGCGGCGGTCTCAGCTACGTCGGCCAGGCATTGATGCGCGAGGTCGCCGGGGCCAGCGGCAGCTTCCTGGCGATCGCCTGCCTCAGCGGGCCCGAGGGCCCCACCGGCCTGATCCAGGGGATGAAGCCGGCGCTGCGCGACCGCCTCGTACCGCCCTTCCTGCGGGCTGAGATCTCGGCCGCCTTCGGTCTCACCGAACCAGACGCCGGCAGCGACAACCAATCGATGAAGACCCGCGCCGTCAAGGACGGCGACGATTGGGTCATCAACGGCACCAAGCACTTCATCACCAACGGCCAGCACGCCGATTTCATCCAGCTGTTCGCTGTCACCGACGCGGAGAAGAAAGCGGCCGGTGGAGTCACCTGCTTCGTGGTCGAGAAGGGCACGCCGGGCTTCTCGGTTGGCAAGAGCCAGGCCGTCATCGGTGGCGGCGAAGGACCCTGCGAGCTGGTCTTCGAGGACTGTCGCGTACCCGACGAGAACGTCATCGGTGAGGTCGGCATGGGCTTCTATGCCGCGATGCAGTTCCTCACCGGCGGCCGCGCCAACATCGGCGCGATGTGCGTGGGGATCGCAGACTATCTCCTCCGTACCTCGGTCGAGTACGCCAAGAACCGGGTCCAGTTCGGCAAGCCGATCGGAAAGATGCAGGGCGTTTCCTTCCAGCTCGCCGACATGGCGCTGGAGGTGGAGCTGGCCCGTTTGGCCACATACAAGCTGGCCTGGTTGGCGGACCAGGGCGAACCGCTGATCCAGGCGGCGGCCTTCTCCAAGCTCTACGCCACCGAGATGGTAGGGCGCGCCGCCGACACCGCGATCCAGGTCCACGGCGGGATGGGGCTGACCCGTGAGCTCGGCCTGGAGCGCATCTATCGCTTCGTCCGGATCCTGCGCGTCGTCGAGGGAACCTCCGAGGTGCAGCGCTACCTGATCGGCAAGAGCCTAGGCCTGTAGGCCACACACTGGGGCGGGCTCAGAAGTCGGTCCCGACCTTCTCCGAGAAGTGGCAGGCGCCGAGGTGGCCGTGGCCCTTGTCCTCGAGCGGTGGCTCGGCATCTGCGCAGACGCCGGGCACCACCGCGATCGGGCAGCGCGTGTGGAAGCGGCAGCCTGACGGTGGGTTGACGGGCGAGGGGATCTCGCCGCTGAGCTCGACGAGACGCCGCTTGGACTCGACCTTGGGGTCCGGCACCGGGATCGCCGATAGCAGCGCCTTGGTGTACGGGTGGGCCTGCGTGCGGTAGAGCTCGTCGCTGCGCGCGACCTCAACGATCTTACCCAGGTACATCACCATCACGCGGTCGCTGATGTGACGTACGACCGAAAGGTCGTGGGCGATGAACAGGTAGGTCAGGTTGAACTGCTTCTGCAGGTCCTCGAGGAGATTGATGAGCTGCGCCTGGATGGATACGTCGAGGGCCGAGATCGGCTCGTCGCAGATGATCAGGCGAGGATTCAGGGCGAGCGCCCGAGCAACCCCGATGCGCTGGCGCTGGCCGCCCGAGAACTCGTGCGGGTAACGGTTGTTGAAGTAGGGGTTGAGACCGACGATCTCGAGCAGCTCCTGGACCCGCGTGTCCTTTTGCTTTCCCCGAGTGACCCCGAAGTTGACCAGCGGCTCGGCGATGATGTCGCCGATCGTCATGCGCGGGTCCAGTGAGGCATACGGGTCCTGGAAGATCATCTGCAGGTGACGCCGCTGCTGCCGGAGCTTTTCACCGCGAAGCTGGGTCAGGTTGACGTCTTCGAAGTAGATGTCGCCCGACGTCGCCGTGAGGAGCTGGGTGAGCAGGCGGCCGATGGTCGATTTCCCCGAACCCGACTCCCCCACCAACCCCAGGGTTTCGCCCGGGAAGATGTCGAAGCTGACGCCATCAACGGCCTTGACGCTCGTCCCCAGGCCGGCGGGAAAGTACTTGTAGAGGTCGACGATCCGCATCAAGGGCCGGCCCGTGGGCACCGCTTCGCTGTCGGCCGCGGCCACGCGGCTACTCATCGATGGTGACCAGTTCGGAGGGTCGCTTGTAGCCCGGTGGGTGGATGCCGGTGGCGGCTCCCGGGCTGGTGTCGATGATTTCGGCCGCACCCATCTCCTGGTAGGCCCTCTTCATGGTCACCCAGCACGCGGCCCGCTGGTTGGGCCCAACCTCGGCCAACTGGGGTTCGTCCGTAAAGCACTTCTCCACCCGGAATGGACAGCGGGAGTGGAACTTGCATCCACTGGGCGGCCTGATCAGGTCCGGCGGAAGGCCCTCGATCGACCGAAGGCGTTCGTGTTGGGCGGCGTCGATGCGGGGTATGGAGCGCAGCAGCGACCACGTGTAGGGGTGCTGCGGGTTCTCGAAGATCTGGTCGACCGGGCCCTCCTCGACGATCTCGCCCGCGTACATGACGATGACCCGCGTGCAGAGCCCGGCGACGACGCCGAGGTTATGCGTGATCAGCACCACCGATGTCCCCAGCTCTTCGTTGAGGTCCCGCAGAAGCTGCAGGATCTGCGCTTGCACCGTGACATCGAGGGCGGTGGTGGGCTCGTCGGCGATCAGGACCGCGGGCTCGTTGGAGATAGCCATGGCGATCATCGCGCGCTGCCTCATGCCGCCGCTGAACTGGTGGGGATAGTCGTTGACGCGGGACTCGGCCGCCGGGATGCGCACCTGCTTCATCAGGCTGACGGTGCGCTGGCGAGCTTGCTTGGGGTCGAACTTGTTGTGCGCGATCATGGCTTCGTCGATCTGGAAGCCGACCTTGAGCACGGGGTTAAGGGAGCTCAGCGGGTCCTGGAAGATCATGGCGATGTCGCGGCCACGGATTTCGCGCACCTCCTCCGGGGACATCTTGGTGAGGTCGTTGCCGCGGAAAAGGATCTCGCCCCCGACGACCCGGCCCGGTTCCTGGATTAATCCCATGATGGAGAGGACGCTGACGCTCTTGCCGCAGCCTGACTCGCCAACGATGCCCAGGGTCTCCCCTGGGTAGAGATCGAAGCTGACGTCGCGGACGGCCTGGACCACGCCGTCGTCGGTGAAGAATTGCGTGACAAGGTGCTTGACACGCAGGATCGGCTCAGTCATCGACCCTGGGGCCTCATCGCTTCTGGCGCGGGTCGAGGGCGTCCCGGAGGCCGTCGCCAAGGAAGTTGAACGCCATCAGGGTCAGCGATAGCGCGATGGCCGGCGCCAGCACCACGTGCGGCGCGATCTGGATGGCATGGAATCCATCTGCGGCCATTGATCCCCAGGATGGGGTCGGCGGCGGCACGCCCAGCCCCAGGAAGCTAAGGAAGGCCTCGAACAGGATTGCCTGGGGGATTCCGAAGGTGGCCTGGACGATGATGGGGCCAAGCGAGTTGGGAAGGATGTGGCCGAAGATCACCTTCGCCGGGCGCGCCCCGCTGGCGACCGCGGCTTCGACAAACTCGCGCTCTCGGAGCGATAGCGACTGCCCACGCACCAGTCGAGCCATATCCATCCAGCGGGTGGCCGCGATGGCGATGATGATGAAGTTGAGCGAAGGTCGGCCGTTGGCGACCACCAGCACCAGGATCAGTGCCACCAGCACGTCCGGGATACCGTAGAAGATGTTGATCACAAGGGATATCACGGTGTCCACTGGGCCCCGGAGATAGCCCGCCAACAGTCCCAGGACCACCCCTACTGCGATCACAACCACCTGGGTGCCGAGGCCCACGATCAGGGAGATGCGGGCCCCGACCATCAGCCGGCTCACGATGTCGCGCGCGAAGAGGTCAGAGCCGAGGAGGAGATGCCGGAGCGGGGGGTCGTAGTTGGTGATGCTGTGGCCTCCCACCACGACGGCTTGCTCGTAGTACGGGTAAGGGGTCCAGAACAGCGACACCCCCGCCACCACCACCAGGAGCAGCAGGTAGAAGGTCGCGGCCAGGGCCAGGCGGTTCCGCCTCAGTCGCCGCCAGGCATCCGCCCACAGGCTGGTCTGCTCGCGGACCAGGGTCTCGCCGATGTACTGGCCTGGGACGGGCGCCGTGATCGTGGACAAATCAGTACCGAATCCTTGGGTCGATAACGGTGTACAGCATGTCCACGACCAGGTTGGCAGCGCCGATGAGGACGGCGTAAACAGTGAAGACGCCGATCACGATGTTGTAGTCCCGGCTGATGATGCTCGAGACAAATTCCTTGCCTAGGCCCGGGATGTTGAAGATGTTTTCGATCACCACCCCGCCGGTGATGATGCCGATGGTCAGCGGACCGAGAATGGTGACCACCGGGATCAGCGCGTTGCGCAGCGCGTGCCGCACGATCACGAGGCGTTCGGCGAGGCCCTTGGCCCGCGCGGTCCGTACGTAGTCCTGGCGGATGACCTCCAGCATTGAGGCGCGCGTCAGCCGGGCGACGATGCTGGCATACGGGAAGCCAAGCGCGAATGCCGGAACCGGGATTTGGATCAGCTGCCCGTAGGTGCCGTCCCAGCCCTCGGGCACGTAGAAGGCGCCCCCGGTCCAGTTGTATAGGTAAAGGCTGAAGACTAGGACCAGCACGGTGGCGACCACGAAATTGGGCACGCTGTAGCCGATCACCGAAGTCGTCGTCAAGGCGTAGTCGACCCACGTGTTTTGGCGGATCGCCGCCACCACGCCGAGCAGGATCCCCACCCCGATGGTGAAGATCAACGCCACCCCTCCAATCTCGGCGCTCACGGAGGCCTCCCGCAGCAACACCGGGGTTAGCTTCTCCCCGCGGTTCACAAGCGACTCGCCAAGGTCGCCGTGGACCAGGTTGGAGACGAAGATCCAGTACTGCTGGTAAAGGGGAAGATCCAGGTTGTAGTGGTGCAGCAGCGCCGCCTCACGCGCCGGCTCGGGGTGATGTTCATTCAGCAAGGCATCGCCGGGGAGGCGGTGGATGGCGAGGAAGACGATCGACGAGACCGCTACTGCGGTGAAGAGGATGAGAAGCGTCCGCCCCCCAATGTAGCGGAGCGCCCCGCGATTCAGCATCGCGTCAATTATTTACCAATGGGCGTCGCCGCGCGGTTGACTGAATCCATGCCTGGGCCTAGCCCGGCCGCCAGAACCAGGGGAGGCGCCCCCTGCAGGGGGCGCCTCCGGGTATCCGGTCCTGATTGCTCCGGCGCCGGCCGGAGTGGTTTGGTTCGGATCAGTGGGACTGGATCTGGATCTCGTTCCAGTAGAAGTCGTTGAACGGGTTGGCCCCGATCCCCGACAGGTATGGCTTGAAGAGGATGGTTCCCGACGTGTACACCAAGGGGGCGAAAGCCGCATCGGCCTCGATCTGCTTGAGCGCCGCCTGGTAGTTGGGGATGGCTTGGTCGATCGGCTGGACGTCAGCCTTAGCGGCCAGTGCGTCCACCTTGGGATCGCTGAACAACGAGCCATTGCTGCTGCCACCCGTGACGAAGAGGTTGTCGAACCAGTCCTGCGGGTGGTCGTAGTCGGCCTGCCATCCCTCGCGGTGCGGACCGCGGATCTGGTGGCCGGTGTACAGCTTGACAAACGGCGAGTGGTCGACCACCTGCTCGGTAACGGTGATGCCGAGGTTCTGCTTCCACTGAGCGATCAGGTTCTCGGCAGTGTTCTTGTACACGGTCTTGTTGGTATCGGTGACGTAGACCAGGTCCTTCAAAAGCGTCCCGTTCGGATCCGCGCTCTTCAGGAGCGCCTTGGCCTTGGTCAGGTCGAACTTGGCGGTGGGGTCACTGCCGTCACCGCCGTAGCCCTTGAGGCCCTTCGCGATCAGCCCTCCGGTGGCGGGGGTGCAGGTCAGGGCGTGGGCACAGGCGAGGTCGGCCATCTGGGTGCGGTCGATGGCCAGCGAGAGCGCCAGGCGAAGGTCGTGCGCGACGCCGCTGTTGCCAGTGAATGGGCTCGGGCCCTTGAAGTCGAAGGCGACCCACACGGTTCTCGTCTTGGGGATCAGCCTGAGGTCCTTGGACTTCTGTGGATCGTTCTTGATCCGAACCACGTCGTCGGGCGGCAGGTCGCTGTTCATGCCGCCGAAGCCGACGGTGTCATAGCCACCCTGGTCGTACTTGACGATCGCCGAGGACATGTCCTTGACGATGTCGATCTGCACCTTCTTCACGGTGGGCTTGGGCGAACCCCACCAGTTGTCGACCGCGGTGAACTCCAGGGACTGGCCCGGGACACGGGCTGTCAGCTTGTAAGGGCCAGAGGAGATCTCGGTCCCCGGTGTGCCCCACCAGTTGTCCTTGTTCAGGTCCACGGATTTCTTGCTGATGACCACGGCGGCCGGCTGGAACGCGACCTCGGTGACGAATACCGGCCACTGGCTCTTCAGCTTGGCCACCACGGTGTGGTCGTCAGGAGCGGTGAGCCCGCTCATCGTGGTCACGCCCGACTTGGGGTCGGACACCTTGTCGTAGCCGACCACGTGGTCGAAGTCGCTGCCGTAGGCATTGAGGTCGGCCGCGGACCGGTTCCACGAGTAGAGGACGTCCTTGCTGGTGATCTTGTCACCGTTGGAGAAGGTCGCGTCCTGGCGCATGTGAAAGGTGTAGGTCAAGCCGTCCGACGAGACGTCAGGCAGGCTGGTGGCGATGTCCGGGATTACCTTGAGGCTATCGTCGAGCTTGAGCAGGCCCTCAAAGAGGTTTTGGTAGAGCACGACATCGGTCTCGGCGTTGATCTCGGCAGGATCGAAGGTGCCGATGTCACCGTCGATCGGGAACCGAAGGGTCTGGTCCGGGGCCAGCTTGGTAGTGGTGGTCGACGTGCTATTGCCGCAGGCAGCGACGCCGATCACCGCGGTCACTCCCAGGGCTAGCCCCCTGAGCTTGAACCTTGATAGTCGCAACACTCTCCTCCTTGTTTTTGGCCGATTCCCCAGTGGCACCGCGAACCCGCCTGATCAAGCCCCGCAGGGCGGGGCAGTACGTAGCCATGAGGGGGACGTGGCCGGGCTGGACTTACTCCTGTACCTGCCATCCTCTTCCCGGCAGGCCGGGGCGAGAGTGCGCCGATGGCAGTTGCGGTCTATTTCGCCGCTATGGTACTCCGGCGCTCACGATAGGAGGCGCGGCATGGTTTGTCAATTTGGATTACCGCGGATGGTGCTCGCAAGGACGGGCTCAGATCTCCCCCGGGAAGTGGCAGGCGACGGTCTGTCCAGGGTTCGCCTTGGGCTCCAGCAGTGGCTCCTGGTCGGCGCAGACGCCTGGCACGCGGGCGATCGGGCAGCGGGTGTGGAACCGGCAGCCGCTGGGCGGGTTGACGGGTGACGGGATCTCGCCGGTGAGGAAGACGGGGTCGCGTTTCGACTCGGCAACCGGGTCCGGGACCGGGATCGACGTAAGCAGCGCCCGGGTGTAGGGGTGCTGAGGATCCTTGTAGATGTCGTAGCGGTTGGCCACCTCGACGATCTTCCCGAGGTACATGACCGCAACCCGGGTGGACAGGTGACGGACGACGGCCAGGTCGTGGGCGATGAATAGGTACGTGAGGTTGAACTCCTTCTGGAGGTCCTGGAGCAGGTTGATGATCTGCGCCTGGATCGAGACGTCCAGGGCCGAGATCGGCTCGTCACAGACGATCAGCGAAGGCTGGAGCGCCAGCGCCCGGGCGATCCCGATCCGCTGCCGCTGACCGCCCGAGAACTCGTGGGGGTAGCGATTGGTGAAGTTGGGATTGAGCCCGACCACACCCAGCAGCTCCTGGACCATCTTGGTCTTGACCCTGCCTCGGGTGCCGAAGTTCTCCAGCGGCTCGGCAAGGATGCCGCCGACCGTCATCCGCGGGTCGAGGGATGCGAAGGGGTCCTGGAAGATGATCTGGAGGTGCTGGCGCATGTTGCGCAGACGGCGTCCTCGCAGGGCGCTGATGTCCTGGCCGTTGAAGAGGATCCGGCCGGAGGTGACCGGGTGCAGCGCCGCTATCAACCGTCCCAGGGTGGACTTGCCGCAGCCGGATTCCCCGACCAGGCCCAGAGTCTCGCCACGCTTGACCTCGAAGCTCACGCCATCCACGGCGCGCACGACCTCGCCGCTGAAGCCGCCCAGGGGGAAGTGCTTGTAGACATTCTCAACCTTGAGGATGACCTCGCCGGCGAGCGCCTTCTGCGCTTCCGCCTCGAGCTGCTGCTCAACCGACGGCGCCGGCATGGCCCCGCTCAGGACTTCCACGGGCGGCGGGCGCGCTTCGGCGCCACCGGCTTCGGGGTGGGAGCCTGCGCCAGGTCGATGTCGCTGCTCACCTCCTTGAGGTCGACCGCCGCCCCGGCGACCACGTCGCCCTCCTGCTTGAGCTCCTCGCGCGCCTCCTTGGGAACGTTCTTCATCAGCACCCAGCAACGGGCGACCTGGTTCGGGGCGACCTGGTCCAGGGTCGGCTCCTCCTCCAGGCACTTGTCGACCCGGAAGCGGCACCGCGGGTGGAATTTGCACCCCGGGGGCATCCGTGCCATGTCCGGCGGAAGGCCTTTGATGCTGACCAGGCGCTCGGCGATCTCGGCATCGACGCGCGGCACCGACTGGAGCAGCGACCAGGTGTAGGGGTGCTGGGGGCTCTGGAAGATCTGGTTCACCGGCCCCTCCTCCACCACCCTGCCGGCGTACATCACGATCACGCGGGTGCAGATGCTCGCAACCAGCGCCATGTTGTGGGTGATCAGCATGATCGCGGTGCCGAGGTCCTGGTTGAGCTGGCGGAGGAGCTGGATGACCTGGGCCTGCACGGTGACGTCCAGCGCGGTGGTGGGCTCGTCGGCGATGAGCAGGGCGGGCTCGTTCGACAGGCCCATCGCGATCATTGCCCGCTGGCGCATGCCTCCCGAGAACTGGTGAGGGTAGTCCTTGATCCGCTCCTCGGCGGCCGGCACCCGCACCTGCTTGAGCAGTGGCACCACGCGTTGCGCCGCCTCGGTGATGGAGAACCGCTTGTGCGCGGTCATCGCCTCCTCGATCTGGGGTCCCACCTTGGTGACCGGGTTGAGCGAGGACATCGGATCCTGGAAGATCATCGCCACCTCGTTTCCCCGGAAGTCGCGGATCTCCTCGTCGTCCATCTCGAGGACCTCGCGGTCGCGGAACGTGATGCTGCCCGAGACCACGCGGCCAGGAGGGGGCACCAGGCGCAACACAGAGAAGGCGGTCATCGTCTTGCCGCAGCCCGATTCCCCGACCACGGCCACGGTCTCGCCCGGGTAGATCTCAAGGTTGACCCCATCCACGGCCCGTACCACCCCCTGGGAGGTGAAGAACTGGGTATGGAGGTCCCTGAGCCGGAGTAGCGGAGCGGCCAGAGTCTACGTCCGCATTCGGGGGTCGAGCGCGTCGCGCAGACCGTCCCCGACGAAGGTGAAGGACAGCATCGTGATGGCGATGGCCAGGGAGGGGAAGAGCGCCAGCCAGGGGGCCGCGTTGATGGCGACGTAGCCGTCCTCGACCATTCTTCCCCAGCTGGGGGACGGCGGCGGTATGCCGACGCCCAGGAAGCTGAGGACCGCCTCGAGGAAGATGGCCTGGGGGATCCCGAAGGTCAGGGTCACGATGACCGGGCCCAGGGAGTTGGGCACCAGGTGCTTGAGGATGATTTTCATCGGCGCGCTGCCTGCCGCACGGGCACTCTCGATGTACTCCTTCTCCCTGATCGACAGGACCTGCCCACGGACCAGCCTGGCCAGGTTGACCCAGTTGACCACCGCGATGGCGACGAAGACCGAGAAGAGGCTGGGACCGAGCGCCGCGACCACGATGAGCACGAAGAGCAGGTCGGGGAAGGCGTACATGATGTCGGTGAAGCGCATCAGGAGGTTGTCGATCCGCCCGCCGAAGTAGCCGGCGGCGAGGCCGATCGCCCCGCCTATGAGCAGGATGATGAACTGCACCACGATCCCGATGAAGAGCGAGATCTGTGACCCGTAGAGGACCCGTGCCAGTGCGTCGCGACCCAGCTCATCGGTTCCCATGATGTGGCCAGCACCCGGCTTGGCGAAGATGTTGGCGACATCCTGGTGGATCGGGTCCGGGATGAGGTTGAGGTGGATGGGCAGGAACGAGTAGCCCTGGGTACCCAGGATGGGGACGATCAAGGCCAGGATCGCCAGCAGGGCCACGATGACCAGGCCGAGTACGGCGATGCGGTTGCGCCTGAAGCGCATCCACGCGTCCTGCCACAGACCGATCTGCTCGGGGTTCTCCCAGTCGGCGGCTTGGGGAACGGCCGCAGCTCCGCCGGCTACCGCGGTCGCCACTACTCGAGCCGGATCCTGGGGTCGATGACCACGTACAGGAGGTCGACGACCAGGTTGGCGACGGCGATCACGATCGCGAACTGGATCACAAGCGCCAGGATCATGGGGTAGTCGTGCGAGCTGATGGCGTTGATGAACTCCCTACCGACACCCGGGATCTGGAACACTGTCTCGACCACGATCGAACCCGTGACCAGGAGGGCGAATGTCGGCCCGAGTGCGGTGACCACCGGGATCAGCGAATTCTTGAGCACGTGCCTGGTGACCACGCCGCGCTCGGCAAGGCCCTTGGACCAGGCCGTTCTCACGTAGTCCTGTTGCAGGATGTCGAGCGTGCTGCTTCGCGTCAGGCGCGCGATGTAGGCGATCGGTAGGAACGACAGCGTGAGTACCGGCATGATCAGGTGAGCGTCGATGCCAAGCGGAGCGCCCGGGTCCGGTGGGCCCGCTGAGGGCAAAGAGAAGTTGCCTCCGCTGAGTCCATACGGGAGCACCGCGAATGCCAGGACCAGGAGCACCCCGACCACGAAGTTCGGAACCGACGCTCCAATCGTGCTCATCCCGAGCAGGATGGCGTCGGTCCTGGTGTTGTGCCGCAGCGCCGCGAGGACGCCGGTGCCGATGCCGATGGGGACTATCAGGAGAAAGGCCAGGACGCCGATGGTGGCCGTGTAGCGCCATCCTTGCAGGATCAGGGTGCTGACCTTGACGCCCGCACTCTGGTACGAGTCCCCGAAATCGAGGTGGACGACGTTGTTCAGGTAGAGCATGAATTGCTCGGGCAGTGGCTTGTCGAGCCCGTACTTGACGTCGAGGTTGTGCATCACGGCCGCGGACAGCTGACGCCCGCCACCTCGGTCCCACGGGCTGCCGGGCGCGCCGTGCATCAGCACGAAGGTCACCAGGATGACGAAGAACACCACCGGGACCATCCACAGGATCCGCTTGACGATGTACAGGCCGAGGCGTCCCGACCGGGTATTCAGGAAGGCCAGAGGTGACGAGCGGGCGCCCCCGGAAGGGGCGCCCGCCTCTACAGCTGTTGCCAAGTACCTCTCAGTTTAGTGCTGAGAGATGTAGATCGTGCCCGTCCACTGGTCTCCAGGAAGGTAGACCGATTCGTCGTACGGGGTTGGGGTGATGCCCTGGACGTAGGGCTTGACCAGCATCCAGTTGGGACGGTTGAAGAGAAACCCCACAGGCGCGTCCTGGACGATCAGCTTCTCGGCCTGGGCGTAGTCCTTGAGTGCGGCGTTGAGGTCCTTCTCGTTGTCACCCTTGGTGACGAGGTCGTCGTACGCCTTGTTGCTGTAGCACTCGAACTGGACGCCGTGGCAACCGGCCGTGATCTCGATGTCCATGATGTCCTGGGGGTGGGCGTAGTCCATGCCCCAGCCGTCGGGGCCATAGATCTGGAAGTCACCCTTGCGGAGCCTCTGGGTCACCGTCTTGCTGTCGATCACGTCGAGGGTGATCTTCACGCCCAGGTGATCCTGCAACTGTCCCTGGATGTACTGCCCGACCAGCTTGTTGGTGGTGGTGTCGCGGATCAGGAAGTGGAGGTTCTGCAGGTCGCTGGCCTTGACGCCGGAAGCGTCAAGGGCGGCCTTGGCGGCGGTTGGGTCGTACTTCTGGATGCTGCCAAGGCTGGGGTCGTAACCCGCCACCCCCTCGGGGATGAAGGTCGAGACCGGCTTGTACTGGCCGTGGGAGACCTGCGCCGAGAGTGCGTCCCGGTTGATGGCCTTGGCGAAGGCCAGCCGGACCTTGGGGTTGTCGAAGGGGGCGACCTTGTTGTTCATGGTCAGCCAGAACCCGCCCGGCGCCGGGTAGACGTGGTACTCGTTCTTGAGCTTGGGATCGGCCTTGACCACGTCGGTGTTGGCGATCGGGATCTGGAGGACGTCCAGGGCGCCGGTCTTGTACTGGTTGAACGCGGTGTTTGCGTCCGCGATGAAGGACACGGTGATCTTCTTGAGCTGGGTCTGGTCGCCCTTGTAGTGCGGGTTCGGCACCAGCGTGATGTGGTCGTTGGCCACCAGCTCGGAGACCATGTACTTGCCGTTGCCGATGACCTGAGCCGGCACGGTGGACCAGTTGGCGCCGTACTTGTCGACGACGTCCTTCCGGATCGGCGCGCCGACCCAGAGGGTGGCCACGTTGAGGAACCAGGACGCCGGGTGCTGCAGCTTGACGACAAAGGTGTTGTCGTCAGGCGCGCTCAGGCCCAGGCCGGCAAGGAAGGCCGGGATCTTGGCGGCGTCTGCCTTGGGGTCGAGGCTCCCGTAGGTGTCGGCGCCCTTGACGATGGTGTCGAAGAACGGGTCGACGTAGCCTGCGGCAAGCGTGGGGTCGAGGATTCGCTGCCAGCCATAGACGAAGTCCTGGGCCTTCACGCGGACGCCGTCGTTGTAGTAGTTCTCACGAAGGTGGAAGGTGACGGTCAGGCCGTCCGCCGATACGTCCCAGCTGGACGCGGCGTTGCCGGCCAGGCCGGTGCCGGTCTTGGCCGGCTTGAGCAGGGCTTCGAAGGTCTGACGGCCGATCATGGCCTCGTAGTCGTAGGTCTGCTGGCCCGGGTCCAGGCTGTTGGGCTGGACCCCGGTGTTGATGCGCAGGATCTGCTGGGCATCCGGCGCCTTCGCTGGCCCGGCCGTTCCCCCGCCACCGCCACAGGCGGCCAATCCGAGGGCCGCCGTCACCGCCGTGACCGCCGCCTTGACTTTCAAGCTTGCTCGCAAATCGCTCCTCCTTGTCTCCAGGGTGCCATCCAATGGCACCTCAATCCCGCGTCGCCGACGTATTGAACAACAAATGCCGGCAGACGCGATGTCTCCGTGCCGAACGCCTTGTGGGCCTCTGCGGCTTGTGAAACGTGGGTGATCTCCAAGCCTGCCATCCTCTTCCCGGAAAACCCGGGGCGAGAGTGCGCCGATGGCAGGCGCGGTCCCAATTGACCGCAACGACTACTCCATCTCGAACCATAAGGACTCGCCTATCCCTTTGTCAATGTTTGCTTCGGAGGTACCAGCCTGCAAAGGCCTGGACGTTGCGTCCGTAGTCGATGTTTATCAGGCTGCCCTGGCTCCCCGCGTTAACTCCACCGACGTCGCTGGAGAAGGCCTGCCCGCTGTTGTCGGCCCACATGAAATACGTGACGACGTCCTGGCCCAGCAGCCGTGCGATCTGGGAGAAGGTCTTTCGCCGGGCGGCGCGGGTCTGGGAGTCATCTGCGGTCAGGGTGGTCCGCTCCTGGGCGATCAAGGTATCGAGCTGCGAGTTGGTGTACCCGGTCCAGTTGACCCCGGTCGGGTTGTTCTCGGGCCGAAGCTGGGCCGAGTCGAAGATTCGGTACTGGTCGGGATCGGCGCCGGAGGCAAAGCCGGTGAAAGCGAGGTCGTACTCCCCCTTCTTCAGGGGATCGAAGAAGCTGCTCTGGTCGGCGGGGTTGTAGTAGGGCACCGGAGCGGGCTGCAGGTCCATGCCGATGGCCCGAGCCTGCGCTGAGATGATCCCCACCGCCATCACCCTGGTCGGCGCGTCGTTGCGCACGTAGAACTTGGTCGAGAATCGCTTGCCCCCCTTGGCCGCGATCCCGTCAGCGCCGACCACCCATCCCGCCTGCTGCATCAGCTGCTTGGCCTTGGCCAGGTCCGGCTTGTACTTGACCACGGCGGAGGGATCGAAGGCCCACGTTTCGGGCGCGACGTCGCCCCAGAGCGCGGTCCCGTGGCCGCCCGTGACCTTGCGGGTGATGGCCTCTTTATCGATGGCATAGGCGAACGCCTGACGGACCAGCTTGTCCCCGAAAAGGTGAGTCGAGCGGTCGTTGAAGCGGACGTCATAGAAGCTCAAATCCGGGTACTCCACGACTTTGACGCCCGAGCTGCCCTTGAGTTTGTCCAGCGCCGAAGCCGAGAGGTCAGGCTCCCAGCCGATGTCGCCGTTGGCGAGGGCATTGGCAGCGGCGGTGGCGTCGGGCAGGATCTTGAAAACCATGCGGTCGAGGTGGGCGCGACCGGCATAGTAGTCGGGGTTGGCCACCAGGTCGACTTGGTCCTTGTTGCGCTTCTCGAACCGGAACGGCCCCCCGGTGACGGAAGGCTGCTGGCTGATGGGATCGGCCCCCATCTTGGCCACATCGATAGCGCCATATATGTGCGCGGGGACGACAAACATCGTCAGGCTGTTGGCCAAAAACGGCGCATATGGCGAGGTCAGGTCGAACCTCACCGTGTAGGTGTCGACCTTTGAGACCTTGGCCAGCCCCGACCAATCGAAGACGACGTCGGTGACCAGTGCCGGGTTCCTTTGGATGGCGACGGTGGCGAGGACGTCGTCAGCGGTGATCGGCTGGCCGTCACTCCACCTCGCGTTATGACGCAGCCTGACGGTCCAGGACTTGCGGTCATCGCTCAGGCTCGGCATCGAAGCCGCCAGGTCAGGCGAGATGCTCATGTCCGGGTTGGCCTGGTAGAGGTTGGGGAAGAGCGGCGCCGAAGCGCGCAGCGACGCTGGGTCCGCGGCCAGGAAGCGGTTCAGGCTGCTGGGGTCACCCGTGATCGCCACCGTCAGGGTGCCCCCGTTCTGCGGCCCCTGCGCCTGGCCGGGCAGATCGCAGGCGCTGAGGAGCAGCAGCCCGGCGAGGATCCAAACGGTGGACGGCTTCATCAATGGCCGAGCCTATCAAGCCGGGCCAGACCTCGGTCCCGTCTAGAAACGGTCCAGCAGGGCCCTCCGATGCTCCAGGAACGCTTCCCTCGAGATCGCCCCGCTGCGATACAAACGGGTCACCCCGCGAATGTCCCCGATCAGGTGGGTCAACGGCGGGCTCTGGGCATTGTCACGCCAGAACCCGGGTGGCCGGCTGTCCCAGGACTTGAGGTAGAAGAGAGCCTTGAGGGATGTGTACGGGATGGCGATGGTGTCCATCGACTGTTTGTCGACGGAGTAGAGGGTCATCGTCAGGCCGTACCGATGGTGCTTGAGAGTGCCGTTGAGATAGCCACGGACGATTTCCCCGTCCTGAAACCGCACCGCCACCATCTTGTCGGCGCTTGCAACCTTGGCGTCGGCGGGGCCGCTGCCGAGGTTGATCTTTTTAACCGCGGGAAGTGGGATCCAGGCCCCTACGTTGTTGCTGCTGCCGTCGCCGACGTCGAGGTGGAAGTCCGGCGAATCGAGGTTCACATCGCTGGCTGTCCCTTCGATGACTTCGTTATCCAGGAAACGGACTGTTAGTTTCGGCAACTCTTAATTCCCTCTCTCACCCAGAATCATCCCGCCATCAGGTCCCAAGGCTGTAACGGTGGGTGGGCCGCAAACCTTGTGCCTGCAGGCCCCTTTGGGCGGGTGTGCCAAAATACCTATCTTAAAAACACCCACTTTGTTACACTGACGGACCATTTCAGTCGAAGAGGGAGTCATTGTCTCAGACTGCAGAACTGATCACGCAGCCCGGGGACATAGAGCTGGTAAGAGCCTTCCAAGGCGATAGCGTCGAGGCGTTCGATCAGCTGTTCCTCCGCTATCACCACGCGATCACAAGCTTGACCAACCGCTTGGTGCGTGATCCCTTGCTTGCCGAAGACCTGACCCAGGAGACCTTCTTCCGGGTGCTTCGTTCTCTTGGGCGCGTCGACGAGAGCTTCAACTTCTCGGCCTGGATCCACCGCATCGCCACCAACCTCTGCTACGACGAGCTCCGCCGCCGCAAGCGGGGGCAGGCTCCGCAGGCTGAGGAGGGACCTCGCGCCTCGGCATCGATCGTGGGCATCGAGGACCCCAACGAGCTGTTGGGCACGCTGCCGAGCAAGGACATGACCAGCGACCCCGAGGACGCCCTGGCGATGCGCGAGCTACGGCGTGAGGTCTCGGAGGTGGCGGCGCGGCTGCCCGAGAACTACCGGACCGTGCTCAGCCTTCGCGAGCTCCAGGGCCTCACCTATGCGTCGATCGCCCAGGTCATGGGCCTCTCGGAGAGTGCTATCGAGACGCTTCTCCATCGCGCCCGCCGGCGCTTCAAGGCCGAGTACCTCTATCTGAGCTTCGTCGAATCCAAAGATGACGAGTGCTGCGATTCGCTCCAGGAACTGCTCAGCGGCTTTGGCCTGCGGAGCCTCAAGCGCAACCAGCGGGCCCGCATCAAGGAGCACGTCGACCAGTGTGCCGAGTGCCAGACCGTAATCATGGCGGCGACCGCCAAGCCGGGCCCGGTCCTCGAGCCCGAAGACACCCTGGACGAGGCCGACCAGACCTAAACCGTCGGCTGGCTCAGCCGGCGATGGCCGCTGCCGCCGCCGCCAGCAACTCCGCCGCGCGGCTCATCGCCTCGGAGCCTGACATTCCCTCTGGCGTGATCGCCCTGACCTCGTCGAACGCCTTGGCCCCGGCCGCTTCCCAGCCGGGGCCAAGGACACCGACCAGGGCCAGCGTCCGTATCCCCAGCCTGCGCGCCAGTTGCCCGGCGGCGACCGCCGCCTTGCCGCTGGAGCTCTGCTCGTCGAGCCTGCCCTCGCCGGTGATCATCAGGTCGGCGCCCGCAAGTCGCTGCTGGAGGCCGACCTCTCGCATCACCCACGGGGCTCCCGGCTCCAGGTGCCCCCCCACGAAC
>CABEAI010000044.1_pt1 | contig 24220 bp, 22 predicted proteins | sample 3132431 | NCBI WGS metagenome assembly CABEAI01 (sample SAMEA5534343, study PRJEB31848) | metagenome | biome: tundra; feature: field; material: soil | place: USA | collected 2013-05 | depth 0.45 m | reverse complement strand
GACTACACCATCGAGGGCCAGATCCTCGGCCAGTACGTCAAGAAGAACTTCGCCGGCCAGAATGTCGGGTACTTCTACCAGGACGATGAGTTCGGCCTCGACGGCGTCAAGGGCCTGGACCTCCAGATCGCCAGCACTAACGTCGCCTCGCGACAGAAATACGTGCCCACCAACACCAACATCGGGACCGAGATCGCGACCCTCCAGGCAAGCGGGGCCAAGGTTGTTGTGCTCTACACCATCCCCGCATTCACCGCACTGGCGCTGCTGACCGCCGCCAAGATCGGCTACCACCCGACATGGGTTGTGACCAGCGTCGGCTCAGACCCGATCACCCTGACCGGACTGGTGAAGAACTTCTCCAAGGGGGCTGCGGGTGCATCCCTCCTCGAGGGTATCGTGAGCGGCTACTACCTGCCCGCTCTCTCGCAGACCAATGACCCGTGGATCAAGCTGTTCACCCAGGTCCACGACAAGTACATCCCCGACCTGCCCATGGACGGCAACGTCGAATATGGGCTGGGAGTGGCCTACACCTTCGTGGACCTGATGATCAGGGCCGGCCAGAACCCAACCCGCCAGGACGTCATCAACACCCTCAATAACGGCAAGGTGTCCCGCGGTCCGGGCATCGTGCCCCTGGGCTATTCCACCAACAATCACCTCGGGTTCCTCGGTGAGCGGATCTTCACCATCACCGGAGGACAGGCGGTGCCCCAGGGCGACACTTACGTCTCAACCGATTCGGGGCCGATAAAGACCTTCACGGGCGGGACGATCGCCCCGCCCGCCAACGGCATCCCGACCCCGTAACCCGACAGATAACCGCCCCCGTGTGCAACGCGGGGGTGGTTAGTTAGATGCCATCCCGTCAAGCATCACCACTGAGCCGGAGATCGCGGGTAGAGCCCGCGCGTACGAGGATGAGATCAGTGACCAGGGTCACATCCTCATATCGCGGGACCGATCGTAATCATCCCGATAACGTCGGCCTGCGTCGTGCAATCGAGTTGCAGATTCCGCTCGTCCACTTTGAAGGCCTCGAAAGAGGACTGTATTTCGCGCGTTATCCCGTGTACATCATGGGCGACGATCCAGGGGCCCTCACCTTCCACGTGCTGGCGGACGAGCTCCGTGCTCCTCTTCCGGCGCTGCTTCTTGGAGAACCCTCGGAGGATGCGCGCAGGAAATATGTGACGCTACTAACACTGCAACGCCTGCGCCAAGAAAGATTCCGCGTTTAGGTCCTTCGTGCCTACCGAGACTCCTGCGCAGTTTGCCAGCTTCGACACCGACCAGTGCTCGACGCCGCGCATATCCTGCCTGACAAGGATCCGCGCAGCCTCCGATCGTGCCTAACGGGCTTGGTTTATGCAAGCTCCACCACGCCGCACTGGACGCGAAGATCATCGACTCCGACCTGACTTTGTGGTGGAAGTCCGTGCTGATGTCCTCGATGAGATTGACGGTCCGATGCTCGAACACGGGCTACAGGAATTGGCTGGGCGGACATCGGCGTTCCTCGGCGACCCGATCAGCAGCCCAACACCACGTTCCTGGAGGAGCGGTTCGAGCTCTTCAAGCGCGCCAGCTAAGCACCGCGCGACGGCGCCACGAGGTCGGCAGCTGGCTCTCCAATATAGGCACTAGCCTGCATTCGGAACAGCCTCGCATAGCGCCCATCGAGCTCGATCAGCTCCTCGTGGGTCCCAGCCTCCACCAGCTCGCCGTGCTCTAAGAACAGGATCCGGTCCGCCCGCCGCACCGTCGAGAAGCGGTGCGAGATGTAGACCGCCGTCCGCCCCTGGGTCAGCGACTGCAGGCGCTCGAAAAGCTCGAACTCCGCCTGGGCGTCCAGGGCTGAGGTCGGCTCGTCCAGCACCAGGATCCGGACGTCGCGCATGAAGGCCCGCGACAGCGCCACTTTCTGCCACTCCCCGCCCGACAGGTTGACGCCCTCGTCGAACCACTTGCCCAGCATCGTCTCCCACTCGTGCGGTAGGCCTTTCACCAGCTCCTCGGCGCCGCCGCGCTGCGCCGCCACCGCGACCGCGTGCTCGTCCTCCAGCTCCGGCAGCGACCCCAGCCCGATGTTCTCCTTGGCCGTCGCCTGGTAGGTGACGTAGTCCTGGAACATCGCCCCGACCTGCGCGCGCAGCTCGTCGGGATCGAACTCTTTGATGTTGATGCCGTCCAGCAGGATGCGGCCGGCGGTGGGGTCGTAGAGCCGGCACAGCAGCTTGATCAGGGTGGTCTTGCCGGCGCCGTTGCGGCCCACGATCGCCACCGTCTCGCCCGGCTTGATGACGAAGCTCAGGTCCTTGATCGCCTGGCCCTCCTGGCCAGGGTAGCCGAAGGACACGCCCTGGAACTCGATCTCGCCGCGCAGCGCGTTGGGCATCGGCCGCGGGTGCTCCTGCCGCTCGACCATCGTCGGCGTCTCCAGCAACGTGAAGAGGTTCTGCAGGTAGAGGTTGTGCTCGTACATCGAGCTGAAGCCGCTGAGCAGGTTGGAGATCGAGTTCTGCACCGCGCTGGCGGCGCTGGTGTAGAGGCTGAGGTCGCCCAGCGTCAGCCGCCCGGCCACCGCCTGCAGCGCCACATAGAGGTAGGTCACCGACCCGGCCAGCGTGGTCAGGATGCCCCAGGCGTAGCCGGCGATGTAGCGACGGGTGATCTGGCGCCGCTGCCGGTCGTAGTAGGTCTGCGACAGCAGCCGGTAGCGCCGGATGAAGTGCGGGCCGAGCCCGAACAGCTTGACCTCCTTGGCGTAGGTGTCGGTGGTCACCAACTGCACCAGGTAGTTCATCCGCCGCAGCAGCCGCGAGTTCCAGCGCGCGATCCGGTAGCCCCACCAGCTGTAGCGCGTGTCGGAGATGAACGCGGGGATCGGCGAGACCAGCGCGATCGCCGCCAGCAGCGGGCTCACCCCCAAAAGCAGCGCGATCATCGACAGGAAGGTGATCCCCGTCTGCACCAGCCCGAAGGTGCCGGAGATCATCTGCACCGGCCGGTTTCGCGAGTCCTCCTGGGCGCGGCGCAGCAGGTCGTACGACGCCGGGTCCTCGAAGAAGGGCAGATCGAGCGCTGCGGCGTGGTCCATCACCATCAGCTGGATGCGGATCTGCACCCGCTCCTGCAGCAACTGCTGGCTGATGTTGCGGATGGTCTGCATCAACGAACTGATCGCTGCGATCAGGAGCGAGATCACCGCCAGCAGCACCACCACGCCAACCGATGTCATCAGTGGCGACTGGAGCTTGCCGAAGGGGATGGGAACGATGAGTCGCGTGCTGTCGGGCAGGCCGCGGGAGCGGATGCCGATGGCCTGGAGCACGGCGTTTATCAGCAGCTTGCCGATGTAGGCGGTGATGGCGGGGATGATGCCGGCGACCACGGTGACGAGGGCCAAGGCGACGGTGGCGCGGGGGCTGGCATCCCACACCAGGCGGCCGACGCGCGGGAGCGCCAGGAAGGTGCCTCGCACCGAATCGCGGATCAGGATCCATCGCTCGCGGAGGTTCTTGGGCTTGTCGGGGTCGGGCGGCTCCTCGACCACAGCGGGCCCGCTGATGCCAGAAGTCGAAGCCTCTTCGCTGGGCGCCGGAGCGCCGGTGTTGCGCTTGGGCCGGCGCCGGAAGGGCCCGCCGCCATTCGAATGCATCATGTCCGGATCAACCTACCCACAGCGCCATCTATTCGCGCTATCGCTGATCGGGCAGGACAGCAGAGGCGAACTCGGGCGTTTGGTCTTACGTAGGTTTGGCCTTTTCTTTCATAAGAGGTCGGAGTCTGAGCCTGAGAGCAGCGTAATTCGCTGAGACCAGAGCAGGCGACGTAGGGCAGCGAGGGCAATAAGGAGATCCCTAAGAAAAGCACCCTTGCATGAGCGGCTGGAGCACCCAGTTGGCGGGCAGCCGTCGCGAGCAGCGCCATCTATTCACGTTACCGCTGATCGGGCAGGATGGAGGGGCGATCTAAGTTGACCCGAGTTCTGTTCTGGCGTACGGTCCCTCAACAATCGCGCCTTGGAGGTAACGCATTGAAACCGGCAGACGCATTGGTTACAGGGTTCTTTTTCACGGTCGGCAGTATCGTCGCCCTGTTCCTGATCTTCGAGTTCTTGAAGACCTTCTTGAACTTCGGTCTCCACTCGCTGAACTGACCGCGGTTACACGAGCCCCGCCGAGCGGGGCTGCGGGCCATGGTCAGTTCGGACTCAACACCTCTAACTTGTGGTGCCTGGCAGCGGCGGCCAACCCGAGGTCATAGGTGATCACCGCGCCAAGGTCCTTGCCCAACGAGAGCGCAGCCGCCAGGTGGACCCCGCGTTTGCTGAAGTTGAGGCGCAGCCCCGGAAATGTCTGCTTCCGCCGGTAGAACCGGAGGTATCCCATCAGCCGCCGGCTCCCGAGACGACTTCGCCACGCCGCACCGTGGAGGCCACGCCACCAGAGCCGAGGTGGTAGGCGATGTCGAGCCAGCGATCGTTTTCCAGGATTGCCAGGTCACAGTGGGCGCCGGCCCGCAGCACCCCTCGGTTGCCGAGCTGCAGCGCTGCCGCCCCGCCGGCCGTGGCCGCGACGAGGGCCTCGGCCGGGGTCATGCCGGCAAGCGCCACCGCCAGCGAGACCATCAGGGGCATCGACGCGGTGTTGCTGGTGCCGGGGTTGCAGTCGGTGGCGATGGCGACAACCGCGCCGGCGTCGAGGAGCCGCCGGCCGGACGGAGGTAGACCGCCCAGGGTCAGCGCGGCCCCGGGCAGGATCACGCCGACAACCCCGGCAGCCGCGAGCGCCCGCATGTCGTCGTCGGATGCATGCTCAAGATGATCGGCGCTGGCCGCTCCGAGCCGGGCCGCCAACGCCGCGCCGCCGCTATGGGTGAGCTGCTCGGTGTGGATCTTGAGCCGCAGCCCGGCGGCTTTGGCGGCCACCAGGAACCGCTCGCACTCCTCAACCGAGAAGGCGCCGGCCTCGCAGAAGCAGTCGGCGAAGCGCGCGTAGGGTGCGGCGCGAGGGAGGTCCTGCTCGATTACGCCGTCGAGGAAGGCGGCGCGATCGCCTGGAGGCGCCGCGTGCAGCGGCAGGTAGGTTCTGACAACGTCGGGGAGGCCGGGCTCCCGGCCGAGCCGGTCCGCCGCTTCCAGCTGCCGCATTTCCGCATCGAACTCAAGCCCGTAGCCGCTCTTGATCTCGAGGGCGGTCGTGCCCTCGCGCGCCATCCGTTCCAGTCGCGGCCGCGCCGCGGCCACCAGCTCGTCGACGGTGCCAGCTGCGGTCGCGCGCACGGTCGAGGCGATCCCCCCGCCGGCGGCGGCGATCTCTTCGTAGCTCGCACCGGCCGCGCGCTGCGCATACTCGTCAGCGCGGTCGCCGAGCCACACCGCGTGGGTATGGCAATCGACAAAGCCCGGCACCACAGCCGCGCCCCCCGCATCGATCTCCCGGGCCCCCGTTCGCTCTCTGAGCTCCGACGCGGGTCCCGCGAACGTGAGCACCCCGTCTGATGCCGCCAGCGCGGCATCCCGGATGACGCCGGGGGCCTCGCCTCGGGCCGGGTCGCAGGTGACCAGCTCGCCGATGTTGTGGACGACGAGGTCGGCGCCGCTCACGCCCGCAAGCGTTTGGTCAGCCCGGCGCAGAAGGCCAGGAACACCGACGCCGTGACCCGCAGGGTGATCCCGGCCACGTCGGCGGCCGCATCGACTTCGACGAAATCGACCGCCCGCACCGCGGGGTCGGCTCCAAGGAGGTAGGCAGCCTCCAGCGCGTCGGGCGGCCGAAGCCCCCCGGGCAGGCTGGCCGGACACGCGGGGGCGAAGGCGCGGTCGAGCACGTCGATGTCGATGTCAGCGTAGATGTCGGTGACGCCCTCGGCTCGAAGGTCGGCCAGCGCGTGGTGCAGGGTCGCCGCCATGCCCTCGGCGCGCACCTCATCGGCGGTGCGGACATCGATCCCCTGCGCCAGCGCCCAGGCGGCGTGGTCCTCGTGGTTGGCGAAGCCACGGATGCCGATCTGGGCGACGCGGCTCCCGGGCAGGCCATCGGTGATCAGCCCGCGGACCGGGGTGCCGTTACTGGCGCCGTCGTCGAGAGGGCGGCAGTCGTGATGTGCGTCGAGGGTCAGCAGCCCCCAGCCTTCGCCAAGCCCGCCGCGGGCGGCGCCCGCCATCGCCGGTCGGGTCAGCGAATTGTCGCCGCCAAGAACCGCGACCACCGGGGCGCGCTTGAAGGCGTCCGCCACGGCGGCTTCGATGCGCCCGTGCGCTGCCGTCGCGTCAGGGTCGGCGTCGTCGCCCTCGACGTCGCCGAGGTCGACCACCCGCAAGCCCTCGAGCTGGACGTTGTGGTCACCGTCCCAGGTCGAGAAGCGCTCCAGGGCAGCGCGGATCGCCGGCGGTGTTGTGTGGGCGCTGGTCAGGCTGATCGAGGCGCGGTGGATGGGCGCGCCCAGCACGGCGAGGTCGGGCAGCCCCTGCGCCGTGCCGCGATCGAGCCACTCGCGCGCGTTCAATCCGCCACCCCAGCGGCACCGCGAGCCATGGGGATGCGCACATCCCGCACTGCGGCCGCGACCCAGGCCTCGTCGTAGCCGGCGTCGGCGTGGCGCATCACGCCGCTGGCCGGGTCGTTGGTGAGCACCAGCTCGAGGCGGCGCGTTGCCTCGGCGGTCCCGTCGGCGACCACCTGCGCCCCGGCGTGGATCGATCGCCCGATGCCCACTCCGCCGCCGTGGTGCACCGCCACCCACGACGCCCCGCTGGAGGCGTTGAGCAGCGCGTTGAGGATCGGCCAATCGGCGATGGCGTCGCTGCCGTCGCGCATCGACTCCGTCTCCCGCAGCGGCGAGGCGACGCTGCCGGAATCGAGGTGGTCGCGGCCGATCACCACCGGCGCCGACAGCTCGCCGCTGGCGACCATCTCGTTGAAGCGAATCCCGGCGAGGTGGCGCTCGCCGGCGCCGAGCCAGCAGATCCGTGCCGGCAGGCCCTGGAACTGCACCCGCTCAGCGGCCAGCCGCATCCATCGAGTCAGGCTCTCGTTTTGCGGGAAGAGCTCGAGGATGGCTCGGTCGGTGGCGGCGATGTCTGCGGGATCGCCGCTGAGGGCGACCCACCGAAACGGGCCGATGCCCTCGCAGAAGAGCGGCCGGATGTAGGCGGGGACGAAGCCGGGGTAGTCGAAGGCGTGGTCGTAACCGCCAAGCCGGGCCTCGGCGCGGAGCGAGTTGCCGTAGTCGAAGACCTCGGCCCCGCGTGCCTGGAAGTCCACCATCGCCTGGCAGTGCAGCGCCATCGACTCGCGAGCACGCTTGAGGTAGCCGTGGGGGTCGGCGGTGCGAAGCTGCGCCGCATCTTCCAGCGACATCCCCGCGGGGACATAGCCGAACAGCGGGTCGTGGGCGCTGGTCTGGTCGGTGACGACGTCGATCGCGAGCCCGCTGGCCAGCAGCGCCGGAAGCGCCTCGGCTGCGTTGGCCACGACGCCGACCGACAGGGCGCGGCGCTCCTCGCGAGCCAGGTCGCAGCGCCGAACCGCGTCCTCGAGGGAATCGGCGCGCTCGTCGAGGTAGCCTGTCTCCAGCCGGCGCTCCAGCCGCGCCGGGTCGACCTCGACGCACAGCGCGACGCCATCGTTCATGGTCACCGCCAGGGGCTGCGCCCCGCCCATCCCGCCGAGCCCCGAGGTCAGCACCAGCCGCCCCGCGAGCGAGCCGCCGAAGCGTTTCCTGGCGATCGCGCTGAAGGTCTCGTACGTCCCCTGGAGGATGCCCTGGGTGCCGATGTAGATCCACGAACCGGCGGTCATCTGGCCGTACATCGTCAGCCCCTCGGCCTCGAGCCGCCAGAACTCGTCCGGCGTCGCCCAGTCCGGGACCAGCAGGCTGTTGGCGATCAGGACCCGCGGCGCCAACTCGTGCGTCCGGGCCACGCCGACCGGCTTGCCCGACTGCACCAGCAGGGTGTCGTCAGGGCGCATCGACCGCAGGCTGGCGACGATGGCGTCGAAGCATTCCCAATTGCGCGCGGCCTTGCCCCGGCCGCCGTAGACGATGAGGTTGTCGGGGTCTTCGGCAACCTCCGGGTCGAGGTTGTTCATCAGGCAGCGCAGCGGGCCTTCAATCTGCCAGCTTGCGCACGAGATCTCGCTGCCACGCGGCGCCCGCACCGGCCGCGCGCCCTTCATAGCAGCGCCCCGATAGCGGCCTCGGCGCCGGCGCGCCACTCCGGCGACGCCAGCCACGCCTCGGCGGCGGCGAGGTCGGGCGCGAGGAATCGGTCCTGGTCGAGGTGCTGGACGCGACCGCGGAGTGAGTCCCGGAGCGCTCCCGTGCCCGGCCCGGCGAGGAGCGCGGCATCGGATTCCCGAAGGTCCAGGGCCTGGGCGGCGCAGACCGCCTCGACCGCGATCACGCGCCGCAGCTCGGCGACGGAGCGTCGCGTCCGCAGGGCCGCCGTCCATCCCATGGAGACATGATCCTCCTGGCCGGCGCTGGCGGACATCGACTGCGCCGCCAGCGGCGTGGCGGCGGCGCGCAGCGAGGCCACCATCGCGGCGGCGGTGTACTGCGCGATCATCAGGCCGCTGTTCACACCCGGGTTCTGGACCAGGAAGGCCGGCAGGCCGCCGGAGCGCGCAGGGTCGAGCAGGCGATCGACGCGACGCTCGGCAATCGCGGCCACGTCGGCACACACCGAGGCGCACATGTCGGCGGCGTAGGCGAGCGCTTGGCCGTGGAAGTTGCCGCTGCTGACCACCTGGTCGCCGAGGACCACGGGGTTGTCGACCACGGCGCTGAGCTCCCGCTCCACCGTCTCCCGCGCGAACCCGACGACGTCGCGCGCGGCGCCGTGGACCTGCGGGGCGCACCTGAGCGAGTAGGCATCCTGCACCGCGTGGTGGGACTCGCGGTGCGAGGCGACGATCGCGGAGCCATCGAGGAGGCGACGGATGTTGGCCGCCGAGTCGCGCTGGCCGGGCGATGGACGGAGGGCGACAATCGCCTCCTCGAAGACCACGGGGGTGCCAAGCAGCGCTTCGATGCTCATCGCGGCGGTGGCATCAACCGCAGTCAGCAGCTCGCCGAGGTCGTGGACGGCCAGGGCGAGGGTGGCGGCCATGCCGTCGGTGCCGTTGATCAGCGCCAGACCCTCTTTGGGCCGGAGCTTGAGGGGCACGATCCCGCTATCGACAAGCGCCGGAGCCGCGGGCGCCGGCGTCCCTTCCGGGCCGACCACCCAGCCTTCGCCGAGCAAACAGGATGCCGCATGGGCGAGCGGGGCCAGGTCGCCGGACGCCCCCAGCGACCCGTGCTCGGGGACGTACGGACGGATGCCGGCGTTCAGCAGGGCGACGATGGCCTCGACCAGCTCGGGCCGCACGCCCGAGTAGCCGGCGGTCAGCGACCGGGCTCGGAGCAGCATCATGCCCCGCACCACCTCATCGTCGACAGGCGACCCCATGCCCGCGCTGTGGCTGAGGACAATGGCACGCTGCAATACGGCGCGGTCCTCGGCAGCGATGGCGGTGTCGGCGAGGGCGCCGAACCCCGTGGTCACTCCATATATGGAGGCGTCGGAGTCATGCAGCCGCTCGACCACGGCCAGCGAAGGCTGCATGCTCTGGCGGGCGGCCTCGGCGACCTCGACTCGCTCGCCCCGGCGCGCCACGTCGACGACCTGGGCGATCGTGAGCGGCGAGCCGTCGATGCGCACCAGCCGACACTACGCGGCGCCGCGCCCGGAGGCAAGCGGGGATGCCGGCCTTAGTTCGCGGCCTGGAGGCGCTCCAACTCGACGTGGTCATGCGAGCAGAAGAGGCTGACCTCCTGGCCGTGGTCACGCTTGAGCTCGCGCAGCCGCCTCTGGTTGGTCTTGCGCGCCGCGCGCTGGATCACCACCAGCTGCTGGAAGATCCTCAGTCCCGGGGTGCAGTGCGGCTCGTCGACGTCCATCTCGCCGCGGTAGAAGTAGGCGTCGCCGCAATGCAGGAGCCAGCCGAGGTCGGTGCGCAACCCCACCCCGCAGTGGCCGCGGGTGTGGCCGGCGAGAGGGACCAAAAGCACCTCCGGCCCCCCATCGCCTTCAAGCGCGTGCACGGAGTCGAAGCCCATCCAGCGGTCGCCACTTGCGGTATGCACCGCCCACTCCGGATGATGCGCCCAGTGCGCTGTCACGTAGCGTAGGCGCTCCTCGAAGGACTTGCGCTTCATCGCCGCCTGGTGCTCAACGTCGAGCAGGTGCACCTTCGCGTGTGGGAAGTCGGGCAATCCGCCGGCATGGTCGAGGTCGAGGTGCGTCAGCACGATGTGGCGCACGTCAGCAGCGTGAAAGCCCAGGCGCTCCACCTGCCGGACCGCGGTCTCCTCGGGATCGAGAATCGGCCGCACGGTGGCCTCGAAGTGCCTTCCGAGGGTGTGCCTCGGCGGCATGTCCACCAACCCGATACCGGTGTCCACGAGCACGAGGCCGGACTCGCTCTCGATCAGAAGGCAGTGGCAGACCAGCAGCCCCGGCGAGAGCAGGCCGCCCTCACCGTTGATCAGGCGCGCGGGGAACGGGCACATGGTGCCGCAGTTGAGGTGATGGACGCGCATCGCGTGATGATACGGCCGAACACATTGACGGATATGGCCCCGCTGACCGGAACGTGCCAACATACGGTTTGCCGAACCGCAAACCGCCGGAGCAAAGGGGACATGCCAGACGGCCCGTCGAGCCTCGACCAGCTCTGGAGGGTGACTGAATGACTACTCCAGGCAACGCGCCCGAAACGCGGCTTCTCTTCCGCGTCGCGCTGGTGATCTTCACCGTGACCGTTGGCATTGGGATCTTCAACGGCTTCCACTTCATCGAGCTGTCGCGTGCGGTGCTGTTGACGCACGTCCACGCGGGGACGCTGGGGTGGATCACGCTCAGCGCGTTCGGCGCCGCCTACTGGCTATACTCCGGCCCCGGACAGACGATGGATGGACACGCCCACGGTGTCGCCATGGCAATGGCGGTCGCGGTTCCCCTCTATGTCCTGGCCTTCCTCACCGGGAACTTCGTTCTGCGCGCCGTGTTCGGGACGCCGGTGCTGCTGCTGATCGTGGGGATGGTGGTCTACGTGCTGAGAAACCTGCACACCGGTCGCAGCGTGCCGCGCATGGGCGTGCTGCTGGCGTTCATCGTGCTGGTCATCGGCTCGACCATCGGCGTGCTTATCCAGATCCAGGACGCCGCCAACCACGTGTTCCTGCCCGACAACGCCATCGCCGGGCACGCCGCGGCGCAGGTCACCGGCTACCTGGTGCTCTTCGCGTTTTCGGCGATCGACTGGCGGCTGCAGGGGACCACGACGCTGGGCTGGGCCGGCGGCATCCAGAACGTTCTCCTCTTCATCGCCGGCATTTTGGTGGCGGTAGGTGCGCTGCTGAACATCACCCCGCTGCTGGGGGCTTTCATCCCGCTTCAGCTCATCGCCGTCGTGATTTTCCTGGTACGGGTCGGGCGTCGCGTGATTGGCGCACCCTGGCTTGAGGCCACCAGCACCCGACACTACGCCATCGCCGTGCCGTGGGCGATCGTCAATATCGTGCTCACGATCATCGCGCTGCAGATCGGCATCGCCAAAGGCTTCAACGCCATACCCTTCAACCTCTTCATCGCCGGCGACCACGCCATGTTCATCGGCGTCATGACCAACGTCGTCTTCGGCCTGATCCAGGACTTCACCGCCGACCGGGAGAGGATATGGCCCTGGGCCGAGCAGGTCATCTTCTGGGTGATGAACATCGCCCTGATCGGCTTCGTCACCGCGCTGATCACCAATGTGCAGGCGGCGGAGAAGTTCTTTGTGCCCTTCCAGGGAGCCGCGATCCTGGTGGGGATCGTGGTCTACAGCATGCGGCTGGCGGCGCCGGCCGGCGCCTCCGGCGAGCCCGCCTCGGCCGCCGCTGCGACTTAAGAGCGCGAGGGGATCGAGCCCTAAGCGCCAGGAGTCCTTGCGTGAGTGCAGACATAGCCACTATGCTATGTTGATGAACGCAGCAGAGCTCGGCCTGCAGGTGGCAGCTGAACGGCGCCGGGCTGGGCTCACCCAGGTGGAGCTGGCCAACAAACTCGGCACTACCCAGTCGGCCCTGTCGAGGGTCGAGGCGGGTCGGGTACTACCACGGCTCGATTTCCTGGATCGTTTGGCACGTGAGCTTGGCAGACCGCTGGTCCTAACCCTCGGCACCTCCACCCGACCAGCCGTGGACCGGGCTGAACGCGTCCGTCGCGCCCTGGGTGAATTTGAGTTCGATCCGTGGCAGCGGAGCCCGTCGGCAGCCGAGCAACGCAGCCTGGAATCCGACGGGTTAACTCGTGAGCATTTCCGACGCCCAAGATCTGCTTCGCCTCGCGTCGTCTGAACCAAACCGGCTCCACCGGCATCTTCTGGTCGCCGCCGCACTTCACAGTGCCCTCGCCGTCGAGCCGGTCGTAGTGGGCGGAACGGCGGAAGAGTACTGGACTTCTGACGAGTACCACCAGACTGACCTGGACCTGTGCGCCCCTATCGGAAAAGCCGAGCGAATGGTGCTTGGTGTTCTCGGCTTCAGGAAGTCAGGGCGACATTGGGAGAATCCTGAGCTTCACGTGGCCGTGGAATTCCCGGAGTCGGAGATCGACGGTGATTTCGCAAGAACTGAGCTGATACGGGTCGGCACCGGCGCGGCCCGGGTGATCGGCCGAGAGGACCTCTACATAGATCGCGTGTTGCAGGCAACCTCCGATTCGGGCGAGAGCGGCCGCTTCCAATCGGCTCTGGCGATCGCGGTGGCTTGCTACGAGGTCCTGGACTGGCCGTATGTCGCGACCAGGCTGCGGGAAATCAAGCAGCAAAACTCATTTCTGGGAGCCTCAGCACGCAAGATCGATTCGAAAGTCCGCCGACGAGCGCGCCTGCAGCTCAGTTCGTAGGCAGCGTGAAGCGAATGGTCGTGTCCGAACCCGGCTGACTGGCAGCCTCGATCGCACCGCCGTGCGCGACCACCAGGTCGCGGGCGATGGCCAGGCCCAGTCCGGACCCGGACGACGGTCCTTGAGCGGGAAGCCTAAAGCAGCTTTCGCACCTCGTCCATGGTGAAGGCGCGGAGGGTCTCGGTCCCGGCGTTGCCGCGCCCCGCCACCAGCATCGCCACCTTGGCCACAGCTTCGTCGTTCGGCGCCTCCGAGATCACGATCTGGTCGAAACGACCCATCGTGACGTAAGCGCCAACGAGCTTGATTCCGAACTCCGCCTCGGAGCGCTTGGTGACCTCTTCAACGCGGTCCGCGATGGAGGCTGAATTCGTCGAGGGCAAGACAGCCCTCAGCCCTTCGGTCTCAGCCCTTCAACAACGCGACCTGTAGCGCCTCAGTCTCCGCCGACGGCCCCACGCCCAGCTCATCGACCAGTCGCGTCCGGCAGACCTCATACACGCGCAGCGCTTCGGCGCGATCACCTCGACCCGCGTGGAGTCGCATCAGGTGGCGATACCCGGATTCGCGGAAGGGCTCAAGGGCGACCAGCTCCTCGGCGTTCCTGACCGCCAGCGCCACCTCCCCGGTCGCATCAAGGCAGGCGACCATGGACTCCAGCGCTCGCACCAGCTCCGCCCTCAACACCTCTCGCCGCGCATGCACCCAGGGTCCGTCAGCGCCGGCCAGGAACGGGCGCCGGAGAATCGTCAGCGCCACCAGCGCCTCCCCATAGGCGTCGAGAGCGCGGCCCGCCGCGACCTTGGCCTCGGCCTGGTGCAGGGATCCCGCCGCCACCTCGAGGTCGACCCAGGCGTCGGCCGGCAGACGCAGCTGGTACGAGCTGAAGGCGGTGACGATGACGCCATCGCGGTCGAGCCCGGCGCCGGCAAGGGTGGCCCGCAGCTTGCTGATGATGGCGCTCAGCGAGACCTCCCAGGCCCGGGGCAGCTTGCCTGGCCAGAGCGTCTCGGCAAGCTCCTCGCGGGCCAGCGAGTGGTTGCGGGTGCTGGCGAGATGAGCAAAGGCGAGCCGGCCCTGGCGGGCGGGCAGGTCGGATTCGCGGATCAGCCCATGCTCCGACTCGATCTGGATTTCGCCTGCCAGGTAGATACGAATCAAGATTTCTCCAAACTCGCTCCAAAGGTAGCTGGTCAGGATGCACCATGAAGCGTCAGCATTGGCATCAGGAGGTGCGTCATGGAGAAGAAAGCCAGCTGTGATTGCGGTTGGGAGTTCCAGACCGACAACGACGACAAGCTAGTCGAGGCGGTGCAGGAGCACGCCAAGAACGTCCACAACATGGAGGGCGTGACCCGCGAGCAGGCCCTTTCGCAGGCCAAGCCGGTCTAACACCCGCATCCCGGACGCCCTCGGCTTCATAACAGCCGGGGGCGTTTCATCCTTATTTACACAAGTTCATTTACACAAGTTCATTGCGGCCACGCCATCGCCGTGCTACGTTGCGCCCCTGAGCGCCCGGGGGTCGCGGGCGAAATTGAGGTTAGGAGGATTCCGCCCGTGCTTGTCAAAGGACTGTCTCGTTCGGTATTGGCGCTGGGCGCCACCGCAATCGTCACGTGTGTGACCCCAGGGCTTAGCGTCGGGGCTTCCGCGGCGGTGAGCCGCGCCGTCACCGTGCACCAGTCGTCAGTGAAGTCGGCTCACGCCTCGCGCCCCTCGCGCTCAAGCAACCTCACCTACCACGGCGGCGTTCCCGGCGTCGAGACCGCCGGCGACAACGTGTACCTCGTTTATTGGGGTTCGCAGTGGAACAACACTGATCCCTCGGGCGAGGCCGCGATCCAGCAGAGCTTCTTCAACGGGGTGGGCGGCAGCCCGTGGAACAACTCGGTGACGCAGTATTGCCAGGGTGTCGCTAGTGGAACGGTGAACTGCGGTTCCTCTGGCACCCACGCCACCAACCCGAGCGGAGTGTTGGGCGGGTTTTGGTACGACAATGCCTCGGCGGCACCGTCCTCACCCACGCAGTCCCAACTCGCCGCGGAGGCCGTCCGGGCGGCAGGTAATTTCGGAAACACTGCACCTGGCTCCAACAACACCGTGCAGTACGTAATCGCTACGGCCACCGGCAACAGCTCCAGCGGATTTGGGACCCAGTATTGCGCCTGGCACAGTTCGACCAGCTCCAACTACGGAACCATCGCCTATACCAACATGCCCTACATCACCGACGCCGGCGCGAGCTGCGGCGCCGACTTCAACGGGCTCGGGCCTAAAGCCGGCATCACCATCGTCGGTGGCCACGAGTTCGGCGAGACCGAGACGGACATCTTCCCCAACGGTGGCTGGCTCGATGGCAGGGGAGCAGAGAACGGCGACAAATGCGCCTGGATCTCCAGCGGCCAGGGAGCCTCGGCCAACGTGACGTTCTCGACAGGGACCTTCGCAGTGCAGTCGCTCTGGAGCAATGCCTTCAACTTCAATGCCGGTGGCTGCGTCCTCTCATATCACTGAGGAGCCGAGCTTAACCAGGAGCCGCCTTCGGGCGGCTCCTTTCCTTTCATACGCTGATTCAGAGCCATGAAGCGGTCACGCCTGGCTCGGCTGACGATCGCGGCGCCGGCGTTGGCGCTGGTCGCCTGCGGCGGATCATCCAGTTCGACCGTGGGGTCGGCGCCATCACCCCAACCCTCGATTTCGGCGACGACGTGCGTCAGCCCACCACCGGCCACCGGTCCGGACGTCGCCGGCACGCTCGGAGACACGGAGTCAGGCGGAACTTTCTGCCTACCTGTCGGTGAGAAGGTCAGCGTCTTCTTGAGCGTCCCTCTCGACCAGGCCGACACCGGTCGGTGGACGCCGATCAAGGCTTCGGACACCTCGGTGCTGCAGTCGGTTCCCAGCGGGGCGCTGACCCTGGTTCGCGGTGTCACCGCGGGTATCTTTGCCGCCAACCACCCAGGCACCTGCCGCCTCAGCTCGACACGCCCGACGGGCCAGACCTGGGAGGCGGCGATCGTCGTTCAGTGAAAGCCGCCGCGCCCGGTCGCAGCGGCTGCCACCTCTAGTGGGCTAGGACCAGAAGTCGTCGACCTCGGCCGCGTCCTGGGGAATGATCCACGACTCTGTGATCTGCCCCTCGGCGTTGTAATGGACGACGTGGACGGTGTTGCCCTCAAAGGTCTTGCCGTTGCGCGTGCCGGACGTCTTGAGCATGGCGACGCCGTGGGTGTCGTTGGCAAGGATGTCGTGGACCTCGTTCTTGAACGTACCCCCGGTCTCCTCGAAGATCCTCCCGAACAGGGTGAAGACCTCGTCGATGCCCTTGTAGTCCCCGGTGAGGCTGTTGTGCCCGCCGGCATGCCAGATGATGTCCGGCGCGAAGTCGGCCCGGATCGCTTCGAGGTCACCCTTGCCGAAATTCTCGTAGCCCTGGCGGAATCGCTCGACCAGGCTGGCCGCGGTTATCTGGGAGCTCATCGCAGAATCCTCCTCTCGACGCCGCCTCCCGCCACCCTTGGACGAGACCAGCGGCATCGACCAATCTGAACCTTTCGACGCCAGAAGTCCAGCGACCGCGGCGAGCGTTAACCCAGTTCCGCCCGGGCATTATTTTGTTGAGGTGATCAAGCTCCGCAAGACCATCCACGTGGACCGCCCGGTCGAGGAAGTTTTCGATTACCTCGCCAATCACACCAGGATTCCGACGTACGTCAGCCCCATTAGCCGCATCCACGCCATGACCACTCGCCAGGTGCGGGGAGGCACGCGTTTGACTGTGGACGCGAGCTTTTTGGGCATGACCATCAAGCAGCGAGCCGAGTGCACCCGCTACGAGCCGCCATACCGGTTCGAGGCGCGTTCGGTCGGCGGCCGGTTCTACTTCGAGGCCGGCTTCACCCTGCACCCCACCGAGGACGGCACCCGCATCGAGGGCTGGGGAAACGCTTCGTCACCATCGTTGTTCCGCCTAGCCGAGCCACTGTTGGGGTTCCTCATCGAGCGCCGGGTCGACAGTGATTTCGCGCGACTGAAGCGCGAGCTCGACTCCGCGGTTTGACATCCGGCGGACGCCGCCTTAGGTTGGCTCCAAGTGCAAGCGTCGGCGCCGCCGGCGTGGGAATGGAGGACGCAAATGTACGGGACCATTGCGCGTGTGAAGCTGCTGCCGGGCAAGAAGGACGAGTTTCTGGCCCAGGGTGGGGTCTACAAGGACCTCAACATCCCGGGGTTTGTCGCCACCGCCACCTATCGGGCCGACGCAGGCGGGGACGAGTACTGGCTGGCGGTGGTCTTCGAGAGCAAGGAGTCCTATCGCGCCAATGCCGAGGACCCGCCCAGGACGAGCGCTCCCAGAAGATGCGGGCGATCCTGGCAGGGGAGCCTGAGTGGCATGACGGCGAGGTCATCGCAAGGTATGCGGCGAGCTAAGGGCGGCAAAAAATGCTGAGCCTTGGACCACGCTGACCTGACCGCCCGCCACCGGGCGGTGATGCCCAGATGGCAGACGCTCTACTACGACGCGCCCATAGCACTCAACCACGGCGAGGGGCGATACGTCTGGGATGCCGAGGGCAAGCGTTACCTCGACTTCTTCGGCGGCATCCTCACCACCATCAGCGGGCACGGGGTGCCCGAGGTGGTGGAGGCGATCCGGGAGCAGGCCGGCAAGCTGCTGCACAGCTCGACGCTGTACCTGATCCCGAACGCGATCGAGCTCGCCGAGCAGATCGCCTCGCTCTCGCCGATCCCCGACGCCAAGGTGTTCTTCACCACCTCGGGGACGGAGGCGGTGGAGGCGGCGCTGATGCTAGCGACCTCGGCGCGCAAGTCGAACCAGGTGCTGGCGCTGCGCAACTCTTACCACGGCCGGTCGTTCGCGACCATCGCCGTGACCGGCAACCGGGGCTGGTCGGCGACCGGGCTGTCGCCCTTCCACGTCGCCTTCGTCCAGAACGGGTATCGCTACCGCAGCCCCTTCAAAGACCTGCCTGACGACGCCTTCATCGCCGCCTGCGCCGACGATTTGCGCAACGTCATAGAGACCGGCACCGCCGGCGACGTCGCCTGCCTGATCGCGGAGCCGATCCAGGGTGTGGGCGGCTTCACGGTGCCGCCCGACGGTTTCTTCGCCGCCATGAAGGCGGTTTGTGACGAGTACGGCATTCTCTTCATCGCCGACGAGGTCCAGACCGGTTGGGGCCGCACCGGCGAGCACTTCTGGGGGATCGAGGCCCACGGCATCGTGCCCGACGCGATGGTCTTTGCCAAGGGCATCGGCAACGGGCTCTCGTTGGCGGGCGTGATCGCGCGGCCGGAGCTGATGGACAGCCTCCCGGCCAACTCCATCTCCACCTTTGGGGGCAACCCGCTGGTAACCGCGGGCGCGCTGGCCAACCTGCGCTACATGCTCGACAACGACCTCCAGGGCAACGCCCGCGAGGTCGGCGGCCAGCTGATCCAGCGCCTCCAGGGTCTCGCGGGTCAAGCCGCAATCGTCGGCGACGTCCGCGGCAAGGGCCTCATGATCGGCGTCGAGCTGGTCGAGCCGGGGTCGACGACGCCCTCGGCGGCGGCCGCCGGCAAGGTGCTGGAGGCCTGTAAGGACGGCGGCCTGCTGGTCGGCAAGGGCGGGCTGTACGGCAACGTGCTCCGGATCTCGCCGGCGCTCAGCCTGACGCCGGCCGAAGCCGACGAGGGCTATGCGGTGTTGGAAAGCGCGATCAAGGGAGCGGGCTGAGATGCAGCGCATTCCGCACTGGATCGGCGGAAAGCCCTGGTCGGCAGAGGCGGCAAGGCACGGCAATGTCTTCGACCCCGCGACCGGGGAGGTGACCGCCGAGGTCGACTTCGCCGGCCCAGCCGAGATCAACGCCGCCGCCGCCGCCGCCGGCACCGCGTTCTCGACCTGGCGGCAGGCGTCGCTGTCGGCGCGGGCCAAAGTCCTCTTCGCCTTCCGGGAGCTGGTCGCCGCCAACCGTGAGCGCCTCGCCCGGGTGGTCACGGCCGAGGAAGGCAAGACCCTCAGCGACGCCGACGGCGAAGTCGCCCGCGGGCTGGAGGTCGTCGAGTTCGCCTGTGGCATCCCACAACTCCTGCAGGGCAGCTTCAGCGCCAACGTCAGCACCGACATCGACGCCTACACCTTCCGGCAGCCGCTGGGCGTGGTGGCCGGGATCACGCCCTTCAACTTCCCCGCGATGGTGCCGATGTGGATGCACCCGATGGCGATTGCCTGCGGCAACACCTTCATCCTCAAGCCCAGCGAGAAGGACCCGGGCGCATCCAACTTGGTGGCTGAGCTGTGGCAGGAGGCAGGCCTCCCGGACGGCGTCTTCAACGTCGTCCATGGCGACCGCGAGGCAGTCGACCTCGTCCTCCAACATCCCGGCATCGCCGCGGTCAGCTTCGTCGGCTCCACCCCGGTCGCCCGCCACGTCCACGCCACCGCTACGGCGGCGGGCAAGCGGGTGCAGGCGCTCGGCGGCGCCAAGAACCACATGGTGGTCATGCCCGGCGCCGACATGGCGCTGGCGGCCGACGCAGCCTGCAACGCGGCCTATGGATCCGCCGGCGAGCGGTGCATGGCGATCTCCGTGGCCTTGGCGGTGGGCAAGGCCGCCGACCCCCTGGTGGAAAGCGTCCACGAGCGCGCCACCAAGATCCGCGTCGGGCCGGGGACCGCGCCAGGCGTCGACATGGGACCGCTGGTCACCGGGGAGCATCGCGACCGCGTCGCCAGCCTCGTCAGCAAGGGCCAGGACGACGGGGCCGAGCTGGTTCTCGACGGCCGAGGTGTGAGCGTTGCCGAACATCCCGGAGGCTTCTGGTTCGGGCCGACCGTCATAGACCGCCTCCAGCCCGAGATGTCCGCCTACCGTGAGGAGATCTTCGGGCCGGTGCTCTCCGTCATCCGCACCGCCAGCTACGGCGACGCCGTCGCGCTGGCCAACCGCAACCCCTACGGCAACGGCGCCGCCATCTTCACCAACGACGGTGGCGTGGCCCGCCGTTTCGAGCAGGACATCCAGGTGGGCATGGTCGGCATCAACGTCCCCGTCCCGGTCCCGATGGCCCACTACTCCTTCGGCGGCTGGAAGGACTCGCTCTTCGGAGAGACCCACATCTATGGACCCGATGGCATCCGCTTCTACACCCGCGGCAAGGTCGTCACCCGGCGCTGGGCCGAGCCCGCCGATGCCGGCGTCGAGCTGTCGTTCCCGACGCACAGCTGATGACGGAATCCGTCGCGCTTGTCACGCGCGCCGAATCGAAATCCGTCGCTGCGACATAGCCTCAAAGCGCTTCACGGCCGCCAACCGGCCGCCTGACAACGTAATCACTTGCACGCAGTGGAAGTTCGGCGGATAATGCGCGGAGATGGCTGAGAGCCGACGAGCCAGGCGGAAGACTGGTCGCGACAACGATCGCGTCGCGCTGCAGGTGGTTCGGCGCCCGCTGGCCCCGGATAGCACCCGCGCCGACCCGTCGCTGTTTGCCCTCGACGACGTCGCCAAGAACATCATCACCCAGCTCCAGGAGGACGGCCGCCGTTCCTACAGCGCGATCGCGAGGGCGGTCGGCCTCTCCGAGGCCGCGGTTCGGCAACGCGTCAAGGGCCTGATCGACGCCAACGTGATCCAGATCGTCGCCGTCACTGATCCGCTGCGGCTGGGCTTCGGCCTGGTCGCCCTCGTGGCGCTGCGGGTCGACGGCGACATCCGCAAGGTTGCCGACGCCCTCTCCGAAATCAGCGAGATCGACTACGTGGTCCTCACCGCGGGTCGCTTCGACATCGTCTTCGAGGTTGTCTGCGAGGACAACCAGCACCTGCTCCGACTGCTCAACGACCGGATTCGAACCATCCCGGGCGTCGCCGAATTGGAGACCTTCATTTCACTGGGCCTGCACAAGCAGACGCACACGTGGGGTACCCGTTAAACGTGCGGCACACCGCCGCTCTGACGGTTTAGGAGGTGAATACCTGATGGCCGACATAGCAGTACCGGGCGCGGGCGCAGGCAGCGCGGGCGCGACGAAAGAAGCCGAGCTCGGACGCGACCGGCTGGTCAAGATCGAGACCACCTACCAAGGCCACCACGACGCCCTCATGGTGTCGGTCGAGCCCGACCCCTCGAAGATGGGCCCAACTGAAGCGCCCACCTCGGTGCCGCAGAGCGAGGGCATACCCGACGCCATCGTAAAGCTGACGCCGGAAGTGCCCTTCAGCGACCTCGACGCCTTGCGCGCCATGTTTGCCAGTCATCCCGAACAGATCGCAGCTGTGATCGTGGAGCCCGCGATGATGAACTGCGGCATCATCCTGCCCGACACCAGCTACCTTGCGGGCATCAAAGAGATCGCCCACGAGCACGGCGCGGTGCTCATCTTCGACGAGGTCAAGACCGGGGTCACCATCGGACCCGGCGGTGCCACCGAGCGCTTCGACGTCACCCCCGACCTGGTCTGCCTGGCCAAGGCCATCGGCGGTGGATTGCCCTGCGGCGCCGTCGGCGGGCGGGCCGACATCATGGCTCTGATCGACGAGGCCGCGTCTCACAGAGGGGCACCCGCTGACCACGGCGGCATCGAAGGTCACCCCCTGATCGACATCCTCACACCCAGCGCCTACGCCCACTTTGACGCCATGGCCGAAGTGCTCCAGGGGCGGACTGGACTCGGTCATCCGCGACCACGAGCTGCCCTTCCACGTCATCACTATGTCCGCCCGCGGCGGCGTGACCTACCGGTCCCAACGCGTCCGCAACTATCGCGACTACCTGGAGATCGACAAGGCGCCCGCCTACCTCGCCTGGCTCTACCAATCCAACCGCGGCGTGTTGATGGCGCCCGGCGCCGAGGAGAACTGGACGATCTCGGTCCAGCACAGCGAGACTGACGGCATGAAGTGCGTCGAGAACTTCGCCGCGATGGCGGCGGAGCTCAGGGCCTAGCCGGGGGCGAAGGTGGCAACAGCGCTGGCGGACAGCGAGCGCGCGGTCCTCGACCCCGTTCCCAAGGGGCTGCTGATCGGCGGAAAGTGGCGGGAGGCCTCGGGAGGCGGCACCCTGGCGGTCGAGGACCCAGCGACCGGGGAAGCGCTGTGCGCCGTCGCCGATGCCACCATCGAAGACGGCCTGGCGGCGCTTGACGCCGCCACCTCGGCGCAGGCGGCGTGGGCGGCGCACACGCCGCGGGAGCGCGGCGAGATCCTGCGCCGGGCGTTCGAGGCGGTGACCGCGCAGGCCGACGACCTGGCGCTGCTGATGACGCTGGAGATGGGCAAGCCGCTGGCCGAATCCCGCGCGGAGGTGACCTACGGCGCCGACTTCCTGCGCTGGTTCTCGGAGGAGGCGGTGCGCATCCGCGGCGACTACTCCGTGGCCCCGAGCGGCAAGGGGCGGCTGCTGACGATGCGCCAGCCGGTGGGTCCCTGCATCCTGATCACGCCCTGGAACTTCCCCCTGGCGATGGCCACCCGCAAGATCGCGCCGGCGATCGCGGCCGGCTGCACGATGGTCCTCAAGCCCGCGGCCCAGACCCCGCTGTGCTCGCTGGCCTTGGCGCGGATCCTGGAAGCGGCGGGGCTACCCGAGGGCGTCCTCAACGTGGTCACCACGTCGACGTCGGGCAAGGTGATGGAACCGCTGATCCGCGACCCGCGGGCGCGCAAGCTGTCCTTCACTGGCTCCACCGAGGTGGGCCGCAAGCTGATCGAGCAGTCGGCAGAGCAGGTCCTGCGCGTATCGATGGAACTTGGCGGCAATGCGCCCTTCCTGGTCTTCGAAGACGCCGACCTCGACGCGGCGGTAGAGGGCGCGATGCTGGCCAAGATGCGCAACATGGGCGAGGCCTGCACCTCCGCCAACCGCTTCCACGTCGCCGCATCGGTGGCGGGCGACTTCACGGAGAGGCTGGCGGCACGAATGGCGGGGCTCAAGGTCGGGCGCGGCACGAAGAGCGATTCGCAGGTGGGGCCGCTGATCGACGGCGCCGGCCGGGCCAAGGTCGAGGAGCTTGTCGCAGACGCCGCGGCCTCTGGGGCCAAGGTTGTCGTCGGGGGCAAGGCGATGCCGGGCGGGGGCTACTTCTATGAGCCGACGGTGCTGGGCGGCGTGCCGCCGGGAGCGCGGGTGCTGCGCGAAGAGATCTTCGGCCCGGTGGCACCGGTGTCGGAATTCTCGACCGAGGACGAGGCAATCGCCGCGGCGAACCAGACCGAGTACGGCCTCGCCGCCTATGTATTCACCAAGGACCTGGCGCGGGCCTTTCGGGTCATCGAGCGGCTGGAGACGGGGATGGTGGGCCTGAACCAGGGCATCGTCTCCAACGCCGCGGCGCCCTTCGGTGGGGTGAAGCAGTCCGGTTTCGGCCGCGAGGGCGGAGCCGAGGGCATCAAGGAGTACCTCGAGATCAAGTACGTCGCCCTCAACGTCTGAGGGCCGCTACCTCCACTCCACTTGATAGACCTGCTCGGGCGACGAGAAGCCTTTGAGGGTGACCTTGCGGGCCCTGCTGTAGCGTAGCGAATGCCGTCGTCGACTTGCTTCCGCACCGCGGACGAGACCAGGATCCTGCCCCCTGGGCGGCATCGGCCACCCGCGCCGCCAGCACAACGTTGATGCCAAACAGGTCGCGGCCCTGCTTGGTCACCTCGCCGGTATGAAGACCGATGCGAACCCGCACCGGGTGAGACTGGGCGAGTGCCGCCTCGGCCAGTGCCCGCTGGATGTCGATCGCGCACGAAACCGCAGCCGGCACCTCCTTGAACGCGACCATGAAACTGTCTCCCTGGGTCTTGACGAGCTGGCCCCGATCCGACTTGACCTGGCGCCGGACGATGTCGTCGTGCACCTTCAGAAGCTCGAGCCAGGCCTCGTCGCCCAACGCCTGGTTGAGCGAGGTTGACCCCTCGATATCCGAGAACATCAGGGTCACGGTGCCGTCGTCGGCGATCGCGCGCCTGAGGCCCGGCCGATCCGTCTCGGCCATGTCGGCGAGGCGCCGTAGCGATCCCGCCGCCACCGGGGCGAAGCCCTGCCTGGCCAGCTCGAAGCCCACGCCGAGGGCCAGGCTCGCCAGGCGGACTCCCTCGACCCCCGCGGCCAGGCCGAGGACGCCGCTCGCGCTGAGAGGCGAAGGCCGTTCTTCCCAGGCCCGCCGCGCCTCTTCCTCGCGGCGCCGTTCACGCCGCCGGCGAATCAAGGCGAAGACGAGCCAGAACACAAACCCGGCGATGGCCGCGAGCACAACAACAATGGCGATGGC
>CABEAI010000041.1_pt1 | contig 24416 bp, 23 predicted proteins | sample 3132431 | NCBI WGS metagenome assembly CABEAI01 (sample SAMEA5534343, study PRJEB31848) | metagenome | biome: tundra; feature: field; material: soil | place: USA | collected 2013-05 | depth 0.45 m | reverse complement strand
CATGGCCGCCATCCGCATCGACGCGTGGTCGGCGGGGTAATCCATCTGCAGCGTCACCAGCGTGACCGGGTGATCCATCAGGTTGGAGCCGACGCCGGGGAGGTGGTGGACCGGTTCGATGCCGACGGCGATGAGGTCCCCCGCCGGTCCGATGCCGGAGCGGAGCAGCAGCGGCGGGGTGTTGTAGGCGCCGGCCGCCACCACCACCCGGCGTGATCGAACCTCTTCGCCACCGGCCAGGACCACGCCGGCAGCAGCGCCCGTCTCGTCCAGGAGCACGTGGTCGACCAGCGTGTCCGCGCGGAGCTCGAAGTTGCCGCGCGACCGGGCGGTGACAATGTACGTCAGCAACACGCTCTGGCGCTCGCCGCCCTTGAGGTTGCGAGGCAGGGGCCCGACCCCGACCGCCCCCGGGCGGTTCTGGTCGTCGACGAGCTCATGGCCCAGCTCTCGACAAGCGGCGACAAAAAGCCGCTCCTCGAGTCCCAGAGGCAGCTGCCGGCTGACGGTGATCGGACCGGCCTTGCCGTGGTACGGCTGATCGCCGAAGTCCACGTCGTTCTCCATCCGCTTGAAGTAGGGCAGGCACGAACCCCAGTCCCAGCCGCGGGCCCCCAGCTCTTCCCAACGGTCGTAGTCCTGGGGCTGACCGCGGAGCGCGACGGTGGCGTTGACAGAGCTGCTGCCGCCGACGATCTTGCCGCGGGCGAGGTCGAGGCCAAGCGTGGGGTCGTTGTAGTTCCAGTCGTAGTCGGCAACCCCGCTGCCCAGGCGCAGGTGACGGATGTTGTCGGGAACGGCATCGCCGGGGTCCGGCCCTGCCTCCAGGAGGAGCACGCGCAGCCTGGGATCCTCGGTCAGCCGGCTGGCCACAATGCCGCCCCCGCTGCCCGAACCGATGACGATGACGTCGTACTGCTCGGCCATATCTCCTCGCTAGTTCCGGAGCCGCAAGGATAAGCGGATCGCGCCTTTGACGGGGCGGCTCAGAATTGAGATTGATGGAAGCCAACGGCATGGCGAGACTGCGAGTGGTCGTCAGCGGCTGGGTCCAGGGTGTCGGCTACCGTGATTTCGTCTCCCGGGAGGCGGTCCGCCACCGCCTCAAGGGATACGTTCGCAACAGCTCGGATGGCAGCGTTGAGATCGAGGCCGAGGGCCCCCAGGACGAGCTCCAGCGATTTCTCGACCTGCTCAAAAGCGGGCACCCGCTGGCAGAGGTGGAGCGTGTCGATGTTGCCTGGGACACCTTTCGCGGCGAGTTCGCCGGCTGGGACCTGCGCTGGTAGTGATCGGAGGGCCGTCGGAGTAGGCTTGGAAACTTGAAGACGGAACGCCTCACTGCCCTCGATGCCACCTTTCTCAACTTCGAATCTGTGCAGCAACCGCTGCACATCGGGGGCCTCTATATCTATGAGGACCGACCCGAAATCGCCGGCCGTCCGGGTGTGCGCGGGCTCTTCAAGACCGTAGAGGACCGCCTTCACCTGGCGCCGCGGTATCGCCAGCGCATCCAGGAGGTGCCCCTGGCGCTGGGCCACCCGGTGTGGGTCGATGATCCCGATTTCGACCTCTCGTACCACCTGCGGCGCCTCGCCCTGCCCAGCCCCGGCGGGATGAACGAGCTGCTCGAGGTGGTGGCGCGGCTCCACTCCCGTCCTCTCGATCGCAGCCGTCCCTTGTGGGAGATGTACATCATCGAGGGCCTTTCTGAGGGCAGAGTGGCGATCTACAGCAAGATTCACCACGCCATGGTCGACGGCATCGCGGCGGTCGACCTGGCGCTGATCCTCCACGACTTCGACCCGCAGGGGGCGACCGTTGAGCCCGGCGAGCCGTTCCGGCCGCGAGGACTGCGCAGCACGCAGGAGCTGGTCGGCGACGTCGCCCGCGAGGCGGCAGGCGCCGCCCTGGGGGCTGCCGGAAGACTGCTGCAAAGGCCTACGCAGGCGCCCCGCGAGCTGGCCTCCCGGGCCAAGAAGGCAAGCCACTTGCGCGAGTTGTTCAACATGTTGCGCCCGGTTCCCTCGGGGCCGCTGAACATCAAAGTTGGCAGCGGCCGGCGAATCGAGCTGGCGAGTGTGTCGCTGGCCCGGGTCAAGACCATCAAAAACGCGCTCGGCGCCACCGTCAACGACGTCGCCCTGGCGGCGGTGGGGGAGGCCATCCATGCTTTCCTCGTCCACCGCGAGGAGGAGGTCCCGGATGACCTCACCTACCGGATCATGGTCCCGGTCTCGGTCCGCAGCGACTCTGACAAGGCCCCCGGCAACAAGGTCTCGGCGATGTTCATCGACATGCCGGTGGGGCGGATGCCGGCGCGACGCCGGATGCAAATCGTCATGCACGACATGGGAGGCCTCAAGGAGAACCGCCAGGCCGCGGCCGCCGGCCAGTTGGTCGGGCTGACATCAATGGCGCCCGCATCGCTGCATGCCCTTGCCGGGCACGCCGCACTCAGCGGCCAGCGCTTCGTCAACATGGTCTTCTCCAACGTCCCCGGCATTCAGGAGCCCGTCTACGCCGGTGGCGCCATGCTCCTGGAGGCGTACCCGCTGCTGCCGGTCGCGGCCAATCTCAGCGTCGTCATTTGTGTCGCCAGCTACAACGGGGCGATGTATTTCGGGGTTGTTGGGGACTACGCCGGCTTCCCTGACCTCAACGTGATTACCAAGGGCATCGAGGGCGGCATCGAGAGCCTTGAGCGGGCGGCCGGACTGCGGCCGCCGAAGCGGGTGGCTCGGGCTGCCGCCAGGCCCGTCCAGCCGCGCCATAGGGTAGTCCATAAGGTGCGCAAGCCCGGTGCTCCCGCGGCGAGTTCGCTTGCCAGCGTCCGGGATGCCGCTCGCGCGGCGGCTGCTACAGCGGCGGCCGAGCCTCGCCGGCCGGTGGGCTCAAGGCCGCTGGGCTAGAGCCTCAGGGTCGCGGCGCGCGCAGACCCAGGCGCCGGTACGCTGGTGCCATGCAAGTCCTGGTCGGCATCGTGCACGTGGCCGCCTTCTTCCTGGGCGTCTTCATCGTCGCCACCACCGTGATGTCGGCGATCAAGACCTTCGTGTTGCCGCGCGCTGCCAACGTGCGCATCTCTCGGTTCGTTTTCGTCGTCGTTCGTGTGATCCTGGACCGAATCGCACCGCCGAGTCGCGCCTACGCGGACCGCGACCGGGTGTTCGCGATGCAGGCTCCGTTCAGTCTCATCGGGCTGCCGGGATGCTGGTTGCTGCTCATCGTCGTCGGCTTCATGCTGATGTACGTCGGCCTGGGCGAGTCCCCGCGGGAAGCTTTCATCACCAGCGGTTCGTCGCTCCTGACCCTCGGTTTCGACAAGCCGCCGCGCTTCGCCTCGATTTCGCTCAGCTTCATAGAGGCCGCCATCGGCCTGGGCCTGGTGGCCCTGCTGATCAGTTACCTGCCCACGATCTACGCGGCGTTCTCCAGACGAGAGACCCCGGTGGCGATGCTGGAGGCGTTGGCCGGCACGCCTCCGTCGGCGTCGTCGCTGCTCAGCCGCCACCATCGCATCGGTGGCCTGGAGCGCCTCGACGACCTGTGGATCACGTGGCGGCTGTGGTTCGCCGACATCGAAGAGAGCCATACCTCGATCGCGGCGCTGATCTTCTTCCGCTCCCCCGACCCCGATCGGTCATGGATCACGGCGGCCGGCTGCATTCTCGACAGTGCCTCCATCTATGCGTCGTGCTTGGACGTGCCCAAGTCGGCAGACTGCCAGCTCTGCATACGCGGTGGCTACGTCGCGCTGCAGCGTATCGCCGACTTTTTCAGCTACCCGTACAACCGCAACCCCAAGCCCGACGACCCTATCTCGATCGATCGCTCGGAGTTCGATGACCTGTGGAAGGAGCTGGAAGAGGCGGGCTTGCCCCTGCGCTCGGACCGCGACCAGGCATGGCGAGACTTTTCGGGCTGGCGGGTCAACTACGACCCGGTGCTTCTCTTCCTGGCCGGCATTACGGCGGCGCCGATCGCACCGTGGTCGTCCGACCGTGGCTGGCGGTACAAGCCGCCGCCGCTTTTGGTGACCCTCGGCCTGCGCAAGCCCCCGCAACACCCCGCGACCTGAGCCCGCCGGTCGGCCGGTCGCCTAGGCGGCGCCCGCGGCCGGCTGGAGCTCCCGCGCCACCACCGCATTGAGGGCGCGGATGAACGCCGGCGAGGTGTTCATCAGCTCGATGCGGTTGAACTCGATGCCGGCCTTCTCGGCTTCTTCACGCGCGGCGACATCGATGTCGTAGAGGATCTCCAGGTGGTCGGCAAGGAACTGCACCGGCACCACCAGCACCTCACGCTTTCCAGCCGCAAGTAGCTCGGGGAAGACGTCCTTGAGGTCCGGCTTAAGCCACTCCGCGGGGGAGTGGCCGGCGCTCTGGTAAGCGAATTGCCAGCGGCTTGGCTTGAGCCCGGCACGTTCGACGACCGCCTGCACGGTGGCCATCAGCTGCTCCAGGTACTCTGGCTCGCGATCGACCACCGCCTTCGGCAGGCTGTGCGCGGTCAGGATCACAGGCACGGTGTCGCGCCGCTCGGCCGGAAAACGCGCCAGCGCCTCACCGACCCGATCGGAGAGCGCCTCGATGAACTCCGGCAGCACGTGCCAGGGCCCGGCCACGCTGACCTCCGCGCCGTCGCCGAGGTGGCCGCTGGCGGCGTCCACCGCACGGGTGTAGCCACCCATGATGATCGGCGACCACTGGGGCGAGAGCACGATGCCGACGACCCGTTTGACGCCGGCGGCGGCGAAACGCCGCAGGGCGGGGTCGATGCGGGGCTCTGAGTGGAGCATGCCGACCTCGATACGGACGTATCCTCGCCCGTGCTCCGCGTCAAGCATCTCCTGCAGCGCCTGGCCCTGGGCCTGGGTGATCCGAACCAGCGGCGAGAAGCCGATCACCTGGTAGCGGCGCTTGAACTCCTTGACCAGCTCGGCGTCCGCCTCGCGGCCTTCGCGGACGCTGGCCAGGTAGGCCGGCACCTCCTCCGCGGTCGCGGCCGACCCATACGTCATCAGGAGCACCCCCACGGGCGTGCGGCCGTCTCCGCTCATTGCTGCACCCCGCTCCTGGCGCTGGCGGTGTGCACCAGCTCGACCAGCTGGGTCAGATGGTTGGACGGGGTGTCGGCGAGCACTCCGTGACCGAGGTTGAAGATGTGGCCGGGGCGGCCCCCGGCGTAGTCCAGCACCCGCCGCGACTCGCGCTCGATCACCTCCCACGGCGCCATCAGGACCGCGGGGTCCAGGTTGCCCTGGACGCCCTTGTCGTACCCGACGCGGCGCCAGGCTTCGTCCAAGGGGATGCGCCAGTCGACGCTGACTGTGCTGCTGCCGGCCGCGGTCATCTGCTCCAGTAGCCCGGCGGTGCAGGTGCCGAAATGGATGGTGGGCACGCCCAACTGGTTGATCGCTTCGAAGATCCGCCGGCTGTACGGCAGCACACTATCTTCGTATTCGCGCCGGCCCAGTGAGCCCATCCAGGAGTCGAAGAGCTGCACCACCTGGACCCCGGCCTCGACCTGGGCGCGGAGGTAGCGGATGGTCACCTCGGTCAGGGTGTCCATCAGCTTGTTCCAGGTCACCGGGTCGCCGAACATCATCCCCTTGGAGCGGCCGAAGTCCTTGGTGGGATGGCCTTCGATCAGGTACGAGGCCACCGTGTACGGGGCGCCGGCGAAACCGATAAGGGCGGTCTTGCCGTCGAGGTCGCGTCGCAGGTTGCCGATGGTCTCGAACAGAAACGGCGTCGCCTCCTCGGCGTCGATGACCCGAAGCCGCTCCACGTCCGCCGCGGTGCGCACCGGCTCATGGATGATGGGGCCGATGCCGGGGTCGATCGAGAAGGGCACGCCCATCCCCTCCAGGGGCAGCATGATGTCCGCGTAGAGCACCGCGGCGTCGACGCCGAAGGTTTGCACCGGCATCAAGGTCACCCTGGCGCAGAGTTCGGGCGTTCGCGCCATCGTCAGGATGTCGTACCGCTCGCGCAGCTCGCGGTACTCGGCCAGGCACCGGCCGGCCTGGCGCATGAACCAAACCGGGGTGGCGTCAACCTCCTCGAGCCGGCAGGCGGCGAGGAAGCGCTCGACGCCCGTCACTTCCGCTTCTTGGCGGGCGCTGGGGCCTTGTGGGCGGCCCGGGTGGCCGCGGGCCTGGCGGCCCGCGGCGCGGTGCTGGCTCCGGCGCGGCCGGTGGCGGTGGCGACCTTGGCGACCTTACCGGAGGGCTTGGGAGCCGGCTCGAGCTTCTCCAGCCGCGAGCGCAGCTCGTCGCCGGACCGGCGCAGGGCGTCGACCTCGTCGCGTAGGTTTTTCAGTGCCTCCTCGCGGGTCGCCCCGGCGCGGAGCGACTCGATGGCAACACGCGCCTCGTGCCGGACGGCCCCCTCAACGTCGCGCTCGACGGCAGCCTCTAGGGCTCCGATGGCACCGGCGTCGCCCAGTCGCCGAAGGGCGTCGATGGCGCCGCGGCGGGCGAAGTAGAGGGGGTCGCGCAGCGTCTCCTCGGCGACCTCGCGGACCGGCCGGCGCTGCTCGGGAGGCAGGTTGCGGGCGAGGTCGGCGGCACGTGAGAGGGCGGCCGAGCGGACGCGCTGGTGGGGGCCGGGGCGCGCCATGTCGAGGATCAGGGGGAGCTGCCGCTCGTCCTGCAGCGCGGCGAGGCCGGCCAGTGCCGAGAGCCTGATCACCTCGCGCTGTGAATCTCGCTGCAGCGCCTTCTTCAGCTCGGTGGCGGCGTTGCGAGAGCGTGTCCGGCCGAGGGCGGCGGCGGCGTTGCCGGCGGCGAGGTACGAGCGGTCCTTCTGGATTACGAGCGCCAGGGCGCGGCCCACCTCGTCGTCGGCGCGCCAGGCGCCAAGGGCCCGGGCGGCGGCGGCGCGGACCTTGGATTCCGGGTGCTCCAGCGCTTCGAGGAGAGCAGCGCGGGCAGCCGGCGACCTGGTTTCCCCGAGCGCTGTGGCGGCAGCCGCCTGGACCGCCCAGAAGGTGTCCTTGCGCAGGGTCTCGATGAGCGCGGCGACCCCGGTCGGGGTGCCCTTGCGGCCGAGAGCCTCCACCGCGTCGACCCGGCCGGTCATCTCATCCTCGTGCAGTTGCGCCAGCAGCAGCTCCTCGGGCCGGTCGAACTTCAGCGTCTTGAGGATCTTGTTCTCGTAGTCGAAGCGGATCCAGGTCGGCCGCTTGGTCAGACTCACGCTGAAGCCATCCTCCGCCTCGCCGCGGGCGCCGACCTCGATGGTCTCGATCACCGGCTGCTTGCGGGCGGGCTGGCCGAAGGCCACCTGGACCGGCATCCTGAAGAGGTGGGTGTCGCCCTCGATCTTCTGGGTTTGCTTGACCGACACCCTCGCGGCGCCGGCGTCCTCGTCCCAGCTGTAGCTGACCTCGAACGTTGGGTGCCCGGCGCCGTAGACCCACTGGTCGAAGAACCACCCCAGCGTCTTGCCGCTGACATCCTCGAACGCGCGCAGCAGGTCAGGGGTGGTGACGAGTCCCTTGCGGTGACGAGCGACATAGGCCTGGACCGCGCGCTTGAAGACATCGTCGCCGACCACGTTGCGGAGCATCCAAAGCACCCAGGCGCCCTTCTCATAGAGATGGACGTCGAACAGCTCGACGGGGTCGTGGTACTTGCGCCAGACCAGCGGGCGCCGGTACTCGGCCTCCTCGGCGAAGTAGGCGGCGGAATCCGCCAGTCGCTTTTGCTGGGCCTCGTCTTCGCCCAGGTACCATTCCGCCCAGACGTATTCGCAGTAGCTGGCGAAACCCTCGTTGAGCCAAGCGTGGGCCCACTCGCGACAGGTGACGAGGTCGCCGAACCACTGGTGGGCGAGCTCATGCGAGGACAGCGCGTCGAAGTCGTAGTCGAGGACCGAGCGCTCGTCCTGGAGCGAGAAGTCGGTGAGAGTGGTAGCGGAGGTGTTCTCCATTCCCCCCCAGGTGAAATCGGGAACCACCACCTGGGCGTACTTGACGTATGGGTAGGGCTCACCGGCGAAGCTGCTCAGGCACTTGACCATGTCGGCGGTGTTGGCGAAGCTGCGCTCGCCATCCTTGCGCCTGCCGACGGGAAGGTAGTACTCGAGCGGCAGCCCGTCGACCTCCTCGGTCCAGTGGTCGAACTCGCCGACCACCAGGGAGACCAGGTAGGAGACGTGGGGCACCTCCTGGAGCCAGTGCCAGATGCGCATATCGCGGTTCTTGCTAACCGAGACCAGGTGCCCGTTGGAGATGACCTCGTACTTCCCCGGCGCGGTGACAACCATCTCGGTGGTCGAGCGCTGGTTGGGGAAGTCGTGGCTTGGCCACCAGTAGCGGGAGTACTGGTCCTGGCCCTGGGACCACGCCGTGTACGGCCGCGTCGGGTAGTTCTTGTCGGGAGCGGTGAAGTTGAGGCCGGTGCGGGGCGAGCCGTGGTAGGTGATCGAGATCGGGACTTCGCGGCCCGGTTGTAAAGCCGGGCTGAGGAAGACTTCGAGGATGCCACCCTCGTGGTGGAACCTGGTTTCGCGGCCGCCGACCTTGACGGCGTCGACTGTCAGTTCCTCGAGGTTGAAGGGGATGCGGCTGAGCGCTTCGCCGATCGGCGTGAGGTGATGAGTGACGGTGCCGCGCAGCTGCGCCTTCTCGGGCACCACGGTCAGCTCCATGAGGATGTGGCGGACGTCGGCGAGGCGATCAGGTGCCCATTGAGGTTGCGCCCCCGGCAGGCTGAACTCACGCCGGCTGGCTCCCATCACGTGATTTCCCCAGCAGCTCTCCCTACTCTCAGTCACGGCAGGGATTCTACCGGCGACGCCTAATCTGGCACCCGGTTCGCGAATTCAGGCCGTATTCAGGTCGAGCTTCGCCGCCTCCTCACCACTTCGGCGAGCCCGTGCTAGCTTTGCCCACCATGAGCTTGTGGCAGGCGCTTTTCCTGGGCTTTCTCCAGGGCGCCACCGAGCTTTTCCCGGTCAGCAGCCTGGGGCATACCGTGCTCCTGCCCAAGCTGTTGGGATGGAACCTCAACCAGTCCGACCCCAGCTTTGTGCCCTACGTCGTTCTCCTCCATCTCGGCACCGCGACGGCGCTGCTGGTCATCTTCCGGCGCGAATGGGCGGGGATCGTGACCGGGTTTGTTCGGGCGGTGTACCGGGGCCACATCGGGGAAGACCCCAACGAGCGCCTGGCGATGCTGCTCTTCGTTGGCACCATCCCCACCGGGCTGCTGGGGGCGTTCTTCGAAAGCGACCTCAAGAAGCTCTTCGCCACCCCGCGCATCGCGGCCGCCTTCTTGGTCGTCAACGGGGGCATCATGGGCATCGGGGAGGTGCTCCGCCGGCGCGACGAGCGGCGTCGCCGCGCCCAAGCCGGCACCGACCGCGAGCGCGCCTTCGCCACCGAGGGCAACCTTGGCTTTGTCCCGGCAGCGGTTGTCGGGGCCTCACAGTCGCTGGCGCTGTTCCCCGGCATCTCTCGCTCCGGGTCGACGATCACTGCGGGGCTGGTCGCCGGCCTCAAGCACGAGTCGGCGGCCCGGTTCTCGTTCCTGCTGGCGACGCCCATCATCCTGGCCGCGGGCGTCCTCGAGGTCCCTACGCTCTTCAAATCCGGGACCCAGCTCGGGGTCTACTTTGCCGGCGCCGTGACCGCCGGCGTCACCGCTTACCTGAGCACCCGGTTCCTTCTCAGGTATTTTCGATCTGGGCGCCTGGACCCGTTCGCGGTCTATTGCGTAGCGCTGGGGCTGATCGGCCTCTTCGCGACTCGCTGAACCGGCGACAAATCCAACTGGAGGTGGAATTTGAAATTGCGCAGTCCCATGACAATGCTCGGCGCCGTCGTGGTGGCCGTGATCCTGGCCCTGATCGGCGTCTACTACCAGCTCAGCCCACACACCTCGACCCACGCGGTCTCGTACCACGCTCTCGCCTTCTGGGCGGCGGCGGCGGCGGCGCTGATCGCCGCCTCCTTCCTGCGTCCTCCCAAGACCAGCTAGACACAAAGGGCGCACTCGGAGGCGCGCCCTTTGTGTCTAGGTCCGCCGGAGCGGTCGGTCCTAGTACTACAACGCCGCTTGGCTCTCCTACGGCCAAGTCGACGTCTTTCTGCCTACCTGCTGAACTCGCAACAGGCACCTCCGACAGGTCCCGCGGGGGTCGAGCGGGGTGGTTCAGAGCCTCGTCCAAGATCAAGCGGCGTTGTAGTACTAGGTGACGGTGATCTTTCCCGTCATGTTGGCGTGGAACGTGCAGTGGTAGGCGAACGTACCCGCCTTGGTGAATGTGAAGCTGAAGGTCTCACCCGTGTTCTTGGAGCCTGAGTCGAAGCTGCCGTCGTCCGCCGTCACGGTGTGAGGTGCGTTCTGGTTGTCGGTGATGGTCCATTTGACGGTGTTGCCGACCTTGATGGTGTCCGACCCCGGGGTGTACTTACCTGCGTTGGTGGCGTCGAACTCGACCTGGATGTCCTTGGAGCTGCCGCCAGAGGGCGCTGAGCTCGAGGTGCTTGGCGCAGCTGAGGGGACCAGAGCGGTGCTCTGCGACGGCGAAGGCGACGGCCCGACGGTCGGCGCCGTGAAGTTGCTGCCGGTGACGTCGAACTCGAGCAGGACGATCGCCCCTTGGGGACGGGCGCTGACGACGTCGACGTGCTGGTAGGGGGTGTGGTCGCTGTAGCCAAGGACGACGTAGAGCTTGTGATGCCCGTTCGGCACATTGGGGATGGTGAAGACGCTGTCCGCGGTGTGGAAGATCCCGGTGGTCTTGGGGATGACCTCACCGGGAGCGGTCGGCAGGACGTCCAGGAAGAGGTGGTAGTGGCCCTCGCCGACTTTGTGTGGGGTGGTGGCCGAGGCTGCCGGGATCGCAGTGAAGTGAGTCGAGCTGATCTTGACCGTCACCGCCGAGCCCTGGATCGACACCAGCGCCAGCGAAACGGTGGGGTCGTTGCTGAAAGGACCGACCTCGGCAAGAGGCTCGGCAGCGCTGGCGCAGGCGGCCAGCATGAGGCTGAGCAGGCCCAGGATCAACGCCTTCGGCAAACCGAACCCTCCGCGGCGAAAGCTGACAAACGCTGGCTATTGTATCGACCGGCTAGCAAGGGCATCGAGTTAGTCGTCCTCGGTGTCGGGATCGCTCTCAAGCATGATCGGCTCGGGCCCCGCGGATCAAGCCCGGCTCAGTTGAGGCGCTCGACCACCATCGCGATGCCCTGCCCGCCGCCGATGCAGAGCGAGGCCAGGCCGGTGCTGAGGTCCTTGTCCTGCATCGCGTGCAGCAGCGTGGTGAGGATCCGCGCCCCGCTGGCGCCGATGGGATGGCCGATGGCGATCGCACCGCCGCGGACGTTGAGCTTGTCGTCGGGCAAAGCGAGGTCGCGCGCCACCGCCACCGACTGGGCGGCGAAGGCCTCGTTCAGCTCGAAGAGGTCGATGTCCGCGAGCTGCATCCCCACCTTCTTGAGGACGGCGCGGGTGGCGGGGGCGGGCCCCATACCCATGATCCGAGGCGCCACACCGACCGAGGCATAGCCCTTGATGCGCGCGATCGGCTTCCAGCCCTCGGCCTCGGCGCGGGAGGCGCTGGCGATGACCACCGCGGCGGCACCGTCGTTGATCCCGGAGGCGTTGCCGGCGGTGACCCCTCCGTCCTTGGCGAAGGCCGGCCGCAGGCTCTCGAGCTTCTCGATGGTGGTGTCCGGCCGGGGGTGCTCGTCGGTGTCGACGACGACATCTCCCTTGCGGCCCTGGACAGTGACGGGAACGATCTCTCGCTTGAACTCGCCCGCGGCGATCGCTTTGCCGGCGAGGTGCTGCGACCGGACCGAGAACTCGTCCTGGTCGTGCCGCGAAACCTCGAACTCCTTGGCGACATTCTCGGCTGTGACGCCCATGTGGCAGTTGTCGAAGGCGCCCCAGAGGCCATCGAGAATCATCTCGTCGATGAGCTCGGCGTTGCCCATCTTGTAGCCGGTCCGGGCCTTTTGCAGCAGGTACGGGGCGCGGCTCATGCTCTCAAGGCCGCCCGCCACCAGGACTTCGGCGTCACCGGCCCGGATCGCCTGGGCCGCCAGAGCCACTGACTTGAGCCCCGAGCCGCAGACCTTGTTGACGGTGGTCGCGGGGACGCTGTCTGGCAGACCCGCATAGATGGAAGCCTGGCGAGCAGGGTTCATTCCGAGACCGGCGCTCAGCACATTGCCCAGGATGACCTCATCGATCTTCTCCGCCGGCACCCCGGCGCGAAGGAGCGCCTCGGCGACCACGATCTGACCAAGCTCGGTCGCGGCGACGTCCGCGAAGGCCCCGTTGAAGGTTCCCACCGGGGTGCGGACGGCGCTCAAGATGACGGCTTCTTCCACGTTGCTCTCCCAGTATTAGATCGGTCGCAGTTCCAGAACCGATGAGGAGACGAGTTTAGTCCGAGGCCGAGGACGCCGTCGACATAGCTGTCACCGCTTCCGCCACCAGCTTGTCGACGTCCTGGGGCGGACTGATGCCGGCGGCCAGGTAGCGGCGCATGGCGGCATTGGGCAGGTCGAAGACCAGGAAGGTGGCGCGCTGCTTGGCAGCCAGGCCCTGGCCGCCAAATGCGCTCACGGCGAATTCGGAGATCGCATGACCGAGCTCGGTGGCCAGCTGCCCGGCCGCCTCCCGGAGCCGCTCCGGCAGCTCGCCGCTGACAAAGTCCTGGCGCCGGTAGAGAACCAGCAACCGGGCGGCGTCGGGGTTGGAACGCGCCCACTGGACTGGAAACAGCGCTGCCTCCAATCCCGGTGGCTCCGACCTCTGCCTCAGCGCTGCGACGAAGCCTGGTTGAAACGCGGCCATGGTGGCGATCCAGGTTTCCGCGAGTAGATCCTCGCGGGATGCGAAGCGATGGTAGATCGACCCGGTCGGCGCGCCCGCCATCCGAGCCACGGCGCCGATGGTCAAGGCACCTGGACCGTTCTGGACACAGACCCTCACAGCGGCGTCGATCAGGTTCTCGCGGGTGAAGCGTGGCGGACGTGGCATGTATTAGCGTTATCATTCTAGAATATCAACGCTAATGAGGCTCAGCGCGCGCTCGGCGGCGGCGGTATCGTTCACGCGATGGAGGATTTCGAGGCCCTGGCCGAGAGGCTGGCGTCGGGGTTTGCGGCTACCTCAGCGGAGCACGACCGCAGTGGTGAGTTGCCGCGGGCGAATCTCAACCGAGTGGCCGAACAGGGTGCACTGCGCCTGACCGTGCCGCGGGAACTCGGCGGTATGGGGGCCGACCTTCAGGACTTCGCCCTCTACCAGGAGCGGCTGGCGCGAGGCGACGGGGCCACGGCGCTGATCCTGGCGATGCACCACATGCTGCTTGGCGGCGAGGCGGAGGCCGGCCTGTGGCCGGCTGAGAGCTTCGCCGAAGTCTGCCGGGCCGTGGTGCAGGACGGCGCCCTCATCAATTCCGCGGCCACGGAGCCGGGCGGCGGCAGCCCCTCGCTGGGTGGGCTGCCCAAGGCCCAGGCCGAGCCCGCCGAGCCGCGTGCCCTCGAGTCCGAGCCGGCGGCGCTGAGCCGGTGGCGCGTCAGCGGACGCAAGGCATACACCACTGGTGCCCCGGCGCTGACTTTCATGCGCGTGAGCGCGCGCATTGACCCGCCCGGCGGCGAGCCGTTTGGCGCGCGCTTCCTCGTCCGACAACCCGCCGAGGGAGTAACCATCGAGCCCGGCTGGGACCCGGCAGGGATGCGGGCGGCGGCGAACCACACCGTTGTCTTCGATCGGACCCCAGCAGCCTTTCTCTATCGCGAGGACCGTCGTGGCTGCGAAGGCAACGTCTGGTTCCAGGTGGCGATCGCCGCGACCTACCTGGGGATTGGCCGGGCGGCGTACGAGGCCGGTCGCGACTACACCCGCGGCCGCAGGGCGGGCGGCCGCGACGGAACCATCAGCGATATCGAGTCGGTCCGGTTGCGCCTGGGTCGAACCCGCGGTGAGCTAATGGTGGCTCGGAGCAACCTCTTCGCCACCTGCGCCGAGTGGGTCGCCCTGCCGCGCGCCCGGAAGGAGGACCTGGTCAGCGCCTTCGGGCTGGCCAAGGTCGTCGCCGTCAACGCCGCCGCCACCGCCGCCGAGCAGTCGGTCCGGCTGGCGGGAGCCATGGGCCTCGACCGTGACCTGCCCATGGAGCGATTCCTGCGCGAGACCCGCGCGGGCCTGGCCCACCCCCCGGTCGACGACGTCGCCTACCTCAACCTGGCGGCGGAGGACCTGGAGGGCGCCTGAGATCGCCTCGGTGGCCGGTGCCGGGGAGTGTAGGCTCAACTCACAATGAGCCTCGCGGGCTTCGTCCAACTGGTGCTAGCCGATGGCGTCAGCACCGACCAGGAGCGGGCGCTGGCGGCGGTGATGTTGGGCTTGGTGGTGTTCGCCGCGGTGTTCGTGTTGGTCGAGCGCCAGCGGAGCAGGCGGGGGAGGGAAGCCCGGAAGGACCCGCCGACGGACCAGACCGGCGCTTCGGGCCCCCGGGTCGCGCCGGTCGTCGAGCCGGGGGCGCATCCGGACCCGCCTGCCGCAAGGCTCTACCGGCCTCCGCTCGCGAATCCGCGGGGCATCGTGCCCGACCCCATGCCGGTCGTGATGAAGCCGGTCCCGGCGCCCGCCCCGACCGAGGATCACCCCTCAGTGCTTGGGACGCCGGCCAGCCCTGATGAGATCGGCATCGTCATCCCCGACGATCAGCCGCCGCCCGCTCCCCAGGAGCCACCGCCCGCGGGCTGAGAGCTTCTAGTCGGTGAGGTTGGCGGGGTCGAGGAGGGCCTCGCGCTTGTCGCTGGGCACCTCCAGGCTGGAGACCATCATCTCGATCAGCTTCTTGCGGCCCTTCGGGGTGCCGATGAGGACCGCGCCCGCCAGCCTGCCTTTGTAGAAGAAGAGGGCCCGGTAGAGTCGCGCCTTCAGGTCAAGGCGAGTGACCGACTCCAGCTCACTGGTGTTCTCCGGGGTGATTCCCATCACGGCGAGGTTGGACTTGAACATCGAGGTGGTGTAGGTGGGCACCTCGCGGTACGGTGTCTTGCGGCCGAGCATGTTCAGCGCCGCGGTCTTGCCGTGGGCTTCGGCGTTGTCCCAGGTCCCCATCTGGTTGTACTGGCCGTCGAGCATCAGGTCCACGAATCGGGCCAGGTCGCCGCCGGCGTAGATGCCGGGCACCGAGGACTCGAGGTGCTCATCGACGACGATGCCCTTATCGAGCTTGATGTCGGTGCCCTCGAGCCAGTCGGTGTACATCGTCAGGCCCATCCCATAGCCGAGCATGTCGGCGCGGATGTCCTTGCCGGTGGAGGTGTGCACCGTCATGTGGCCGTTCACCGGCGCCACCGACTCGACCTCCTCGTTGTAAACCGTGACCACGCCGGCCTCCTTGGCGAGGAAGTCCACCATCTGGCCGCCCTCGTCATCGAGGACCCGCCTCAGGAAGCGGGGGCCGCGCTGGATCCAGGTGACGTTGAGGCCGCGGTGGCGGAAGCCCTCGGCCAGCTCGTAGGCGATGAAGCTGCCACCCACGACCACCGAGTCCTGCGACTGGTCGCACTTTTCGATGATGGCGGTGGTGTCGTCCAGCGTCTGGAAGGCGTAGGTCAGCTCCCTGACCTGGTCGGCGCCGGGGGCCGGGTAGGGCTCCGGATGCCCGCCGGTGCAGATCATCAAGGCGTCGTAGGGATGGTCCGAGCCGTCGTCGAAGTGAACCGTCTTGCCCTGGGAATCGAGGCTGGTCGCGACTCGCTCCAGCTGGAGATCGATGCCTCGCTGGGCATGCTCTTCGACCGTCCGCAGCATCACCCGCTCCCGGGGCAGGCCTTTGATGTAGCGGGGCAGAGAGACGCGGTTGTACAGCGGGTATGGTTCCAGTCCGATCAAGGTCACCGAACAAGTCGGGTCCTCAGCCTTGAGGGTCTCCGCGCAGGTGGTGCCCGCGATGCCGTTGCCGATGATCACGAAGAGCTGAGGCATAAGCGGTCAGTTTAGGGCCAAAGCGCGGCCGAGGGGAGGGTTCCGGCGGCCTCCCGCCCGTGTTGCTTTGTCTGTCCAGCAATCAACGTGTGACAGAGACCGGGAGTTAGCGAGTAGGGGCTGTGCAATTTGTGGCTCGGCTGTTACACTGCGCCATGTGAACGAAGAGGCTTCGTCTCATCAGCCTGCCAGCGAAGGCATCCACATCCTGGTGGTCGAGGACGACCCCGACATCGGCGGTGTGCTGGAAAGCTTCTGTGCCCAGCTTGGATACAAGAGCACCCTCCTGACCGGCGGGCAGGAGGCCATCGATCACTTCCGCGACGAGCGGCCCAGCCTGATGCTGCTCGACGTGATGCTGTCCGGCATCAGCGGCTTCGAGGTCTGCCGCACCGTGCGCACCTTCGATCCACTGACCCCGATCATCATCATCAGCGCCCGCGGCGACACTGCCGACCTCGTCGTCGCCCTCGACCGCGGTGCCGACGACTACCTCATCAAGCCCCTCAAGCTGCGCGAGCTGGAGGCTCGGATGGCGACCCAGCTACGGCGCGCGGATCTGATCAAGCGCCACGGCATGAGCACCATCATCAACCAGCCGCTGCACTTTGGCGACCTGATGATCGACTCTTCGGAGCACCGGGTCACCCTCAACGGCGACGCCATCAGCCTCAGCCCGCTGGAGTACCGGCTGCTGGAGTACTTTGCATCCCAGGCCGGCCAGGTTGTCAGCCGCGAGCGACTGCTCCAGGACGTCTGGCGCTACGTCGGCGAGGTCGAGACCAGAACTGTGGATACCCACGTCGGGCGTCTGCGTAAGAAGATCGAGGCGGACGTGAAGCAGCCGCAGCACATCGTCAGCGTGCCGGGCTTCGGCTACCGATTCGAGCGCCGCTTCCAAGCGGAAGCACCCGCAGGGGAGGCCGTCACGGCCTGAGGGCGGGAAATGACCTAAGCCGGCGGTCGCGCCGCCGGCTGGTCATTCCGCAGCTCTGCGACCATCGAGTCGACCACGTCCCGGAGGCTGCCGCCACCTCGCGCTGCCGTAGGTAACTGGGGCCGCGGTCGAGGATGGCCAATACGCGGGCGAGCTCGTGGCTGCAGTGCAGGCTCTCGGCGATCGGCGTCAGTTCCGAGACGAGGTTGGCGATTGACTGCCGCAGCGGGATCAGTTCGCCGTGGTCGTCGACGATGATCTGTGCCTCGAGGCCGTGGCGGGCGGCCCGCCATTTGTTCTCCCGGACCACCCACTCGCGCGGGATCGCCAGCTTGCCGTCACGGTCGAGGAGGGCGTCGAGATGCTCCACCAGGCACTGGAACAGCGCCGCCACGGCCGCCACCTCGCTGAGCGTCGGAATGCCGTCGCAGACCCGGAGCTCGACGGTGCCGAAGCCCGGGTGCGGGCGGACGTCCCACCAGACCTCGCGGATGCTGTGGATGGTCCGGGCCGAGATCAGGGTGGCCATGAAGCCTTCGAACTCGTCCCAGCCGGAGAGCTGGTAGGGCAGCCCGGCGGTGGGCAGCCCCTCGAAGACCTTCGACCGGCAGGAGGCCAGCCCGGTGTCGCGTCCCATCCAGTAGGGTGGAGGCGGAGAGGCCGAGGAAGTGGGGGATGTAGTAGGTGAGCGCGTTGACCATCGGGATGGCCTTCTCGCCCGAGCGGACCCTGACATGGATGTGGACGCCGAAGATCTGCAGCCGCCGAGCCAGCCATTGCATGTCCTCAACCAGCTTGAGGTAGCGGGGGTTGGGGCTTATCTCCTGTGTCGCCCAGTCGGTGAAGGGATGAGTGCCCGAGCACATCAGCTCCATCCCACGGGGGTCGGTCTGGGCTCGGACCTCGGCGATCATGGCGGCGAGGTCGCGGCGGGCGTCGTCGACGGTGGCGCAAACCCCGGTGAGGATCTCCACCGTCGACTCCATGAGCTCGTGTTTGGCCTTGGGATGGACGCCGCCCGGGGGTCCCTGGCCGATCGCGGCCAGCACCTCGGTCGCCCCGGAACGAAGCTCGCGCGACTCCCGATCGACGATCTCCAGCTCCACCTCGATCCCCAACGTGGGCCCCGGTGAAGGCTGGAACTCGATCGTCAGGCGAACTCCTCGAGCATCGCCGCGGTGGTCTTGATGCCGCCCTCGAATTGCGACAGGTCGAACTTCTCGTTGGGCGAATGGAGACGGTCGTCGGGAAGGCCGAAGCCGGCGGCCACCAGCTCCACCCCCAGCGCCTCCTGGAAGGCGCTCATCACCGGGATCGAGCCGCCCATTCGCACGAAGACAGGGTCGGCGCCGAAGCCACGCTGAAAGGCCCGCGCGGCGGCCTGGACACCGGGCCCGTCGATCGGGATCTTGACCGGCGGGTCGACGTTGATGGCGCTCACCGAGACCTTGATCCCGGGCGTCGCCAGCTCCTGGACCCGGCGCTCGAAAGCCGCCAGGATCACTCTCGGGTCCTGGTCGGGGACCAGCCGCATCGAGATCTTGGCCGCCGCCCGCGCCGGGATTACGGTTTTGGCGCCCTCGCCGGTGAAGCCACCGCGGATGCCGTGGACATCCAGCGTGGGTCGCGCGAAGGTGCGGTACAAGACCGGGTATTCGGGCTCACCGAAGAACTCGTCGCTGCCGATCTCCTCCCGAAGCAACCGGTCCTCGTCGATGCCGAGCCGCTTCCAGGATTCCATCTCCGCGTCGTCGGCCGGCACCAACGAATCGTAGAAACCGGGGATCGTCACGTGGCCACTTGTGTCCTTGAGGCCGGCGATGATCCACGCCAGCGCGTTGAAGGGGTTGGGGGCGGCCCCGCCATAGGTTCCCGAGTGCAGGTCCACCGCGGCCCCGCGCGCCTCGACCTCGAGGTAGAGGAGACCCCGAAGGCCGGTCAGGATGGCGGGCAGGCCGGGGGCGGGGAAATGGTTGTCGGCGCAGAACACCGCATCGCCCGTCATCTCCTCTTGGTGGTCCCGAAGGTAGTCGGGGAGGGCCTTCCCGCCGGACTCTTCCTCACCCTCGATCGCAAATTTGACGTTGACCGGCAGGCTCCCGCCGGCCCCCATCAGGGCCTCGACGCCCTTGATGACGGCGACCATCTGGCCCTTGTTGTCGTTGGCTCCCCGCGCGACCACCCGGCCGTCGACAATCACCGGCTCAAAGGGGGGCGAGGTCCATTCCTCGAGCGGGTCCGGCGGCTGGACGTCGTAGTGCCCGTAGAGGAGCAGGGTCGGCCTGCCCGGGGCTCCCAGCCAGTCGCCCCGTACCACCGGGTAGCCCTGCGCCGGCTCAGCGAGGTGGACGTTGTCCATACCGGCGCCGCGGAGGAGCTCCGCGGTTACCTCGGCGGCGCGCCGGGTATCAGCGGCGTGGTCGGGTAGAGCGCTGATGCTGGGGATTCGGAGGAGGTCGAGGAGGGCGTTGACGGATTCCTCCATCCGGCCTGAGGCGTACTCGAATGCGCTGCTCACACTGACCTCCTCACCAGCCGCCGGGGGACGGCGCGCGGAAGCCTGATTCTACGAGAGCCGCCTCTCCTTGCGGGAGCATGGGCACGGTGGGAAGGTCGAGGCGCCCTAGATCTTGTAGAGGATGCTCTCGAGCTCGGCCAGCTTGTCGCGCTCTGCCTGAGTCAGGATGGGATCGGGGTCGACCTTGAGGTCGTGGCTCTCCACGAGCACCGCCACCATCCGCTGGTGCCTGCCTGACTCCTCGCCCAGGTCGCTGTCCCTCAGCGCCCCCTGCCTGATGATCTCGTCTGTCCCTATCACCCCTCCGACGCTAGCACCGCTGACCACGAAGCTCAAGCTGCGGCTTGGACTGTGACCGAACCTGTGACGCGGGGCACTGAGGGCTGTCGCCGGGGTCCGGCCGAAGGCCGGCGGTTGCTATAATCCGCCGAGGAATCTCTCCCCCGTCACCGGTTTCGGTGAACGGGTTTTTTGTTTCTACGGAGTCCTGATGAGCCTGGCGATCCTGCTTAAGCTGGTCCAGGCGGTGCCGAAGCACGGTCGCTTGGTGTACTGCCTCTACCGAGATCCGCGCACCCCGCGGACCTGGAAGGTCGGCCTTGGCCTGTCCGTGGGCGCCATCCTATCGCCGTTCATCAACGTCCCCGAGATCGTCCCCGTGCTCGGCGAGATGGAAACCGTGGCGCTCCTGATCCTCGCCGTGAGCGCCTCGATGCGCTTCGTCCCCGAGTACCTCATCACCGAGCACGAGGCCGCCATCGTGGCGGGCAGCAGCTACTTCCACCAGGACATGCACAAAGCGGTCCAGCAGGCGATCGAGAAGCGGCACCGCGCCGGCTAGCGTCGACAATCAAAGGAGACCAATGAAGGTTCTGTTTGTGAAGGATGTCCCGGGCACCGCCGCCAGCGGCGATGTCAAAGAGGTTGCGCTGGGCTTCGCCCGCAACTACCTCTTCCCGCGCCGGCTGGCCACGCACGTCACCCCGAACGCGCTCAAGCACGTCGAGAAGACCAAGGTGGCCGCCGAGCGCCGCGTGGCCAAGGTGCGTGAGGATGCCGAGGGCCTGGCCCAGCAGCTGGGCGCCGCCTACATCAACGTCAGCGCCCGTGCCGGCGAGGAGGGCAAGCTCTTCGGCGCCATCACCAACCAGGACGTTGCAGACGCCCTCCAGGAGCAGTACGGGATCACCGTCGACAAGCGCAAGATCACCTTCCCTGATTCGATCAAGGCCGCCGGCTCATGGGTGGCCGAGGTCGACCTCGGCCAGGGCGTCAGCGCCACCGTCAACCTCAACGTCGAAGCCGAGTAGCGCCACTTACGCTGTGGAGGTAGGGCTGTCTCCGCGCGTGGCCCTCCGGCGATGACGCTGCAGGCGCCTCCCGGCGTGTCGACGGGCAACACCCCGCCCCAGAACCTCGAAGCCGAGGTGGCGGTCCTGGGTGCGCTGATGGTCAGCGTGGAGGCGATGGAGCGCGTCTCCGACATCCTCCGCCCGACGTATTTCTACTCGCCCCAGCACGCCGACATCTACCGTGCGGCCTACGAGCTGCACAAGCGTGGCGAGCCGGTCGACATCCTCACCCTCAACGCCGAGCTCGACAAGCTGGGCTTGCTGGAGCGAATCGGTGGCACTGATTACCTCGCCAACCTGGAGTCGGGTGGCGGCATCGCCGCCAACGTCGAGAGCTACGCCCGCCTGGTCGAGGAGACCGCGGTTCGCCGCGGCCTGCTGGCGGCCGGGCGGATGATCGAAGGCCTTGGGCGCGACGCCGGGCTCGACATCGACGAAGCGCTGGATGCCGCAGGCAGCGAGATCATGCGGCTGGCAGACGAGCGCACCACCCACGAGGCGGTGCGTCTCAGCGACGCCCTTGGCGACACCTGGAACCGCCTCGAGCGGCTGCACGAAAACCCCGACCAGGCGCCGGGCGTGCGCAGCGGCTTCGTCGACCTCGACGCCAAGACGGCCGGCTTCCAGCCCGGGACACTGACGATCATCGCCGCCCGCCCATCGGTGGGAAAGACATCGCTGGCCCTCAACATCGCCCAGCACGCGGCGCTCAAGGAGAAGGTGCCGGTCGCGGTGTTCTCCCTGGAAATGTCGCGCTGGGAGTTGACCCAGCGGCTGCTCTCGGGCGAGGCCGGGGTGGACTCCTACCTGCTTCGTACGGGCAAGATCGCCGACTCCGACTGGCCCAAGATCGCCAACGCCATGGGCTCCCTGTCCGAGGGGGAAATCTACATCGACGACCGCCCCGGCGCCACCGTCCTCGACATGCGCGCCAAGGCGAGGCGCCTGAAGATGCAGAAGCACATCGGGCTCATCGTCATCGACTACGTGCAGCTGATGTCGGGCTCCGGCCGCCCTGAGAACCGCACCCAGGAGGTTTCGGAAATCTCCCGCTCGCTGAAGCGCCTCTCGGTGGAGTTGGACATCCCCGTGATCGCGCTGAGCCAGCTGTCGCGCGCGCCGGAGCAGCGTGGCGACCACCGCCCGCAGCTGTCAGACCTTCGCGAGTCCGGCTCACTTGAGCAGGACTCGGACGTCGTCATCTTTCTGTACCGCGAAGGCCTCCACAACCCCGAGGTCAAGCGCAACAAGACCGAGCTGATCATCTCCAAGCACCGCAACGGGCCGATTGGGGAGGTGCCGCTGATCTTTCTTGAGAGCCAGACGCGGTTCGTCAGCGCCACCCGCCAGGCGCCGCCGATGCAGGCACCGGTGGCCGCGCCGCCGCCACAACCCCCGGCGTTCCCCGACGATGAGGACATCGACTGATGCCTGTAGCGATCCTGGTCGGAGGCCAGTGGGGTGACGAGGGCAAGGGCAAGGTGATCGACATTTTGGCCGGCAAGACCGACATGGTGATCCGGTCGCAGGGCGGGAACAACGCCGGTCACACCGTGGTCCACGACGGCGTGACGCACAAGTTCCACCTGATCCCGTCGGGGATCCTCTTTCCCAACTGCCTATGCGTCATCGGCAACGGCACCGTGCTCGACCCACGGGTGCTGCTCCAGGAGATAGATGCCCTGGCTGACCAGGGAATCGATACCAACCACCTCGCCATCAGCGACCGCGCGCACATGATCATGCCCTACCACCCAGTCTTCGACCGGCTCGAGGAGGAGGCCCGCGGCGACGATCGCCTGGGCACCACCTACAGGGGCATCGGCCCGGCCTACAGCGACAAGATCCGGCGCATCGGCTTTCGCATCGGCGACCTCACCAAGCCGCGGTTCATGGAGAAGAAGCTCAAGTTCGTGCTGCGGCTGAAAAACGAGATTCTTCGCAAGATGTACCACACCGACGAGTTCGACGAGAAGGAGATCCTCGACGAGTACATCGCCATCGGCGAGCGCCTCAATCCCTACATCCAGGACATTTTCCCGATGGTCCAGGATGCCCTCCGTGAGGACAAGAACATCCTCCTCGAGGGCGCCCAGGGCGCCCTCTTGGATCTCGACTTCGGCACCTACCCGTACGTCACCTCGTCATCGCCAACCGCGGGCGGAGCGCTGACGGGCTCGGGCATCCCGCCGCGGGAGGTCGACATGACGCTCGGGGTGTTCAAGGCGTACACCTCGCGCGTGGGATACGGCCCCATGCCCACCGAGATGCTCGGAGTCGATGGCGACCGGCTGCGCGAGCTGGGCGCCGAGTTCGGCACCACCACCGGCCGGGCCCGACGCGTCGGGTGGTTCGACGGCGTGGTCGCCAATTACTCGACCCTGATCAACGGCGTCGACTCGGTGGCGCTGACCAAACTGGACGTGCTCAGCGAGTACGAGACCATCAAGATCTGTACCGGGTACTTCCACAAGGGCGAGCTTCACCGCCACCCGATGAGCAACATCTCCCACCTCAAGCACGCCGAGCCGGTCTACGAGGAGATGCCGGGATGGGGCACGTCGATTGCGGACGTCAAGCACTGGGAGGAGCTCCCCGAAGCCTGCCAGCGCTATGTCGATCGGCTGGCCCAGGTAATCGGCGCCCCCTGCGACATCATCTCGGTCGGCCCCAGCCGCGACCAGACCATTTTCCGGCGCCTGCCCTACTGACGGGCATCCGGCTCCGAGCGCCGGGGGGCTGTTGCGGGACGCCGGGTACCCGCCGAGCGGGTGCACGGCTAGACATCCCACGGGCGTAAATGTCAAGCGGCAAGGGCGGATTGGGCGTGCGACATGGATGTAGGGAGATTGCGGACTCGAAGCTGACTTCGTGCTAATCTGGTAACGGCTCCACTACCAGAATAGAGAGGTGGCTTTCCTTGCGGCAGATGGTCGACCAACTCGAGCAGCAAAGATCCGAGCTCTACGGGGAACTCGCAAATACCGGTGACTTTCGCCGTGGCAACGTCGCCGAGAACTTCCGACGTTGCGGCAAGAAGGGGTGTGTCTGCGCAGATCCCGACCATCCTGGTCACGGGCCGCGGCACCTGCTGACACGCTCGGTGGAAGGCAAGACGAAGTCCACGCACCTGCGGCCCGGCCCAGAGCTCGAGAAGGCGCAGTTGGAGGTGGTGAACTACAAGCGGTTCCGTACGTTGGTGAACGAGATCGTGGACGTCAACGAGCAGATCTGCGATGAGCGTCCGGTAGCCATTGCCGACAATGCCAACTCGGTCGCCGACGTTCAAAAAAAGGGCTCCAAAAAGAGCTCCAAGCGGAGTTCGCCCAGGAAGTAGAGCGACTCATGACCCAGGTGCTCGCCGGCATCGGCGGCACGGTGGGAGGCCTGGACCTGGAGGACACGGAGCTCGTGGTACGCAGCGCGATGCATCGGCTGGGGGCATCGCTGCTGGAGAAACTCCTTGGCCTGGACCATGGCCATCGGGGCCAGAGCATCGACTGCAGTCGTGGCCACCAAGCGGTTTTTGCGGGCTACCGCGAGAAGGATCTCACTACCGTGCTCGGTCCGCTGCGGCTGCGGCGGGCCTACTACCACTGCCGCGAGTGCGGGACCGGCGTAGTCCCTAAA
>CABEAI010000022.1_pt1 | contig 27157 bp, 27 predicted proteins | sample 3132431 | NCBI WGS metagenome assembly CABEAI01 (sample SAMEA5534343, study PRJEB31848) | metagenome | biome: tundra; feature: field; material: soil | place: USA | collected 2013-05 | depth 0.45 m | reverse complement strand
TGTACGTCGGAAGGATCCGCCGCGATCTTTCGCACGAGCGCGGCATCGCGCTCTGGCTGGCCGCCGACAACCTTCGCAAGGGCGCCGCCACCAACGCCGTCCAGGTCGTCGAGCTGCTCTTTAGCTGATCTTCTCCGTCGCGCCGGCGCAGTAGAATCGGCAGACCATGAGCGCCCCTGTTGATCTCGGCCGTGTCCTCACAGCGATGGTCACTCCCTTCGACCCAGACGGCGACCTCGACCTGGCGAGAGCTGAGGAGCTGGCCAATGTGTTGGTCAACAACGGCAACGACGGCGTCGTCGTCGGCGGCACCACCGGGGAATCGCCGACCCTGTTGCACGACGAGAAGCTCGAACTCTACCGTACCGTCCGCCGGGCGATCCCCAATGCGGTGGTGGTCATGGGCGCGGGCACCAACGACACCCGGGCCTCGATCGAGCTGGCGCGCGACGCCCAAAAGCTTGAGGCCGACTGCGTCCTGGCCGTCGTGCCGTACTACAACAAGCCGCCCCAGAAGTCGCTGCTCGCCCACTTCAAAGCCATCGCGGCCGCCATCGACGTCCCGGTGATGCTCTACAACGTGCCCTCGCGCACGGTTGCCAACCTGGCCGCCGAGACCACCATCGAGCTGTCGCACGTCTCCAACATCGTTGCCCTCAAGGAGGCCAGCACCGACCTGACCCAGTTCGCCACCGAGGCCGCCGGGGTCGACTCGGGCTTCCGCATCTACTCCGGTGAGGACAGCCTCACGCTGCCGATGATGTCGGTTGGTGCATACGGCGTGGTCAGCGTCGCTGGGCACTTCGCCGGCAAGGGGATCGGGGCGATGATCGATGCCTATGTCGAGGGCAGAGTCGAGGAGGCGGCGCGGCTCCAGTACCGACTGCTGCCGATCTTCAAAGAGGTCTTCTGCACCGCCAGCCCGGTGCCCACCAAGGCTCTCTTCCGCGCCATCGGCCTTGACGTCGGGGATACCCGGCTCCCGCTCATCATGAGCGAGATTTCTGATGCGCAGGTGCAGTCGCTGCAGACGATTGTCGAGGAACTCGGCGACCTCGCCCTGACGCTGCCCCAGGCCGCGTCCACGACCGCCTGATCGACGACCGGGCTTGAGCGAAGCGCTTCAGATCCTTCACCAGGAGGTCCAAGAATGCACCCTTTGCGCCCTCCATCGCACGCGGACGAAGGCGGTGCCTGGCGCGGGCGACGCACAGGCTCGGATCATGGTCGTGGGCGAGGCCCCGGGAAAGAACGAGGACCAGGAGGGGCTGCCCTTCGTGGGCCAGGCCGGCCAGCTCCTCAACAAGCTGCTGGAGTCTGTTGGGATCAACCGCGACGAGGTCTACATCACCAACATCATCAAGTGCCGGCCGCCGGGCAACCGCGACCCGCTGCCGCAGGAGGTGACCTCGTGCTCGGCGTACCTTGATCGCCAGGTGGAGCTGATCCGGCCGGCGGTGATCCTGCTCCTGGGGCGACACGCGGTGCAGCGGCTGCTGCCCGGTTCGGACGGCATCTCGCGGATCCACGGCCAGCTGGTGGAGCGGGGGGACCGTGCCTACGTACCGCTGTACCACCCTGCCGCGGCCCTCTACAACAGCTTCCTCGTCGACACCCTCAAAGTCGATTTCCAGAAGGTGCGCGGCTACATCGACATGATCGAGTCCCGGCGGGCCGAGGCCCCCGAGCCAGAGCCCGAGGCCGATCAGGAGGAGCAGCTGTCGCTGTTCTGAATCCGGTGGGAGAATTGGCGAAGCCCCCACCGGATATAGCCGCGTCAAGCTCGAGCTTGATGCGGGGTTCGGCCCGTGCGAAGAAGATATGGCCCAACTGCTGAAGGTCATCCCGCTGGGAGGGCTGGGCGAGATCGGCCTGAACATGATGGCCATCGAGTACGACGGCAAGATCATCGTCGTCGACGCCGGCTTGATGTTCCCCAAGGAGGACATGCTCGGGGTCGACCTCGTGATCCCCGACATCACCTACCTCGTCGAGCGCGCCTCCCAGGTCCAGGCGATCCTGCTCACCCACGGCCACGAGGACCACATCGGGGCCCTGCCGTTTGTCATCAACCGGCTCAACGTGCCCATCTACGGAACGCGGATGACGCTCGGGCTGGTCAAGAACAAGCTCAAAGAGCACCGCTTGCTGGCCAACACCACCCTTCACGAGGTGAAACCCGGGGACGTCGTCAACCTGCCACCATTCAGCACCGAGTACATCCACGTCGCTCATTCGATTCCCGATGCCACCGCGCTGGCGATCACCACGCCCGTCGGCGTCATCCTTCACTCGGGCGACTTCAAGCTGGACCAGACCCCGGTCGACGGTCGCCCCACCGACATGTCGCGGCTGGGCGAGTACGGCCAGGACGGGGTCCTGCTCTTCCTTTCGGACTCGACCAACGCCGAGATGGACGGCCACACGCCCTCTGAGCAGGTGGTGGGGGAGGCCTTCCGCACCATCTTCCCCCAGGCCAAGGGCCGGATCATCATCACCACCTTCGCGTCCAATGTCTATCGCTTGCAGCAGGCGATGGAGGTGGCGGCCCAGTTCGGGCGAAAGGTCGCGGTGGTCGGCCGGAGCATGTCCAACAACATCCACCTGGCCCAGGAGCTGGGGCTGTTGAAGGTGCCGCCGGACACGCTGATCCCGGTAAAGCAGCTGGACAAGCACCCCGACGCCGAGGTGGTGGTTCTCAGCACCGGCGCCCAGGGCGAGCCACTGTCGGCGCTGTCTCGAATCGCCAACCGCGAGCATCCGCTGGTGCAGCTACGCAAGGGCGACACCGTCATCCTCTCGGCCACACCGATCCCTGGCAACGAGGAGCTGGTGCATCGCACCATCAACAACCTCTATCGCAACGGCGCCAACGTCTTCTACTCGGCGCGCAACCGAGTCCACGTCTCGGGACATGCCTCGGCGGGGGACCTCAAGATCGTGCTCAACCTGGTGCGGCCGAAGTTCTTCGTCCCCATCCACGGTGAGGATCGCCATCTGGCCCACCACGGCATGTTGGCGCACGACGTCGGCCTAGGAGAGGACAACGTGATGCTGGCCGGCGACGGCACCATCATCAACGTCGGCCCGCAGCTTTTCGAGCGGGGCGGAAGCGTCGAAGCCGGCTACGTCTTCGTCGACGGACTTGGCATCGGGGACGTTGGCAGCGTTGTCCTGCGTGACCGCAAGCATCTCAGCCAGGACGGCATCTTCGTCATCGTGGTCACCGTGGACCGCGCCACCGGGCGGCTGATCGGACCGCCGGACGTGGTCACCCGCGGCTTCGTCCACGAGGGCGCGGCCGATGACTTGATCGAGGCCGCCAAGAGCCAGGTGGCCAAGGCGATGGCCAAATGGGAGCCCAACAAAAGCGAGACCTCGCTGTTCCAGAACACGATCAAGGATGTGCTGGGCAAGTTCCTCTACGACCGGACCAAGCGGCGCCCGATGGTCATTCCGGTGGTCATGGAGATCTGAGACCGGCTAACATGCGCCCATGGCTGAGGCTCGGGCGGGCGAGATGCGGATTGCCCACATTGGTGACATTGACGTGCTTCTGACCCCGGCATGGGCGGTGGAAACGATCTTGCTGGTCCTGTTCTTTGCGGCGATCGGCCACTACGTTTTCCACCACGGCCTCGCCAGCGCGCTGGTGGGCGGCGTCGTGGTCGCCCTGGCGCACTGGGTCTCCGAGGTGGTGCACGACGTTGGCCATAACAGCGCCGCCCGCAGCACCGGGCACCCGATGACCGGAACCCGCCTCGGCTTTCTGCTGGTCTTGGGCGCCTGGCTGTACCCGGCGGACGAGCCGGAGCTGCCGCCCGAGGTGCACATCCGCCGGGCTCTCGGCGGTCCTGCCGGCAGCGCGGTGTTCACGGTGATCATCGGGATCCTGGCGCTAGTGCTCGCGGGCACCAGCATCGGCTGGATGGCTATGGTCTGGTTCCTGGATAACCTCCTGATCTTCACCCTCGGGGCGTTCTTGCCGCTTGGCTTCTACGACGGCAGCACGATCCTGCACTGGATGAGCAAGCGCGGGCAGCGCGCCGGCGCATAACCGGTCGGCAGTCGATCAGTGGCAGACTTGGTCACCGGCCTCGCGGAAATTGTGGTCTGGAGCCACGACGTCGATCGTGGCCTGGCTTTCTACAGGGACCTGCTCGGCCTTACGGAGATGGAGCAGAAGCCAGAGGTCAAGCCGCGCTTCCTGAAGGTCGCCAGCGGTAGTGCGGGTGTGCCCCAGATGGTGGTGCTGGTCCCTCACCCGGACCCACATGGCGCCTTCCCCGGTCAGAAGCCCAACAGGACACTCCACCACATGGCCTTCAGTGTGGCGGCGGACCGCTACGACGAGCTGGAATCAGCCTGTCGGGAAGCTGGGCTCGAAGTTCGCGGCGGGGTCCACCCGATCCTCGATGGTGTTCGCACCTTCTACGTCGACGACCCCGACGGCAACGAGGTCGAGATAATCGGTCCCGACGCATAGCTAACCCCCGAGAACGGGTGTTCAAATGCGGTCTTCGCTGTTAGACTGCGCCTGAACGTCTCGGTTCCCGTTTTTGCATGTCTACTACACGTCGTACTCCACGTCGCCGCACCGTAAGGACTGCTCCTCGCAAGGGACGCAGTAGCCCGGCGCGCACCCACCGCCCCGCGGCGAGGAAACGCACTCCGCCTCGATCGCCGTTGCCGCAGGCCCGGCTGCCGCAGATCCAGCTCACTGACGGCCAGCGCCGCGAGGGAACCGGCCTGCTCCTGATCATTGTCGCCGCCCTTATCACCTTGTCGATCGTCTTCTCGCCGGGCGCCGGATTGACCCGGGTGCGCGGTTTCCTGCTCGACTCGGTCGGGTTGGGATGGTTGGCGGTGGTGATTATCATGGCCGCCGGCGGGGTCGGCATGATCGGCGGCCGCCGCGCTGCATTCGAGGGCGAGACTGTGCGCGCCAGCCGCAACCCCCTGGCCGTCTTCCTCGGCATGGCCTTGCTCTCGATCTCAGTTCTCGGCCTCCTCCAGCTCCTGATGCTGCCCCCAGGTGAGTGGATCCTGCATCACCAGCAGGCGGGGGGCGTCGTCGGAGCGATTGTTGCCGGCCGCCTCAATGAGCTCCTCACCGCCTGGGGCGCCGCCATCGTCCTGTCCGGCGTGGCCCTCTTCGGCGCCATGCTCAGCTTCGACCTCTCGCTGGCGGCGATCGCGGAGAGAATCCGCCCGGCGGAGACCGAAGTCGTCGCCGAAGAACCCGAACCGCTGCCGTTGCCTGAAACCCGCCTCTGGACCGAGAAGCGCCAGCCCAAGAGCGGATCCCCGGTCGCCGATCCGCCGGAGCCGCTGTTCCCACGCCTGGAGAAGCCGCCAGATGTCGCCGAGGTGGTCGAATCGGTCTCGCCGGACATCCTCGACGCCGCCGAGGTCGAGCGCGCTCGGGCCGCGGCCCAGGCCGAGTGGGCTGCCGCGGCCGCCGCCGTGCACGAGGCCGATGCCGAAGAGCGGAAGGTATGGAACCTGCCGCCACTCAACCTCCTCGACCCGATGGGCTCAAAGCACGAAAAGCTGCAGGAAGAGGTGAAGCACAACATCGAGGTGATCGAGGGCACCCTGGCCAGCTTTGGAGTCGCGGCGCGAGTTCGCGGCGTCAACTCCGGCGCCAGCGTCACCCAGTACGAGCTCGAGCCCGCCAAGGGCGTCCCGGTGCGCAAGATCACGGCCCTGCATAACGACCTCGCCCTGTCGCTGGCAGCGCCGATCCGTATCCAGGCGCCGATCCCCGGCAAACCGGCGGTGGGCATCGAGGTCCCCAACAAGGCCAGCGCCCTAGTCACGCTGCGAGAGATCATCCAGAGCCCCGGCTTCCAGAGCGCCGGCAACCTGCTGGCGATGCCGATCGGCTCCGACGTCAGCGGCCAGCCGATCGTCGGTGATCTCAGCCGGATGCCCCACGTCTTGATCGCGGGCGCCACCGGGAGCGGCAAGAGCGTCTGCGTCAACGCGCTGCTGGCCGGCTTCATGCTGCGCAACACGCCCGACCAGCTGCGGCTGGTCCTGATCGACCCCAAGCGCGTCGAGATGTCGATGTACAAGGACCTGCCCCACCTGCTGGTGCCGGTGGTGACCGAGGCCGACCACGCGGTGGCCGCGCTGCGCTGGGCGGTCACCGAGATGGAGAACCGCTACAAGCTCTTCGCCTCGCATTCGGTGCGCAACATCGCCGGCTTCAATGCGCGCGCCCCCGAGATCGGGCTCGAGGCGGTCCCCTACATCATCATCGTCATCGACGAGCTGGCCGACCTGATGATGGTGGCCGGCAACGAAGTCGAAGAGCTGATCTGCCGCGTCGCGCAGCTGGCGCGCGCGGTGGGGATCCACCTCGTCGTTGCCACGCAGCGTCCTTCGGCCGACATCATCACGGGCCTCATCAAAGCCAATATCCCCAGCCGCATCGCATTCGCCGTCAGTTCCGGGATCGACTCCCGGGTCGTCCTCGACGAGACCGGCGCCGAGAAGCTGCTCGGCCGCGGCGACATGCTCTACCTTCCGGTGGACGCTGGCAAAGCCACCCGGATCCAGGGCGTGATGGTGTCCGACAAGGAGCTCGAAGGGGTCATCGACCACTGGAAGGACCAGGGCGCCCCGGCGTACCAGGAGGAAATCTTCAACCTCGTCAGCACCGTCTCCTGGGCACGCGACGGCGGCAAACGCGATCCCATCTTTGAGCGCGCCGCCCGCGTCGTGGCCAGCGAGGGACGCGCCGCCACCAGCCTGCTGCAGCGCAAGCTGTCAATCGGCTACACGCGGGCGGCCCGAGTTATCGACCAGTTGGCCGAGTACCACGTCGTCGGGCCGTACGAGGGCAGCAAGTCCCGCGAAGTGCTGATGTCGCTCACCGAACTCGATGAGCTCTTTGAGCGCTTCAACAGCCCGCAAGAGCCGGTGGCCATCAACCAAGGCCCAGAGGACGACGAGCCGGGCTACTAGGCGCCGCCTGCGGCTTCCGGAATCACAACACTAGAATTGGCTCGACGCACTGCCCCCTGTGTTTTGGTGCGCGCAACGGAAGGTTGATGCTAGGAAGCAAGCTCAAGCAGGCCCGCGAGGCCAGGGGTGTCCCCCTGTCAGAGGTCGAGTGGGCGACCAAGATCAAGTCGACCTACCTCGAAGCTCTCGAGGAGGAGAACTACGGCGACATCCCCGGTACGGTGTACGCTCGCGGATTCCTGCGCACCTACGCGCGCTACCTGGACCTTGACGCCGACCCGCTGATCGCCGAATACAACGCTTCCGCGGGTGCCAACGAGATCATCTCGACCCGCCCCGCGGTGATGGTGGAGCCGAGGGGGTTGTTGGTGACGCCGGCCATGGTGGTCGGTATTGCGCTCGTCCTGCTGCTGGCGGTCTTCGGCTTCTACGTCAAGACCCAGTTCGATCGCTACCAAGCGTCACTGGCTGCGGGGTCGCAGCCGACGCCCCGGGCCGCCCTGCCCTCGCCTGTACCGTCGGCGTCCGAAGCGCCCACTCCCAGCCCATCACCGACCGCGAAGGTTTATACAGGCGTCGAGCTGGTCATCAAGATCCAGGGCGGCCCCGCGTGGTTGCGGGTTGACAGCGACGGCCAGCCGTCGGCCGAGACCACCGCCGGAGGCAAGATTTATCAGCCGGGTGCGGTGCTGACCTTCGACGCCACCAAGACCATCCACGTCATCAGCGGCAAGGCCAACAACACCTTCGTGACCTTCAACGGCCAGGACCAGGGCGCCATGCAGGGCAACGGCGACGTCGCCGACAAGACCTACACCAAAACCTGAGGGATAGGAATGGCAGACGCCAGTTTCGACGTGGTTTCTGAATACGACCGCCAGGAGCTCGTCAACGCCGTCGACCAGGCTCAGCGCGAGATCGGCAATCGCTACGACTTCAAAGGCACCAACTCCACGCTGGAGCTGGCGGAGAAGGAGATCACTCTGGAGGCTGACAGCGACTACAAGCTCGGGGCCATGATCGACATCCTCCAGTCGAAGATGGTCAAGCGGCACGTGGATCTGAAGGTTCTCGATCCGCAGAAGGTTGAGCCGGCCGCCAAGGGCCGCGTGCGCCAGAAACTGAACCTGCGCCAGGGACTGGCGGACGACCTGGCCCGGGACGTCGTCAAGCGCATCAAGGCCGAGTTGCCCAAGCTGCAGCTCCGGATTGAGGGCGACAAGGTGCGAGTCAGCGGCAAGTCCAAGGACGACCTGCAGGCGGCCCAAAAGCTGCTCAGGGAAGCCGACCTACCGGTGCCGCTCCAGTTCACCAACTACCGCTGAGACGCGAGTCGCCGCGGGTCACCGCCGTGGCCGCGGTATCGCCCCCAAAACCGGGTACGCTGACACCGATGACCGAGACCGTCGTCGAGGCGGGGGAAACCGCGCGGACCAGCACCCGTAGCGCCAACCTCAACCTGCCCAACGCCCTCACCACCCTTCGCCTGCTCCTGATCCCGGTGATCCTGCTCACCTTCGACGCCGGGTTCACCTATCACCAATTCGTGGCCCCGGCGCTCTTCATCCTGGCCTCGATCACCGACTCGCTCGACGGGCGCATCGCGCGTCGGTACGCCAAGGTGACCACGCTGGGTAAGTTCCTCGACCCCCTGGCGGACAAGATGCTGATCCTGGCGGTGCTGGCGTTGCTGGTGCAGGATGCGCTCCTGCCGGCGTGGATGGTGGTTCTGGTGGTCGGCCGAGAGCTGCTGATCACAGGCCTGCGCGCGGTCGGGGCTACCCAGGGTCTGATCATCGTCGCCACCCCGTTCGGGAAGACGAAGACCGTCAGCCAGATGTTGGCGGTGGGCCTGCTGATGCTGGCGCGGCCCTACCCGGGCGTAACCGGTCTGGCCACCGTGATGGTATGGGCGGCCGTCATCTTCACCGTCTTCTCGGGCCTTGACTATCTCTGGCGCTACCGGCGCCTGCTGTACCGCTGAGGTGGTCGAGGGCACCTCGCTGCGCTCTCTCCATGACATCCTCCGGCAGCGCGGGCTGAAGATCGCAGTCGCGGAGTCCTGCACCGGCGGCCTGCTGGCGGCGGCCCTGACGGAGCTGCCCGGATCGTCGCAATCGTTTCTCGGCGGGATGGTGACCTATGCCAACCAGGCCAAGATCGGGATCCTTGGCGTCGACGAGGGACTGATTCTTGCCCATGGCGCGGTCAGCCCCCAGGTGGCGGCCCAGATGGCGCGGGGAGCCGGCAGCGTCTTCGGGGCGGAGGTGGGCCTGGGCGTGACCGGAATTGCCGGCCCCGACTCGGAGGGCGACAAGCCGGTGGGCCTGACCTACATCGGTGTCAGCCACGAGGACAACACCGTCGTGCGCGAGTACAACTGGACCGGCGACAGGGCCTTCAACCGGGCCGCCAGCGTGGCGGCGGCGATCGAGCTGGCCGCCGAGATTCTTTCTTGACAACTACACTACTGCGTGTAACTATTGCCCGAATGGGGATTGTGGTAGGATCGAACAAACGTTCGACTACAGGTCCAACCACACGAGGGAGCACGGCATGAGTTTGAAGAGCGATAAGGGCGACAAAGGCGAGGCAGTCGAGAAGCCCAGCGAGAAGGACCACACGCTGGATTCGGCGCTGGCGCAGATCGAAAAGTCCTACGGCAAGGGCGCGATCATGCGTCTGGGTGACGCCCCGGCGACCCGGAACATCGAAGTCATCCCGACCGGCGCGCTGACCCTCGACCTGGCCCTTGGCGTTGGGGGCATCCCGCGGGGGCGGGTGATCGAGATCTACGGCCCCGAATCCAGCGGCAAGACCACCCTTGCGCTCCATCTCGTGGCACAGGCACAGAAGCTCGGTGGGGTGGCAGCCTTCATCGACGCCGAGCACGCCCTCGACCCGCCCTACGCCGCCCGCATCGGAGTCAACACCGACGACCTGCTCGTCTCCCAGCCCGACACCGGCGAGCAGGCGCTCGAGATCGTGGATGTGCTGGTGCGCAGCCAGGCGGTCGACATCGTGGTGGTGGACTCGGTGGCGGCGCTGGTACCCAAGGCCGAGATCGACGGCGAGATGGGCGACAGCCACGTCGGCCTGCAGGCTCGCCTCATGAGCCAGGCCCTGCGCAAGCTGACCGGCGCGATCTCGAAATCCAGCACCTCAGTGGTCTTCATCAACCAGCTGCGCGAGAAGATCGGCGTGATGTTCGGCAACCCCGAGGTCACCACCGGCGGTCGGGCGTTGAAGTTCTACGCATCGGTGCGCCTGGATGTGCGCAAGATCGACACCATCAAGAACGGGCTTGACGTCGTCGGCAACCGCGTCAAGGTCAAGGTGGTCAAGAACAAAGTCGCGCCACCGTTCCGGGCCGCCGAGTTCGACATCCTCTACAACGAGGGCATCTCCTACCTTGGCAGCGTGCTCGACGCGGGCATCGACGCCGGCATCGTCGAGAAGCAAGGCTCGTGGTTCTCCTTCGGCCAGGACCGGCTCGGCCAGGGTCGTGAGAACGTCCGCGACTTCCTGCGCTCCAACCCGGATGTAACCGACAAGATCGTGTCGACGCTGCGCGAGAGACTCGCCAACCAGCGGGCACCCAAGCCGGAGGTGACGGCAGTCGCCGGGGCGCCCAAGCCGGCAGAAGCAGCTCAAGCATCAGAGCAGGCCGGGGCCACGGTCGACAGCGCCGAGGTTCCCACAGTGGGGGAAGGCATGCCGGACCTCGAAGCCCCAACGCCGGCTCAGAAGAGTCGGCAGGCAGCCGCACCGGCGGGTAAATAGCGCAGCCGCCCGAAAGGGTGATCGACGTGGACCTCGATCCCAATGACGTCGAAGGGGCGGTAGAGAAGGCACTCCGCGTTCTCAACGCCGCCTCCCAGACCCGATCGGGGCTTAGCCGCAAGCTCGAGCGAGCCGGTTACTCGGCGCCCACGGTCAATGAAGCCTGCAACCGGGTGGCGGCGATGGGTTACGTCAACGACCGTGCCTACGCCGAGGCCACCCTGTCCAAGCGCCAGCGTCAGGGTCGCGGGGTGAAAGTGATCGCCTCGGAACTCAGGCACAAGGGCATCGACAGCGCGCTGGTCGACGAGATCCTGGGCGAACTGAGCGTTGAGGACGAGGTCGAGCGGGCCGCCGAGCTCGCCGGCAAGCTACTGAGCCGTCATGGCGACGAGCCCTTGGTGCGCCAGCGCGAGCACGTGATGGGCGGCCTGCTCAGGTGTGGCTACCCGCCCTGGGTGGCAAAAAGGGCTCTAGAGAAGGCCTCCGCGCTAGACTCTTAACCCTCAAACGACTTAGAAATTTGAGCCCTTCGCCATCACTGGTGATAGCGCGCTCTTTCCTCTAGGCACGTTCAAAACTGAATAACAAAGCGAGGTGACACTAACCATGACGCTGTCAGTCCTACTCGGACTAATGGCTGGGATGGTGGTGGCGGGCGGACTTGGCGCCATCCTGGCGCTGGCATTGGTCCGAACCAAGGGAAGAGCCGACCTGCGCGCTGCGCGGGCATCGGCGGAGAACGCCCTCGCCAAAGCCGAGACCTCGGCAAAAGAGATCGTCCTTGAAGCCAAGGAGCAGGCTCACCAAATCCGAGCCACAGCAGAAGACGAATCCCGTGAGCGTCAAAAAGAGGTGCTAGAACTCGAGCGCAGCATCCAACAGCGCGAGGAGACGATTCTCGCTCGTTTGGATGAGCTCGAGAAGAGGCAGGAAGCCTTAAAGACCGCCGAGACGTCGCAACAACAGGCAAAGGAGTTCCTGCAGCGACGGGGGGCCCAGTTGGACAGCGAGCTTGAGCGAGCCTCAGGAATGAGCCGCGACCAGGCCCGCGCGCACCTTCTGGCCACCCTCGAGCGCGACCTGTCCCAGGAAGTAGCCTCCCGGATCCGGGAAGCCGAACGGTATGCGCGTCAGGAGTCTGAAGCGCGTGCCAGGGAAATCGTGGTCACGTCGATCCAGCGGGTTGCCGCTGACCAGACCACGGCAACCACGGTCGCCGCCGTGCACCTTCCCAATGACGAGATGAAGGGTCGCATCATCGGCCGCGAGGGACGCAACATTCGCGCCCTGGAGCTGGCCACCGGTGTCGACCTGATCATCGACGACACCCCGGAGACGGTGATGATCTCAGGCTTCGATCCCGTTCGGCGAGAGATCGCCAGGAACGCGCTGGAGCAGTTGCTGAGTGACGGCCGCATCCACCCTTCGCGAATCGAGGAGGTGGTGGCCAAGGCCCGCGACCAGGTACAGGCACAGGTCCGGCGCGAGGGGGAGCAAGCCCTTACTGAGATCGGCGTCCATGACCCGCACCCTGAACTGGTGCGGCTGCTTGGCTGCCTGCGCTTCCGCACCAGCTACGGACAGAACGTACTGAGTCACTCCAAAGAGGTGGCAGGTCTCTGCGCCACCATGGCCGCAGAGATAGGTTGCACGCCGGAAGAGCAGGCTATTACCCGGGAGGCCGGCCTGCTCCACGACCTGGGCAAAGCCGTCGACCACGAGGTCGAGGGTCCGCACGCCATCATCGGCGGTGAGATCCTGGTGCGCCTGGGCCGCTCGGCAGCGGTCGTGCACGCGGTCAAGGCTCATCACTACGACGAAGAGCCGGCGACCCTAGAGGCGATCCTGGTCATCGCCGCCGACGCCATCTCCGCCGCCCGTCCGGGTGCGCGTCGAGAGACGCTGAGCAACTACATCAAACGGCTTGAGAAGCTGGAGGGGATTGCCAACTCCTTCCCAGGGGTTGAGCGCTCGTATGCCGTTCAAGCCGGCAGGGAGATTCGCATCATCGTGCGTCCCAACCAGATAGACGACCCCACCGCCCAGGTGATGGCGCGAGACATCGTCAAGCGCATCGAAGGGGAGCTGACCTACCCGGGCCAGATCAAGGTGACGGTTATTCGAGAAACGCGAGTTATAGAATACGCCAAGTAGAAGAAGGGCGAGCCGCAAGGCTCGCCCTTTCTGTTTCTAAGGCCGACGGATCAACTTTCGTCCGTTGAGGGCCAAGTACGATAGCTGGGATCATGAGCGACACCGTTAATGTGCTGGCGGTCGGCGACCTCATCGGCCGGCCGGGCCGGCGCGCCGCCACTCGCCTGATACCTCAGCTCCGGCGTGAGCTCGGCATCGACATGGTGGTCGCCAATGGCGAGAACGCCTCCGGCGGATTTGGTCTGTCGGTGAGCGACGCGCGCGATCTCTTCAGCTCCGGCGTCGACGTGATCACCAGCGGCAACCACATCTGGGACCAGAGGGAGATCATCACCGCCCTCGACGACATGCCCATCCTGCGTCCCCTGAACTATCCGCCAGGCACCCCGGGCAAGGGCTACCTCGTCCACGACCTCGGTGAGCGCGGGCGGGTGGCGGTCGCCAACGTCCAGGGCATGGTCTTCATGCCACCGATCGATTCACCGTTTCGGGCCATCGACGTCTTCCTCGCCGAGACCGAAGATGTGACCATGCGCATGGTCGACATCCATGCCGAAGCCACCAGCGAAAAGCAGGCGATGGCTCATTACCTGGACGGAAAAGTCAGCCTGCTCTGGGGCACGCACACGCACACGCCCACCGCGGATCAGCGGGTCATGCCGGGTGGTACGGCCTACGTCAGCGACCTCGGCATGGTCGGCCCGCGCGACGCTGTCATCGGAATGGACGCCGAAGGATCGCTGCGACGGTTTCTCACCGGCATCCCACAGCGCTTCAAAGTTGGCACTGGGGTGGTGACTTTCAATTCGGTTGTGGTTAGGATAAACGTCACCACTGGCCAGGCTGAGTCGATCGAGAGGGTGGACCACACCGTCGATGTCTCATCCGCCGAATAACGATGCAGACATTGGAAATACTCAAAGTCTCAGCAACCTCCAAGCCCGTTGCCGTGGCCGGTGCCATCGCAGGAGTGGTTAGGACGCAGTCGCGCGTAGAAATCCAGGCGATAGGCGCCGGCGCCATCAACCAGGCGGTCAAGGCGATCGCCATCTCCAGGGGGTATGTGGCCCCCGGTGGCCTCGACCTGATCTGCATCCCCTCGTTCATCGACATATCGATCGATGGCGAGGAGCGCACCGGCATCCGGCTGCTGATCGAAACCCGCTAAGCCTCGCCCCCGCGCGCCCGGCGGATAAGCTTGCCCGGATGGGGCAGGGAGTGGTCCAGAGACCGGCGGTGACCAACTCGGAAGAAGACGCTCTTTCAGCGCCTCTGCCCGACACGGTGACCCCCAACCCGGCCGCCTCCAGCGCCTCATCGAAGGCACAGAGCCCTGTCCTGCAGCAGTACCTGGCCGCCAAGGCCGAGCACCCGGACGCCGTTCTTCTGTTCCGCCTCGGCGACTTCTTCGAGACCTTCCAGGAAGACGCGGAGGTCGCTCACCAGGTCCTCGGCATCACGCTGACGTCACGAGATTTTGGCCGCGCCGGGCGCCACCCGATGGCGGGTTTCCCGCAGCACGCCGCCGAGGGTTACATCGCCAAGCTGCTCACCGCGGGCCACAAGGTCGCCCTCTGTGACCAGGTCGAGGAGGCTTCCGCGGCGAAGGGTTTGGTGCGCCGCGAAGTGATTCGCGTCCTCACGCCGGGCACTGTGGTCGAGGGCGCACTCCTGGACCCCGCCCGTGAGAACCCGCTGGTGGCGCTGGCCTGGGACGACGAGCGCATCGGCATTGCTCTGCTCGAGGTCTCGACCGGACGGATCGAGCTGACGGAGCTGCCGGTCGCCCAGCTGGCGCTGCTGTCTGAGGTGCTGGCGCGGATCGCTCCCTCAGAGGTCCTGGTCGCCGACGAGGCGGAGAGCGCGGTGGCGGCCTGGCGCTCGGGTGGAGCAGAGGCCTGGAACCTCAGCGTCCTCGAGACATGGCGCTTCGAGGCCACCCGCGGCCGGCAGCGGGCGCTCGAGGCCCTGGGGGTCAGCAGCCTTCGCGGGTTCGACTGCGACGACCTCGGCCCCGCCCTGGGTGCGTTGGGAGCGGCGCTCGACTACCTCGCCCGCAACCGCCTGCAGCTACCCAAGGAGGTGATCCGCCTCCGCCGTGCCCGTGTTGAGTCTTCGATGCACCTCGACGCGCCCACGATCGCCAACCTGGAGCTTGTCGAATCCCTGGGTGGTGGCGGTCGCGGCCTGCTGGGCCAGATGGACCGGACCCGGTCGCCGATGGGGGCCCGGCGACTGCGGGCGTGGTTGCTGTCACCGCTGATCGACGTCGATGCCATCGAAGCGCGCCTGGCCGCGGTTGAGGCACTGGTTACGGACGCGGATCTGCGCGCCAGGTTGGAGCACGAACTGCGACGCGTGCGCGACCTCGAACGCCTCACGACCCGAACCTGCCAGGGTCGCGCGGCGCCACGCGACCTCGGCGCTATCCGCGACTCGCTGCCGGCGCTACAGAAACTCTCCGAGGTTTTGGTCGGCATCAGCGGCGACGCCCTGGCCGGTCCTCGAGAGGGGATCCGGCCTGAGCCGGCCATCGCCAGGACGCTGGACGCCGCCCTTGAGGCTTCCCTCCCTGCAACAAGCGCCGAGGGCGGCATCGTCCGACTCGAGTTCGACGCCCGCCTCGACGAGCTGCGCAGCTCGATCCATGACGCGCAGGCGTGGATCGCCGGCCTGGAGCAGCGCGAGCGAGACGCCACCGGGATCAAGGGGCTCAAGGTCGGCTTCAACCGCGTCTTCGGCTACTACCTCGAAATCAGCAACGCCAACCGGTCGCCGATCCCGGAGCGTTACCAGCGCAAGCAGACACTCGCCGGCGCCGAGCGCTATTTGACGCCGGAGCTCAAGGAGAAGGAGAGCGTGGTCCTCAACGGCGAGCAGGCGATCTTCGCCCGCGAGCGTGAGGTGTTCACCGAGCTGTGTGCCGAGGTGGCCCGGTCGGCTGAGGGCCTGTTGCGCTCCGCCGAGGCCATCGGCGAGCTCGACGCCCTTGTCAGTCTGGCCGCCGCGGCAATCGAGCATGGATGGGCCCGCCCGGTCGTCTTTGACGGCTACGATATTGAGATTCGCGAGGGACGTCATCCATTGGTGGAGGCGGCTCTGGGTGCTGGCAACTTTGTCGCCAACGACCTCGACCTGCACGAGGACGGCCGCCTGCTCTTGCTCACGGGGCCGAACATGGCGGGTAAATCCACTTACCTGCGTCAGTGCGGGATCCTGGTGCTGCTGGCGCAGGTTGGCAGCTTCGTGCCGGCCGCCTCGGCGCGCGTGGGGATTGTCGACCGGGTCTTCACCAGGGTGGGCGCCCATGACAGCATTGCCACCGGCCTCTCCACCTTCATGGTCGAGATGGTCGAGACCGCCAACATCCTCCACCACGCCACCAGCCGCAGCCTCCTGGTCATCGACGAGATCGGCCGCGGCACCAGCACCTACGACGGGATCAGCATTGCCCAGGCTGTGGTGGAGCACATCCATGACGCCCCAGGGCTGGGATGCAAGACGCTCTTCGCCACCCACTTCCATGAGCTGACAGCGCTGGCCGAGACACTACCGGGGCTTCGCAACCACCGTGTCGAGGTCAGCGAGGTCGGTGGCCGCGTCACCTTCCTCCACCGCATCGTCCCAGGCGGAGCCGACCGCAGCTACGGCATCCACGTCGCGGAAATCGCCGGCCTGCCAAGCGACGTCACGGCACGCGCCCGCGAGGTGCTTCGGGCGCTTGAAGAGGCGCGTCCGCTGGCGGGGGCGACCGGTGCCCGGGATCAGCTGAGCCTGCCGATCGAGGTCACGCACCCAATCGTCAGTGAGCTGGCCGACATCGAGATCGAGAACCTCAGCCCCCTCGAAGCGCTGAACCAGCTGGCCCGGCTCAAGTCACGCCTGACAGTGGACAGCTGATGGGCATCGTTCGCCTCGACCAGGCGGTGGCCGACGCCATCGCCGCCGGTGAGGTGGTGGAGCGACCGGCGTCGGTGGTCAAGGAGCTGATCGAGAACAGCCTCGACGCCGGCGCTGAGCACACCACGATCGAAGTCGATGGCGCAGGCATGGATCGCATCCTGGTGTTGGATGACGGCGCCGGGATGCCGCCCGGCGATCTGCCGCTGGCCTTCATGCGCCACGCAACATCGAAACTCTCCAGCATCGCCGAACTCGGCCGCATCGAGTCGCTTGGATTCCGCGGCGAGGCGCTCGCCAGCATCGCCGCCGTCTCCCGGGTGGAGGCTCGAAGTGCGCTGCCGGGCGCGACCGAAGGCGCCCTCATCACGGTGGAGTACGGGTTGGTGGCTGAACTGCAGCCGGCTGCTCCAATCGCCGGCACCCGCATCGAAGTCAGGGGCCTGTTCGAGAACATGCCGGCTCGGCGCGCGTTCATCAAGCGCCCGGCCACCGAGGTGGCGGCGGTGACGCGGGTTGTCGTGGCGCTGGCTCTGTGTCACCCAGGGGTTGCGTTTCGACTGACAGTGGATGGCCGGCGCACCGTCGAAACCCTGGGCAACGGGGACCGGGCCGCTGTCATGCGCTCGGTTATCCGTGGCGGGCTGGAGGCTCTTGAGGTCAGCGGCGGCAGCGGCGCGGCGACGGTCGCGGGCCTGATCAGCGAGCCCGGAGGCTTGCGGCGCAGTCGCGAGTACCTGTACCTCTCGGTTAACGGGCGCCCGATATCGAGCCGGAGTCTGGCTTTCGCAGTGGAGCAGGCTTATCGCGGGCTGGCGGCACCGGGACTGTTCCCGGTCGGCACGCTGGCCCTGAGCCTGCCGGTGGAGACCATCGACGTCAACGTCCATCCGACCAAGCGCGAGGTGCGCTTTCGCGAGGAGCGCGCGGTCTTCAGCCTGATCCAGGCGAGCTGCCTCGAGGCCCTCAGCCGGAGTGCCGCCTACACCGGCTCCGGCCTCCTATCGGCACCGGGCGTCCCACCATCGCGAGCTGAGTACCTCGTCGGTGGAGAGAGTGGCGTGGCCCTGGCCGAACCTCCCGGCGTGACCTCGTTCGCCACGACGGATTCGGTTCCGGCCGCGGCCGGCGCCCCCCTCGTCGAGGAGCCGCCGCTGGCGGCGATGGAGTCCGCGCCGGTGTCGGGGACGGCCATTCTCCGCGGCCCCTTCCGCCTGGTCGGCCAGGTGATGGATTGCTACATCGTCGCCGAAGGACCGAACGGCCTTGTCCTGGTCGACCAGCATGCCGCCCATGAGCGTGTGCTCTTCAACCAGCTGCTCGCCGGGCGCGGCGCGACTACACGCCAGCCGATGCTGGTACCGGCATTGCTCCAGCTGACCCCGGTGCAGGCCGCTTGCCTCGAGGACTGTCGGTCCGACCTGGCGGCTGCCGGCCTGGAGATCGAGGACTTCGGTGGCAACGCGGCGCGACTGATGGCGCATGATGCGGCGTTGCCATCGCGCAACATCGACCGGATCACCCTGGACGTTCTCGACAGTCTCATCGCGGAGGGCACCGAGGTCGACCACAGCCGTCGACTCGAGCGTGCGACTTACACCGTCGCCTGCCACTCGGCGATGAAGTTCGGCCAGCGACTCAGTCGCGAGGAGATGGAGGCGTTGCTGCGCGCACTGGAGACCGCCGACCCGGGCATCACCTGCCCGCACGGGCGCCCCACCATGCTCGAGATCAGCGACGGCCAGCTGCGCCGGGAGTTTCACCGCAGTTAGCCGGGCAGCGATCGGCACCATGCCGGTGGCCATCGTCGGACCCACCGCGGTGGGCAAGACTGCGGTCGCGGTCGAGCTGTGCCGCCGCGTCGGCGGCGAGATCGTCTCCTTCGACTCGCGCCAGGTCTACAGGGGCCTCGAGATCTGCAGTAACGCGCCAACCGCGAAAGACCTCAAGGGTGTCCGCTGTCACCTGGTCGGCGAGATCCCGGTCGGCCAGAAAGTTGACGCCGCTGGCTACGTCAGAATGGCTTGCCCGATCGTGGAGGGCTTGATCGCCGCAAGGCGACAGGCAGTACTGACGGCCGGCACAGGGCTGTACCTGAAGGCGCTGCTCGACGGTCTCGACCTCGGCGGCCACGCCGCCGATGCCGAGCTCCGCCACCGGCTGGAGGAGCAAGCGCTAGACAACCTGTCGGCCCTGCATCAGCGCCTTGCCCAGCTGGACCCAGGCGCCGCAGCGAAAGTTGACGCTTCCAACCCGGTGCGAGTTGTGCGGGCCATCGAGCTCGCTTTGCGCCGCGAGCGTGGCGACCGCGCCACCACGCAGGCTGCACCCGCGCTGGCGGCGACTAAGATCGGCCTGGACGCCCCTCGCGCCCAGCTCTACGAATGGATCGATGCCCGCCTCGACACCATGCTGGCCGCGGGCTGGATGGCCGAGATCGAGGCGCTGGTCGACTCCGGGGCGGCCATCAGTGGCACCGCCTTGAGCAGCATCGGCGTACGCGAGCTTGCCGAGGTGGCCGCCGGCACGCTCAAGCTGGAAGTCGCCCGGGAGGCCATCGCCAAGCGCACCCGGAACTACGCAAAGCGTCAGCTGACGTGGTTTCGCGCCGACCTAGAGGTGCGCTGGCTGGACGTGACCAAGTTCACGGGGTCCGATATCGTTGAGGCCATACTGGACTTGATCGAGAAGCCATGAAATTCCACAAGATGCAGGGGGCAGCCAACGATTTCGTCGTCATCGACGGCCGTGAGCTTACGGGCGTTGATTGGTCGGCGCGGGCGATTCGCGCCTGCGACCGGCGGGTCGGCGTTGGCGCCGACGGCATCCTGGTGCTCGAGCACAGCGGCAGCGACGACTTCCGCATGCGCTACCACAACGCCGACGGCAGCGTAGGGGAGATGTGCGGCAACGGCATCCGCTGCATGGCCAAGTTCGCCATCGACATCGGCGCCACCGAGAAGCGGGAACTGGCCTGGGAGACCGGGGCAGGGCGGGTAACCACCGAGGTGTTGGAGTACGGCGAGGGTCGGACGATGGTGCGGGCGGACATGGGCCCGCCGCGTTTCGCGCCCGCCGACATCCCCGTCGATGTCACCGGCGACGACGTCCGCGAGGCGGTCTTCTCAGTCAACGGTTCGCAGTTGATGCTGACCTGTATCAGCATGGGCAATCCGCATGCGGTGACGTTTGTCGACAGCGTCGCGGACTTTCCGCTGGAGCGCCTGGGGCCAGAGGTCGAGCACCACCCGGCCTTCCCGAATCGCATCAACTTCGAGATCGTTGAGGTGATCGATCCCGGACACCTGCGGATGCGGGTCTGGGAGCGGGGAGTGGGGGAGACCCAGGCCTGCGGGACCGGCGCCTGTGCCGTTGCAGTCGCGGGCCAATTGGTCCGCCAGACCAACCCCGAGGTCGAGATCGATGTTCCCGGCGGCCGGCTCACCGTCGCCTGGCGGCCCGGGGAGAACGTGCTCCTGACCGGACCGGCGGAGACCAGCTTCACGGGTGAGCTGGCCTGGTGAGCCAGCTTCGCGAGGGCCTGGCGGCCCGCAGGATGTCGCGGATCCCACCCTACCTGTTTGCGGAGATCGACAAGAAGGTCGCCGCCAAGCGGGCGGCCGGGGTCGACGTCATAGCGCTCGACATCGGCGATCCCGATGCGCCAACGCCAGAGCACATCGTGACGGCAGCTCGCGAAGCCCTCCCTCACGTCGAGAACCAGCGTTACGCCTCTTACTTCGGGATGCCCGCGCTGCGACGCGCGGTGGCCGGCTGGTACCAGCGACGATTCGGCGTCGACCTCGACCCCGACACCGAAATCCTGCCCACCCTCGGCTCCAAGGACGGCATCTCTCACCTGCCGTTTGCGCTGGTTGATCCCGGCGACGTGGTCCTGGTGCCGAGCCCCGGGTACCCGGTGTACCTGACTGGCACGGTGATGGCTAACGGCGAACCGCACATCATGCCGCTATCGGCCGCCAACAACTGGCTCCCCGACTTCGAATCCATTCCCGTCGGCGTGGCCGAGCGGGCACGGATCCTCTGGCTCAACTACCCCAATAACCCCACTGCCGCGACCGCCCCCGTCGAGTTCTACGAGAAGGCGTTGGCGTTCTGCCGGACATACGGCATCACCCTGTGCCACGACTTCCCCTACTCCGAGGTCACCTACCGCGGCTACCGCGCCCCAAGTGTCCTCGAGCTGCCTGGCGCCAAGGACGTGGCGATCGAGTTTCACTCGCTGTCGAAGACCTTCAACATGACCGGTTGGCGGATCGGCATGGCGGTGGGCAATGCGGATGTCCTGAAGCTGCTCGGCCAGGTCAAGACCAATATCGATTCGGGGATCTTCCCGGTGGTCCAGCACGCCGGCATCGCCGCCCTCGAGGGGCCCGAGGACGACGCCCTCAACGCAGTCTACGAGGCCCGCCAGTCGAGGACCCTTGCGGTTGTGCGCGAGCTGGGCTGGAAGGACGCGAAGGCCCCCGACGCTACCTTCTATCTCTGGCTGCCGGTGCCGGACGGCTACACATCGGTCTCCTTCGCGAGCAAGGTTCTGGATGACGCCGGAGTCAACGTCACCCCCGGCAATGGCTTTGGGGAGCACGGAGAGGGCTATTTCCGAGTCTCCCTGACCGTGCCCGACGCAAGGCTTGACGAGGCGCTCGAACGGCTGCGCAAGATCAGCTTCTGACGCCGTCGGAGGTGTCGGGATAGCCAAGGGACTGGGATGCCAGGCCTAGACGAGTTCGTATTCACGCCGGACCAGGAGCCTGAGCGCGTGTACCTGATCGGGCTCGGGCTGCCGGGAGTCACAGGGGCCAAGCTTGAGGAACAGATGGCCGAGCTTGCCGAGCTCGCGATCACCGCGGGGGCGGAAGTGGTCGGGTCTGACATCCAGCACCTCGAGCGCCCCAACCCCATGACCGCTTACGGCAAGGGCAAGGTCGAGGAACTGAAGAGCCTGAAGAGCGACCTCGCCTTCACGACCGTGATCTGCAACGAAGAGCTGGCACCCCGGCAGCAGCGCAGCCTGGAGGACATCCTCAACATGAAGGTGCTCGATCGCACCGAGCTGATCCTCGACATCTTTGCCCGCCACTCCCGCAGCCACGAGGGCCGGCTACAGGTCGAGGCAGCTCAACTGCGCCACCTGTTGCCCAGGTTGGCCGGGGGGCGCAACCTCTCCCGGCTTGGCGGCGGGATTGGCACCCGTGGTCCCGGCGAGCAGAAGTTGGAGGTCGACCGCCGCCGCATCCGGCATCGCATCAGCGAGCTGAAGCGCGAGACCGACAAGCTGCAGAAGTCGCGCAGCCTCCACCGCCAAGCGCGTCGGCGGGCGGAGGTCCCGGTGGTGGCGGTGGTGGGGTACACCAACGCCGGCAAGAGCACCGTCATGAACGCCATCACCGGTGCCGGCGTCCTGGAGGCCAACCAGCTTTTCGCCACCCTCGATCCCACCACCCGGGCCGCCGAGCTCCCGGACGGCCGTCGCGTCCTGCTGACCGACACCGTCGGCTTCATCCAGAAACTCCCCACCGATTTGGTGGCCGCATTCAAAGCCAGCCTGGAGGAGGTGACCGAGGCTGACGTGGTGCTGCATGTGCTCGACGCCAGCCACCCCGCGATGCGCGAGCACTTCGCCGCCACCAATGAAGTGCTCGAGGAGTTGCAGGCGCTGGACAAGCCGCTGGTGCTGGCCTTCAACAAGTGCGACCTCCTAGCCAAGGAGACGGTGGCCATGATCCGCCGCCGGGGCGACTGGTCGCCTTACGAGGAGGTGGTCGCGATCTCCGCTCGCACCGGGGATGGTCTACCCAGCCTTCTGGAGGCGATCGAACGGCAGGCGCGCAGCAACCTGGTGGAGCTGGAGCTACTGGTGCCCTACGACCACGCCGGGGTCGAGTCGGACGTTCGTGAGCACGGACGCGTGCTGCGCCTGGATTACCTGGAGGAGGGGATAAGGATGGCGGCGGAAGTCCCGAGCAACCTGGCCGGTCGCTTCGCCGCCTTTGTGGAGCCGGCTAAAGCCCCCGCGGACTGACCCGAAGGACGCCGACCACGATCCCCTCAACGGTGAGCTCGGGTACACGAAGGGGCTGATAGGAGGGGTTGGCGGGCTCGAGACGGAAGCCGGAAGCCTCGCGGTAGAGGCGCTTCACGGTAGCCTCCGACTCACCGGTCTCGGGATGCTCGATGCGCGCCACCACAACAGCCCCGTTCTGGGCTTCGTGCGCCGGCTTCACCGCCACTAGGTCGCCGTCCATGATGCCGTCGTCGATCATGCTGTCGCCGCGGACGCGCAGCAGGAACGAGTCTTCGCCGAAGAGCCCGCCCGCCATCTCGATGTGGTCCTCGATGTTGGTCTCTGCCAGCACCGGGGTGCCCGCCGCCACCTGGCCGATGATCGGCAGGCTGACGATGTTGCTGTGCCTGGGCGCTGCCAGCGGGTCCTTCTCGACCAGCTCGATGGCGCGGGACTTGGAAGGGTCGCGGTGGATGTAGCCCTTGCGCTCGAGGGTGTTGAGGTGGTTCTGGACGGTGGAGCTGGAGCTCAGGCCGATTCCCAGGCCGATTTCGCGAACAGTAGGGGGATAAGCCTTATCCCTGAGCATCTTCCTCAGGTAGTCGAGGATCTCACGCTGTCTAGTGGTAAGCACCTCGGGCATGACGTTCCTCCGCAGTGGGCTGGGTCGGCTTGGCGCTAGGGTGCGCCGGTGGCGGTGCAACAGTAGCACAAATGTTTGTATTCTGCAAACGCATGTTCGTGGGCGCCTAACTCGTCTGGAGCCGATTGGGACGGGATGACTGTGCAGTCACATGGCCGTCGACCGCGTTGCTAGAATGGCACTGCTGTTGACATAGGCCCCCGGTGGGGCAACTCAAGGAGACCGCCGCCGATGACCTACACAATCGCCGAGCCCTGCATCGGCACCAAGGACAAGTCCTGCGTCGATGTCTGCCCGGTGGACTGCATCCACGGCGCCGACGAGGATCCACAGCTGTACATCAACCCCGAAGAGTGCATCGACTGCGGCGCCTGTGAGCCCGCGTGCCCGGTGACCGCGATCTTCGTCGACTACGACGTCCCCGAACAGTGGAAGGCTTACACCGAGCTCAACGCCGACTACTTCAAGACCGGCCGGACCACCCTCTGAGGACTGTGGAACCAACTCCTGGGGCGGCGGGCATCGACAGCCCCGTCGGGCCCCGTCCCAGTTGCTTCAGCGTCGACGGACTGCCGTGAGCGACGGGCCAACGCGCCCCGAGCGTGACTCGATGGGGGAGTTGCCGGTGCCGGCGGACGCCTATTACGGCGCCCAGACACAACGCGCTGTCGTCAACTTCCCGATCAGCGACCTGACCATGCCTCCGGGCATGATCCATGCCCACGCCCGCATCAAGGGCGCCGCGGCCCAGGTCAACGTCGATCTCGGGCTGCTTGAGGCCAAGATCGCCGATGCCATCGTAGCGGCCGCCAATGAGGTCGCTGAAGGCAAGCTCGACGACCAATTCCCAATCGACGTCTACCAGACCGGCTCCGGCACGTCGACCAACATGAACCTCAACGAGGTCATCGCCAACCGGGCCACGGAGATCCTTGGCGGAGACCGGGGCAGCAAGCTGGTCCACCCCAACGACCACGTCAACATGGGCCAGTCCAGCAACGACACTATCCCCACCGCGATCCACATCGCCGCGCTGCTGGCGGTCGAAGAGGAGCTGATTCCTGCGCTGGAGCACCTGCAGGAGGAGCTGAAGAAGAAGTCGAAGGAGTTCTGGGATGTGATCAAGACCGGTCGCACCCACCTCCAGGATGCCACCCCGATCCGGCTCGGGCAGGAGTTCTTGGGATGGGCGGGCCAAGCCGAGCGCGGCATTGCGCGTTTGCGTCACGCCGAGGATGAGCTCCGCGAGGTGGCCCTGGGCGGGACCGCGGTGGGCACCGGCGTCAACACTCACCCCGAGTTCGCCGCCCGCGTCTGCGAGAAGCTCTCCGCAGAGCTGGGGGTTGAGATCCGCGAGACCACCAACCACTTCCAGGCGCAGTCCAGCCTCGACAACGCCGTCGCCGCAAGCGGCGCCTTCCGCACGGTGGCAGTGAGTCTGTACAAGATCGCCAACGACATCCGCTGGCTGGGCTCGGGGCCACGCGCCGGGTTTGGCGAGCTGGCCTTGCCGGCAGTGCAGCCGGGCAGCTCGATCATGCCGGGAAAGGTCAACCCCGTGATCTCCGAGTCAGTGACGATGGTTGTGGCCCAGGTCGTCGGCAACGACGCGGTGGTGGCTTTCGCGGGCGCCGCCGGATCGATCTTCGAGCTCAACCTGATGATGCCCGTGGCGGCCCACAACCTGCTCAGCTCGATCCACCTGCTGGCGGCGGCGGCGCGCAACTTCGCCGACCAGTGCGTGGTCGGCATCCAGGACACCGGTCATGGCCCCGAGATGCTGGAGAGGGGGCTGATGCTGGCAACGGCGCTGGCCCCGGCGATCGGCTACGACGCCGCCGCAGACCTCGCCAAGACCGCCTTCAAGGAAGGCAAGACCATCCGCGAGCTGGCCCGCGAGCGCACCGATCTCACCGAGGAACAGCTCGATCATCTGCTCGACCCTGCAGCCATGACCGAACCCGGCGCGAACGCCGGAGGTGGTGGCTGAGGTCTCAGCGCCTCGGGGGCGTGTCTCGCCGTCCCTGGCTCGGAACGGCACTCCTCCTAGCGGCAGCGGTTGGCGGCTGCTCTTCGCAGACAAGCAGCCATCCGCTGAGCTCACCGTCGCCACTGGTCAGCCCGAGCCCGTCGCCTTCGCAGAGCGAGACATCGCTTCCGCTGCCGTCGCCTTCGCAGAGCGAGACATCGCTTCCGCTGCCGTCACCGTCGCCGGGCGGGACCGCGCGCTGCCACGCGGCCGAGCTCCAGGTGGCGCTGCTCCAGGCCACGGGGGCTGCGGGCCAGAGCATCGCCGACCTCGAGTTCCGCACCACCTCGACTCAGCCGTGCTACCTGTACGGCTATGTGGGAATGGCGATGCTCGACAGCGCCGGCCGTCAGCTGCCGACCAACCTGGTGCGTGATCACGTGACTCCAGTGCTCACGGTGGTCTTGGAGCCAGGCTCGCCGGCGCTGGGCGCCGGCAGCTTCGGTCACTCTCACTTCAGCTTCGAATGGGTCTCCAACTGCGACATCAGTGGCACCCACGTGACCCCGATCGTGCCGTCAAGCCTTGAGATCACGCCTCCGGGCGAGACCAGGCCCCTGGTTATCAGCGCCCACCCGGCAGCCGGTTCGGCAATCGCGGTCTGCCCCGCACAGGAACCGCCTGGGACCGTCCACACCAAGCCCGTGGAGCCCGGCCAGCACGAGTAGCCTTTTTCGATCTCAGGTCAGGCTCGGCCGCGATGCCCCGCTTGACACGAACGAGCGTTCGTGCATTAATAGCGAACATGAGTTCGTATGCCGATGTTCACTCTGGCTACCGCCGTTCGCGCTACTATGCGCCGCCGGTGCCCCGCAGGAAGGCAGCCCGCATCAAGGTCGGCAGGATCCTGGTGGTCCTCGGCATACTCATAGTCGCCTTTATGCAAGCAGCCTATGGGGGAGGGAGGACCGGGACCGATACCATCACGGTGCAGCCCGGACAGACGGTCTGGAGCATTGCCGCCGACCGGTACCCCGATGACGACACCCGGGGCAGGGTTGGGGAGATCGTCCAGCTAAACCACCTTGGCATCCAACCGATTTACGCCGGTGAACGACTGAGCGTCCCGGCTAAGTAACTGGCGCCGGCGAGCCTGGAGCTCTAGGCGCGGGTTCAGCTCCGCATCGGGCATCCGGAGCTGGATCGCCCTCAGGACCGGGGCCAGGATGTCGTCCTCGGCCATGACCGCGTCGCGGAACTGCTGATGGCTCATCACCAGCAATGTCGAGTCGGTGGCGGCGGTGACTGTGGCCGTTTCCTTGCCGCGGTCGACCATGCTGATCTCGCCGAAGAAGTCTCCCGGGCCGCGCGGAGCCACGGGTTCACCGCCTCGAGTGATCTCAACCTCTCCGTCCAAGAGCAAGAAGAAGGTATGGTTCAGCCGCCCTTCGTGGGCAGGACTTCCCCGGCGGGGATCGTCACCTGGTCGGTCCGGCTGTCGACGTACTCGAGCTGCTCCGGGAGCAATCGGAGAACAGACTCAGGGCGTGCAGCGCCTCAAGTCGGCTCTTGGCAGCGTCTTTCTGGTCCGGTAGCCTCATCACTCCCTCCTAAGGCCACCAGCAATGTCAGCTGGTACTGGATCATAGGCTAGAACCTGTTTCCCTTCCGTACAGCGTAATTGTGCACGACGAGGCCGTCC